>Ga0209199_1000066_pt1 | contig 159245 bp, 151 predicted proteins | sample COGITO_mtgs_1105_7_FD_184805 | JGI IMG/M metagenome (GOLD analysis project Ga0209199, IMG submission 184805) | Pelagic marine microbial communities from North Sea - COGITO_mtgs_110523 (SPAdes) (version 2) | ecosystem: Environmental > Aquatic > Marine > Epipelagic ... | reverse complement strand
CATCTAATACTTCCTTCGTAATCGTCATTGTCTTCATGCTCCTTCGTTAATGAAGCATGGACCGAATTACTCATACACAGAAGATCAGACACTCTCTGAAGGAATGCTACTCACCGATAAGACCCGCAGCATCGGGTCTATTCTGGCGAATACTGCCAAAGGTATCCACCGTGCTCGTTTCACCGTTGCCCATGAATTGGGACATTTCTTACTTGAACGGCACGTGTTTGAGAATGGTAGCTTCAAGTGTAGTTCTGCAGATATTGGCGGCGTCAGTGCTGGCAGTCCTCGACACCAGTTGCAAGAAAGTGAAGCAAACGAATTCGCGATTTCATTGCTTGCGCCTCCATACCTAGCGCAACCCGCTATCGGTGCGACCCCTGACTTAGCTGATGCCCTAACCCTACGCGACCAGTTGAAAATTAGTTTTGAAGCCAGCGTACGGCTTTTGATAACTTATCGGCCGGAACCAATTGCCGCCATTTGGTCCAAAGACGGCAAGGTTCGGTATTTTGTTCCATCAAAAGCGTTTCCAAAGCTCTCAGTTAGACCGGGTCATTTGCTACCTGCGGCCTCAGCGGCTTCCAGATTTATCGAAATTCAAAACAGAGGCGTAACTGCAGTGAGCGACACACCCGATCGTGGCTGGTGCATTGGTCCTTGCCGTTCAATGACAGAGCAAACACGGCTTGGCCGAGATGGGTACGCGGTGACACTTCTCGTTGCAGATCTACCTGATGATAGCGACTTTGAATGATATCGAATGACCAAGTGTTTGGGTTACCTGAAGTTGACCTGTTAACCTTCAGCCAATCCCTGTTCTGCCTGAATAATTCCCAGATACGCATTCATAAATTCCCTGTTAATCGGTTTAGGGAAATGCGTCCTAAACCGCTGTATTCAGGCGCTTTCGGAGGCTCGAAATTGCACCAGATCCACGCAAAACTACAAATTTCCCTGCAAATTCCCTGTTAAACAGGGAAAACAGAGACGAGTTCGCAATGAATTCGGCCCATCACCATTTTACCTTCCCGGATATTGTGCGGTCTTAATCTGCCGGGATCGTTGCCGCGCAGGTTGTGATCGGTGGCCTTGGATACGGCTGCCAGCGCAGTGACATTGTAATTCCGGCGTTAACAGTCTACGTAGAGATTATAAAAGTTGTGGTTTCCTGCGGCCTTGACGCATCGCTCTGCCAGAGCGGACCATAGATACCCACCACGAAAATTCAGCTGTCATGTCCCGTTGTGAGGATCTGATGTTTGGGAAGGTTGCCGATGCTATCGCGCACGACCACATCGACCGTGAATTTTGTACGCCCGTCTGTTGTGTTGGGATGTTCCGGCGCATCGCGGACAGACAGAACGGTATCTTTGACCGGATGGGCGCCATGGGCGTCCTGTCCATGCCATGACTGATACTTGGCCCTGACCCTGCCTTGGATACTCACACTTGCAAGCAACTTAGGAGGACTACCGTTGGCGAGAATATCAAAAAATTCCGTGTTTAAAGCACAAGCTGCAAAGCCTGAAACGGCAATGGAAAAGACGACCCGAATCGTCAAGGACATGATCGACGACGAAGCCGAAAAACGAGAGATCAAGAATACCCGGCTTCGCAAAGCCCGGCTTGAGAGAGAGGCAAACACGCCTGCTGAAACGGTTGAGGCTGCGCCCAAGAAACGTGCGGTCAAGGCTACTGCGAAGTAGGCCTTGCGCGGTCGTAGATCAGGTTATTGCGTCTTGGCACGCACCCGCCCTTTGTGCCAGATCATTCATGATCGGCAGGGTTAACCTAATCCGCGTGCCTGCTTGGTGATCCAGTATTTCCAAACGACCGCCATGGTTTTCCATCACCCTCGCGGCGATTGGCAGTCCCAGACCGCTGCCGGGGCCACCGCCCGCTTGGCTGAACCGGCTTATCGCCTCGATGTGTCTGTCTGCTGGAATGCCGACACCATCATCAGTGACCGTCAGGATCGCGGATTGCTGAGCGACCGACAGATGCACAGTTATCGTTGCGGCCTGTGGGCCGCCATGGATGACGGTGTTGGTCAACAGGTTCAGAACCGCCTCGTGCAACATCGTGGCGTCACCCCAAATGGTAACGTCGCGGGCGGGCAACCCAAGACGCAGATCAATCGCTTGATCAGGGTTTTGCGCCTCAAATACTGCGGCGACTTCTTGCACCAAGGCTTTTAGGTTAACAGGCAGCCCTTGCCGTAGGATGTCTGTTTCGCTTGCCCGTTCAAACGACAGCAGTTTGTTTGTCAGATCGCTGGCCTCTCGGGCGGCCTGAACCAAAGCGGCGCTGCGTTCTTTTGCAGCTTTTGCAGTTGGTGCGCTCTGAACGGCCTCGGCCAACGCCAAAATGCTAGCGACCGGGTTTCTGAGCTGATGTGCGGCGTTTGAGATGAATTCGTCCTTGGAACTGATCCGGCGTGATACGCGGTCCAGTAGCAGGTTTAGGGTCGAGACCAGCCCGCGTGCCTCAACGGGAACAGCGCGCCTGATCGGTTCCAATTCGCTGGGTGTGCGTTTGGCGATGGCCTGTTCCAGATCCAGCAGCGGGCGCAGGCCCAAGCCGACGCCGAACCAAACCACCACCGCGACGCTTGTGACCAATAGCGCGATAACGGCGAAAGAGCGTGAGAGCACATCGCGGACAAAGCCGCTGCGCACGTCCGCGCTTTGCCAGACTGTGATGTTGAACACGCCTGCAATGCCGCTGACCACTGTGACGTCCTGAAACCGCAGCACGCGGACGTTTTCGCCCTGATAGCGTGCGTTATAGTAATAGGGTTCGGCCAGATCACCGGGCGCGTCCAGCGGCAGGACCGGCGGCGTCGAATATCCGGTGACGAAAACACCGTCGGGCGCGTAGACGTGATAGAATAACTCGCCGCCCGACGTGTCGTTGACCAACCTGCTTGTTGCGGGGCTTATCGCATCGCCATCGTATAGGGCCACGTCGCGCGAAATGGCCAAGGCGGCGGATAACAAGCCTCGGTCAAAGATGCTTTCTGCGCGGGTTGTGGTGCTGACGAACTGCCAGACCGCGGCGATCAACGAGATCAAAAGCAGGGGCGGCAGGATGACGAGGATCAACCGGGCGCGGAGCGATGTCGGTTTCATGCGTCTGTTTCAACGAGCATTTGATAGCCAAGCCCCCGCCGTGATCTGATCATAACTCCGTAGGGTTTGAACCGACGCCGTAATCGCGAGACATACACTTCGACGACTGTTTCGTCGATGTCGGCACCGACGCCGTAGACATGATCCAGCAGCGCGCTTTTTGAGATAAGGCGCCCATCGGCTGCCAGCAAACCTTCAAAGACAGACATTTCGCGTCGAGGCAGATCAATTTCGGTCTCACCTTCAAACAACTGTCGCGCGCTTGCATCATATTGCAACGGCCCGATGTGGCGGAATTGTTGTTGCGGGATCGCCCGCCTGCGGAGCAGCGCGCGCACGCGGGCCTCAAGCTCTGCCATCTCGAACGGTTTGATCAGATAGTCATCTGCCCCGGCATCCAGCCCTGCAACGCGGTCTTGGGTATCGGCGCGGGCGGTCAGCAAAATAACGGGCCGTGCATCACCGCGTTTGCGCATCTGTGCCAATAACGTCAGCCCGTCAGTTCCCGGCAGGTTGATGTCGAGGATCACCAGATCGGCACCATCATCGTGGAGATGCGCTGCGGCGGCAGTCCCGTCATGCAGCGTATCCACAGCATGGCCCGCGTCCTCCAGACGGTAGGTGATGCCCTTGGCAAGGCTGATGTTGTCTTCGACCAGAGTGATCCGCATTCTGACTAATCTCGGCTGTGCAAGTCTGGTGCAAGGTTCGCAGGTCACAAGGCGGACATCAACTAGGGGCGGACACCCCTGCATGATTCGTATTTACCCCTTTGGGAGAAGGGGTTTCACAAACCGGGAGGAATATATGTCCACTTTCAAAACCACGCGTCGCGTGGCCTTGGGCCTTGTGGCCGCGGCTACCGCAACATTCGGACTTCAGGCAAATGCTGGCGGGCATGGCATCGACCTGGCGGGCAAAACTGTTGAATGGATCATCCCGTTCTCAGAAACAGGCGGATCGGCCAAATGGGCGAATTTTTATGCGCCTTTGCTTTCAGAGGCGCTGCCGGGTCAGCCCACAGTTGTCGTAAAGTTCATGCCGGGTGCCGGCTCAACCAAAGGCGCTAACTTTTTCCAAGAGCAGACTTATGAGGACGGCACGCTGATCTTCGGCTCGTCCGGTTCTACGCAGTTCCCGTATCTGCTGGGTGATCCGCGGGTGAAGTTTGAGTATTCCGATTGGAATGTTGTGTTGGCTTCTGGCACCGGCGGTGTCGCGTATCTGCCACCGGAACTGGCGGCAAAGATGGACGGCATGGACGCATCCGGCCTTCAGGGCACAGATTTCATCTATGGCAACCAAGGTGCAACACGCCTTGATCTGGTGCCGACACTGGCATGGGAAATGCTGGGTCTGAACGTCGAAAGCGTTATGGGCATCAAAGGTCGCGGTGATGGTCGTTTGATGTTCGAGCGCGGTGAAGCCAACATCGACTACCAGACATCTTCATCCTACCTGTCCGGCGTTACGCCGCTGGTCGAGGCAGGCACAGCCGTGCCAATGATGTCTTGGGGTGCGCTGGATGACGACGGTAACATTGTGCGTGACCCGACATTCCCCGACATGCCAACCTTCAAGGAAGTCTGCGAAGCGACCGAGGGTTGCGAGACATCTGGCGAGAAATGGGATGCGTGGAAAGCGTTCTTTATCGCGGGTTTCCCCGCACAAAAGATGGTGTTCTTGCCACAGGGCGCCAGCAACGACGCGATTGTGACCTATACCAAGGCGTTTGAAGCGATCAAAGCGCGCCCTGATTTCAAGGAAATCGCATCTGCGCGTCTGGGGGAATACCCACAGATGACCGGTAAGGCAGCACAGACTGCCATGAACAGTGCGACCAAAGTATCGCCCGAAGCCAAAGCGTTCATCGTGAACTGGCTGCAGGAAAAATACGGCGTTTCGCTGAACTAACCTTTGCTTTTTGAACGCCCCGCCGGTTTTGGCGGGGCGTTTTTATAAGTGAAGGGGGACGGGGTTCATGGAAGTCATTATGGAGGCGCTGCCTGCGTTCGGCGATGCATGGGGATTGATCCTGCAACCTGTCGTGCTGGGATATCTGGTCATGGGCGTGCTGATGGGTTTGTGCATCGGCGTGTTCCCCGGTCTTGGTGGCATTGCGGGTCTGTCGCTGTTGCTGCCATTTATGTTCGGGATGGAGCCTGTTTTGGGGCTGGCCCTGATGATTGGCATGGTCGCTGTTGTCCCCACGTCTGACACATTCGCGTCGGTTTTGATGGGGATACCGGGGTCGTCTGCGTCACAAGCTACGGTGCTGGATGGTTTTCCGATGGCCAAAAAAGGTCAGGCTGCGCGCGCGCTGTCTGCTGCTTTTGCCTCGTCTTTGTTTGGCGGGTTGGTGGGGGCCAGTTTTCTTACGATATTCATCCTGATTGCGCGCCCGATTGTGTTGGAGTTTCGCACGCCTGAACTGCTGATGATCACCATTTTCGGTCTGTCGATGGTCGGTATCCTTGCTGGTCGCGTTGCGATCAAGGGGATCGTTGCCGCCGGTCTGGGTATGTTGATCGGCACGATTGGCGAGGGGGCATCGTCGGGCGATCTGCGCATGTCGTCGTATGATTTTCCCTATCTGACCGACGGGTTGAAACTGGTCATCGTCGGCCTTGGCATCTTTGCCATCCCTGAGATTATCTCGCTGCTGCGCCAAGACCGCGCGATCAGCCAAGAGCCGCAGTTGGGCGGTGGATGGATTGACGGTATCCGCGACTGGTTTGCTAACATCTGGCTGTCAGTCCGGTGTTCGATCATTGGTGTGATCGTTGGTGTGATCCCCGGTCTGGGCGGGTCTGTGGTCGACTGGATCGCCTATGGACATGCCGTGCAAACGACCAAAGACAAATCAAACTTTGGTAATGGTGAAGTGCGCGGCGTGATCGGGCCGGAAAGTTCAAACAATGCCAAGGAAGGCGGCGGTCTTGTCCCGACTTTACTGTTCGGCATCCCCGGTTCGGGGTCTATGGCGATCTTCATTGGTGCGATTGCATTGCTGGGTTCAGGCCAGATCGAAGTCGGTCCTGCGATGTTGAAAAACAACCTTGATATCACCTATGCGATTGTCTGGCTGCTGGCACTTGCCAATGTTGTGGGCACGGTGATCTGCATCGCGGCGTCGGGTGGGATTGCCAAGCTGACGACGATCCGCTTTGTGCTGCTTGCGCCGTTCCTTTTTATGATCATCAGCTTTGCGGCCTTTCAATCGGGGCAGAACCTGATGGATCTGGTCGCGCTCTTTGCGATTGGTTTTCTGGGCATCCTGATGCGGCGTTTTGATTGGTCGCGGCCTGCGTTTCTGATCGGATTCGTGCTGGCCAGCCCAGCCGAAACATACGCAAACCAAGCCATCCAGATTGCGCAATCGCGGTTCCGCAAAAGCTTTGGCGAGGGGATCGAATACATGTTTTCGCCCATCGTGATCATCTTGCTGATCATCACGGTCATCTCGGTCGTGCTGGGATTGCGGCAGGCCAAACATATTATGGCCGAGGGTGACGTTAAATCAGGATCCAAGCGCGCGCCGTTCGTGTTTTTACTGCTGATCACCGGCTATATCGCCTATGCGCTGTTCGACGCAGCATCTATACCCAGCTACAGCCGCGACCGGGTTTTCCCGATGTTTGTGGCGACGATTTGTCTGGCAGGTTGTGCTTTCCTGATCATCCGTATGATGCTCAAGCCGGAGACGGATGTGATGTTTGCGGACCGTGAAACCAACGGCGAGGATGCCGATGCAACCCATGGACTTTGGCCGACGTTGGGGTGGTTCGGGGCGTTGTTGGTGCTGACCTCGCTGTTGGGCTTTATCCTTGCGCTGCTGATTTTCCTGTTCACCTTTATGTTGCTGCGCGCGCGCCTTAGTGCGGTTTATGCGGCTGTTTATACAGCGGCGGGGATCGCATTTATCTGTGCGATGGCGTGGCTGCTGAACCGTGATTTCCCGCCGGGGCTTTTACAAGAGTATGTTGATTTACCATGGCCTTTGACATGACCCAGACACCGATCCCGTTCCTTTTTATGCGCGGTGGCACGTCGCGGGGGCCTTATTTGAACAGGGCCGATTTGCCAGATGATCTGGACGCACTCGCGCAAGTGTTGATTGCGATGGTCGGTTCGGGTCATCCGCTGAACATTGATGGCATTGGCGGTGGCGCGGCGGTGACGACCAAGGTTGCGATGCTGTCGAAATCTGATGATGATTGGGCTGATGTGGACTATTTCTTTGCCCAAGTCAGCGTTGAGGACCAGTTGGTCGATTTCAAACCGACCTGCGGCAATATCCTGTCTGGCGTCGGTCCTGCCGCGATTGAGATGGGGTTGGTGTCGGCCCAAGATGGCCAGACGGCTGTGAACATCCGCGCGGTCAACACAGAGGCGCGTGTGGCTGCAATTGTGCAGACACCAGATGGCGTTGTCAGCTATGACGGCACAGCCCGCATTGACGGTGTGCCCGGAACATCCGCGCCGGTTGCGTTGCAATTCATGGAGACGGTGGGCGGCGTCACAGGGGCGTTCTTGCCGACAGGTAATCTGGTGGATGTGATCGACGGGATTGAAGTGACCTGTATGGACGTCGCGATGCCGATGGTTATCGCCAAGGCTGCCAGTTTTGGCCTGAGCGGTTATGAGACGGCGGCAGAACTGGACGAGAATCGCGCGTTTTTTGACCGGATGGAGGCGGTGCGCCTAAAGGCAGGTGCATTGATGGGCATGGGCGATGTGTCAAAATCCGTCACGCCAAAGTTCGGGGTGCTGGCACCTGCGACGCAAGGCGGCACCATTGCGGCGCGCTATTTCATGCCGTGGAACACGCATCCATCAATGGCGGTCACGGGCGCGCAATGCCTTGCCGCTTGCGTGTTGGCGCCCGGTACAGTTGCGGATGGCATGGCGGCCAAACCAAGCGACGTGCCTGCAAATATCACGCTGGAACATTCCTCGGGAAGCATCGAAGTTTTGGTCGATTACGCGCAATCTGATGCGGGGTTCGTGATCAAGTCGGCCGGATTGGTCCGAACGGCCCGCAAAATCGCTGCGGGGCAGGTATTTATCCCCGGTTCTGTTTGGGCAGGGCACGCGGCCAACCGCGACGGCGCATAGATCAAAAGGACGTAGGCGATCACATGAAAGTTCATATTCTAGATGATTGGTTTGATACCCTGCGTGGCTTGCCGTGTTTTGAGAAACTTGCCGGCCATGATGTGACTGTCTGGACGGATCATGAACCTGTTCCTGCCAAGCTGGCTGCGCGTGTGCAAGAAGCGGAGGCGTTGGTTTTGTTCCGCGAACGCACAAAGATCGGGGCGGAATTGCTGACGCGCTTGCCGAACCTCAAGCTGATTTCGCAGCGCAGCGTTTATCCGCATATTGATTTAGCAGCCTGTACCGCCAACAGTGTTTTGCTCAGCTCCAACATGCATTCTGGCACACCGTCTTATGCGGCTGCTGAACATACGCTGGCGCTGATCCTTGCCAGTTATCGCCAGATCCCGCAGCAGACGGCGTCCATCAAGGCAGGGCAGTGGCAATCGGGTGTGGGGCGCACTTTGCGGGGTCGCACGCTGGGTCTTTATGGTTACGGTCGCATTGCGGGGGCGGTCGCGGAATATGCAAAGGCGTTGGGGTTGAATGTGCAGTGGTGGTCGTCAGAGGCAGGGCGCGCACGGGCAAAGGCCGCCGGTGAAATTGTTGCAGCATCGCGCGAGGCGTTCTTTGCCACATCCGATATTGTCAGCCTGCATGTGCGGTTGAAACCTGAAACGCGGGGGGTGGTGACGGCGGTTGATCTGGCACAGATGCAGCCGCGGGGATTGTTCGTGAACACGTCGCGGTCAGGTCTGGTCGAGGCTGGCGCGTTGGAGGCCGAAGTTGCGCGCGGGCGCATTCATGCAGCGGTTGACGTCTTTGATAAGGAGCCGATGACCTACACGTCCAACGTCCTGCTGACCCATCCCAATGTGCTGGCGACGCCGCATATTGGCTATGTCACCGAGGATGAGTTCGATCTGCAGTTTTCAGATATTTTTGACCAGATCAACGCCTATGCGGGTGGCGCGCCGATCCATATCATCAATCCCGAGATCTACACCTAGGGCGTCTGCGCGTCGACAAGGCCGTCTGCAATCGCGCGCGCGACAAAGTCATCCAGTGCAGCGACCCTTGGGTCATCGCGGCGGGGCAGCACCATCGCTTGTCGGACCGACGTCAGGACACCAGATAGGATGCGCACGTCCGGGTTATCGGTAAAGTATCCTTCAAGCGAGGCACGCACCCCGGCAACGGCATCGCAGCGCCCTGCCTGAAATTCTGCAAAGCTTTCGGGCGGTGTGCCAGAGCGTTCCAGCGTGGCATCGCGCAGTGTTTTGGTCAGGTGCATGTCATAGGCTGATCCGGTGGAGGTCAGCACATGCACGCCTGCGCGGTCGATGTCGTCTATCTGTTGCAACGCTGATCCTGCGCGCACCGCAAAGGTTGCTTCGATCACGATATAGGGGCGTGTGAACGCGATTCTCTCGGCGCGCATCGGGTCAATGGCTAGAAACCCGATATCCCAAATGTCGTGCCCAGCATCGGCAAAGACTTTGCCTGCGCCATCATAGACCACCGGCACCATCTGCGCGTTGATCTCATCTGCCAAGCGCTTTGCAAGTGCCGGGCTGACGCCGGTGAATGTGTCGCCCTCAACTTGTACCAGCGCGCGGTTGCCGGTGTTTATAGCGACGCGCAGAACGCCGTCTTTTGCCAGTGTCGCTAGATCGTTATTCATGTTCATTCCTTTGCGCCATGAGCGCTGATTTTGAAGATACGCGCGAAAAGCGGCGCGCTGAGGATCACGACGAAAATCCGCAGCACGTGATGTGCCACAACAAAGGCCATGTCCGCGCCGACAATCAAGGCCAGGACTGTTAGTTCAGCCTGTCCACCAGGCGCAAAGGCCAGCAGGGTCTCCATCGGTGGAGCCAGCCCAGTCAGGTGGATGGTTTCGGCGAAAACGATAGTAAGCAGGATCAGGATAATGCAGAATCCAAGCCCTGCGGTGACGTCAGTGCGCACCTCTGACAGTGTGACGCCTGCATATTTGCAGCCTACGCTCATGCCGATAAAGAACTGCGCGGCCCAGATCGCCTCAGCCGGGGGGCGGTGTTGCAAGATACCCGCCAGCGCGAATGCAGCAGCCAGCAAAAGCGGGCCTAGGATGGTGGCCCCGAACATGCCGATGCGTTTGGCCGCTTGCCAGCCGACCAGACCGCAGAACGCCATAAGGACGAGTTGATCCGGAGCGATGGTTGATGCGGGTACGCCGGGGGGATTGGTCAGGTCTGCGTCCCAGATCCACGTCAGCAGGAAGGGTAACGCGACGACGATCACCATCACCCGTGTGGCGTGGACCAATGACAATGTGCGCACATTGCCGCCTGCTTCTTCGCCGAACACCAGCATGTCCTGTAGGCCGCCCGGCATGGAGGAATAGTAGCTTGTGGCGAAATCGAAGCCCCACAGGCGATGGAAATAGAGCACCCCCAAAACGCCGATGCAGCCGGTCATGACGGGGATCATCAGCAGGGTTGGCCACATCCCGGTCATCGAAAACAGCAGCGTCGTGGTGAAAGTCGCCCCGACAGCGACCCCGAGAATGGTGCGCATGGCGTCGTTGACGATCTTGACCCCGCGCATCTGGACACCGGCAAGCGCGGCAATGAGACACGCAAAGATCGGACCCAGCAACCATGGCAACGGCAGGTGCAGCATCTTGAACGCAATTACCCCGATCCCTGCGATCACAAAGGCATTCAGGTGCGCCATCATCCACGCATGACCTTGAGCCGGTGACGCAGAGACGTTTGCAAATGTATGTTGGCCGCTGTGCCTGCTGCCGCCTGATCGCCTGCGCTGATTGCTTTGATGATCTGGGCATGCTGGGTGCTGACCGTTCTGATGCGTGCCGCGTCATCCAGCGTGGTGGGGCCAAGCAGCATCAGCGCGTTGTTCAACGCGCGGGCGGATTCGAGCAGGAAACGGTTGCGTGTGGCCATATAAATACAGCGGTGGAAATCCTGATTGAGCGCTGCGGCGGCCTGTGGGTCGTGCCCTGAGGCCTCAATCTGTGCGTTGAGGTCTATAAGCACGTCAATTTCGGCGGCACTTGCGTGTTTGGCGGCCATCTCTGCGGCGGTTCGTTCCAGCACTAGCCGCATTTCGTATAATTCGACCACTTCGGGCGTGGATAATGTGCGGATCACCGCGCCTATGCGGGGCCGGTGTTCCACGATCCCGTCGCTTTCCAGTTTGCGCAATGCCTCGCGGACGGGGGTGCGGGACAGGGCAAGCTGACTGGCGACGTCAATCTCGCGCAGGCGGTCGCCGGGGCGGAAATGCCCGGTGCGAATGGCCTCGTGCAGCCGGTGATAGGCGACCTCGCCCTGTGACATGTCTTGCAATTTTGGATCAGGCATTTTACGAGGTCCATATTGTATCCGCTTGGATACAATAACCAAGCATGAAGGAAAAGCCAATGTCAAAGTCAGTCATCATCGTCGGGACAGGAAACGCGGCCCTGTGTGCGGCACTTGCCGCACTGGAAACGGGCGCGCAGGTCACGTTGTTGGAGAAGGCGGACGAGGCGTTGTCGGGCGGCAATACCAAATACACAGCGGGGGCCATGCGGTTTGCCTATGAGGGGATCGACGACTTGCTGCCGCTCTTGCGCGACCCGAATGATCCGCGGTTGGGGAACACGGACTTTGGCAGCTATGACACTGCAAAGTTCGGTGATGATCTGTTGGGGTTCAACGACGGTCGGCCGCTGTCAGACGAACAGCAAACGCTGATCAATACCTCGGGTGAGACGATGCGCTGGCTGGCCTCCCATGATGTTAAGTTTGAGCCGATCTACAGCCGCCAGAGTTTCGAGAAAGATGGCCGTCACGTATTTTGGGGCGGTCTGACGCTGGCCGCTGAAAACGAGGGCGTTGGATTGTTTGATATGGAACTGGCAGCGGTTGAACGTTTGGGCGGCAAGGTGCGGTATAACAATGCCGTCACGGGATTGGTGATGGAGGGCACGCGCGTTGTGGGCGTGTGTGTGGGGAACGAAGAATTGCGCGCCGATGCGGTCATTCTGGCTTCCGGCGGGTTTGAGGCCAACGAAGGCATGAGGGTCGAACGCATGGGCGCGCATTGGAAAGCTGCCAAAGTGCGCGGCACACCGCATAATACGGGCGACGGGTTGGTCATGGCGCTTGGCATAGGGGCGGCGGAATACGGTCTTTTTTCGGGCTGTCATGCGACACCGATGGACCTGCATATGGCTGATTTTGGCGGGCTTGATTTGCCCCCCGGTGAGCGCAAGAATTACCGCAAGATTTGTTACTTCCTTGGTGTGATGCTGAACGCCGATGGCGACCGGTTTGTCGATGAAGGGATCAATTTTCGCAACTATACCTATGCGCAATATGGCGCGGCCATTCTGGAACAACCCGGTCAGTTTGCGTGGCAGGTGTTCGACAGCAAGGTTTTTGATCTGCTTTATGGCGAATACCGGTTTCATGATGCGCATTTTGTCGAGGCGGAGACATTGGATGGGCTGGTTGCCCAGTTGAAAGGCGTCGATCAACCCGCTGCATTGGCCACATTGGCTGCGTACAATGATGCGGTCGATTCGGGTGTTCCGTTTGATCCAACGGTTCTGGACGGCAAAGGTACGCAAGGCATAAGCCCTGCCAAGTCCAACTGGGCGCAAAAGATTGACCAAGGACCGTATCGTGCATTTCCGGTTACGGGGGGCATCACATTCACCTACGGCGGGTTGAAGGTGGATCAGGACGGCAGCGTTCTGTCGGGTGAGGGCGAAAAGATAGACGGGCTTTTCGCCTGCGGTGAAATTGTGGGTGGCGTGTTCTATGCAGGCTATCCGGGCGGATCGGGCTTGACGTCTGGTGCCGTTTTTGGCCGCCGTGCAGGATATGGCGCGGCGCGGGCCTAAGCTACTTTGGGCCGTTGTCGTCCAGCAATATCCGCGCGGCGTCGCCTTCTACGTCGTCGTATTGCCCGGATCTGAGGGTCCAGAGGAATGCGGCAAGGCCAAGGCCCCCGAGGATGATCGACACAGGGATGAGAATGAAGAGGATGTTCATACGTTCCGACCTACGCGCAGTGCGTTCAAAAGTACAGTGATCGAGGAAACCGACATCGCGACAGCCGCCAGCAGGGGGGTCGCATAGCCCAAAAGCGCCACAGGCACGGCGATGAAATTATAGGCCGCTGCAATGGCAAAGTTCTGTTTAGACAGATGTACCGTGGACCGCGCGATGGCGATCAGACTGGGCAGTTCATCAATCCCTTCGCGGATGATCACCACGTCTGCGGCGTTGCGCGACGCGTCCAGCGCAGATGCCGGTGCGACCGACGCATGTGCAGCGGCAAGTGCGGCCGTGTCGTTCAACCCGTCGCCGATCATCAGTGTGCGATGCCCTTGTGCCTGAAGCGCTGTAAGGTAGGCGTGTTTTTCGGTTGCCGTTGTTTCAGCGCGCAGGTCGGTGATGCCGACAGCGCGGGCAAGGTCAGCCACGGCGGCATGGCGATCACCGCTTAGGATTTGCGGCGCAATGCCAAGCTCGCGCAGGCCGTTGATTGCGGTTTGCACGCCGGGGCGCAGGGTCTCGCTTAGGGGCAATGCGATTGGTTCAGCAGTGCCGATGCGCAGGCCGGTGCCGTCAAAATCCGCGCCCAGCCACGCGCCTTTGCCCAGGCGAACGGTTTGCCCGTTGTGCTGCGCTTCGATCCCGAAACCGGGGACTTCGATTACATCTGTGAGCGTTGCAGGCGATGCGGAGGGCAACGCGGCAAGGATCGCGCGCGATACGGGGTGTTGCGAGGTTTGCGCCAAGGCGCGGGCGATACGGACCTGCGGGTCGTTCAGATCGTTCAGCTGACGCGCGCTGCCGGATAGGGTCAATGTGCCGGTTTTGTCAAAGATCGCGATGTCCGTTTCCGCGATACGCTCAAGCGCGGTGCCGCTTTTGACAAGGAAACCCTTGGCATAAAGGAGTGCGATGGCACGGGTAGCGACGGTCGGGACGGCCAGCCCAAGCGCGCAGGGGCAAGTGATGATCAATACCGCCACGGCAATGTTGAGCGCAAGCCGGACATCGCCGGTAATCGCAACCCAGACGCCAAAAGCGGCAAAGGCCAGCAGGTGCACGGCGGGCGCATAGACGCGCGCGGCCTGATCCGCGAGGTTGGTATAGGTGCTGCGGCTGTTTTCGGCCATTTCGGTCAGAGCGGCAACACGGCGCAGGGTGGTGTCTTCGCCGACGCGGATGGCTTTCATCTCAAACGGGGCGCCAAGGTTGATCTCGCCTGCCTCAACCGTTTCGTTTTGCATCAGGTTCACGGCGGCGGATTCGCCCGTCAGGAAAGACCGGTCCGTGGTTGCATGGGCAGAGGTTAGTTGGCCATCAACAGGCACGCGAACGCCGGTCGGGATAAGGATCATGTCACCAATGGCAAGCTGCGCCACAGGGACCGTTTGGGTCTGGCCCGCGTCGATGCGCTGGGCGGTTTGGACCTCAAGTGCGGCCAGTTCTTTGGCCGCAGAACGGGCGGCGTTGCGGGTGTGATGGTCAAGGTATCTACCGATCAGCAGAAAAAATGTCAGCGACAGGGCCGCATCGAAATAGGCATGCGCGCCACTGTTCATCACCTCGTAGAGGGACATGCCCGCAGCCAGCAGGATCGCCAGCGATATCGGTACATCCATGTTCAATGTGCGCACGCGCAAGGCGGACCACGCGCTGGCAAAGAAGGGCTGTCCGCAGAACAGCACCGCAGGAAGGGAAATCACGGCAGAGATCAGGTGAAACAGATCACGCGTTGCATCCGTGGCACCGGACCAGACTGCAACGGAAAACAGCATGACGTTCATCATGGCAAATCCAGCCACCGCGAGCCGGATCAGCAGCATACGCCCCAACGTATCCCCTTTGGTTTGCAGCAAACCTGCATCAAGGGGAAACGCCTCATAGCCGACCTGTTTGAGCACCGCGATCAGTTGATCCACATCAGCGGATGCGGTGCTGATTGCGACACGTTTCAGCGACAGATTTACGCGGGCATTGTCCACGCCGGGTGTTGCCATAAGCGCGCGTTCGACTTTGCCGATGCAAGCGGCGCAATGGATGCCGGGCAGGGACAGGAACAGGTTTGGTTCAGCTTGGGACGGCGTCGCCTTGGCCGCGATGCTTTGGGCGTAAGGGACCGCATCGCAGGCGGGGCAGGCGGATATGGCGGTCATTTCATCACACGTACAATGATGCGCTGTTGAAAGAGCACGCCGTTGTCGGCACGTGCCTCAAGGCGCAGGTTCCAGTTGCCGCTGTGCGCCACAACCGGGGCGACAAGGGCGGTGCCATCAAAGGTAAACGCAGGGGTTTGGTCAGCTGAGACACTGGTAGCGCGGCCAAAAGTTGCCTTTTCGATTGTAGGCGCAATCGCGGTGCCGTCTTTGAGGATGTAGAGCTTGAGGATATCATTCTGGACCGTAGCGGATACGTCCCAATCCAGCGATTCCTGTGCTGCGCGGTCCGCATCAAAGGTTTGCGACGCGACGTAGCTGTTTTTAACCTCAAGACCGGGAAAGGTCGAAACGGCGTTGAACGCCAGCGTCAGGTTCACCGCGATGATGACGGAAAATGCAGCGGCGAAGATTGAAAAAACATGCCATCCTTTAAGTTCACGTGTCATTTAATTGGCCTTTCCGTTGAAGGTTGTTTCTTTGGAGGCGCGCGTTTTGGTGCCGACGTCTTCGACCCATAGCCGCAGAGGTGTGGTGTCACTGCTTGCGGCGGGATCTTGGGGGCGGGCGATAACGTAGACGCGCTGTTGCAAGGTTTGTTGTGCAGGCACGACCATGTTGAGTTCATCGCCGCGCCCTTCCAGCTCAATCCGCAGGATTTCGTCGCTGCTCAGGCTCATGTGGAAAGTACGGTCTTCGCCCTGTTTGTTGCGCAGTCGCACGTCATAGATGTTGCGGATCGACCCATCAGACAGTGTGACATAGGTGGGGTTACGCACTGGGCTGACGGTCAGTTCGATGTCCGAGCGTACGAAAAGCGCATAGACCAGGCCAACGCCGACAAGCAGCCATAGTACCGTGTAGAGGATCGTGCGGGGGCGCAGAATGTGCTTCCAAATGGGCTTTGGTGCTTCGCCAGCGCGTTCTGCGACTTCGTCCGACAGGGCCATGTAGTCGATCAGGCCGCGCGGTTTGCCGATTTTGTCCATGACGTCATCGCAGGCGTCGATGCACAGGGCGCAGGTGATGCATTCCATCTGCTGGCCGTTGCGAATGTCGATGCCCATGGGGCAGACGTTCACGCAGGCCATGCAGTCGATGCAATCGCCGTGTTCTTCGACTTCTACCGCGATCAGGGGCGCGTTTTCGAGGGCACCGTATTTTGCCACGCCGGGGCCAGCGGCTTGTGCTTCGCGTTCGGCCTTTTCGGCGGCGGCGCGGTCACGTTTGCGCACGTTGCCTTTGCCGCGTGGCTCTCCGCGCCAGTCGCGGTAGGCGACGGTGATTGTGTCAACGTCTGTCATCGCGGCCTGAATGCGCGGCCATGGGCACATGTAGATGCAGACCTGTTCCCGCATGAAACCACCAAAGACAAAGGTGGTCGCCGTGAGAACCGCAATCGTGATGTAGGCGGCAGGATGGGCGGTGAACTGCACCAAATCGACAGCCAGCTGTGGCGCATCGGTGAAATAGAAAACCCAAGCGCCGCCCGTGGCGATCGCGATAATCAGCCAAACGGCCCATTTCGTGATGCGCAGCCGCCATTTGTGCAAATCCCACTTGGCTTTGTACAGACGCACCCGCGCATTGCGGTCCCCTTCGATCCAGCGTTCCACGAGGATAAAGAGGTCAGTCCAGACAGTTTGCGGGCAGGTGTAGCCACACCAGACGCGGCCCAATGCCGAGGTAAACAGGAACAATCCTAGACCGGCCATGATCAGCAGACCGGCGACGAAATAGAATTCGTGCGGCCAAATCTCGATCCAGAAGAAATAGAACCGGCGGCTAGCCAGATCGACCAGAACGGCCTGATCGGGCAGCGTTGGACCGCGGTCCCATCTGATCCATGGCGTGAGATAGTAGATCCCAAGCGTGACGATCATGATCCACCATTTGAAGCGCCGGAAAAATCCGGTCACACGACGGGGAAATATGGGTTCTTGGGCCGCATAAAGCGACGGTGGTGTATCTGTGGGCATAATATGATTCCTGTTCGCATGTCAGACCTACGTGGTCTGGCGGGAACGTTCCTTGATCTGGGTCAAGAAGAACCCGAAGCGACATGTTTTGCGAACAGGGCCGCTTCGGGAAGGGACTGCCCCGCCAGCGCTGGCGGCAGGGCGGTCAATCTGCCTTATTCACCACCACCAAGGGCGTGAACATAAGCAGAAACAGAACGGACATCTGCCTCGGAGAGGCGCTGACCCCATGCGGGCATGACGCCGTAGCGGGAGTAGGTTATGGTCTCGTGCAAAGCCTCGCGGCTGCCACCATAAAGCCAGATGGCATCGGCAAGATTGGGTGCGCCCAAATCGTAGTCACCAAGGCCTGCTTCGCCGTGGCAGGCACTGCAGTTGTCTTCGAAAACGATACCGCCTGTTTCTACCAAGGCTGCGTCATATTCTGTTGAAGACAAAGAGATCACATACTCAACGACCGAATCGATTTCTTCGGCTTCCAATATCTCGCCAAAGACCGGCATTTCTGAATACCGCGCATCGTCATCTGTTGTGTTGCGAATGCCGTGCCGCACGGTGTGCGTGATGGCCTCCATGTTGCCACCCCAAAGCCAGTCGTCGTCCAGCAGGTTGGGATAGCCTTTGGCACCCGCCGCACCTGACCCGTGACACTGCGAACACTGGGCGCGGAACACCGATCCACCACGTGCAACAGCATAGCGCGCCAGATCAGAAGTTTCCGCCAGGGCGTCGATGTCGGCCTCAAGCAAAGCTGCGACCAATTCGGCGTTCTGGCCTTCGTGCGCTTCGATGTCTGCGGCAACATTCGCGCGTGTTGACCAACCCATCACACCGGCAGTGGCACCACTGATCATCGGCCAGGCAGGGTAGGCAATCGTATAGCCAATGCCCCAGATGATGGTCAGGTAAAGCGTCCACAACCACCAGCGCGGTAGGGGTGTGTTCAGTTCTTCGATGCCGTCCCAGCTGTGACCGGTGGTTTCTTGTCCGGTCTCTTCGTCGCGTTTACGCTTCGACATGGGATGCTCCTTTCGTGGAAGTGCAGCCTTTGCAATCGGCGCATTTTTTCTTTTGCTGGGGCATTGGCCCGTCGCGCAGCAGAGGGATCTGTGCAATTTCGTCGTAGGTGGCGCTGCCGCCGGGCCGGAAAGCCCAGAGGATCACGCAGACGAAAAAGCCGAACATCGCAAGCAAGACCCAGCTGTCGGCCAGTTCACGCAGGAAAGAATAGGTTTCCATAATAGCCTCCTATCGGCTGGCGTCTGGAGTGAAGGTCGAGAAGTCGACCATCGTGCCCAGAACTTGCAGGTATGAGATCAGCGCGTCCATTTCGGTCAGCTCTGGCTGGCCGTCAAAGTTGGACACGGCCGCACCGGGATAGCGTTCAAGCATTTCGTCGTAGTCGCTGTCAGGATCGGCCTGAGCGCGGAAGTCTGCGCTGGCTGTCTCGATCTGTTCGTCGGTGTAGGGCACGCCGACAAAGCGGTGTGTCTTGAGCAGCGCCTCGATGTGCGTTGGCTGGATGATCGTATCCGCCAAGAACGCATATTTTGGCATGATCGATTCGGGCACAACGGATTGTGGGTCCATCAGGTGGTCCACATGCCAAGCATCTGAATAGCGTCCACCGACACGGGCCACGTCAGGCCCGGTGCGTTTTGACCCCCATTGGTGTGGGTGGTCGTACATTGATTCCGCTGCCAGTGAGTAATGACCGTAGCGCTCCACCTCGTCGCGCATCGGGCGGATCATCTGGCTGTGGCAGACATAGCAGCCTTCACGGATGTAGATGTCGCGCCCCGTCAGCTCCAGCGGAGAGTAGGGGCGCACGCCCTCTACTTCTTCGATGGTGTTTTCGAGCCAGAAGAGTGGCGCGATTTCCACCAATCCACCCACGCTGACCACGAGAAGGGAGAAGACCATAAGCAAGGTCGGGCTTTTCTCGAGGATTGCGTGTTTGGCAAGGATGCCGGTGAATTGGGGTGTCTCTTGGTCAGAGGCCGGAGTGGTTTTTGAATCTTCCATATCTCTGTCCTTTCTATTCTGCTGGGACGCCAACGGCGGCGGTTTGTTTTTGACCCCCACGGATGGTCATCCACATGTTCCAGCACATGATGAGCGCACCAGAGAGGAACAGAACCCCACCCAGACCACGCACCACATACATCGGGAATTTGGCGGCAACGGTGTCGGCAAAGGAGTTGACGAGGAAGCCCTGGTCGTTGACCTCACGCCACATCAAACCTTCCATGATGCCGGTGACCCACATTGAGGATGCGTAAAGAACGATGCCGATTGTGGCCAACCAGAAGTGCCAGTTGATTGCCGACATGGAGTACATTTGCGCACGGCCCCACAGACGTGGTGTCAGGAAGTAGAGCGCACCGAAGGTGATCATGCCGTTCCAGCCAAGAGCGCCGGAGTGGACGTGACCAATGGTCCAGTCAGTGTAGTGTGACAAGGAGTTCACAGCCCGGATCGACATCATCGGACCCTCGAATGTGGACATGCCGTAAAAGCCGAGCGAGATGACGAACATCCGCAAGATCGGATCTGTCCGCAGTTTGTCCCACGCGCCTTGCAGCGTCATCAGACCGTTGATCATACCACCCCAGCTGGGCATCCACAGCACGATGGAGAACACCATGCCAAGTGTCGCCGCCCAATCGGGCAAAGCGGTATAGTGCAGGTGGTGTGGACCGGCCCAGATGTACAAGAAGATCAGGGACCAGAAGTGGATGATGGAGAGTTTATAGGAATAAACCGGACGCCCTGCCTGCTTTGGCACAAAGTAGTACATCATGCCCAAGAAGCCCGCAGTCAGGAAGAAGCCAACGGCGTTGTGGCCATACCACCACTGCGTCATCGCGTCTTGAACGCCCGAGAACAGCTGAACCGATTTGCTGCCCCAGATGCTGACCGGGATCGAGATGTTGTTGATCAGGTGCAGCATGGCAACGGTGACGATGAACGCCAAATAGAACCAGTTGGCCACGTAGATGTGCTTTTCCTTACGCTTGATGATCGTGCCAAGGAAAACAACCAGATAGCTGACCCAAACGATGGTCAGCCAGATGTCGACGTACCATTCAGGTTCTGCATATTCTTTGGATTGGGTGGAGCCCAGCAAGTAGCCGGTTGCTGCCAATACGATGAACAACTGGTAACCCCAAAAGACGAACCACGACAGGTTGCCGCCAAACAGGCGTGCAGCGCTGGTGCGTTGAACAACGTAGAACGACGTCGCGATTAACGCGTTGCCGCCAAATGCAAAAATCACCGCCGAGGTGTGCAGCGGACGAAGGCGCCCAAAGTTGGCGTAAGGCTGTGCCCATTCAAGGTTGAGCGCTGGAAACGCCAACTGAAATGCAATGTAGGTTCCGACAAGGAAACCCGTGACACCCCAGAATGCCGTGGCAATCACGCCTGCGCGGATCACCCCATCGGCGTAGCCCGAGACATCAATAGGCGCGCGCGCGGGTTCATCCGTGCGGCGCAGTTCCCAAATGAACAATCCGGCCGCAACGGCCATGATCAAAAATGCATGAACCTTATAGGCTAGGTCATACCCCCAGCTTGAGGCCATTGCCGTGATCACGACAATCAGCCCAAGTAGAATCAGTTTCACATATTGCATAGAGCACCTTCTTTTCCGCGCGGTTTTGACGTTTCCGCGCACCTGTTCGCTGATCTTGCATAGGGTCGGCATGGGGGCGCGGCCTTGATCTGGGTCAAGTTGTCGAACGAACCTGTGCAAATTGCCCGCAAACAAGGGCCGTATTGCGGGGAAAACGGATTTGCGTGTAAAAAAATTGCTGCGGCGCGGCATGTCGCTTGCATGGCGACGCTGCGGTCGAATCAGTTTTCTATACTTCAGGGTTGAGGCGGCTCGTGATGATCGGCGGACCTAGTAGAGCAGACCCAAGAACGCAAAAAACATCCCCGCGCCAAAGAGGACAATGCGTATCGCAAGACTGCTGCGCCCGATCAGCGCGAATGACAGACAGCTTAACCCCAGGGCCACATGTGCGAACGCCACCAAGGCGGCGACAGGTTCTGTGTTCAAGCGGATCAAGCTGTCGTTTGCGATCATGCTGAGGGGGATCACATATAGCCCGACGCCAAGTGCCATCGCGGTAAGTGCTACGCGTAACCAGTTCTCACCGATCATCCCTGCGGCGATAAAAACCGCACCGCAGACCGGGGGCGTGATCGTGGATAGCAGCGCAAACCAGAACACGAACAGATGCGCCTGCAACGGCTCTAGCCCCAGTTCGATCAGGGCAGGGCCGGCGACAGAAACGCAGATCACATAGGCGGCGGTTGTCGGTACTTCCATCCCCAGCAACAGGCAGGCAAGCGCGGTCAGAAACAGTGCAGGCCACAGCGCACCACCAGAGCCTGACAGGATCACCGAGGTGATCTTGACGCCCAATCCGGTGATGCCAAGCACCCCAATGATGATCGACGCGCATAGGATAATCGCGGCAATCATCGCAACCTGTTTGCCTGCGTTCAGCATGGCATCGCCCAGACGGGTCAGGCCCTGACGCAGATTGAACCCCGGTGTGGCGTCGAAAAACAGCACGATGCCGCCCGCGAAAATGGCAAGGGCTGCCGCGTATTGCGGCGTGAACCCGACGGCAAACATTGCCAGCAGCAGCACAGAGAACGGCACCATAAAGAACGCTGAGGTTATAATCACAGTGCGGTGGTCGGGCCGTTCATCTTCGGGGACGCCGCGCAATTCATAGCGTTGCGCATAGGCGTTGATGCCCATCCAGACGGTCAGGAAATACAAGATTGCAGGTAAAAGCGCTGCCATCATGATCTGCGCATAGGGGACACCGGTCAGTTCAACCATCACAAATGCGCCCGCGCCCATCAGCGGCGGCATGATTTGCCCGCCCGACGACGCAACCGCCTCAACCGCGGCGGCGAGGCGTTTGGGGTAGCCGAGTTTGGACATCGCAGGCAGGGTGATCGCGCCGGTAGACGCCACATTGGCCGAGGCAGAGCCAGAGATCGACCCGAAGAGCGCCGAGGACAACACCGACACTTTGGCAGCACCGCCAACGAGCCGCCCGGCGGCAGCAGAGGCGACATTCATGAAGCCTTGGCCTGCCTCACCTGCGTTCAGTACCGCGCCGAAGATGACAAAGATCGCCACAACACCCACAGACACGCCTGTAAGGCTGCCCCAGATGCCCCCTTCGGCAACAACCAGCGTGCCCAGAAAGCTGCGCAGCGGCGTGCCTGCGTGGCCAAATTCACCGGGGATGTATTGGCCGTAAAGCCCGTAAAGAAGGGCAGCCAGCGCGACCAGTGGCAAGGGCCAACCGATCATGCGGCGCGCGCCCTCCATCGTGATCAGTAGCAGGGTAATGGCCAGTGCGACCTGAAAGCTGTCCTCAAGAAACCCGTATTGATTACGCAAAACCTGATGGTTAAGCGCGACCCAAAGGCAACCTGCAACGCCAAGTACAGTAATGACCCAACCACTGATCTGGGCAAATCGCCCCTGCGCGCCCAGAATGAAAACCCACGGCAGGATCAGCGCCATGTGCAAAGGCCGCGCGACGAGGTTGGGTACCAGCCCGTAAAAGATTAATCCGATATGAAAGACGCAGGTGAGTGCGCCCAAAGCGATCCAGACAGGGCGCGCAGTGATCTCGTTCATACCGGAGTATCCTTTGGTGCCCCGGTCCTGTTGCAGGTCCAGGGCACGCTGCGTTTTACATTTGCGCGTCGGTTAACGTGGCGCCGATTTCTTTGTAGTACTTGATTGCACCGGGGTGGATTGCTGTGGTGATGTTGCTCAGCATATCGGTCGATACACCCGCCCACCAAGCGGCATCACCGGCCATCTTTGCCTTGTTCTCCCAATAGGTTTTGGTCAGGGTATAGGCCGTTTCATCATCCATTTTGGTCGTCGTATAGGCGACCACCGGCAAGGATGTTGTCGTGATGTCGGTGTCTTGACCCGCATAGGTGCCCGCAGGGATCGTCAGTGCGGTCCGCTTGGACAGTGCGATCTGTTCGTCAGTCAATGAAATGACGTTGACGCTTGTGGATGCGGCCGCCTCGATCACGTTCGGCGCAGGGTATGAACCTGCGGTGACGAAACCGTCGATCTGGCCGTTCTTGAGGGCATTGACCGCATTGGACAGTTCGGAATCTGCGATGGTCACTTTGCCTTCCAGACCGAACAGGCCAAGGTACTTCTCGCCCTCTGTCGCACCGAAGGAGCCGGAGCCGAGCAGGATGGTTTTGCCTTCCATGTCGGCAAATGTCTGGACGCCGCTGTCTTGTGACATGACAAAGTGCATGGTCAGGGACGGGATCGGGAACAGGGCGCGGATGTCGTCAAACGCAGGATCGCCTTTGCCGTCGAACATGGCTTTGCCGCCTTGGGCCAAACCAACCAGCGCAGGTGGCGTGGTAAAGACATAATCACCACCGCGCGCACGGACTTCCATCACGTTCTGAACGGAGCCTTGGCTTTCTTCGACAGTGACGGAAATGGCGCCGTCTGTGCCCGCTTTCATAGCCTCTGACAGTTGCACGCCCATTTGATAGTAGGATGAGCCGACCTTGGCGGATTTGTAGGTAACGCGGGTTTCTGCCATGGCGGCAGAGCCGAATGTGATGGCGGTTGCGGCAAGGATGCCGATGGATTTAGCAAATGTCATGTCTGTCCTCCCAGATAATACTGAAAAGACTTTATGGTGCGCCGCGCCGAGGGCAAGTGTTTTGCGCGCGAAACACACCGCCAATTGCGCCATCCTCTTGCCAGTATCGGCCAGCGGGGATAGGCACCTAGGCAATTATGTTTTGAAAAGGACCGCCCATGGCCGATGATCCCAAAACACTTGTGTCTACCGCATGGTTGGCAAAGCATCTCAAGGACCCCGACCTGCGTGTGTTGGATGCGTCGCTGTATTTGCCTGATGCGGGTCGTGACCCCAAGGCTGAGTATGACGCCGCCCACATTCCCGGTGCGCGGTTCTTTGATATCGACGAGATTTCCGATGCGCGGTCTGACTTGCCCCATATGGTGCCCCCGGTTGAGAAATTCATGTCGCGGATGCGCGCGATGGGGGTGGGTGACGGGCATCAGGTCGTCGTTTATGATGGTGCAGGGATGCAGTCAGCGCCGCGTGTTTGGTGGTTGTTCAAGCTGATGGGGCAGGACAATGTTGCGGTTCTGGATGGTGGTTTGCCCAAGTGGGTCGCCGAAGGACACCCGACCGAGGACATGCCGCCGAACCCGCGCGATCGCCACATGACAGTGCGTGTGCAGAACCGTCTGGTGCGCGATGTGACGCAGGTGGCGCAGGCCTCAAAACTGGGCGATCCGCAGATTGTGGACGCGCGCGCCGCAGCCCGGTTCAGGGGCGAAGCGCCCGAACCACGCGAAGGACTGCGCGCGGGCCATATCCCCAAGTCGCGTTCTGTGCCTTTCGACACTTTGCTGAATGCAGACAAAACCATGAAAACCCCCGATGAAACGCGTGCCATATTCGAGGCTGCTGGCGTTGATCTGGGCAAGCCGGTGATCACGTCCTGCGGGTCGGGCGTCACGGCGGCGGTGCTTGCTCTCGCGCTTGAGCGGATGGGCCACAAAGACTGGTCACTTTATGATGGATCCTGGGCCGAATGGGGAATGTTCCCCACCGTGCCCGTCGCAACCGGAGATGCGTAATGTTTGAGACGCTGCAGGCACAACCTGCTGATAAAATTCTTGCCTTGATGCAGATGTACCGCGATGACCCCCGCACGACCAAAGTCGATCTGGGCGTCGGCGTCTATAAGGACGCCACGGGCCTGACCCCTGTGATGCGCGCCGTCAAAGCGGCAGAGCAGCAGATTTGGGAAACCCAAGACAGCAAGGTCTACACGGGTCTTGCCGGTGATCCCGCATTTGCGGATGCAATGATTGATCTGGTGTTGGGCGACGCTGTCCCGCGCGCCAACGTTGCTGCGGCCGCCACCCCCGGTGGCACCGGTGCCGTGCGTCAGGCATTCGAGCTGATCCAGATGGCCAAGCCCGATGCACGTGTGTTTGTGTCAGACCCGACATGGCCCAACCACCTGTCGATCCTGAAATATCTGGGCGTCGAAGTCGTCAACTACCGCTATTTTGATGAAGAAACGCGCGGCGTTGATTTCGACGGGATGATCGCAGACCTCAAGACCGCGACCAAGGATGATGTGATCCTGCTGCATGGGTGTTGCCACAACCCGACCGGCGCGAACCTGAACGCGACCCAATGGGACGCGGTGATCGAGGTGCTTTTGGCCACCGGTGCGACTCCGATGATCGACATTGCTTATCAGGGTTTCGGCGATGGTCTGGATGCTGATGCGGCGGCGACCCGCAAGGTTGTGGAATCTGTGCCCGAATGCCTGATTGCGGCCAGTTGTTCCAAGAACTTTGGCATCTACCGCGAACGGACGGGCCTGTTGATGGCTGTTGCGTCAAAAACCGCAGCGCATGATTTGAACCAAGCGACGCTGGCGTTCCTAAACCGTCAGAATTTCAGCTTTCCACCTGACCACGGGGCACGGATTGTAACCACGATCCTGAATGACGCGACGCTTAAGGCGGATTGGATGGCAGAGCTGGAAGAGGTCCGCAATGCGATGTTGGGCCTTCGGACAGCACTAGCAGGTGAATTGCAGCGTTTGGCGGGGTCTCACCGGTTTGGCTTTATCGCTGAACATCGTGGGATGTTTTCACGCATTGGTACGACACCCGAAAAGGTCGAAGAAATGCGCGTCAAGCACGGTATTTACATGGTGGGTGATAGCCGCATGAACATCGCCGGTTTGAATGCAAAGACAGTGCCGATCTTGGCCGCTGCGATCATCGACGTCGGTATCTGATACTGCGCGCCCCGGCCTTGTGCCGGGGCTGCGACCCTTTCAGAGAACCTTGATCACGTCTTTATCTATCGCAAGCATGTAACCGCGCCGCGCGATGTTTTTGACCAACAGTTCCGACACGATCTGATTGCCCAGCGTATCGCGCAGACGTTTGATGCGCGTCGCCCCTGCGGCCTCGTCACAATCAACGGCAAGGCGGCCTGAGATGACACCTTCGATCTCTGATCCTGACAGAACATCGTCATCCATCCGCGCCTCTGCTAGCACCGACATCGTTTCCATCGCAGCGGGCGTCAGTTTGAAACCGAGGTTATTAAGGTAGACGGTGTTTTCCTCGCGGCTGATCAATAGGGAATTGACCTGAATGCCCACGCGTTCAATCTGTGCCATGCGGCGGTTGAAGGTGATGAGCATGATCAGGAACACCAAGGCGGCGATCAGCATGGCTGACGCAAACACCAGCAGCACGAAAATCACCATGCGGTAACTGGCCAGCGTGTCGGAAAACGCGGTGCCCGATTGCGCGAGAATCTCAAGCAGCTTGATCTCTGAGCCGCTTGTCAGATCGTCATTCTCGACAAAGATGCGTTCGACCTGTGCATTAAACAGGTTCCCGTCCGGCAAGGTCCAGAACAGCACAACGGCACCAGTGATCAGCAGCGCGGCTATGCCCGCAACGCCAAGCCCGACAAAGCGGCGGATATCAGAAGCGGAGGTAGTTTGGTCCGGCACTGGCTCTCCTTTGCGCTAGGCCTTCGGGGCCGAATACGGAAACGACATTCAACAGCGTCCACCCTTGGGCGCGCAAACGCTGGCTTAGCTCTGCTTGGGCTGAGCCGCGATCACAGGCGCCACGTAGCTGTGCCACGCCGTAATGCAGGCGTAGGGGGTCGTCTTGTTTGGCTTTGTAGTCGGCATAGCAGTCCGCCGCTGATGCAGGGGCAGCAAGGCCAAGCGTCAAAGCCGTTAATAGGGAAAGGGTGATGTGTTTCATGTGATATGAATGCGCCTTTGCTCCATGATATTCAATATCCGGGGGCGTGGATAGCCTGTGCTATCCGATAACAACGCGCCGATATTGCCTGTCTTTGCCCCTCAAGGCCAGTTTGATCCCAGAGCTTGAGCAAAAAGCCAAACCGGGCGGACCCTTCATCGCCCACCGAGAAAAGGATCACTGCCATGTACCGCAGATTTATTGCCACCATCACAGCCGCCGCCATCGCGATTACAGCAATTGGTGCGCTGCCAGCCGCCGCAGATGAACGTGACACAGCCCGCGCGCTTGCCGCGATTTTGGGGTTGGCCGTTGTGGGAAAGATCATCCACGACAACAGAAAAGACGACCGCGTACAACGCCACCAGCCCGCGCCGGTGTATCGCCAGAAACAGCACAAACAGCAGGTCTATAATCCACCGCGCTATCAGAACCAGCATGTGCAGCCGCGCCCCTTGCCGCAGCGGGTGGACCGCAAATTGTTGCCGGGGCAATGCCTGCGCAGCTTTGACACGCGCGGTGGCAAGGTGCGGATGTTTGGCCGCAAATGCCTGAACAACAACTACCAGTACACGCGCCGCCTGCCGCAGCAGTGTTTGCAGGTCTTTAGAACCAACAGGGGTGATCGTCAGGGGTACGAGGCGCGCTGTCTGCGTCAGAACGGATACAGCTTGGCCCGCGGGTAGTTCCCCGCGCGTCCAGATCCGGCGGGCATCTAGTGTTCACCGGCAAAGAGGAGGGAGAGATGTTCGGGCATCTCTCCCTTTTTGCTGTGCGGGGTCTTGTGGTTCGGGGCGTGATGCGGTTTGCCGTTTGCATGAAACCGGATTTTGAATTTGAACGTGTCGCGCATGCGAAGGGATACTTGCGGGTTGCTGGTGTGGATGAGGTTGGGCGCGGTCCCTTGGCGGGGCCTGTGACTGCCGCCGCCGTTGTGTTGGACCCGGCGCATATTCCGGATGGTCTGAACGATTCCAAAAAACTGACCAAGAAGGCGCGCGCGCGTTTGTATGACGAGATCATGGAAGTGGCCGATGTCAGCATCGCCCACGCGAGCGTTGAAGAGATCGACGGGATCAACATCCTGCGTGCCAGCCATCTGGCGATGATGCGGGCGCTGGCGGGACTGCGCATGCCAGCCGATTACGCACTGATTGACGGCAACATGCTGCCGCGCGATTTGGTGTTGCCTGCGCAGACGATCATCAAGGGCGATGCCCGTTCAATCAGCATTTCTGCGGCCTCAATTATGGCTAAAGTTTGTCGAGATTGTGTCATGTTGTCCTTGGCGCAACAGCACCCCGGATACGGTTGGGAAACGAACATGGGATATGGATCAAAAAGCCACATGTCGGCGCTTCAAAATCTTGGGCCAACCCCACACCATAGACGTTCTTTCAAACCCGTATACCAGATGTTGTAGCAAGATATTTTCTTAACTGATTGATTCAAAAAAGAAATTGACCGCGAATCGCCTTTGACTCATCTTGGTCCTTAACCAACGAGCACAAAAAGTGCCGGGGACAGAGGCAGAATTGATGACTACATTGACCAAGGAAGCGGTGACGCTTCCACTGAATACGATCCTGAGCGGTGACTGTATCGAAGCGATGAATGCGCTGCCCGAGGCGTCCATTGATCTGATCTTTGCAGACCCGCCCTATAATCTTCAATTGAAGGGCGATTTGATGCGCCCCGATAATTCCAAAGTGGATGCGGTTGATGATGAATGGGACCAGTTCGCCAGCTTCAAAGCCTATGATGATTTCACCCGCGCTTGGTTGAAAGCGGCGCGTCGCCTGCTCAAACCGAATGGCGCGATCTGGGTGATTGGCAGCTATCACAACATTTTCCGCGTTGGGGCGTCGTTACAGGATCAGGGTTTCTGGATTTTGAACGATGTGGTCTGGCGCAAGTCGAACCCGATGCCGAATTTCCGTGGCAAGCGCTTTACCAACGCCCATGAGACGATGATCTGGGCGGGCAAGTCCGAGACCAGCAAATACACCTTTAATTATGAAGCGCTTAAAGCGTTGAACGAAGGTATTCAGATGCGGTCCGATTGGGTGCTGCCGCTGTGTACCGGACATGAGCGTTTGAAAGATGAAAATGGTGACAAGGCCCATCCGACGCAAAAGCCAGAAAGCCTGCTGCACCGTATTCTGGTCGGTTCCACCAACCCCGGTGATGTGATCCTTGATCCGTTCTTTGGCACGGGCACAACAGGTGCTGTGGCCAAGATGCTGGGCCGTGATTTCATCGGGATAGAACGCGAAGAAGCCTACCGCAAAGTCGCCAAAAAGCGGATAGCGAATGTGCGGAAATTTGATCGCGAAGCATTGCAGACCACGACATCGAAACGATCTGAGCCCCGTGTGCCGTTTGGCCAGTTGGTCGAACGTGGCATGCTGCGTCCGGGTGAAGAACTGTATTCGTTGAATGGACGCCACAAGGCCAAGGTTCGTGCCGATGGCACGCTGATCGGTGCGGACGTCAAAGGGTCGATCCATCAGGTTGGTGCGGCCTATGAAAAAGCGCCAAGCTGCAATGGCTGGACCTATTGGTGCTATAAAAAAGAAGGCAAACGGGTGCCTATCGACATCCTGCGCCAGCAAATTCGCGCTGAAATGGCGAACTAGCAACCTTTCCGAGACATACCAGATACCGCCGGTGCCTGCGGCCTTCCTCAAGAAGGTCCGCCCTAATGGCACTCACCTCAGCCCCGCCCTTGTGGCGGGGTTTTTTTTGTGCGTGACCCGTCAGATCGACACAGTTTTCCTTTTGCGGCTCTTTTGCAGGGCGGCATTCACGTAACGGGTGTTAAAGTCTGTCTTGTTGAGCACATATGTGACGCCGGCAGACGCGGCTTTTTCCCACATAAACGGTGATGGCCAATCGCTGACCAGAATGACGGGAATAGAGGATAATTTCGCATCCCGCGCCAGTTCAAGCGCGAAATTCGCACCCAGACCGTCGGGCAGGTTGTTGTCCAGCAGGATCAATTCGGTCTGGCCACGGGCAAGCGCCGCGCGGGCGCGCCGCAAGGTTGCAGCGACTTCAACCTTGAGGTTGTGGCGGGATTTTTCCATCACGCGCGTCATTTTTACGTTGTCGAATTCGCTGTCCTCAACAATCAGGCATGTGCCTTGATGTGTGCGTGTGGACGTCTCTTGTGCTGACTGCTGCATCTGGCCCCCTGAAAACGATGATGCATCAGGCGTGCCACAGAATGTTTAACAAGTGGTGTCTATGCTGGCTAGCGTGGCATCGGTGTGCTGCGTTTGTTATACTCTGTCCAGTCGGTAATCTCGGGGTAATACTGTTTGCGCCACGCGCGCACGCGCGGGTTCATGATACGCCGCCACAGCGGTGGCACCATCGCGGCCATGGTCATCATGGGATAGCCGAGGGGCAATTGTGGTGCTTCTTCTACGCCATAGGTTTGCAACACAGGAAACCGGCGATCCGGCTTGAAATGATGGTCCGAATGACGCTGGAGGTTGATCAAAAGCCAGTTTGACGCACGGTGCGCGGCGTTCCACGAATGATGCGGTTTGACATGTTCATATTTGCCATCCCCCAAATGTTTGCGCGTCAGCCCGTAGTGTTCGATGTAATTGACCAGCTCAAGCTGCCAGACCGCAACGCCCGCCTGAACGAGGAACAGTAAAAGCCCTGATACCCCTCCCAAGAGCAGCGCAAGCACCAGAAAGGCCCCTTGCAACGCCCCGTATTTGAAGAACGGGTTAGACAAGGTTGTCCAAGGCAGGTTTTTGCGCGCCAGCATCTGCGCCTCTGCCTGAAAAGCAGACACAAAGGATTGGCGCAGGACGCGCGGATAGAACCGGTGAAAGCCTTCGTTGTACTTTGCCGTCACAGGGTCACGCGGGGTGCCGACATAGCGGTGATGGACCAGTAGATGCTCGGACCGGTAGTGTGAATATAGCACCATCGCCAGCAGGGCATCGGCGCAAAAGCGTTCCAACCGGTTGCGTTGGTGCATCAACTCGTGACTGTAATTAATCCCGATTGTTCCGGTCATGATCCCGACGCCAAAAAACAGGGTTATCCGCTCCAGCGAACTCAGGTGTTCGGCTTGCGGCACGTACCAGATCAGGCCGAACAGGGTCAGAAATTGTGCGGGCATCCAGATCAGCGTCACAAGGCGATACCAAAACAGATCGTCATCGGTTGCGGAAATGTCTGCATTGTCAGTATTCAGGCCGATGGCAGCATCCAGCACCGAAAACATGATCCAGGTTGACAGTGGCAATAGCGCGATTGTCCAGCCGCCAGTCATTGCACAGAACCAGACCAGCGGGACAAGCCCCAGAGACAGCCAAAAAGGTGCCGCGCGGGACAGGCGCGCCAGTTCTTTTGGTGCAATTGTTGTGCTGTCTGCGGCCATTGCGCCCCTCATTCCGTGTTTATCCAGTTATGATACCGCATAGGGACCTGCGCTGGTAGTGTTGCGGTGGGGTTAACTTTGCGACAAATCAAACGCCTTGCGCATCACTGTTGGCAAATCGGACGGTCGGAAATCGTGTTTGTCATAAAACGTGCCTTGTGCCGGTGCCGCGTCTTGGGGCAGGCGGGCGACCTTGACGCTCAGCATCAGGTGGAAGTGGGTGAAAGTATGCCGCACTTCGCCTGCCAACTCTTGCCACCCGGCCTTGATCGGCGGTGTGCCAATAGGCCGCGCTTCGCTGGCGTCGATCCAGTCTGATCCGGGCCAACCCAGCATACCACCAAGCAGTCCTTTTTCGGGCCGTGTCTCCAGCAGCCACGCGCCATCCTCGCGCTGGGCCAGATAGACGGTGCCGTGTCGGACGGGTTTGGGCTTTTTCGGGGTCTTTTTAGGTAATTCAGGTGCGGTACCTGCCTTGCGCGCGGCACAGGGATCCCGCCAAGGGCATATCCCGCAAGCCGGCGATTTGGGCGAGCAGATCGTTGCACCAAGGTCCATCACCGCCTGTGCATAATCGCCGGGTCTTTGCGGCGGTGTCAGCGCGACGGCAAAGTCCATCAACGCGGGCTTTGCCGCTGGCAGGGGCGTGTGGTGATCATAAAGCCGCGCCATTACGCGTTCCACATTGCCGTCCAGAACGGCATGGGGCAGATCGAATGCAATCGAAGACACCGCTGCCGCCGTATAAGGCCCGATGCCCGGCAGTTCGAGCAATGCGGCGTGATCCGCGGGAAACATACCATCGTGGCGTTCGACCACGGCGCGGGCGCATTTCAGCAGGTTCCGCGCGCGGGCATAATACCCAAGGCCGGCCCATTCGCCCATGACATCGGCGTCGGCAGCTGCGGCCAGATCGCGCACCGTTGGCCAGCGGGTCACAAAACGCTGAAAGTAATCGCGCACTGTTACAACCGTGGTTTGTTGCAGCATGATCTCGCTCATCCAGATGCGGTAGGGGTCAGGGCGCACGCCTGCCTTGCGGTCTGACGGGCCAACGCGCCACGGCATTGTGCGGGCATGAACGTCATACCAGTCCAGCAAGATCGCGGGCAGGTCCGTATCTGGCAAAGTCTCACGCAATCTTTATGGTCTCCGGTGCGGGTTGGGCTGGCGTCATCACACCAAAACACTATGTTGAGAGCGACAAAAGGGAACATAGCCGTGCCACCACGCCGCGCCAGTACAAAAGGGTTCAAACGCACCGACAGCTTGCTGACCGGTCAAATCCGCCGCGCGAGCGAGAGCCGGGGGTTTGCCCAATCGAGGCTGTTGACCCAATGGGCCGAGATCGCAGGACCAGACACCGCAGGCATCGCGCAACCAGTCGAGGTGAGTTATGGCCGTGGTGGTATGGGCGCGACCCTGACATTGCTGACGACGGGCGCGAACGCCCCGATGCTAGAGATGCAAAAGGAACAACTGCGCGCGCGGGTCAATTCGGTTTATGGCTATAACGCCATTGCGCGTATCCGCATCACACAGACAGCCGCGACCGGTTTTGCCGAAGGTAAAGTTGCCTTTGGCCACCAGCAAAAGACCGCTGGCCCGGCAGTGCCGAACCCCGAAACCGTGGCGCAGGCAAACGCGGTTGCACAGCCCGTCGCAGATGAAGGTCTGCGCGCGGCCTTGGCGCAACTGGCAACCAATGTCATGACAAAGAACAAAACTCAAAAAAGCTGAAAAGTAAGGAACATCACATGCAACGCAGAAATCTGATTCTTGGAGGCATTGCTGTCGCGGGCCTTGGTGGTTGGGCGCTGACAAATAACATGGGCGGCAATTCGACCCCTCTGAACCCGCTGGCAAGTCCTGCAAATGCACAATCGACCTCTGGCGATGTGGATACATCGGCGATCATGGAAATGGTCGCAGGTAATCCTGACGCTGCTGTAACCTTGATCGAATATGCGTCGTTTACCTGCCCGCATTGCGCACGTTTCCATGATGGTCCCTTTAAGCAGCTCAAGGCGGATTACATCGACACCGGCAAGATCAAGTTTATCTACCGCGAGGTGTATTTTGACCGCTACGGTTTGTGGGCGTCTATGATTGCGCGTTGCAATGGCGGCGACCGGTTCTTTGGCATCGCGGACCTGATCTATAAGGGGCAGGCGGAATGGACCCGCGCGGGCGAACCTGCTGCGATTGTTGATGAGCTGCGCAAGATCGGACGCCTTGCGGGTCTGGATAACGACACGATTGAAGGCTGCTTGCAGGACGCCGATTTTGCCCAGAACCTTGTTGCATGGGACGAAGCGAACCGGGCTACTGACGGTATCAGTTCAACGCCCAGCTTTATGATCAATGGTCAGCAGCATTCCAACATGGCCTATCCAGAGATGCAGCAACTGCTTGATGCCGCATTGAACGGCTGATGTCTGCACCTCTGCAAGGTTTGAAAGTGGTCGAACTGGCGCGCGTGCTGGCGGGGCCTTGGGCGGGGCAAACCCTGTCTGATTTGGGATGCGACGTGATCAAAGTAGAAAGCCCGGCTGGCGATGATACGCGCCAGTGGGGCCCACCCTTTGTGACCCGGGACGAGGACGTATCGGCGTCCTATTTCCATTCGACCAATCGGGGTAAGGCATCTGTCACAGTCGATTTCCGCACCGAAGCGGGGCAGGCGCAGGTCAAGGCCCTGCTGGCAGATGCGGACATTCTGATCGAGAATTTCAAAACCGGTGGCCTGCAGAAATACGGGTTGGATTACGAAAGCCTGAAGGCCGATTTTCCCAAGCTGATCTATTGTTCGATCACAGGATTCGGCCACACCGGACCTTATGCACATCGCGCGGGCTATGATTTTATCATCCAAGGCATGTCGGGCCTGATGTCCATCACCGGAGAACCAGACCGCCAGCCGCAGAAATCCGGGATGGCGATTACGGATATTTTCACGGGCATCTACGCCTCGACGGCGATTTTGGCCGCTGTTCACCAGCGTCACAGCACCGGCAAGGGTCAGCATATCGACATGGCGCTGCTGGATTGTGCGGTGGCGATCATGGGCAATCAGGCGATGAATTATCTGACCACGGGCGTGCCACCGGGGCGTATGGGCAACGCGCATCCGAACCTCACGCCCTATGAGGTGTTTGAAACCTCGGACGGTCACATCATCATTGCCACCGGTAATGACGGGCAATTCCAGCGGTTGTGCAAGCTGCTGGGCCTTGACGATATGATCACCTCGCCGGATTACACCAAGAACGCGGACCGTGTGGCCAACCGCCCCGAGATGAACCGCCGGATCAGCGGGGCCACCAAGCTGCGCACACGCGATGATCTGTTGGCCGCTTGCGAGGCGAATAATGTGCCCGCGGGGCCTATCAATGATCTGTCGGATGTGATGGCTGATCCGCAAGTCATTGCGCGCGGCATGCAGATTGAACTGGACGGTGTGCCGGGGTTGCGGTCGCCTTTCACGTTCTCGGACGCAGAACTGGCGTTGCACCGGCCCGCACCCAAGTTGGGCGAAGACAACTAACGCGGTTTTTTGAGCTGACCAAGCGCGTCGAACAACGCGTTTTGCGGGGGCAGGTCCAAACGCACGGGCAGTGTGATCACCTTGCCAAGGTAAGCGGCGGGCAAGCGCGCGGCGTCTTTTTCCGTGGTGACCAATTGCGCGTTCTTGGCTTTGGCATCTGTTTCCAGCCGCGCCATCAGCGTACCGGTCAGCGGTTGGTGATCCTCAAGCGCTTCGGTGTGCACCAAGGTCGCGCCAAGGCCCTTGAGAGTGGCAAAAAACTTCTCGGGATGGCCAATGCCCGCAAAGGCAAATGCGCGTGTGTCGGACCAGTCCATACCGGTTTGCAGCGGTTTAAGGGCCGCGCGCACATGGGGTAGGTCTGCCGGTATTTGTGCCGGTGCAAACCCCTCTTGTGCTGCGTCGTCGCCAATGGAAAGCAACAGATCAGCGCGCGCAAGACCCACTGCGGCTGGTTCACGCAAGGGACCGGCGGGCAGGCACAGGCCATTGCCAAACCCCTTTTCGGCATCAACGACGACGATGGAAAGATCTTGCGCAATCGCCGGGTTTTGAAAGCCGTCATCAAGCACAATCACTGTCGCGCCTGCCTTTTGTGCGGCACGCGCACCGGCGGCGCGGTCCTTGGCCACCCAAACCTCGGCAAAGTTGGCCAACAACAAGGGTTCATCACCGACATGCCGTGCTTTGTGACGCGCGGGGTCAACTTGCACAGGGCCTTGCAACGACCCGCCGTAGCCGCGCGTTACGACGTGCGGTTCATGAAACAATCCGCGCAGATGTTCGACGACGGCGATCACGGTGGGGGTTTTGCCGGTGCCGCCCGCATTGATGTTCCCGACGCATACAACGGGAATGTCCAGCCTGACAGGGTTCCCCTGTGCCAGACGGCGGGCAGTCGCTGCGGCATAAACACTACCCAAGGGGCGCAGTAATTGTGCACGCCAATCCGGTTTGGGCTTGTGCCAGAATTTCGGTGCACGGCTCATTTCTTGGCTGCCCGCCGGTCCAGTGCATCCTGAACCATGTCGATCACACGGTCAGTCAGCGCGGCGCCTTGTGAAATTACGTCCCACCCCGCATGGGCCATCGTGGCAGCCTGATCAGGAGCTATCAGGCGTGACACCGCATTTCCAAGGGCATCGGCGTCATTGACGATCCGCGCCGCGCCCGCAGCGGCAAGGCGCGAGTAGGATGGCAAATAATGCCGGACCTTCGGGCCATACAGCACCGCAGATCCCAGTGACGCGGCATCAAACGGGTCGCACCCGCCATCTCCTGTCACCAGTGATGATCCCAGAAACGAAACCGGTGCGATGCGAAAAAAAAGCCCTGTGTCGGCAGGATCATCCGCGACGATAACTTGTGTCATGTCATCGGGGTATTCACCCTTGCCCCAGTTCGCGGTGTTCATGTTGCGGGCCTGTGCGGCTTCAATGACCGCGTCCGTTTCATCCGCAGACGCAGGCGTCAGGATCAGTAATAACCGGTGTGACAAGCGCATCGCTTTTGAATGCGCAGACAGCACCGTTGCAACCTCTTTGGGCAGCACTTCGGCAGCAAACCAAACGGGTCGCCCCCCGATCGCGTTGGATAGGTCCACCAGATCACTGTCAGCACAGGACAACGGTTGTCCCCCCGCCAATAGTGGCGATGTCAGTTCGATGTTTTGCGATGATTTACTGAGGCTGGAAAGGCGCTTTTGTCCGGAGGGAGAGCGGCACAAGATTGCCTTGAAATGCGACAACACCAAGCGCGTGAGGTCCGGCAACCACCTGTCGCGCCGCCCGTCAAATCCACCCGCATCTGCGTCGATCAAGAACATCGAGCATCCGCTTAACCCCATTTCAGTGATCAGATTCGGGCGCAGCGCCCCCCATGTCCAGATGCAGGCATCCGGTTTCCAGTGCTCCAGCGCGATCTGTACCGATTGCGGATGCTCGTCTGGCACTGGTGCCTGAAGAACTCCAGCCTGCGCGCTTCTTGGCAAGGGGGGCAGCACAACGCTTGGGGGGTAAGTGATCAACACATTCAGCCCTTGGCGCGCCGCGACAAGCCGCTGCGCAAGGTCTTGGACCGCCAGTGCGTTGCCCGGTTCGCCCGCGTGCAGCCAGACCAGTTCGCCCTTGGGGCGGGCAAAGGCCGGGGGATCGGATGATACGTCACCCCGCCGGGCCAATGCCCGGTACGCTTGAAGGCCCAGTGACCGCGCCACGGTTGGGTTCAGCCTATTTCTTCGGTCGAGGATGCGGCGGCTTCTTCATCGCGCAGGCGGTGAAGGTGCGCGATAAAATAGCGCATATGGGCGTTGTCCACCGTACGCTGAGCCTCGTTCTTCCATGCGTCATAGGCGGCGGCATAGTTCGGGAAAATGCCGACGATATGAATGTCATCAACGTTCTTGAAGACGTTTTCCGACGGGTTTGTCAGCTCTCCGCCAAAGACGAGGTGCAGGCGTTGGGTCATGATCGCTCCTTAAGTGGCGCTATAATGCTTGTTCTCTGGGTAGTCAGATGGGGCCGTTCACGCAAGGGTGTCGATCAACGCAAGCTGAGCGGTATGGCCCCCCGCGACCACGCCATTCAGACGCGGATCAGCGTTGTTAAAGATCAACGGCCCGCCTGTCTGGTCGGTGATGCGCCCGCCTGCTTCGGTCACGATCAGCGCACCTGCGGCTATGTCCCATTCCCAACTGCGGCGCAGGGTGATCATGGCGTCGAACCGTCCTGCACCGACCAGCGCAAGGCGATACGCCAGCGAGGGACGATAGCTGCGCTTGAATGTGGGTTCGGCGTTGGATTTCCACAGTGCGGCGGCCATCGCCGGACGCGCAGCCAGCACAGTTGTCGCGCTCATGTCTGTTTCGGTCGAGGCGGTCAGTGGCGCGCCATTCAATGTGGCCCCCTGACCCAATGCCGCAGCATAAAGCCTGTTTCGCATTGGCAAAAACACCGCAGCGGCAGTGATCACGCCATTTTCGGCCACAGCCAGTGAGTGCGCCCAAGTGTTTGAGCCTTCGACAAAGCTGCGGGTGCCATCGATGGGGTCGATGATGAAAACGCGGTCCTTGGACAGGCGGTCGGTATTGTCTTCGGTTTCTTCGGACAGCCAACCGTAATCGGGGCGTGCCATGCGCAACGTGGTTTGCAGCATGTCGTTCACGGCCAGATCAGCTTCGGTCACCGGGCCTGCGTCATCGGGTTTGTGCCATGTTTTTGCAGTTTTGCCGGCAAAGCTGGTCGCGACACGGCCAGCCATGCGCGCAGCGTCGATTAAAAGGGGCAGATCATGCGCCGGCAAGGGTCATTCCAGAAACAAGAAGGGACGGTACAACGCGGCTGAGGTGGGGACGCGCGTCGTTTGCGGGGATCATCGCCATCAGCATGTCGCGCAGATTACCCGCGATGGTGCATTCGTTGATTGTATGGGTGATTTCGCCGTTCTCGACCCATAGACCGGCAGCGCCGCGTGAATAATCGCCGGTGTTGGGGTTGATCGTGCTGCCGATCATCGACGTGACCAAAAGGCCGGTACCCATGTCGCGCACCAGATCGTCAAAGCTGGCGGTGCCTTGGGTCAGTTCGATGTTCCAGTTGGTCGGCATCGGACCGGATGAGGTGCTGCGCGCGGCATTGCCTGTTGGGGTCATGTCAAGCTTGCGGGCTGTTGCCAGATCAAGGGTCCAGCCTTGGAGGATGCCGTTTTCGACAATTGTGCGTTTGGCGGTGGGCAATCCTTCGCCATCAAAGGGACGCGAACCGCCGGTGCGGGGGCGGTGCGGGTCTTCGATCACCGACAGATGTGCGGGCAGGACCTGGGTGCCCATCGCGTCGCGCAAGAAGGACGCGCCACGTGCGATGGACTGGCCGTTGATCGCACCCAGCAGATGACCGATCAACGAGGATGCGACGCGTTCGTCAAACAAAACCGGATAGGCGCCCGTGGGCGGTTTGCGGGCATCCAGACGGGCCAAGGCGCGTGTCCCTGCGCGCGTGCCGATCTCTTCTGCATCGCGCAGATCGGCCTGATAGATGCGGCTGTCACCGTCATAATCGCGTTCCATTCCCGCGCCGGTGCCTGCGATGGCAACACAAGAAAGCGCCCGGTCGGTACGGGAATAGCCCCCTTCAAAGCCGTTGCTTGTTGCGAAATGGACCTCCTGTGCGCCATATCCGGCACTTGCTGATTGCACCTGGCTGACGCCCTTAACGGCAAGGCCCGCGGCCTCTGCCCGGGCGGCATCCTCTTGCAGGGCCTTCGGGGTTGGTTCCGGCGTTGGATCGCAAAGTTCAAGCGCGGCAACGTCAAATGTCTTTGCCAACTGATCCGCTGACGCAAGGCCCGCGTAGGGATCTTCGAGTGCTTCTTTGGCCATGGCGACGGCGCGCTCCGCCATCTCTTCAATCGTGCGCGTGGACGTGTCAGAGGCAGAGACCGTCGCCGACCTGTGGCCTACAAAAACGCGCAATCCGATGTCGATCCCTTCTGACCGTTCGGCCTGTTCCAGCGTGCCGCCACGCACATCAACAGAAAGCGATGTCGCCTGCACTGCCTTGGCATCCGCACCATCCGCGCCTGCCGCGCGGGCGGCCTGCAACAATGATTTCGTCAGCGCATCAAGAGGCTGTGGCATAAGGATCGCTCCGTCATAGGGTTACGCTGAGGTAGCCCTCTGCGTCCCTTAGAACAAGGGCTGTGGCGGGGATGTTCACTAAAAAGCGAGGTGCAGCCGCAGTTGCGCCTCGAATTCATGCAAGCGGGTGGGCGGTTATTTGATCCGCTGACCGTTGGCGAGGATCTGACCGTCCTGGGTGAATTCGATTTTGGAGTTCAACGTATCGGGGGCATCGCCCGGCACCGCAAAGAGGCCCATCATCATCCGCACACCCATCGCTTGTTCCTGCGGAAACAGGCCCATTGCGATCAGCTTGTCCAACAATCCGTTGCCGCCCGATAGCGACAGGTCAACCGCACCAACAGGTTTTGGCATGCCGGGCAATGTGACCTTGTCGGTATTGTCCAGCGTCACAGCGCCGGAGCCTTGCAAGATTGCACCGGCAGCATTGATCAACAGCTTGCTGACTGTCACTGCGCGCAATTCGCCGGGTGTGCCATCTGTCATTTCAGCGGCGGCAGCCGGATCAAGGTAGTCGACTAGCAACAGTGCCTTGCCGCTGGTTTCCAGCTCAACCGTTGCAGGATCGCGCGGCAATTGCCCTGTCGGGTCAAAGATACCCCAGATCATGTCGGACATGGTGAAATTCACCAGTTGCAGGCCAAAGGCAAAATCCTGTTCATCCTCGGATTTCAGGACCGGGCCCATCAGTGAAAAGCCGCTTTTCTCCATCTGAACAGAGATCGGGAAAGGCAGGCCATCAACCGATACATTCATGTCCAGATTGTTCTGCGCACCGCTGTAGGCGATCCCGTTCGGCCCAATGGCCACGCCTAAATCCCCGCCGGTCGACGTGGTTTGCAGATCAAAGTCGCCGTTCACGGGATCAGCGACGCTCATTTTGGCGTTGCCGCCGCCATAGGCAAACTGTCCCGCCACGTCGAACCCCGCACGGATCAGCGTGCCCATGTCGGTGGTGTTGGCCGTTGTCGAGGAGGGTATGGTTCCCTGACCGCCCCACGTCATGTCCTGAACGCCGCCGGTCAGCGTAACTTGCGCCGTTTCCTCGGGGTTGTTGATGAAGATATCATAGCTCAACCCGCCCAATCCACCGTTCTGTGCATAGGCGCGGGTATCGCCTGCCTTTAGGTTGGTTTGGCTGCGCAGGTTGGTGCCGGTGATGTTCATCCGCGCGTTTTCGGCGCCAAAGGTATCATCCCCGACGACCAGATCATTGAGGGCAACGGCAATCGTGTCAGCCGTGTAGGTATAGGTAATGTCCTCGGGCGTGCCGCTGGCCAGCGTACTGTGCCCCGACTGGTTTATCGTCATGTTCATGGTGAAATCATCGCCGCCCGGAACATTCGGCTGGGCGCTGACCTTGAGGGGTAATACGGCGGGGACGTTGATGGCAACCGTGCCATCGGCGTTCTGCGTATAGCTCAGCGTGCCGATTTGCATCGAGACGCTGCCTTTGCTCTCGGGGGGCCCGAAGGTCAGCGTGATATCGCCGACTGTCAGGTCCGTGCCGTTCAGCGTTTCGGTGGCGTCAATCTGGTAGCCCATGGATTGCATGTACTGCCGCCAGTCGCCCCAGACCTGTGATGGCGTCAGATCGGCATAAGCGGCCTGTGAAAACAGGGTGATCGGCAAGGCAAGTGTCAGGGCAAGGGGTGAAAAGCGGGACATGGGAGAATTCCTCATCAAGAGTATGTTGCGTGTAGAGTCCGACAATCGGTTCACCTCGTCAAGGCCGCCATGATCCGTCGCGCAGGGCTGGACCCTTGGGGGGCTGAGCGATACCTAAGGAGACAGAACGCAGATTACAGCATGAGGAACGCAAACATGGACATGCAGGGTAAAACGGTACTGATCACAGGGGCCAGTCGCGGGATAGGGGCCGAAGCCGCGCGTGTCTTTGCCAAGGCGGGCGCAAATGTGGCCCTGCTGGCGCGGTCACAAGACGCCATTGGCGACCTGGCCGGAGAGATCGGCGCGCAAGCCATCGCGATCCCTTGCAACGTAGCGCGGTATGGTGAGATGTCGTCAGCCGTTGAAACCACAGTACGCGCGTTCGGCAGCCTTGATGTGTTGATCAACAACGCAGGCGTGATTGAACCGATATCGCGTTTGGTTGACGCTGACCCCGACGAATGGGGGCAGGTCATCGACATCAATCTCAAGGGGGTATTCAACGGTATCCACGCCGCCCTGCCGGTGATGAAAGCGGCGGGGGGCGGCAGTGTCCTGACCATTTCATCGGGTGCTGCGCATAACGCGATTGAAGGTTGGAGCCATTATTGCGCGTCCAAGGCCGCCGTGAACATGTTGAACCGCAGCGTGCACAAGGAAGAGGGCGAAAACGGTATTCGTGCGATTGGCCTGTCACCCGGCACGGTTGCCACGCAGATGCAGCGCGAGATCAAGCAAAGTGGCATCAATCCTGTCAGCAAACTGGCGTGGGAGGATCATATCCCCGCAGATTGGCCAGCCCGGTGTTTGCTATGGATGTGCGGACCAGGGGCCGACAGGTTTCTGGGTGATGAAATATCTCTCAGGGATGAGGACATTCGCCGCGCGGTGGGCCTGATATGATTGAGCTGAGCAAAGCAGATGACATCTGGACGGTAACAATCAACCGTCCTGACAAAGCGAATTCGCTGACCCATGTTATGCTGAGCGATCTGGCGGAAATCATGGAAGGCGCGCAATCTGCGCGTGCCGTGATCCTGACCGGCAATGGCCGCGTATTCAGCGCAGGCGCTGATCTGGAGGAGGCGCGTGCGGGTCTGGCCAAGTCCGACGTGTGGGAACGTGTTTCGGGTGCAGTTGCCGCCTTGCCCGGTCTTAGCATTGCGGCGCTGAACGGCACGCTTGCGGGCGGTGCGATGGGCATGGCGCTGGCTTGCGATCTGCGGGTTGCCGTGCCAAGCGCCAAGTTTTTCTATCCAGTGATGAAGCTGGGTTTCCTGCCGCAACCGTCTGATCCTGCGCGCATGGCGGCGCTGATCGGTCCAGCGCGCACCAAGCTAATCTTGATGGGCGGGCAAAAGATCGCGGCCGAGGAGGCGTTGGTGTTCGGACTGATCGACCGGATCGTCGCGCCCGAAGACCTGTTGGAACATGCGCAGATGTTGACGCAAGATACAGTTGCGGCCTCACCCGAGATTGCCAACGGGATCAAGGGAATGTGCAGTGCCGCCGATGGTCTGGCCCTTTAGATCAAGGGAACAAACGGGATATCGCAGGCTGCCAAGGTGATCAGTGTCGCAAGGATGATAAGAACGCGCATCGAATTGCCTCTTTGTTTTCCGCCACAGTCCGGCGCGCGCGCGATATAGTCAAGCCGACAACACCTAGTGCCACGCAGTAAAACCTTGATCCTGTTGCCCCATGCAGGCAAGAGGATCACCTAATGCACGCTGCAAGCAGGGGCAAAGCATGGCGTTTGATATCTCTACCCAACCGGAAATCATTCAGCAGGCGTATGGCTATGCGTTGCAGGGGTGGGAACTTGCGCTGACATGGTTGCTGAGCCCTGCAGCATGGTCGCAGTTTGCCCTGCTGGTTCTGGCGTGGCTTTTGGCCGGGCTGATCACACGGAGGTTGCGCCCAGCGTTGGCGCAATTGATTGACCCGGGCGCAAGTCAGACGCTGTTTTCCGCGCCGCGCAGGTTTGTTCTGCAGTTTCTGCCGCTCATTTCGCCTTTGCTTGCCTATGCGCTGACGGGCATCGGGGAGAGCATCGTTCGGTCGCTCTTTGATTCCGGGGCCGTGATTGCCTTTGGTAAGCGGCTTTTCCTGTTGCTGGCAGCGCGCGCTTTGGTGCGCGACATCATCACCGATCCGTTCCTGAAACTGATGGGGCGTTACATTTTGCTACCGATCATGGCGATCTATACGCTTGGGTTGTTGGATACCGTCAACGCGGCACTGACTGAGACCACAGTTGGTGTCGGCAACATTTCTTTTTCGCTCATCACGCTGGTGCGTGGTGTTATCGCGGGCAGCATTCTGTTTTGGCTGGGGCATTGGTCAAACACGCAAACAAGTGCGTTGATCAAACAAAACGAAGAGATGCGACCCTCTATCAGGCAGTTGCTGATCAAGACCGCCGAATTTGCGATTTTTGGCATCGCGTTCCTGTTGCTGATGAATATCATCGGTGTCGATCTCAGCACGCTTGCCGTGCTGGGTGGCGCGATTGGTGTTGGTCTTGGTTTTGGTCTGCAAAAGATCGCATCGAATTTTATCTCTGGTGTGATCCTGCTGGTCGAAGGGCAGGCGACGGTCGGTGATTACGTCGAACTTGACGGGGGCGAGCGCGGCAAGATCGTCAAGATGACAGCCCGTGCTGCGATCCTCGAGACATTCGATGGCCGCTGGATCGTGGTCCCGAACGAGGATTTCATCACCACGCGTGTTGTGAATTATTCCGACAGCGGTTCTGCCAACCGGTACGAGGCACCGTTTCCAGTCAGCTATGATACCGATATTAACTTGATCCCCGCGATCATCGAGGCGGCTGTATCAACGCATCCCGAAGTGCTGGACCTGCCGTATCCGCCTGATTGCGAACTGCGCGGGTTTGGTGACAACGGCATTGATTTTGCAGTCGAATTCTGGGTGAACGGGCTGGATGACGGGGCGAACAAATACACCTCTGATGTGCTTTTCCTGATCTGGAATGCACTGAAGGACGCGAATATCGAAATTCCGTATCCGCAGCGCGTTGTTGAAATCAAGGGTGGCTTGCCACAGGCGGGCGCATGAAACGCGCGGTTGTGATTGGCGCGGGGCCCGCCGGTCTGATGGCCGCCGAAACTATGGCTGCGGCTGGTTTGCAGGTAACGGTATGCGATGCGAAACCGTCCGTCGGGCGCAAGTTCCTGATGGCGGGAAAGTCCGGGTTGAACCTGACCAAGCAGGAGGAATCCGGTGCATTTCTGGACGCCTATGCAGAGGCAGCGCCAGCACTGCGCCCGATGATCGACGCCTTTGATGCGGACGCGGTTCAGGATTGGGCGCGTGGATTGGGCCAAGAGGTGTTCACCGGATCAACGGGCCGCGTGTTTCCCAAAGCGATGAAAGCATCGCCGCTTTTGCGCGCATGGATGGCGCGTTTGTCTGAGGCGGGTGTACAGTTTATGACGCGCTGGCAGTGGCTAGGGTGGGACGGCGCGGCGTTGAAGTTTGATACATCGGATGGCGTTCAGACGCTGTCAGTGGATGTGACTGTTCTGGCGCTGGGCGGGGCAAGCTGGGCGCGGTTGGGGTCTACCGGCGCGTGGGCTGATCTGCTGCTGGAAAAAGGTGTGACGCTGGCGGGTTTTGCAGGCGCAAACGCCGGGATCAAGGTCGAGTGGAGCGATTACATGGCGCGCCATTTGGGTGCGCCTTTGAAAGGTGTCGCATGGACTGCTGGCCCTTACGCATCACGCGGTGAGGCGACGTTGTCGGCGCGCGGGCTTGAGGGCGGCGGCATCTACACTGTGTCGCGCGGCGTGCGCGAAGGGCACCCGTTGACCTTGGATATGTTGCCGGATCAAACAGTGCCTGATGTCACTGCGCGACTCAGCAAGCCAAGGGGTAAGGCAAGCTTTGCCAACCACTTGCGCAAAACACTGGGGCTATCAGCGGCTCAAATCGCGCTGGTGCAGGAAATGGCGCGCCCCTTGCCTGAGGGTCTGCGTGCGACGGCGCGTTTGTTGAAAAACCTGCCCATCCAGCATGCGGGATTGCGTCCGATAGATGAGGCGATCTCAACCGCAGGCGGTATTCCCTTTGACCAGATGGACGCGGGTTTAATGCTGAAAGCGGTGCCGGGCGTTTTCGCATCGGGTGAGATGCTGGACTGGGAAGCGCCGACGGGTGGTTACTTGATCTCAGCCTGCCTTGCGACCGGTCATTGGGCGGGTACCCACGCTGCGCAGTGGTGCGCAGCGCAGTCTTCTTAACCTGCGACTTTGGCCTGAGCGGCCTTGAACGCGGGGCGGTCGCGCATGGTACTGGCCCATTTTGCCAACCGGTCGTCGATGCGCGGGAAGCCAGCGCCGATGGACCAGTTGATGCAGTGGCATGCCAGAATGTCAGCATGGGTCATCTGATCGCCCATCAGGAATGGCCCATCCAGCCGATCCGCCAAAACGGTCGAACTGCGGCTAAATTCAGACTTTAGGCTGTCTTTGATAGCGGGTACGCGCATCTCTTCGGGAAAGATAAAGCTGTGTTTGGCCGTTGCCCAAAGCACGGCGTCAAATTCATCAATCAGCCAAAAGGTCAGCGCATCTTGTCGTGCGCGTTCCGGTGTGCCGGCCTTGGCGGTTAGCATGCCGTGTTTGTCGCCGAGGTACGTCATGATGGCGACGCTGTCGGTCAGTATGTCATCGCCATCGACCAACGCAGGGATCTTGCCGCTGGGATTATATTTCTTGGCCTCGTCACTGCGGGGGGCCGCGTCGATCTGGACATAGTCCTGACCGATCTCTTCAAGCATCCACATGACGCGGAATGCGCGGGATTTTGTTGCGCCAATGACTTTGTACATTCTGTTTCCTCTCGGGGTTATCGTTGGGCGCCCAGCATGGCGAGGCGGATGAACGCGCGTTCGACCAAGGCTAAGGCAGGTGCGTTTTGGCCGGCGGACCGCAGGGTCAGATCGGTATCTGTCAGGACGCCAAGCGCGGTTTCAAGTTTTGCAGCCCCCCATGCCCGCGATTGCCGCGTTGCCCGTTCCCTGTCACGCACGCCATAAACTGGCGCGCCGGGGTTGGCGGCAATGCGGTAAAGCGTGCGGAAATGGCGGGTCGCCATAATGGTCAGGGTTACAGCGTTCACGCCTTGGGCCTGCAGTTTGGTCATCACGGGGCCGATATCGGCGGCGCGTGCTTCGGCCACCACATGCAGAATGTCATCGACATCGGCCTCGGTAGATGTCGGCGCGCAAGCGGTGATGTCGTCCAGTGTCACGGCGCTTGGATCGCTGAGCTTGTAAAGGGACAGCTTTTCGATGGTCTGGCGGAAATCACCCGGATCAATCGCGCGGGCCAGATCGCTGAGCGCGCCGATTGCGTCATTGTCGCAGGTCAGCTTTGCCTCTTGCAACAAACGCTCAATCTCTGCCCGGTCAGGGGGCGTGTCGTAGATTGCGACCGCATAGGCGTTCGGGTGGCTTTCAAAGGCTTTGCGCACCTTCGAGGTCTTTTTCAGATCACCGCCAGTGACGATGATTTGCGCATCTCCGGGCTGCCAATCGACCAGCGTGTCCAGCAGGATTTTCGCAACATTATCGTTTGCGTCCTCAACGAAGGCCGCGCGCGGGCCGGGAAAAAAGCCGACCGCCTTGATCGCGTCCATCAGCATCGCGGGATCGCGGCGCAGTTCAGCCGCAGGGATGCGGGTCAGCCGCATTTCTTCTTCGGCTTGGGGGCCAAGCAGCGCCTTGAGGAATTCCTGCCGTTTGAGCGCCACGCGCATGGCGTCACTGCCAAAGATCAGCAGTCCGGTTTTTCCGGGGTCCGGGCGCGTAAAATAGGCGCTGGCGTCGCGGGCGTTAAGAATCATGCGGGCAGATCAAGCGCCAAAAGGTTGGTCACGATCTGATCGGCCAGCAAGGTCATCAACCGTTCCGATGCGTCGCGTTCGCTGGCCAATGTGACAACAGTGGTTCCAGTGGCAGAATAACCCACGAAATTATCGACCGTGTCAGAGCCGACGATCTGTCCGGTGCGCAAATCACGCAAGGAATAGGTCACAACTCCGACGATGTGGAAACGGTCGGTGTTGCCCTCGCGGTTGATCGCCAGTTGGCGTTCGCTGGTGAGTGTGGTCAGCGACAGGCTGTAGGCGGTATCATTGCCCCGGCCCAGACGTTCTTCGATCTCACGCGTTAGTAGATATGCGTTCTGGTCGGTTGGCGCCTCGACGCGGATGCGGTTCAGCAAGGAGGCGCCGGACCCGCCCGGGGCAAAGGCCGGTTGAAACCCGCAAGCCGTCAATGCCAGCGGGGCCAGCACGACAAACCTGCGGTTCAGTTTCCGCTCAAGCGACGACATTCACGATCCGTCCCGGCACAACGATCACCTTTTTCGGTGTGGCCCCATCAAGGGTTCTGACGACAGCTTCATGGGCGAGGGCGATTTTTTCAACCTCTTCTTTTGGCATATCGGCGGGCACCTGAATTTCAGCGCGGCGTTTGCCGTTGATCTGGATCGGCATGGTGACGGTGTCATCGACCAACATCGCCTCGTCGGCCACTGGCCAAGGGGCCGTAACGATCAGGCCCTCGCCCCCTTGGTTTGACCAAATGTCTTCGGCCAAGTGGGGTGTCATCGGGGACATCAACTGTGCAAGTGTCATGATTGCCTCGCGCTGGGCGGCGTGGCCTGCTTTGGATTTTTGCAAGGTCGCGGTGAACGCATAGAGCTTTGCGATGCAGGCGTTGAAGCCGAAGGATTCGATGCCAAGGGTCACATCGTTGATGGTTTTGTGCATGGCGCGCAGCAGATCGTCGTCACCTTCGCCTTTGGCGTCCTTGTCCATTGTGACGATGCGGTCACAGATATTCCAGACACGGCCCATATGTTTAAAGGCGGCATCCGCCCCTGACGCGGTCCATTCCACGTCCCGTTCGGGCGGCGAATCGCTGAGTACGAACCAGCGGGCGGTATCCGCGCCGTAATTCGAGATGATGTTCAGCGGGTCCACGACATTTTTCTTGGACTTGGACATTTTGGCCGAAGGGATAATCTCTACCTCTGTGCCATCGGCAAGCTTACCGTCAACAACGTCTTCGGGGAGGTGATAGACCGGGCGGCCATTCTCGCCCTTGGTTTGATAAATCTCGTGCGTCACCATGCCTTGGGTAAACAACGCGTCAAACGGCTCAATCGCTGATTCTGGCAAATGGCCGGTGATCTGCATCGCACGGGCGAAGAACCGCGAATAAAGCAGGTGCAAAATCGCATGCTCAATCCCGCCGATGTATTGATCGACGTTCATCCAGTATTTGGCGTCTTCCATGTTCGTCGGTGTGTCAGCATGCGGGGACGTGAAGCGGGCAAAATACCACGACGAATCGACAAATGTGTCCATCGTATCGGTTTCACGTTTCGCCGGTGCACCGCAGGACGGGCAGGCGCAATCGCGCCATGTGGGGTGGCGGTCCAGAGGATTGCCCGGCGTGTCGAATGTCACGTCATAAGGCAGCTCAATCGGCAGGTTTTCTTTCTTTTCAGGAACCACGCCACAGGCATCGCAATGCACCACAGGGATAGGGCAGCCCCAATAGCGTTGGCGCGACAGGCCCCAATCGCGCAGGCGGAACTTGGTCACACCTTGACCGACACCATTGGCCTCGCAGAATGCGATTGCGGCGTCGATGGCCTCAAGTCCGGTCTGCCATTGCTCTCCCGCGAAGCCACGGTTGTAAAACACCTTTTCCGTCTTGGCGGGCACATAGGCCTCGTCCAGCGTGTCAGCGCTTTCTTCGTCCGGCAGATAGGTCGAGATGATCGGCAGATCGTATTTCGTGGCGAATTCAAAGTCCCGCTCATCATGTGCAGGGCAGCCGAATATCGCGCCTGTGCCGTAATCCATCAGGATGAAGTTAGCGATATATACAGGCAATTCATGGGCCGTATCAAACGGATGGCGCACGCGCAGGCCGGTATCGAAACCCAGTTTCTCAGCCGTTTCAATCGCTTCTTCGGTGGTGCCACCTTGACGGCACTGCGCGCAGAAGGCCGCAATCTCTGGGTGGTCCGCCTCAAGCAGTTTGGCCAGTGGATGATCCGGTGAGATACCAACAAACGACGCGCCCATCAGCGTGTCGGGGCGGGTGGTGTAGACCTCGATCCGGTCATGCCCGTCAGGGGCGTCTATGGTCGAGAACGCGAATTGCAGGCCGCGTGATTTGCCGATCCAGTTGGCTTGCATCAGTTTTACCTTGGCGGGCCAGTTGTCCAACGTATCGAGTGCGGACAGCAGTTCCTCGGAATGGTCAGAGATTTTAAAGAACCACTGGGTCAATTCACGACGTTCGACCAATGCGCCAGACCGCCAGCCGCGACCGGCCTCTACCTGCTCGTTTGCCAGAACCGTCATATCGACCGGATCCCAGTTCACGATGGCATTTTTGCGGTAAACCAGCCCCTCTTTGAGGAAATCGAGGAAGAGCGCCTGTTGCTGACCGTAGTATTCAGGATCACAGGTCGCAAATTCGCGGGACCAATCAATCGACAGGCCCAGCGGCTTCATCTGGTCGCGCATGTCGGCGATATTGCCGTAGGTCCAGTCCTTGGGATGGCCACCAATCGCCATCGCGGCGTTTTCGGCAGGCATCCCGAAAGCGTCCCAGCCCATCGGATGCAACACGTTATGCCCGGTTGCCAGTTTGTACCGCGCGATCACGTCGCCCATGGTGTAGTTGCGCACGTGGCCCATGTGGATGCGGCCCGACGGATAAGGGAACATCTCAAGCACGTAATATTTGGGTTTGTCAGCGGAACGGACGGCCTTGAACACGGCGTCTTTTTCCCAGGCTTGCTGCCAGCGGGCTTCGATTTCGGCAGGGGTATAGCGGGTCATAGGTGTGGTGCCTTTGGAAATGAAAACGCCGGGCTCTTGTCAGCAAGAAGGCCCGGCGTTGAAAACTCTGTCTTGTCGGGGGCTCAGAATCTGTTGTCTGCGATGCGTAGTTCGCGCGCACGGGTCAGGATTGCGTCTTCTACGGCGCGTGTGGTTGCTTTGTTTACGGTGCGACCACCACGGGTTTGCAAGGCGATTGTCAGGGACCGTGCATCAAGTGCCGGATCATCAATCAGCGCGGTTGCACGGTAAGACTGCCCGCCGCCGGGAGGGGTGCCATATGCGGTGACGATAACACCGGTGAAGGGGTCAACCGACTGAATTGGAAGGAAATTCAAAACCTCAAGCGTCGCGGCCCAAAGGTAGCGGTTGACCGCAACATTCTGTTCACCGGTACTGCGGCTAAAGATAGACCAGATGGTATTGCTGGCATCCGTCTCGATATTGTTGGGGTTATTGGCGTTTGTATAGGTATCAGGTCGCGCCGTGGCTTCTGATCCGAAGCCGCGTAGCGAGCCACAGGCACCCAACGACCCAACCAAGGTGAGCGTCAATGCAATTTTGCCCAAGGTGCTGCAGGTCATCTGGACACTCCTTTGCGTGTTTGCGTTCCGGTCTACCCAAGCATGCGGGTCGGGGCAAGGTATATGATAGGGCCCTATGCTGATGCGCTGCATATACATGTGTACGGTAATGTTGGGTGGTGCGTTCACGTGGCGGGGAAAAACTGTGGCAAAGCTGCACCAATGGGGGCGGCATTGCGTTTGGGGTGTTTGAGGCTTCTTGCAAAGAGGGGGTCAAAGGATGCAAACACCCTTCATACCCTTTCCGGATTCCCCGGGTTGGGCATGTGAATTCAAACCGAGGGTAAACTCATGAAAAAAGTTCTCTTCGCTACAACGGCTCTGGTTGCGACCGCCGGCGTTGCAGCAGCAGACGTTACATTTGGTGGTTACGGCCGCTTTGGTATCGAGTACCGCGACACAGTTGCTGGCGACACAACAGACGTGACATCACGTTTCCGCCTGCAGATCGACGCGACAGCAGAATCTGACGCAGGCGTCACATTCGGCGCACGCGTTCGCATCCAGCAGAACGAAGGCCAGACAGGCACAACAAACGGCGCGCGCTTCTTCGCACGTTCCGGCGGCTTTGAAGTCGGTGTTGGTAACATCTTCGGCGCGATCGAGTTCATGCCTGGCATGTACCCAATCGACCTCGGCCTGACAGGTCTGGCATACGAGTACACAGCATACGCGTTCAACGCTGATGCATACTCCTCCGGCGGTCTGGGTTCTTCCGGTTCCAACGGCATCGAGTTCATGTACTCCGCTGGTGACTTCTCCGCACACGTTTCTGCTTCCGATACATCCGACCGTATCGCAGCACACGTTGCGTACACATACAGCGGCTGGACATTTGCTCTGGGTGCACAGGGCTCCGACAACGCAGCTGACACAGAGTTCGCAGCATCTGTTGGTGGTTCCTTCGGTATCGCAGACGTAACCTTGGCATATGCCGACAACGGCACACAGGGCGATCACATCGTTCTGACAGGCCGCTTTGACGTAGGCGCAGCCACAAACGTCGAAGTCTATGTTGCAGACGCGGACAAGTTCGCAGAAACATCATACGGTATCGACTTCAACCACGATCTGGGCGGCGGTACATCCCTGCGCGGCGGCATTGCATCCTTGGGCAATGGCGACACACGTGCAGACATGGGTGTTCGCTTCAACTTCTAAGTTGATTTGAACCACTTATTGAGGGGCGGGCCATTGGCCTGCCCCTTTTCTTTTGCGCAACCGGATTATCTAAGGGATGCGCATTCGGAGTATAAAGATGAGCCTGCACGATATTTCCGCCAAAATAGCCGAGGCCGAGCATCAGGCAGGTCGCGGCGCGGGGTCTGTTACGTTGATCGCGGTCAGCAAAGTGCAGCCCAACGCACGAGTGCAAGCTGTTCTGGAACAGGGCCACCGGTATTTTGGCGAAAACAAGGTGCAGGAAGCGGCAGGCAAATGGCCGGATTTCAAGCAGTCCTTTGAGGATGTTGAATTGCATCTGATCGGGCCTTTGCAGACTAACAAAGTCCGTCAGGCGATGGAGCTTTTTGATTTCATCCACGCCGTAGACCGCCCCAAGTTGGCCGCGACAATCGCCCGATTGGCGCAGGAGATGGGACATTGTCCCGGTCTGTTTGTTCAGGTGAACACAGGTGAAGAAGATCAAAAGGCAGGTGTGCTGCCCGCAGATGCGGATGCTTTCATCGCGGAGTGCAAGGCGTTGGATTTGCCAGTCAAGGGATTGATGTGCATTCCGCCTGTGGATGAAGAGCCGTCTTTGCATTTTGCCCTGCTTGCAAAAATTGCGGCGCGCAACGGGCTAACCGGCCTGTCGATGGGTATGAGCAGTGATTTTGAGCGCGCCATCGCATTGGGCGCGACCCATGTGCGGGTAGGATCAGCCATTTTTGGCGAACGCAGCTACGAATAGCGGCGCGTTCCGCCCACTTTAACGGGACTGCACCTGATGCTTGGCACCAGAATCAGCAAGAGCCATTGGGATTTCCCCCAGAAAGCGATCATTGCTGGCCAGTATGTCCGCCTCGAACCGCTGTCGATGGACCATCACGCGGCGCTTTGGGCTTGTGCCGTTGCAGCACCAGAGAGCTTTACCTACCTGCGTTATGGGCCTTTTCCTCAGCCCGAGGAATTGACCGACCTGCTGATGGATTTGTCCACGCGCGCGGATCAACCCTTTTGGGCGGTGCTGGGTGACAACGGCCAAGCGCAGGGATGGCTGTCGATTTGCGATGTCTATCAAAGCGATGGCGCCTTCGAGATTGGCAGCATCTGGTTTTCCCCTGGCTTGCAAGGCACCCGCGCTGCGCGAGAGGCTATCTTTTTGTTGATGGGGTTGGGGATGGACACGTTGGGATACGAGCGGCTGGTTTGGCGGTGTCAGGCGCAGAACGGCAAGTCGTTTCAGGCAGCGTTGAACCTTGGATTTCGGCACGAAGGCACATGGCGCAATGCCGCCGTCATAGGGGGCTGGCAACGTGATATCGCGTGGTTTTCGATCCTGAAAGCAGAATGGCCGCAGGTCCGGGATGCGTTTGTCACGTGGCTGCGGCCTGAAAACTTTGACAGCGTGGGGCGACAGAAAACAAGGCTGGCGGCGGGCAACCCATAACCGGTTCTGTCAAAACGGCGCTTTGGCCCTGATTTTTGTCGAATGCCCGCCCTGTGGGTGCTTGAACCGCAACTCTTCTGAATGCAGCATCAGACGCGGATAGTCGCGTGCAAGCCCTGTGGCATAGAACGGATCACCCAGTATTGGATGCCCCAAGGCCAGCATATGAACGCGCAACTGGTGGCTGCGCCCTGTCTTGGGCGACAGCCGCACACGGGCGGTTTCCCCTTCATTCTTGATCACGCGCCAATCAGTTTGTGCGGATTTTCCGGTCTCGTGACAGACCATTTGCAAGGGGCGGTTCGGCCAATCCACGATCAGGGGCAAGTCAATCGTACCCTTCTTTTCCGTCGGTACGCCCCAGACGCGGGCGACATAGGTCTTTTGCGTCATGCGCTTTTCGAACTGCAGGCCCAGATGGCGCTGCGCGTAGGGTGTCAGGGCAAAGATCATCACACCCGAAGTGTCGCGGTCCAACCGGTGCACCAGCAGGGCATCCGGGAATACATCCTTGATTCGCGCCATCAAACAATCGGCCAGATGCGGTCCCTTGCCCGGCACGCTCAGCAATCCGGCAGGTTTATCCACCAGCAGAACTTCGGCGTCTTCGTGCAAGACCACAAGCGGGTCCATCGGTGGGGAGTAATCGCTATCCATGCCTCCACGTCCCAGATGTGCGCGCAGGTTTCAACCCACCTTCGACGCGCGCATCTGGCGCAGCATGGAAGTGGTGTAGATCACCAGCGCCAGCCAAATTAGCGGAAAGGCAATCATCCGCGCGCGACCAAAGGGTTCGTCGAAGACAAACACTGCCACCAGAAAGATCATCGTTGGTGCAAGGTATTGCAGCACACCGATCGTGGACAGACGCAGACGCTTGGCCGCGTTCGCATAGATCAGCAGCGGCACCGCCGTGACCAGACCGCAGCCGATCAACAGCCACGTGTCGCGGGTAAAGCTAAAGCTGAAATGCGACGCGCCGGTCGCTGTCAGATAGGCGAAGTATCCCAATGCCGGGATCAACAGGATCAGAATTTCAAGTAAGAACCCTTGGTTCGGACCGATGGGCAGGCTCTTTTTCGCCAACGCATAGAAGCCCCATGACAATGTCAGACCAAGTGCTGCCCAAGGGATGCGGCCCGCGTCCAAAGTCAGGACCACAACCGCACTCGCGGCGAGGGCCAGAGCAATCAACTGTGCGCGGCTTAACCGTTCGCCCAGAATGACCGCGCCCAAAAACACGTTGAACAACGGGTTGATATAATACCCCAACGCAGCGTCCAACGTGTGGCCCGATGCAATCGCCCAGACGTAGATGCCCCAGTTGACCGAGATCAGCGCAGCCGTGACACAACCCATTATCAATGTGCGCGGGCTTCGGAATGCCTCGCGCAGGTCTTTGGTCCGGCGCAGCACGATCAGGACAACCGCGGCGATGGGCAAGGACCACAGGATGCGGTGCACGACCACCTCGGCAGGCGAAATATGCGACAGCATTTTCATATAGAGCGGAAGGAACCCCCACAGGCCATAAGCGGTCAGCGCAAATGCAAGGCCGGAGCCGGTGTCTTCGTTTGCTTTTGCGGGGGGTGTCAGACTGTCGGGATTGCGCATTCGGGGGCTCCTTGATGTTCACAGGGTTAGGACATCAGGCAGGCCCCCGAAAGGCCGGATTTGTACGGGTTACACTTTCACGCGTTCGGATTTGGGGTCATACATCGGCTTTAAGGATGCTTCGGCTTTGACGCGCGTACCCGCAACGTCGATCTCGTAGGAGGATGCAAGAACATCAGCCACGCTCTCGCCTTTGCATGGCACATAGCCCAGACCTATCGCGCCGCCCAAGGCATGCCCGTAGGCACCTGAGGACAGAAAACCGACAATCTCACCGTCGCGCACAATTGGTTCGTTGTGATACAGCAGCGGCTCAGGGTCGGTCAGTTTGAACTGGACCATGCGGGTGTTCAGCCCCTTTTCCTGCTTTTCCAGCACCGCCTCACGGCCCATAAAATGCGGCTTGTCTTTTTTCACGGCAAAGCCAAGGCCAGCTTCCAGCACGTGATCTTCGGAGGTGATGTCATGGCCAAAGTGGCGGAACCCTTTTTCGATGCGCAGCATGTCCATCATGTGCATGCCGCACAGGCGTTTGCCCATGTCGATGCCAACCTCTGCCAATGTCTCAAACACATGGCCACATTGATCGGCAGAGACGTAAATCTCCCAGCCCAGTTCACCAACATATGTGACGCGGTGGGCGCGGGCGAGGCCCATACCGATCTCGATCTCTTGCGCGGTGCCGAAGGGGTTTACCTCATTTGAAAAATCGTTGGGCGATACCAGCTGCAGCAATTCGCGGCTGCGCGGACCCATAATCGCCAGCACCCCTTCGCCCGGCGTTACATCCGTGATCACAACGTTGTAGTCGCCCACATGGCGTTGCATCCATGTCTGATCAGCCAGTCGTGTGGCGGCAGGTGTGACGACCAGATAGGCAGTTTCCGTCAGGCGGGTGACTGTCACGTCCGCCTCGATCCCGCCGCGACGGTTCAGGAATTGTGTATAGACGATTTTGCCCACAGGCACGGAATAATCGCCGCCGCCGACAAAGTTCAGGAATGCTTCGGCGTCTTTGCCTTCGACCCGAATTTTGCCGAAGGATGACATGTCGTACATGCCTACGGACTGGCGCACAGCCATGTGTTCTTCGCGCACGTTGTCGAAAAAGTTCTGCCGCTGCCAACTGTATTGGTAGACGCCTTCCTGGGCTTCTCGAGAGAACCAGTTGGCGCGTTCCCAGCCTGCCAATTCGCCCATCACCGCGCCGCGCTCCACCAGATAATGGTGGAACGGCGTGCGACGTACACCGCGCGCAGTGGCTTTCTGGCGGAACGGGAAGTGGTCAGCATAAAGCAGGCCAAGCGTCTCTTTGGACCGCTCTGCGAGGTAGGTTTTGTTGCCCATGAAGGGCTGCATGCGGCTGATATCTACATCGCCCAGATCAAAGGGTTTATCGCCATCATTCATCCATTGGGCCAAGGCCATGCCGGCCCCGCCCGCTGACTGGATACCGATAGAGTTGAAGCCGGCGGCGACCCACACGTTGTCCATCTCTGGCGCTTGGCCAAGGTGATAGGCGTCATCGGGGGTAAAGCTTTCGGGTCCATTAAAGAACGTGTGAATGCCCGCCTCGGCCAGCATCGGCATGCGCGCAACGGCGGATTCAAGGATCGGCTCGAAATGGTCAAAATCTTCGGGCAGTTGGTCAAATTCGAAATCCAGCGGAATGCCATTGACCGCCCAAGGTTTCGCGTTCGGCTCAAACGCCCCCAGCAGCATTTTGCCGGCGTCCTCCTTGTAATACGCGCATTCGTCGGGCACGCGCAGCACGGGCAGTTGTTTCAGACCCTCGATTGCCTCGGTCACAATGTAGAAGTGTTCGCAGGCCTGAAGCGGCACGTTCACGCCCAGCATTTTGCCGACTTCATGGCCCCACATGCCGCCACAGTTCACGACCATGTCGCAGGTAATGTGGCCGCTTTCCTCACCGTTTTCCCAATCGACACCGGTGATGCGTTTGCCGTCGCGCTTCACGCCGGTCGCCTTGCTGCGCTCAATGATCTTTGCGCCACGCTGCCGCGCGCCCTTGGCCAGCGCCAGCGCGATGTTGGCCGGATCACCCTGACCGTCTTTTTCAAGGTATACCGCGCCGGTGATGCCTTCGATGTTGAGGTGCTCGTAGCGCTCCAGCACTTCCTTTGGGCTGATCTCTTCGACTGCGACGCCAAAGGCGCGTGCCATGGCGGCTTGACGGTAGATCTCTTCTTTACGCTCATCCGTCAGGGCAACCGTAATCGACCCGCAGCGTTTGAAGCCGGTTGCAACGCCAGTTTCGGCCTCAAGGTTGCCGTACAGCTCTTGGGAATACTTCGCCAGCTTGGTCATGTTCGCCGTGGCGCGCAGTTGCGCAATCAGGCCCGCGGCGTGCCATGTGGTGCCCGACGTCAGTTGTTTGCGTTCCAGCAATACGACATCCTGCCAACCCAGCTTGGTCAGGTGGTACGCGACAGAGCAGCCGATAACGCCACCACCAATGATGACGACGCGGGCATTTGAAGGAACGTTAGACATGAAATGGCACCTTTCAGTGTGTGTTGTCAGCAGATTAGCCCAGTTTTGGCAGGGCGATCCTATGTTAAAACGGCAGCTATCCTTTGGGATGCGCTATGGGGGCAGGGGTCCGTTGTTGGCGGCACGTCTCGGCCGGGGTGCGGCCAAAGACGGATTTGTAAAGGGGTGCAAAGCCTGACGCAAAACCACACGCAAGCCCGACCTCACGGATGCTGAGCGAGGTATTGAGCAGCAGCGTGGATGCTTTGTTCAGACGCAATTCGCGGTAGTAGCTGTTGGGCGTCATGCGCAGACGGCGGGAAAACTTGCGTTCCAGCGAGCGCGAAGAGATATCCAGCATGCGGCACAGATCATGGATCGCCAGCGGCTCTTCCATATTGGCCTGCATCAACGTGATACAGGCATCCAGGTCGGCATCGCCCGTGATCTCTGTCTCTGATCTGCTGAACGGTTGTGGCGTGCGCAGGTCACGGATGCGATCATGCAGCATGACATCCGAAATCGTCATCAAAGCGGGCCGGGAGATATGGCTTTGGACCACTGAAAGCATCAGATCGACAGTGGCGCCCATGCCGGCGCATGTTGTGATCCCGTCATGATCACTGGCCAATTGCGCGCCCCATTCAGTCGCATCGGTTTGCTCTGCCATTGCCATCCGGTTTTCCCAATGGGTTGTATGTGCGTTGCCTTTGCCGGTGCTCTGGATGTAGGCGCTCGCTGCTTCTGACAGCAGAAAAAGCCGCGTAGTGCGGTTTTTGTAGACCATCAGGATACGGCGCAGGGGCGCGTCCAGGGCGTCGTTGTCCGCGTTGCCAAGGACGATCGCATAATCCACCTCCGGGCGTTGGGGCAGCGGTTGGGTTTCTACTGTCGCTTCCCCGCTGGACCGGACGATCCCGCCTGAAATTGACCTGTAGGTCCAGCTGAAAACCGGGTTCTGGCTGATCCGGTTGGCAATGCGCAGCACGTCCACCACACCGGCAAGTTCGCTCAGCACAAAGCCGTCTTCGATCAAGATATCGAAGCTGCCTTTGACCGGGGCCTCACGGGCAAGAAGACTGGGCGCACGGGCCATTGCTGTCCTTTCAGGGCCTTGAGAGGGCGGATGGTATCATACGATCTGGTGACCTGCCGCGCGCAGTTGTTTGGCGATTTCTGCGATGTGGGCGGGGCTGACCTCGCAACATCCGCCGACGATTGTGGCACCTTGTTCGACCCAAGCCAGCGCATGCGCGGCATAGGCGGCAGGGGTCATGTCGGCGCGTGTTGTCAGGGCATCGACAGTTGGTTTGTCGACCAGAAAACCGGCTGTGATCGTCTCGAACGCATTGGCATAGGCACCGTATGCCAAGCCGGATTGGGCAAGGATTTTCAGCCCCGCCGGAATCGCCTCTGGCACGGAACAGTTCAATAGCACGGCACTTGCGCCGGCCTGCGCGATGGGCAAAACATCCGCCAGATCCTCGCCCGAGCGCAGCTTTGTGCCGTCATCATCCTTGACAGTCAGGGCCAGCCAGACGGGTTTTCCTGCCGCCGCAGCACCGCGCAGCACGGCCTCGGCATGGGTGACGGAGGCCACGCTTTCGCACAGGATCAGGTCGCAGGATGGTCCGATCATCTGGGCAATCTCGGCATAAATGGGCGCTGCGGTATCGGCATCAGGGTGCAAATCGGGGCGGTAAGATGCGTAAAGTGGCCCGATAGCGCCCGCAATGACAGACGCACCACTGGCGCGCACTTCGGCAAGCGCCATGGTGTGCAGGTCTTTGAACCGATCCTCCCACGGTGTTCCGACCAACCGGTCCCGATGAATGGCATAGGTGTTGGTGGTGGCGATTGTCGCGCCAGCGGTTGCAAAGTCACGGTGAACGTCCGCGACCATACCGGGGTTGTCGATCATGACTTGAGTGGACCAAAGTGCTGTCGGCGTCCCCTTGGCACGTGCGACAAGCTCTTGACCCATTCCGCCATCAAGCAAAATAACCTTGCTCATGCGCGGATCCTTGCGTTTTCAGGATCCCACAAAGGCTGATCCGCTTGCACTGTCGCCTTGCAGGATTTGCCAAAGATGTTGATCTCGACCTCGGTGCCTGCCACGGCCAGATCGGCGCGGATGGTGCCAAGTGCCACGGATTTGCCGATGCGGTACCCCCAGTCGCCCGAGGTAGTTTCACCCACGACTTCACCCTTGTGCATGACGGTCGACATATAGGGCGCATCCTGGTCGCCAGCGTCCACTATCATCGTGACAAAGCGTTTCTTGATGCCTGCCTGTTTCTCAGCTTGCAGCGCGGCCTTGCCGGGAAAATCCTGTAGTTTGTCGAGTTTGACGAAACGGTCCAGACCCGCCTCAAGCAAGGAATAATCCGTGGAAAGATCACCCTTCCACGCGCGGTAGCCTTTTTCGATGCGCAAGGAGTTAAGGGCGAACATGCCGAAAGGTTTAGCACCGGCGGCAATGACCGCGTCATAGATCGCGGGAATGTCATCATTCTCGGCATGGATTTCCCAGCCCAGTTCGCCGGCAAAGGACAAACGAACCAACGCTGCCCAACGCCCGACGACTTCTGTTTCCTGCATGCTGAGCCAAGGCAGTGACAGGTCGGCATCTGTCAAACCGGCCATCAGATCGCGGGATTTCGGTCCGGTTACGATCAGCGTGGACATGCGCGTGGTCCAGTCCTCGAACGCGAGGCTGCCATCATCGGGCAGACGGCTCTGCAACAACTCGGCGTCATGCCATTGCGCCGCAGCGGCGGTGATCAGAATGAACCGGTCTTCCTCTTCCCGCGCGACTGTCATTTCGGTCAGGATGCGCCCACGGCTGTCGGCGAAATAGATCAACCCACTGCGCCCAATCTTTGGCAGCGCGCCGGCCACTTGCCCACGCAGCCATTCGTCCGCACCGGAACCAGATATTTTGAACCGGGAAAAACCGCAAAGCTCAAGTACACCGACATTGTCGCGCACGGCCTCAACCTCTTCCTTGACGCGCTGCGCCCATGGACCGTTGCGGTCCCATGTTTGGGTCGATTCCTCGGAGGTGTCATCACCTGCTTGCGCAAACCAGTTGGCGCGTTCCCAGCCGTTGTAGGCACCCATCTGTCCGCCTGCTGCGATGATTTTGTCATGGACGGGTGAGTGTTTTTTATCGCGACCCGCGGGCCATGCGTGATGCGGGAAATGCATGGCATATTCGTGGCCGTAGGTTTCCAGCGCCTTGGCAAGGCAGTGATCGTGATCGGTGTAATCGGTATAACGGCGCGGGTCGACGGCCCACATGTCCAGCTCGGTCTCGCCGTGCATGATCCATTCGGACAGCACTTTGCCTGCACCGCCGCCTTGGGCGATGCCGAAGGTAAAGCAGTGGCCCTCAAATGCGTTTTTCACGCCGGGCATCGGGCCGACCATTGGCAAACCGTCAGGCGCATAGGGGATCGGGCCGTTGATGTTGCGGCCAACACCTGCGGTGCCAAGGATCGGCATCCGCGCCATCGCGTCTTCGATATAATATTCCAGCCGCTCAAGATCGTCTGGGTAAAGTTGGAAGGAGAAATCCTCGGGCATCGGATCATCGGGCGTGACCCAAGCAGCCTTACAATTACGCTCGTAAGGGCCAAGGTTCAGGCCGTTTTTGTCCTGTCGCAGGTAGTAGGACACATCAACATCCCGCACCAAGGGAACTTTGTGGCCCTTTTCTTTAGTCCACGCCTCAAGCTCTGCGATTGGTTCGGTCAGGAAATACTGGTGGGACATTGTCACCATCGGCACGGTGCGTCCGCCAAAGGGTTTGAACATCTCGCCCACGCGCTGCGCATAATAGCCTGCGCAGTTCACGACTTTCTCGCAGCGAATGTTGCCCTTGTCGGTCTTGACGATCCACTCGTCGCCATCGCGGTCAATGCCGATAACAGGGCAGAAACGCTCAATCCGGCCGCCCGCATCACGCGCGCCTTTGGCCAGTGCTTGGGTCAACTGTGCGGGATCAATGTCACCGTCCAGCGGGTCCCACAGGCCACCGGCCAGATCATGGGTTTCCAAAAACGGGTGCATTTCTTTCAGCTCGGCAGGCGTGAGAATGCTCATCTCAAGCCCCTGATAGCGACCCATTGAGGCGACGCGCTCAAATTCCTGCATACGCTCTTTGCCGTGACCCAGACGCAGGGAACCGGTGACGTGGTAGTTCATCGGGTAATCAACATCGTCAGCCAAGGTGCGGTACATCGCGAGCGAATCGCGCTGCATGTTCATCACAGCCCAAGAGCCTGCGAAGTTGGGGCAATTGCCCGCCGCGTGCCATGTGGAGCCTGCGGTCAATTCGTTCTTTTCCAGCAAAACGCAGTCTTTCCAGCCTGCTTTGGCAAGATGGTAGAGGGTCGAGGTGCCGACGACACCGCCGCCTATGATGACCACGCGGGCCGTTGTGGGAAAGTCAGACATGTGAATGCTCCGTTACTGTGCGTGCTGCGGCGTACCATCCGCGATTGTGTAATAGTCGCCCTTGTCGGCGACAAAGATGTGTTTTTCGGTGGTGATGCCGCTTGCACCGTCAAGGGTGCCGGACATGACAGAAGTGGCGCCGTTATCGCCTTCATGGCGCCAGAAAAGTGAAGATCCGCAGCGACCGCAAAACCCGCGCTCTGCGAGCGAGGAAGAGCGGTACCATTGCAGCGTGGTATCCTTGGTAATTTTGAGCTGGCCCGCGCCGACTTGCGTGGCTGACACGTAGTGCCCGCTGGTCTTGCGACACTGCACGCAATGGCAGGCAACCGAGTTGCGCAAAGCTCCGTGAAGCTCGAATGTGACGCCGCCGCACAGGCAGGACCCGGTTTTCATATCATGCCCTTCCCGGTAGTGAGGCGCTGCCCAAGAGCACGCCATAAATGATAAAACAGATCGCCATAAAGCGGCGGAACCACGCGTTGAAGACTGCGCCAAGTGCCGCGCGTCCGATGCCTGCGCCCAAGGCGGTAAAGCCTGTGTAGCTGAGCGCGGTAAAGGTCAGGGCAGTTGGCATGATCACGATCATCTGGTCCCAGATCGGCACACCCGGCTGGACGAATTGCGAGAATGCAGCGAGGTAACCCGCGACGGATTTGGGGTTGATCGTGGCAATCGCAAAAGCGCGCAGGTAGAGGCTGCTGGCCGGGCGCGCGTCCACCTTTGGCGGCGTCTTTGCCATGATCCATCCACGGATGCCGAGATAGATCAGGAACCCGGCACCGATGTATTTGGCGATGGTAAACGCGGTTTCAGACGTGGCGATAAGGGCTGTGATGCCGAAGGCAGACAGCAGCAGGAAAAGCGTCGCTTGGGTCAGGATGCCCAGCACGCCGACCAGTGATCTGCGAAAGCCCAAGTTGATGCCGTTGGTGATGCAGTTGACCGCATTGGGCCCCGGAGTGGTCACGAAGACCACCCAGAACGCAGCGAAGATGAGCCATGCCTCGAAACTCATGCGCTTAATACACCGGCGGGGCGATGACCCAGATGGCCACGGCAGGTGTGCCAAAAGGGTTGGACCAACGGAAGGCTTCACCGCGAATGCGGAAACTGTCGCCGGGATTGATCAGATGTGTCACGCCTTCGATCTCGATCTCAAGCTGGCCGGACAGGACATAGCCAACCTCTTGGGTCGGGCGGCGCACCTGTTCTTTGATGCGGCTGTGAGGTTGAAATGTGGAATGGACCATCTCGAAATCATCGGTCAGGTCGGGGGACAGCAGTTCCTCAACCAGCCCTTTGATGTTGGAGCCGATGGGGCGGCGCGCGTCTTTGCGCACGATGAAACCCGCTTCATGGGCGGGGGCTGCTCCGTTGCGGAATAGCATGGAGACAGAGACGTCCATGCATGCGGCAATCTGGCGCAGATCGGTGATGGACAGTTCGGAGATGTCTCGCTCCACCTGACTGAGCCATCCTACCGAACGGCCCAATTTGTCCGCAAGTTCGACCAGCGTCAATCCACGCCCTTTGCGCAGCGCCCGTAGGTCTGCGCCAAGCGTATCGGGGACATCTGGTTGGCTGTGTTTCATGCCGATTCCGTGAAAGTTCCAGTCGGAATTTCACACTGCCGCAGGTTCGTGAAAAAATCTAGAACTATTTCACGGCATCGAATGTCGTTTTCAGGATCGCTGCCAGCGCGTTTGCATCGTCTTGGGTGAAAGCGTCTGGTTGGTTACTGTCGATGTCCAGCACGGCGATGAGCGTGCCGTTGCCGTCCCAAACCGGCAAGACAACTTCGGACTGGGTGGAAGATGCGCAGGCGATGTGGCCCGGAAAGGCGTCAACATCTGCGACCAGCTGGGTTTTTCCCTCGCGCGCTGCCGCACCGCAGACGCCGCGATCAAAGGGGATGACCAGACAGCCATGACCGCCTTGGTAGGGGCCGATTTTCAACAGCTGGGGTGCGACGACGCGGTAAAACCCGGTCCAGTCAAAGCGGTCATCTGCATGGTGCAATTCGCAAGCGACAGTTGCCATAAGGGCAACCGGATCGGTTTCGCCTTGGGTGAGGGCGGCGATGGTTTTGGCGAGCGTCGGGTAGTCTGCGAGCATGTGTCTGGTCCGTGATGACAGGTCTGAATTCAGTATTTAAAGCGAAAAGAACCGGTTAGGGGCGTTCAATCGCAATGGCTGTGCCTTCGCCGCCGCCGATGCAGATGGCGGCGATGCCGCGCTTCAGGCCGCGTTTTTCCAGTGCATTCAGCAGCGTCACCATGATGCGTGCACCCGATGCGCCGATGGGATGGCCAAGCGCGCAGGCACCGCCGTTGACGTTGACGATGTCATGGGACAGGCCCATTTCGTGCATGAACGCCAGCGGGACAACAGCGAAAGCTTCGTTCACTTCCCACAGGTCAACGTCTTCTTTGCGCCAGCCGATGCGATCGAGCAGTTTTTGGGCTGCCGGAACTGGGGCGGTGGTGAAAAGGCCGGGTGCCTGGGCGTGGCTGGCGTGGCCCAATATGCGCGCGCGGATGGGCATGTTCTGTGCGTTTGCGGTTGCTTCGTCTGTCAGAACAAGCGCTGCGGCCCCGTCCGAAATGGAGGATGAATTGGCCGCCGTCACCGTGCCATCTTGGCGGAATGCCGGCTTGAGCTGCGGGATTTTGTCCGGACGTGCGGAGCCGGGCTGTTCGTCAGCCGCGATCCTTGTGCTGCCTTTGCGCGAGGTGACGTCGACGGGTTCAATTTCGTCCGAGAACGCGCCACTGCTTTGTGCTTCAAGAGCGCGAGACAAGGAGGCCAGCGCATATTCGTCCTGACGTTCGCGGGTGAACTGGTACGTTTCGGCGCAGTCCTCTGCAAAGGTGCCCATCAGGCGGCCCTTTTCATACGCGTCCTCAAGCCCGTCAAGGAACATGTGGTCAATGACTGCCGCGTGGCCCAAGCGTGCGCCGCTGCGCATTTTTGGGAGGACATAGGGCGCGTTTGTCATGCTTTCCATACCGCCAGCGACCATGACATCGGTATGACCAAGGGCGATCTGGTCGTAAGCGATCATCGCTGCCTTCATCCCGGAGCCACACATCTTGTTGAGTGTTGTCGCGGGCACATCTTCGCCCAGTCCAGCGGCAAATCCGGCCTGACGCGCGGGTGCCTGACCTTGGCCTGCAGGCAGGACGCACCCCATCAGCAATTCTTGGACTTGTGGTCCGCCAGCGCCTGCAATCGCTGCCTTTATCGCAGCGCCGCCCAGATCAGCGGCGGTAAGATTCGAAAAAGCACCCTGAAATCCACCCATCGGTGTGCGGGCAGCCCCTGTGATAACAACCTGACGCATTTTGAGCCTCTTTAATGTGGTCACGGATTAGTAAGCAATTTGGCTTAGGTCATCAGTGATTGACGATTTAGAGGATAAACTATGGAAGTTTCTGTCGAAACAGAAGGGGATATCTGTGTCGTGACCATATGCGGTACGCGCATTGATGCCGCTGTTGCGCTTGCGTTCAAGGAAACCACGCGCCGCGTGATTGAAGATTCGGCTGGCGATATTGTGCTCGACCTTGAACGCGTGACATTCATTGATTCAAGCGGGCTTGGCGCGCTGGTGGCGACGTACAAGCTTTTGACGCCCGAACGCGGTCTTGTTCTTGTCGGAATGACACCCGCGGTCACGAAGGTTTTTGAACTAACGCGGATGGATACGATATTCCGCATGTACCCCACCCGCACAGAAGCCTTGAATGCGATCGTGGCCAGAGCGCTCTAATGATAAGCCCGAGGCGTTCTGGTTTACCCCTTATCGAGGTTCTTGTGCAAAGCAGCACTTTTGCGGTACGCGATGCTCTTGACAGGTTTCTGACTGCGTTGGCCCCCCTGTGTCTGGATATTGAGGAACATACCGCCGTTGAGATGGTTCTTGCGGAGGCGCTGAATAATATCGTTGAACACGCGTATTCAAGTGTTCCGAATAGCGGACCAATCCGGATCACAGGGGATCACCACCATGACGGGCTGCATATCCATATCGTAGATGAAGGCGTTGCAATGCCGGATAGCAAGCTGCCCATTGGTCTGGCCCCTGCTGTCAATCTTGATATCCCGGATCTGCCGGAGGGTGGTTTTGGCTGGTTCCTGATCAAAGACATCGCAAAAGACGTTGTTTATGCGCGTGTAGGTCATGAAAACCAGCTGAAGTTGCGCGTTGCGGTTGCCTTGCATGCCTGATGGCGCAGTGCAGTTTTTGATAGCGTCCCGACTTTAACTCGAAGTATCATATACCTCTGATGCCGTAGACGTGGTAAGGTGCTGGTGATCCAGAGTGGTGGTGGGCGTTCTATAGCGTGTCGCGTTTTATTGGATCCATCGTGCAACGAAAAACGCTTTTGACCAAGGGGATAGGCAGTTTCCTTAGTTTCCGAATAAGCGCGACACGCTCTAAGGTTTTGTTTGCCGTGTCTTACAAATGTCAGAAAGTATCATGAAATCGGCAATTATTGATCACATTCATGCCATCGTTTACAGGCATTCACATTGGCAGAGCTGCACCTAGCTTGCCTCGGCACCGCGCTTTATTGCCCCCACCCAGCGCGCGGTGTCGAGGAACTTCCCCTCTTTCCCAAATGAATATCACGCTGATTGTTGGCACCGTGCTGTGTTGCCGCTAGGTTCTGGAAAATATTTTCAGACAGGAACCAAAATGCGCGACTTTCACCTTCCCGGACGATCCCCCGTATTTGCCAGCAATGGCATGTGCGCGACCTCTCATCCTTTGGCGGCCAAAACAGCGGTTGATATCCTTGAGCGGGGTGGAAACGCGATGGATGCAGCAATTGCCGGCGGTGTGCTGCTCGGAATTTGTGAACCGCAGATGACGGGCATCGGCGGTGATTGTTTTGTGCTTTACTCGCTTCCGGGCAGTGACGAGGTGCATGCGCTAAACGGTTCTGGCCGTGCGCCAAAAGCACAGGACGCGGCGACCTTGCGGGCGCAGGGTCACAATGTCGTGCCGCTTTATTCAGCGCATGCGGTGACGGTTCCGGGTGCGATTGATGCGTTCTGTCATTTGTCTGAAACGGTTGGCAAGATAGGTCTGGATGCCGTTTTGGCCCCAGCCATTCATTATGCAGACGCAGGTGTGCCCGTTGCACCGCGTGTTGCGTTTGACTGGGCGAAAGAAACCGAAAAGCTGACAGAAGCGGGGCGGAAATATTATCTGGTGGACGGCAAGGTTCCGTCTGTGGGGCAAGTGTTCCGCGCGCCTGGTCAGGCAGAGGTGCTGCGCCGCATAGCGAAAGACGGACGTGATGCATTCTACAGGGGTGAGATTGCCGAGGACATGATTTCGACGCTGACGGCGTTGGGGGCCACGCATACCGCCGATGATTTTGCGTCGGTCGCCTGCACCCCGACCGATCCTGTGGCGGGGGCCTACAAAGATATCGAAGTTGTCGAACATCCGCCAAACGGTCAGGGTGCAACAGCGTTGTTGATGCTGAACATGCTGGCGGAATTTGATGTGGCCGGGATGGATCCTTGGGGCGCAGAGCGGGTGCATATTGAAGCCGAGGCCGCCAAGTTGGCCTATGATGCGCGCGACCGCTTTTTGGCTGATGCTGATCATACAACGCGTTTGGCGCACATGCTGGCGCCCGAAACGGCCAAGAAACTGGCAGGCCTTATTGACCCCAAAAAAGCAATGGCTGCCCCTGCAGAGCTGTCCGAGCAAATCCATAAGGATACGATTTACATTACAGTTGTTGACCGTGACGGGATGGCAGTTTCGCTGATCTATTCGATCTTCCACGGATTTGGCTCTGGCATCGCGTCTGACAAGTTTGGCATTCTGATGCAGAACCGCGGCGCGGGCTTCACCCTTGAAGATGGACACCCGAATGAGCTGAAAGGCGCCAAGCGCCCGATGCACACGATCATTCCGGGTATGATCCGCGAAGGGGGCAAGGTGATCATGCCGTTCGGTGTGATGGGCGGCGCGTATCAGCCTTGCGGGCATGCGCGATTTGCATCCAATCTGGTCGATTTCGGCATGGACCCGCAAGCGGCCATTGATGCGCCGCGTGCGTTTACTGACAAGGGCACATTGAACGTTGAGCGGGGCTATAGTGACGCGGTGCGTGCGACCCTTGCGGATCTGGGCCACAAGGTTGCCATTCCGGACACTGCGATTGGCGGGGCGCAGGCGATCAAAATCCACAAAACCGGTGTGCTTGAAGGGGCCAGTGACGCGCGCAAAGATGGTTGTGCGCTGGGGTACTGAATTCTGAAAACGTCACCCCGGCATGTCTGCTGGGGTGATTTACGCTTTAGTTCAGTTGGAAATGCAGCGGATAGGCGCCATCGGTGAACGGGCCGAACAGGTCCGGGATATCGGGGTGGTCCACCGGTTCGCCTGAATAGTCCGCAACCAAGTTCTGTTCTGACACATAGGCCACATAGTAGCTTTGGTCGTTTTCAGCGAGCAGATGGTAATAAGGCTGACCTTTTATCGGGCGGTTGTCCTCGGGGATCGCCTCGTACCATTCTTCGGTGTTCGCAAATTCCGGGTCCACGTCAAAAATTACCCCGCGAAAGGGGTGTTTTTTATGCCGGACAACTTGGCCCAGATGATATTTTGCGCGTGTACGTAGCATAACATTGCAGCCCCTATCTTTCGTTAGTAATCGTTTCAAGGGGCATTTGTCCAATCCCCTTGTGATATGACATGGAAACAGACTGTTGACCCTTGCCCTTACTGTTCTTGAGATCGTTGCGCCGGTGTTTCTTTTGGCCGCTATTGGCTTTGGCTGGGTAAAGCTGGGTTTTGAATACCGGATCGAGTTTGTTACGCGCCTGTCCATGACGTTGGCGGTGCCGTGTCTGATTTTTGTGGCGCTGGTGAATACGACGTTGGACCCTGCCGCGCTCACGGCACTGACGCTGGCCAGTTTGGCAGCCTATGCAGGTGTTTCTGCGGCGGTTTTTGCGCTGGTCTGGATTCTGCGCCTGAACATCCGAACTTTCGCTGCACCGTTGATTTTTGGCAATACGGGCAACCTTGGCCTGCCGCTGGCGCTGTTTGCGTTTGGTGAGGTGGGACTGGAATTGGCCGTTGTGGTGTTTGCGGTGATGGCAATTTTGTCGTTCACATTCGGGATATGGTTGGTCGCGGGTGCAGGGTCATTCGGCAAGGTTTTGCGTGAACCGCTGGTGTGGGCGACGGTGCTGGGCGCGGTGTTTCTGTGGCAGGACTGGTCGTTGCCGTTTTTTGCGAACAACACGCTGGAATTGATCGGGCAGATGGCGATCCCGTTGATGTTGATCACGCTGGGTGTGGCCGTTGCACGTTTGTCGCCGGGTGGTTTTGGCATGGCGATCATTCTGTCAGTAGTGAAACTGGCGATCTGTGTGGGATGTGCGTGGTTTGCCGCTGATCTGTTTGCGCTGGGCAAAGTGGCGACAGGTATATTGGTTTTGCAGGTGGCAACGCCGGTTGCGGTGACTTCCTACATGCTGGCGGAAAAGTACGGTGCGGACGGGCAATCGGTTGCGGGGCTGGTCGTGGTGTCCACTGTCATGTCGATCGGCGCGTTGCCGCTGCTGTTGGCGGCACTTCTTTGAAAATTGTGATGTGACCCGGCGCTAGAATCTGATAAGCTGCTACAAAATAAAAAACGATAAAAGCGAGAGGCAGATGAGCAAAACTCTTCGCGCATTGATAATTGTCCTGTTGGTAGGGTCCTGTGGTGGCGGCGGTTCGACAACTGCGCCCAAGGATCTCGATAATGCATGTTCGATTCTCAGTCAGCGCCCCGATTATTACAAAGCGTTCCGCAACGTGGAACGGAAATGGGGGGTGCCGGTGCATGTGCAGATGGCCACCATTTATCAGGAAAGCAAATTCATCGGGAACGCCCGCACGCCGTTCAGGTATGTGGCCGGTGTGATCCCGATGGGCCGCCAGTCCAGCGCGTTTGGCTATAGTCAGGCGTTGGATGCGACATGGGACGAGTACCGTCTTGCCGAAAGCCGCCGTTCAGCCAAGCGGGACAGGATCAAGGACGCCACCGATTTTATGGGCTGGTATATGAACCAGACGCGCGAACGCAATGGCGTGTCTTTGACCGACGCGCGTAACCAGTACCTTGCCTATCACGAAGGGCATACGGGTTTCAAAAATGCGAGCTATAACCGCAAGCCATGGCTGGTGAATGTGGCCAGCAAGGTGGGATCGCGTTCCGAGATGTACCGGGCACAATTGCCCGGCTGCCGTCGTTTGCGGTGATTTTCTGAATTGGTGTGTGCAGCCCCTTGAATGAGGGGCTGCTTGCTATCTGTTCACGCCGGGGCTGCCCACATCAAACAGCCGGTCGGGAATGTTCCCGCCTTTTTGCAGCGCGCCCAGAACCACGGTGGTCTGACTGCCGTTGCCGTCATTGATGATCCACTGGCGCAGTTCGATGGGGTTCCCGGTGAACTTGAGCTGGATATTGCCATATTGCGGATTTTCGGGGTCTTGCGCAGTCACGACAGTTGCGGTGCCGTCAAAGCCGTGGCCGGTGACCATATTGGCCGCGACCAAATCGACATTGCGTGCCAGAATGATCGATAGCGGGGTGCGCGACAACGGATAGCTTTGCGCCGGTTCATTTGATTTTTTATCGTAGATCACAACCGTGTTGCTGCCCGCCACGACCAGCGCGCTTTCGGGCGGGTTATATTCAAACCGCACCTTGCCCGGACGTTTGATATAGATGGTGCCAGTGCTGATTGACCCGTCATCGTTGATCTGTGTGAACTCCCCTTGGGCTGTTTGCAGCTTGTTGAGGTAGCTGGAAATCTCGCCAAGGGGTAATTTCTGTGCGGCCGCTGCCAAGGGTGTGAGGGCCAAAAGGCCAAGGGCGAGTGCCGCAGATGTAAGAAGGCGCATGAAGGTCATTCCTAACGTTATCGTTCCTTACACAGATAGGGCAGGGGGCGTTGATATGCGATATCACGTCGCTCTTTTTCCCGTGATGCGCTGTGTTTTGCCGTATCTGGGCTGATACGAAAACACCGCCGCCTGTTACGGCGACGGTGATGTGTATCTCAGTCTTTTGCGTTGTTCGGCTTCAGCCTTGCTCGGGCACCAGAATCTCGCGCTTGCCGACGTGGTTGGCGGGGGAAACCAGTCCTTGGTCTTCCATCTGCTCCACCAGACGCGCGGCTTTGTTGTAACCAATCGCCAGCTTGCGCTGAATGTAGGACGTGGAACACTTGCGGTCCTTGATTACGATCTGCACGGCAGTGTCATAAAGCGCGTCTTCACCATCGGTATTTCCGCCGGTGTTCAGACCCAGCACTGCGTCGATATCGCTTTCTTTATCGCCATCCGGGCCTTCCACGACGCCGGTGATATAGTCCGGTTCACCGTAGGCCTTAAGGTGGTTAACGATCTCCTCGACTTCCTCATCGGACACGAACGGTCCGTGGCATCGGATGATTTTCGCACCTCCAGCCATATAAAGCATGTCGCCCATGCCCAGCAGTTGTTCAGCGCCCATTTCACCCAAGATCGTGCGGCTGTCGATTTTCGACGTAACCTGAAACGAAATCCGCGTGGGGAAGTTCGCCTTGATCGTGCCGGTGATCACGTCTACCGACGGACGCTGTGTCGCCATGATCAGATGGATGCCAGAGGCACGCGCCATCTGTGCCAGACGCTGAATGCAGGCTTCGATTTCTTTACCAGCGACCATCATCAGGTCGGCCATCTCGTCAACGATCACGACGATGTAAGGCAATGTCTCTGGTGTTGTTTCTTCGGTCTCAAAAATCGGCGCGCCGGTTTCCTCGTCAAAGCCGGTCTGCACCGTGCGGCTGAAAAGCTCATCTTTCGCCAATGCTTCGCGCACGCGGCCATTGTACCCTTCGATGTTGCGCACGCCCATTTTGGACATCTTGCGATAGCGCTCCTCCATCTCGCCCACGGTCCATTTCAGGGCGACAACGGCCTTTTTCGGGTCGGTCACAACAGGCGACAACAGATGTGGGATGCCGTCATAGACGGAAAGTTCCAGCATCTTGGGGTCGATCATGATCAGGCGGCATTCTTGTGGCGTCAGCTTGTACAGCAGCGACAGGATCATCGTGTTGATCGCCACGGATTTACCTGAACCGGTTGTACCCGCGATCAAGAGGTGCGGCATCTTGGCCAAGTTCGCGACTATCGGATCACCTCCGATGTCTTTGCCCAATGCAAGCGGCAGGCGCATGTTGCTGTCGCCAAAATCACGAGCGGCCAGGATTTCACGCAGCACGACTTTTTCGCGGTGCTCGTTGGGCAGTTCGATACCAATGACCGAACGGCCTGGCACGGTGGACACACGTGCAGAAAGCGCCGCCATTGACCGTGCAATGTCATCGGCCAAGCCAATAACGCGGGACGCCTTGAGGCCTGGTGCAGGTTCCAGTTCGTACATCGTGACAACAGGACCGGGACGGACCGCGACGATCTCGCCTTTGACGCCGTAATCATCCAGCACGCTTTCCAGCATGCGTGCGTTTTCTTCCAACGCCTCATCGCTCAGGTGCAGGCGCTGAACGGTATCGGGGCTTTCCAGCAGGTTCAGAGGCGGCAGTTCAAAACCGGGGTGCGTGTCCTCGAATGTCAGCGTTGGCTGGGCTTCGGCTTGGGCTTGCTTGGACGGCTGTACCGGTTTGCGCAGCGGCTGCTGAACAACAACTTTGCGCGGCTCCGCCACCGGGATGCTTGGGGCTTCGGGGGCAGGGGCGGGCGCAAGCGGCAGCGGTGCGGGTTCTGCGACCGGGATGGTTTCCTGTACCGGTGCAGGCTGTATTGTGGGGGCTGCGGGGGCGACTGAATTGATGGACAAACGGCTTGCGGTCAGCGGTGGTTCTGCGCGCAAGGGTGTTGCGGTCAAGGGCGGCTGATCGGTGTTACGCACAGTGTTCAGGACCAGTGGATCAGGGCCGCGACCGCGCCCTTTGGTCAGTGGTGCCGTGATGTTAGTGTGCACTGCGGTGGTGCTGCGCACGCGGCTTTTGATGACATCGGCGATCTTGGATTTGATGCGGTCCTCGCCGGGTTGTTCGATGTTGTCATAATCGCCGTGCATCGTTTCAACCAGTTCTTGCTCCGGCAACGCTTCGGGGCGTTTGATCAGGCTGGGCATCCGGGCAAGCAATCCGGTTTTGGGCTCTGCGAAACCGTCGGCAAAGATATTCACTTCCGATGGGGCAGGGGGGGCCATGAATGCAGGTTGGCTCACTGCGAACTCAGCCGCTTCGGTGGCCTCGACACGGGCGCGTTCACGGCGGTCGGCCTGACGGGCTTGCAATCCGTGGGCCGCTTGCACCGCGCCTGTCGCACCGCGCCCCAGCACATTCATCAGACCCGCATAGGCCATGATCACACCGATCAGCATGAACCGCCCGACGCGGCGCAGTTCAGGCTTGGTAAAGCCCAGCACAAATGCGCCGAACACCAAGATAGCCGCGCCCATGATCAGCGACATCAATTTGATCGTGAACGTGGACCCGATGGGAAGGACCGTCAGGATGGCACCCATAACCGTGTCGCCAAACAGGCCGCCAAGGCCAAAACTATGCGTCTCGATCCATTCGGAACCGGGGGCCAAGGTGGCTGCATAGATTGCGCCGAGGGCCACATAAATGGGTGCGAAAATCAACCGGCCCATGGCGCGGTCCTGGCCCCGGTGCAGGGCAAACCGTATGCCCCAGACGCCAAGAACGATGGCGATGCCCCACGCGCCCCAGCCCACGATCATGAACAAAGGTGCGGCGATAGAAGCACCCATGCGGCCCAGCCAGTTTTGCACGGGCGCGTCGGTTGAAACCATGAAATTCGGATCATCGGGCGTGTAACTGCCAATCATCATCGCCGCCATGACACCTGCAAGGATCAGCGCCAGACCCAACAATTCCTTGCCACGTTTTTCGATGGCTTGGGCCATGTTGCTGTCGAGAAGGGGATCGCGCCCGCGTGTCTGATATGCCATTGCTTCGTCCTTCGATTATGCGGTCGGGTAGAGACAGTCGCGGATCAATTCCAATCCGCGCTCCGTCTCTTCTTTGGGGGCGACAAGCGCCACCCGAATGTATTTCTTACCGGGGTTTTCCACACCCGGCACGTCTTGGGCCAGATAGCCGCCCGGCAGCACCTTGACGCCTGTCTCTTTCCACAGCTTCACGGTGGCGGCCTCATCATCGTCAACGGGCAGCCAAAGAAAGAAACCGGCCTCTGGACTAGAATAACCGGGAATATTGCCCAAAATGCGGTCAGCAATCTCGAATTTCTCACGGTACAACTGGCGGCTCTCTTCGACATGTGTCTCATCGTCCCAAACTGCGGCGGCGGCGGCTTGCAAGGGCAGTGGCAGAGGCGCGCCTGCATAGTTGCGTAACTGTTTGACCTCACGAATGGTGTCCGCGCCGCTGGCGACAAAGCCGGACCGTAAGCCGGGCAAGTTGGAACGCTTGCTCAAGGAGTGGAAAATCGCCACGCGATTGCGGTCTGCGCCCAGTTCATCCACCACCTGCATCGCGCCGACGGGCGGCGTGTCGCGGTAAATCTCTGAATAGCATTCATCGGCAAAAATCTTGAAATCATAGGTTTCGGCCAAGGTGATCAGCTTGGCCCAATAATCGCGGGATGCAACGGCCCCTTGGGGGTTTGCGGGCGAACAGATGTAGCACGCCGTTGTGCGTTGCAGCAGGTTCGCAGATAGGCTGTGAAAATCAGGCAAATGTCCTGTCGCGGCGGTAGCGTTCACCATGACGGGGTCCGAGCCGCCTGAAATCGCGCCGATCATATAGACCTGATAAAACGGGTTCGGCATCAAGATTGCGGGCTTCTGACCGTGCTTTGTCTCTGGGCACAGGGCGACGACCGCGTTGTACAGACCCTCTCGCGTGCCGTTCAGGGCCATCACTTCGGTATCCGGGTCCATCGTCACGCCGTAACGGCGCTTGATCCAGCTCGTAATTGCGCCGCGCAATTCGGGAGAACCATCATTGGGCGGATAGCTGTTAAAGCCCTTGGCATTTTCGACAATCTTGTCAGTGACCCACGCGGGGAATTCATGCTTTGGCTCGCCAATGGTCATCTGGATCAGCGGGCCACCGCCGGGATGCACGTCCAAAAGGGCGCGAAGACGTGGCCACGCATGGGCCGGAAGGGCTGTAAACCGCTCAGGATAGTTCATCGAAATATGCCTCAGGTCGGGATCATTCATGTCCCGTTGCGTTCAGACTACCCAAGGCCCTCCTTCACGTCCAGATGATCCGGTAGGCAGCGGTGCAAATGTGGCATTTAGGCCAATGTTATTGCAGTGCTTCTTCGACTGCGACACCCATGCGCAGCAGTGCTTCTTCATGATACGGTGGTGACAGCATCATGAACCCACAAGATGGCGTGTCTGTAGGCAGTGTGAGACCACAAAGACCCATCAGATTGCCGATGCGTGTGTTGCGCAGGGCAAGCAGATTTTCCGACACGTAATAGTCATGATCGCTTTCCAGCCGCGCCAAATTGGGGGGCAGGATCGGGGCGGTCGGCAGAATGATTGCATCAAATCCGGCAGTGTCCCTAAGATAGGCTGTGCGCAACTGTTCAAGCTTGTCCCATGCGGCGACGTAGTCAGGACCGGAAAACCCTTTGCCCAAGCGGAACCGTTCAAGGATTTCATGATACATCGCGTCCGGATTTGCCTCGATTACATCGCGCCACATCCCGTATGCCTCAGCCGTGAAAAGGCAGCCGCTGAGGGGCAGCGCTTCGGCAACTGCCGGAACCGCGATGTTTTCAATCGTGACGCCCGCATCCCGCAACTTTGAGACAGCCGTTTCAAAGCCCGCCTTTGGTGCGTCGCGCAGATCGTCATGCGCGGCTGTCGTCAGGATACCAAAGCGCAGCCCTTCTAGCGTTGCGTGCCGCAGGTCAGCAGCAGGTTTTCCCTCGAGCGCCGCCAGCAAAAGGCCTGCGTCCTCAACGGAGCGGCACAGGGGGCCAATGGTGTCGAATTTCTTGGCCAGTGGCACGACCCCCTCAAGCGTCAGCCTGCCTGCCGTGGTTTTCAGGCCAACCAGATCATTCCATGCTGCGGGAATACGCACAGAGCCGCCCGTGTCAGACCCGATACCTGCTGCGGCAAGGCCAAATGCGATTGAGGCCGCAGCCCCCGAGGATGATCCGCCCGACACAGCACCTTTATCGTTGACACATGGCGGTGTCGCGGTGGAGGGGTTATGGCCCAGACCAGAGAATGCAATCTCGCTCATGTGGGTTTTGCCCAGACAGACAAGGCCCGCTGCTGTGGCATTTCGCAAGACAACGGCATCCCTGTCGGGTGTGCGTCCCGCGAGCAGTTTGGAACCTGCTTCGGTGGCAACACCGGCGGTGTCAAAGAGGTCCTTCCAAGAAATCGGCACGCCATCAAGCGGTGAAAGGCGATGACCTGATGCTGCGCGCGCAGCAGCTGCATGTGCTTCGGCCAAGGCGCGGTCATGCGTGACGCGCGCGTAAATCCGGTCACGCAACGGATGCGCGTCGATGGCATCAAGGTAGGTTTGGCAAAGGGTCACCGGGTCAATCTGCCCCTGCGCGATTCCGCGTCCCAAATCTGCGGCGGTCATGGTGAGCCAGTCTTGCATGATGCGGTTCCTTTGTTGATCCGTTCTGACGGTAGCGACGCTTGCGCGCATGGACAATCCCTGCCGGACGCCCGTATCAAGGCGCATGGAATTTGATACAGATATTGCCATTGTTGGTGGCGGTTTGAGCGGCAGTTGCCTTGCGCTTGCCCTGGCGCAGGCCGGGCAACGGGTGACGATGTGTGACGCGCTGGATGTGGCACCGCGTGCAGATGCCGGGTTTGACGGGCGGTCTTATGCACTGGCGCTTGCGTCGACGCGCATGCTGGCGCGCCTTGGCGTCTGGGACGCGGTTGTGGATCACGCACAACCGATGCTCGAGATCAAGGTGACGGACGGGCGTGCAGGTGACGGGCCTTCGCCGTTTTTCATGCATTTCGATCACGCCGAGATCGAGGAAGGCCCGATGGGCTATATGATAGAAGACCGGCATTTACGGCGCGCTTTGCTGGACTGCGTGGCGCAGGAACCGCTGATCAAGCAGCGCAGCGGTGTTCAAGTCACGGCCCAAGACATTGATGTGACAGGGGTTTTGCTGACGCTTGCGGATGGCTCACATGTGCGTGCGCGGTTGCTTGTTGGCGCAGATGGCCGCGCCACGGGCACGGGTGCGCGCGCGGGTATCAAGCGCATTGGTTGGTCATACGGACAAACCGCGTTGGTCTGTGCCATTCAACATGAAGAGCCGCACAATGGAACTGCGCATCAGTTTTTCATGCCGCCGGGCCCGTTGGCGATTCTGCCACTGACGGGTAACAGATCCTCTATCGTGTGGAGCGAGACTGACGAGAACGCATCCCTGATCAATGCCTTGGATGATGCGGCGTATCTGGATGTCCTGAGGCCAAGGTTCGGGGATTTTCTAGGGGCGATTTCACTGGCGGGTGCGCGGTATACCTACCCGTTGGGCCTGTCGCTGGCGCATGAGATGGTGGCGCCGCGGGTGGCGCTGGTGGGGGATGCGGCACACGGGGTGCATCCGATTGCAGGTCAGGGGCTGAACGCCGGTTTGCGCGATGTGGCCGCGTTGGCCGAAGTGATCGCTGATGCGGCGCGCAGGGGCGAGGATGTAGGATCAGACGCGGCATTGGCGCGGTATCAGGCATGGCGCAGGTTTGACAATGCAAGCCTTGCGTTGGCGACCGACAGTTTCAACAGGCTGTTTTCAAATGATAACCCGATTATGCGCATGGCGCGGGATATCGGCATGGCTGCGGTAAATGCATTGCCGGGACTGCGGCGCGGATTTATCCGGGAAGCGGCGGGGCTTACGGGTGATTTGCCGAGGTTGATGCAAGGAAAGGCGCTTTAGCGTTTTTGGTTGGCCGCTGGGGGCTCTGCCCCCATACCCCCGAAATACTTAAGGCCAAAAAGAAAGAAAACGGAGCAGGCGGGTGGGTCGTTACTCCAGTTCGCGGGCTTCGCTGATCAGCATGACGGGGATACCGTTGCGGATCGGGAAGGCGAGATTGGCGGCTTTTGAGACCAGCTCCTGTTTTTCAGCATCATAGCGCAGCGTTGTTTGCGTGCGGGGGCAAATCAGCGCGTCGAGCATGCGGCGGTCAAAAGAAACCTCGGTATCGCTCATTGCATCATGATCTCTTCGGGGCCGCCACGCATTGAAAATTCGATCAGTGTCACCAGTGTCTCGCGGCGCGTTTGCAGTGAAGGGGCTTCAAGCAGGGCTTGTTTATCTTCGCCGTCAAAGTCGAGCATCATAGAGAGCGAGTTGATCAGCAACTCATCATCTGCTTCTTTCAATGTATCCCAATCGGCGGATAGGCCACGCGCATCGAAATACCGACCTAGCAAATCAAGGAAAGGCGCGCGTTTGAAGGCGGCATCGTCTTCTTCATCGCCCAGATCACGGTCAAACCCTTCCCAGTTTACTTCGCATTTTCGGTAGGGGCTGAACCCTTCGATTTCGCGGACCACACGGAACCGCGACGCGCCGCTGAGAGTGACCATATAGCGGCCATCTTCGGTCTCTGAGAATTGGGTAATGCGGCCTGCACAGCCAATGGTGTGCAAGCCATGTTTTTCATGTCCGCGCATGGAATTTGGTTGAGCCATGCCGATCAGTCGCGCATCGGTTTTGATCGCATCTTCGATCATCTGAAGGTAGCGCGGTTCAAAAATATGCAGCGGCAGGCGTGCGCGGGGCAGCAGCAAAGCCCCGGGCAACGGAAAGATCGCAATCGTGTCAGGGAGTTGTGTTTGCTTTATCATAATCCACGATCTAGCGCGCAATGCGCATCAGGCAAATATCAATGAGCTCAATTTGCGACGTCCGTTCAAAGCAATTGGATCTGTTGGCTTGAGGGCATCAAAAATCGTGAAAAGCTGCGTTTTTGCGGCACCTTCATTCCAGTCGCGGTCCCGCCTGAACAGCTCTAGCAGTTGATCGACGGCACCTTGGCTGTCGCCGTTGGCTTGCAGTGCCAGTGCCAGATCGAACCGGGCTTGCAAGTCAGCCGGATCAGCTTCGACGGCGGCGGTAAGTTCTGTGACCGGACCGGCATCTTCGGCTTGGCGTGCCAAGAGCAGTTGCGCATGTGCGGCTTCCAGCTCAGGTGCTTTTGATATCTCGATGGGGGCACCGTTCAAAAGCGCTTCGGCCTGATCCAGTTCGCCCATGGCGATATGCGCGCGGACCATGCCGCCGTAAGCCGGCGCGTTCATCGGGTCTTCGCCCAGAATGGCGGCAAAGGTCTGTGCCGCATCTGCGGCAGCACCTTCTGTCAGCATCTCTTCGGCGGCTTCAATGGCTTCGGTAAGGCCGTCGTCGGGCGCTTCGCCCCCCGACGCTTTGACGACGCGGTCGATGAAATCTTTCATCTCGGAGGGGGGCACGGCACCTTGGAAACCGTCGATGGGTTGGCCTTTGTAAAAGGCATAGACGGTCGGGATCGACTGGATTTGCAGCTGACCCGCGATCATCTGTGCCTCGTCCACGTTGACCTTGACCATTTTCACAGCGCCTTTGGCGGCGCGCACGGCTTCTTCGAGCTGCGGCCCGAGGGTTTTGCAGGGACCGCACCATGGTGCCCAGAAATCAACGATGATCGGGATCGTTTGGGAGGCCTCGACCACGTCGGTCATAAAGGACGCTTCGTCGCTGTCCTTGATCAGGTCATCGGCGGCGGGGGTCAGCCCGGAAAGGTTCAGTACCATATCGTATCCTTCGCTCTTGCGCGTTTGGCTTTATATGTCGGCAATGGCCTGTGATTTAAAGGTCAAAGGTTGCAAAAACCGGCGCGTGGTCGCTCGGTTGTTCCCAACCACGCACGGCGCGTTCCACGCGGCTGGAATGGCCTGCGTTTGAAATGTCGGATGTGGCCCAGATGTGGTCCAGCCTGCGGCCCTTGTCAGCGCCATCCCAGTCTGGCGAACGGTAGGACCACCATGAATAAAGCTTGCCCTCTGGAATGTCCTGCCGCGTGATATCGACCCATGCGCCTGCGTCTTGGGTCGCGGCCAGCGCCTCGACCTCAACAGGGGTGTGGCTGACGACCTTGAGCAGCTTTTTGTGGTCCCATACGTCGTCCTCACGGGGGGCGATGTTCAGATCACCCACAAGGATGGATTTTTGCGGTTTGTCGTTGTGGAACCAATCGCGCATCTCGGACAGATAATCGAGTTTTTGACCAAACTTTTCATTGATCGCACGGTCGGGTTTGTCACCGCCTGCAGGGACATAAAAGTTATGGATGGTGGTGCCGTTCTCAAGCTGTGCCGCGACATGACGGGCATGGCCGAGTTGGGCGAAATCCTCGCCGCCCACATCGGTCAGCGGCAGTTTGGACAGGATTGCCACCCCATTATATCCCTTTTGACCGCGCGCCACCATGTGCGTGTATCCCGCAGCGGCAAAGCCCTCCAACGGGATTTTGTCTACCGGGCTTTTGCATTCCTGCAAACACAAGACATCCGGCCCATGTTCCGCCAGCATTTTCAACACAAGTGGTTCGCGCAAGCGGACAGAGTTGATATTCCAGGTGGCAAGGGTAAAGGGCATGGCGGCGGGCTCCGGGTTCACGAGGGTTTCGCGCACCCTAGCCTTTGACGGAGCGCGCCGCCATGCGGAAATCAGACGCCGTTGGGGGCCAGCATGACCTTGCCCTTGCGTTCGCCAGCCCATGAATATTTCGCCGCATCAGCGATTTCATCGAGGGTAAAGTGACGGTCAATCGGGGCAAAAAGCGTGCCTTTGGCGATTTGACCGGCCAGATCGGCATAAAGCGCCTGACGCGTGGCCTTGTCTGCCGCGTTCATCCACGTGACCAGCCAGAAACCGTGCACCGTGATGTTGTTGAAAATTAACGCGGCTGCGCCGATGGCGCTGTCCTCGTTTGACATGCCGCCATAGTTAACCAACGTGCCGCCCGGCTCTAACGTATCTGCCAGACGTCCGGCTGTCTTGCCTGCAACAGCATCAACGGCCAGTTTCATCTTGGCACCTGTTGCCGCTTTGACTTCGCGTGCCAGGTCGGGACCATCGACCAGCACAATATCTGCGCCTAGCTCCTTGAGGCCTGCAATCGCACTTGTCCGGCGTACTACGTTAACCACATTGATGCCGCGTGCGCGGGCAAGCTGTACCAGATACCCACCGACGGCAGAGTTGGCAGCGGACTGGATGACCCAGTCGCCTTCTTTCAGATCGGCATATTCACTGAGCAGCAAAGCGGCTGTGGCAGGGTTGACCAGCAACATCGACAACTGGTCAAGATCGCCTTCGGGCAGGGGCACCAGATGGCGGGGGTCTGCGACGACTTCTGTCACCCAAGTGCCCGCACCTGCGGGCAAAAGGACAAGCTGGCCTTTGCCCGGACCTTCGGTGATGCGGCCCATACCCTCGTTCCCTGCAATGGCGGGTAGAGGGGGGCGAACGCCGTAATTTCCCGAGATCTGGATCAGATCGGACGGGTTAATCGGCGCACGCAGCACTTCGACCCGAACCTGACCGTCTTCCAAGGGCTGTGATGGCGCCTCGACGACTTTCAAAACCTCAGGCGGGTTGCCAAAGCTCTCGTATACAACTTTTTTCATAATATCCTCCATTTGCGCGCATCATGACCTATTGGCTGCGCGCCCACCAGCCGGCGGTCGCAACGTCATCTATGCCGGGCAAAAAAAGAGGCCGGACACAAGGTCCGGCCAAAGTCTAACGGGGAGGTCGTGTGTCAAACCCGGACACACACTTCGGGTTCAAACCGTCGGGCCGCTCATGAAAATCAGCCTTACGGGATCTGTAACGTCTTCGTTAACAAGTGGTGTTCTTTTTCATGACATCAAGCGGTAGCCACCAGATTCTGTCACCAAAAGGCGTGCATTCGAGGGATCAGGTTCGATTTTCTGACGCAGCCGGTAGATATGCGTCTCAAGCGTGTGGGTCGTCACGCCTGCATTATAGCCCCAAACCTCGTGCAGCAGCACGTCGCGTGCCACAACGCCGTCATTCGAGCGGTAGAGGAACTTGAGAATGTTCGTCTCTTTCTCGGTCAGGCGGATTTTCTTGTCGTCCTCGGTGATCAGCATTTTGACCGATGGCTTGAACGTATATGGCCCCAACTGGAAAATGGCGTCTTCGGATTGTTCATGCTGGCGCAATTGTGCGCGGATACGGGCCAGAAGGACAGGGAATTTGAACGGTTTGGAGACATAGTCGTTCGCGCCGGCATCCAACCCAAGGATCGTGTCGGCATCACCGTCGTGGCCGGTCAACATCATGATCGGGCTTTTGATGCCTTGTTTGCGCATCAAGCGGCACAGCTCGCGACCATCGGTATCAGGCAGGCCAACGTCAAGAATCACCAGATCATAGATCGCCTCTTTGGCACGGGTCATCGCATCGGCGCCATTGGCGGCCTCAAAGACGTCAAAATCTTCGGTCATGATCAACTGCTCGCTCAGCGCTTCGCGCAGGTCATCGTCGTCATCAACGAGCAGGATTTTCTTGAGTTGGGCCATGTAATGTCTCCGTTTCTCTGCTTACAAAGATGTGTGTTGCGCGGCGCTGCGGCAAGGGTGCCCCTAAATCTCTCACGTAGCCGTGTTGGAGGGCGGGTCAATTGTTTCAATTCCGCGTGTGTTGCCCTAAATAAGCGGTATCTCTTGAAACGCGTTGTAACATGAAATGACTTTTGCTCCGGACATTACCGAACAACTGGCCCGCGCGCGGGCGGATTTACGCATGGGTGTGCCCGTGGTTTTTGCCGGTGCAGAGCCGGTTGTCTTGCTGGCGGCGGAAACGCTGGATGCCGCGCGTTTGGCTGATCTTTTGGCGTTGGGCGGGGAACCGGTTTTGGCGATCACCGCGCGACGTGCGCAGACGCTCAAGGCGCATGCGTATGACGGTGATCTGGCGCGGCTGATTTTGCCGGTCGATGCCACACCTGCGTGGGTGCAAAGTATCGCAGACCCTGCTGATGATTTGCGCGCACCGATGAAGGGGCCTTTCAAATGTGCACGGGGCGGTGATGCCTCTGCGCACCGTGCCGCCCTGCAATTGATCAAAAGCGCGCGCTTGTTGCCTGCCGCTTTGGTGTTGTCGGTGGCTGATGGGGCTGGCTTTGCGGCGCAGCATGGGCTGACCTGTCTTGATCTTGCAAAAGCCGCGCCCGCGCTTGAGACGCGCAGCCCGCTGCATCCCGTGGTCAGCGCGCGTTTGCCCATGGAAGTGTCAGAGGCCGGGCGCCTGCATATTTTCCGCCCCGAAGATGGCGGCGAAGAGCATTATGCCATCGAAGTCGGCCGACCAGATCGCAGCAAGCCGGTTCTGGCGCGGCTTCATTCTGCGTGTTTCACAGGTGATCTGATGGGCAGCCTCAAATGCGATTGTGGACCGCAGTTGCACGCCGCCTTGGCGCAGATGGGGGCCGAAGGGCAGGGCGTTTTGCTGTATCTGAACCAAGAAGGTCGCGGCATCGGACTTGCCAACAAAATGCGCGCCTATTCGTTGCAGGATCAGGGCTTTGATACGGTTGAGGCCAACCATCGGCTGGGGTTCGAGGATGACGAGCGTGATTTCCGCCTGGGTGCGGATATCCTGCGATCAATGGGTTTTAGCGCTGTGCGTCTGCTGACCAACAATCCCCGCAAGGTCGAGATGATGGAGCGTGGCGGTATCGCCGTGCCCGAACGCGTCGCGCTGCGTGTGGGTGAGAACCGCCATAACCGCGCGTATCTGGCGACCAAGGCGGCGAAGTCCGGGCATCTGCTTTGACGCAAGGGGCGCATGTCTGGGATATGGTTCTGTCGCCTCGGGGGCTGCGGTTCTGGGGGCGGACCTATCCTTGCAGCATCGGCAAAGGCGGGCTGTCGGTGCGCAAGCGCGAAGGGGACGGGGCCACACCGAAGGGCGTTCACCGCATTGTCGGAATGCTCTACCGGCCTGACAGGATGGTGCGACCTACCGATTGGGCAGTGCCGATTCGGCCCGGTGATCTGTGGTCAGATGATCCTAGCGACGAAGATTATAACACGATGGTGCGCGCACCTTACGCGCCCAGTCACGAGGCGTTGCGGCGCGCCGATCCTCTTTATGATCTGGTTATCCTGACGGACTGGAACTGGCCCTATGCGGTGCCGGGGCGCGGCTCTGCCATCTTTATCCATCAATGGCGCAGACCGGGGTATCCGACCGAAGGCTGCATTGCGCTGCGCCGGGATCATCTGCATGAGATTGCCCCGAACATCCGGCACCGCACGCGATTGGTCGTGCTGTAAGCGGGGCTTGCGTTAAGCGGTCACTCAACGAAAAAGGGCCGCCAATTGGCAGCCCTTTCTGTTTGATGCTTTGATGGGGCGCTTATTCAGCGGCCCAACCGGAAACCGCTTTGACTTCCAAGAACTCCTCAAGGCCGAACACACCGCCCTCGCGGCCATTGCCGGACTGCTTGTATCCACCAAAAGGCGACCCTTGGGCAAAGCCGATACCGTTGGTTTCAACCATACCAGAGCGCAGACGGCGCGCGACGCGGCGGCGTTTGTCGTCGTCATCCGTCTGGACGTAGTTGGTCAAACCGTAGGGTGTGTCATTGGCAATCGCGATGGCTTCCTCTTCGGTCTCGAAGGGGATGATCGACAGCACGGGGCCAAAAATCTCTTCTTGGGCGATTGTCATGTCGTTGGTGACATCGGCAAAAACGGTTGGCTTGACGTAGTAGCCGCGGTTCAAACCGTCCGGACGGCCCAGACCACCGGCAACAAGGCGTGCCTCTGACATGCCCTTTTCGATCAGGCCCTGAATTTTGTTGAACTGAACCTCGGAAACAACGGGACCGATGTGTTTGCCCTCTTCGGACGCGGGACCAACATGCGTGTTGATCGCGACGTCTGCTGCCATTTCAACGGCCTCGTCATAGCGCGACTTGTGAACCAGCATGCGGGTTGGTGCGTTGCACGACTGACCTGAGTTGCGGAAGCAGCGGATTGCGCCTTGTTTGGCAGCCTTTGGATGCGCGTCTTCAAAGATGATGTTCGCGCCCTTGCCGCCCAATTCAAGCGATACACGCTTGAGTGTGTCTGCCGCAGCCTTGGAAATGGCGATGCCCGCGCGGGTTGATCCGGTAAAGCTGACCATGTCGACATCGGGATGTGATGACAATTGTGAGCCGACACCGGGGCCGTCACCGTTGAGCATGTTGAACACACCAGCAGGGAAACCTGCCTCATCCATGAATTCAGCGAACAGATGACCGGAGAGCGGTGCAATCTCGGACGGTTTCAGGATGACGGTGCAGCCTGTGGCAATCGCCGGGATCGCCTTGAGGATGATCTGGTTCATTGGCCAGTTCCATGGCGTGATCAGCGCGCAAACGCCAATCGGCTCCAGCAATGTCTTTTCGGTGCTGGTAAAATCCCGCTCGAAAGAGAAATTCTCGAACGCCTTGAGGAAACCGCCGATGTGCCAGCTGCCTGCGCCGACTTGCTGTGCGCGGCTCAGCTCAATCGGGGCGCCCATTTCCATCGACATGGCTTGCGCCATTTCTTCTTGCCGTGCGTCGTAAATCTTTGCCAGCTTCTGGATCAGGGCCATACGCTCGGCCTTGGAGGTCTGGGACCACCCGTCGAACGCGGCACGAGCGGCGGCAACGGCGGCGTCTGTATCGGCTTGACCACCCAGAGAAATGACAGCGCATTCTTCTTCGGTGGATGGGTCGATGACGGCGAAATCATTGGCTTTGGCGGGGGCAACCCACTGGCCATTGATGTAGAAATCTTTTTTCTCCAACATGAGAAAACTCCTTATTCTGTTGCGGGGCGGGCATGTCCCATCCCAAATCTGCGCCACTCTGTCACCGCCTGCGCGCCTTCGCAAGGGGGGTGGTAGAATGGTTTATAGTGACTACATTGATAAGACCGACATACATTATCCCGGAGGACATCATGGGTCTGCGCATCAACGACACAATTCCCGATTTGACGGTTGAAACCGACCAAGGCAGCATGTCGCTGCACGATTTTGTGGGGGACAGCTGGGCGATCCTGTTTTCGCACCCCAAAGATTTTACACCCGTTTGCACCACTGAATTTGGCGCTGTTGCACAGTTGGCTGACGAATGGGCCAAACGCGGCACCAAAGTCATTGGTGTCAGCGTTGACGGGGTCGAGGATCACAAGAAATGGAAAGGCGACATCGAGAAAGTTGCCGGCGCCAAGGCAGGTTTTCCGATCATCGCTGATACCGATTTGGGCGTGTCCAAAGCGTTCGACATGTTGCCCGCCGAAGCGTACATGCCTGACGGTCGCACCCCTGCGGACAGTGCCACGGTCCGGTCTGTTTTCATTATCGGCCCAGACAAGCAGCTAAAGCTGTCGATGACCTATCCGATGACTGTTGGCCGCAACTTTGCCGAAGTCTTGCGCGCTCTGGATGGCTTGCAGATGTCTACCGGCAATGGCGTGGCAACACCTGCCAACTGGAACGTCGGTGACGATGTGATCATTCCGGCGACACTTTCGGATGACGACGCCAAGGCAAAGTTCGGATCATTCGAGAAAATCCTGCCATATTTGCGCACGACTAAAGCGCCCGGCTGATCGCCCTTTTTAGGTTGCGCTGCTCCGGCATTAAGCCGGGGCAGAACGCGCCCCCCTTGTGCGTCAAAACGTCAGAGGATCCATCGACAAAAGCAGCAGCGGATAATTTCGCGCAGCGGCCCTTTCCACGGTACGGATGCGCATAGACCGCCCCCGCATCATTGCATACATATGCGTATAACCCAGCTCAAATGCGGCATCTATTGCCGGACTTGACCCACCATTGACGGACCGGCGGTCGACTTCCATGCCGATGACCGGCCTGTGCAGAGCCAGTGTCCCTGCTGCACCCTTGATGACTTCTGCCTCAAACCCTTCAACGTCAATTTTGACGAAAGTGATCGGGCGACCTGCCAAATCCAGTTCAATTGCATCCAATGCCTTTAGTTTCAGATCAACAAGGGTATCATCAGCAGTTCCCGTGGCGCTTGCACCCGTCCCGCCCAGGTTATGGGCCGGTTGTACCACTTCTATTGTCTGGCGTTGATCGGACAGGCCGATCGGATGAATTGTGATGTTGTTGCGCAGCTTTGCGTTGATGCGCAAAAGGTCCAGCGCCTTTTCGTTTGGTTCAAACGCATGCACATGGGCAAAATAGTCAGCAAAGTTGACGGCATGGTTTCCGATATTGGCCCCGATATCAAGGCATACACCCGTCAGATCAAGTTGCGGGAACAGACATTTCTCTAGGGTGGCCAGTTCCTGTTGGGCAAACCGGCCGTCCAGATGAATCTTTACTGTGATGTGGTCAAACGCATACCCCGCAAGCGCAGGTCGCCCGGCATCGCGGTGCGCCCGCACCGTCGACTGCATCAATTGTTTGAGAATGGTTCGGTAGAGAAGGCGCATGAGAAATGACTAAGCAGCGAAAATCCGCTTGGCAAGTGTGAGGTTTCCTGTACATCCACACCCTTTTTAATCAGTGGCATTTGCGCGCACTAACCAATGAAGATCAACCTGTGAATTAATCCATGTCCTAGGGTGAATCATGTTTGACAGAGTGCACCGTCGCGGTTCGCTTGTCTCAAATAGTGTGCAGCTTTCAAATAGTGTGCAGCACAACGCGCGTGCCATTTGGCACACGGTCGGCCAAGTCAATCACGTGTTCGTTGATCATCCGGACACAACCATTTGAAATCGGGCGCCCGACCGATTGCGGGTTTGGCGTGCCATGAATGCGCAGATATGTGTCGCGTCCGCCCTGATAAAGATAAAGCGCACGTGCACCCAGCGGATTGGCTGGACCGCCGGGCATACCACCCGCGTGTTTGGCATAGATGTGGGGTTCGCGGCGGATCATCGCTTTGGTCGGGGTCCAGCCCGGCCATTCGCGGGTGTAGGCCATGCGGAAGGTGCCGCCGATGTACCGCTCTTCTTTGCCGATCCCGACGGGGTAGCGGATTGCCTTTCCTTCTTCCAATACCCAGTACAATGCGAACTGACCAGGATCGACGTGGATCTCACCGGGGGCAAATTTACTGCGGATTGGTACAATCTTGGCCTGATGCTGTGGCGGTATCTTATAGGCTTCGGCTGCCAACGCAGGTGCGGTAAGCATGCTTGCCGCACCAGAAGCGAGCAGGGTGCGGCGTGTCATTGGTGACATTGTAGGATGTCCTTTCCGTACCGTTATCATTCGATCATAGGTTATCTGCGATAGGTTAACGGCGCAAATAAGGAATTGGTTTCAAAATCTTGTGATGTGCTTGGGCAATTATGCCTCAATTGCCTTGATCATATTCACGCGGGTGGCATGGCGGCCGCCTTCGAATTCTGTTGTCACAAAGGCATCTACGATATCCAGTGCAAGCCCTTCACCCACGACACGCACGCCAATGGATAGCATGTTGGCATCGTTGTGCGCGCGGATCATTCGCGCCGAAAACGTATCGCTGCACACGCCGCACCGGACGCCTTTAACCTTGTTGGCTGCCATCATAATGCCTTGGCCGGTACCGCACAGAATGACTCCGAACCGACAATCACCTGATGCCACATGGCGTGCTGCTGCTTCGCCGTGCGCAGGATAATGTGTGCTTTCTGGTGTTGTGGGCCCGATATCCACGACCTCCCAGCCCAGCGCTTTGATATGTGCGGCAATGGCTTGGCGCAGGTCGATGGCGGCATGATCGCTGGACAGAACGATGCGGTTTTTTTCAGTCATGTGCAGAGTGTCTCGCTTTGATGGGTGACTTGGATTTGCCGGGGCAAACAGGCGTTGAGGGTTGATAGCATAGGTGCGGGCAAGGGAAAGATGTCATGAAAGCATAAAAAAGGCCCTCGCATTTCTGCGAGGGCCTAAAAGTCTCAAAGACAGATCAAAAGATCAGTCTTCTTTCTTGGCTTCTTCTTTCACTTCTTCACCGGTTTCCTGATCCACAACCTTCATGGACAGGCGTACCTTGCCGCGATCGTCAAAGCCCAAAAGCTTTACTTTCACTTCCTGACCTTCCTTCAGAACATCTGAAGGGTGGTTCAGGCGGCGGTTTTCGATCTGGGACACGTGTACCAGACCATCACGCTTGCCAAAGAAGTTCACGAATGCGCCGAAATCGACGATTTTCACGACTGTACCCGTGTAGACCATGCCTTCTTCCGGCTCAGCCACGATGGACCAGATCATGTCGTAGGCTTTCTTGATCGCTTCGCCGTTCGGGCTTGCGATCTTGATGATGCCCTCGTCGTTGATGTCGACCTTCGCGCCGGACACTTCGACGATCTCGCGGATAACTTTACCGCCAGAACCAATCACTTCGCGGATTTTATCCGTCGGGATCTGCATGGTCTCGATGCGTGGTGCGTGCTCGGAGAATTCCGCAGCACCGGTGATCGCTTTTGCCATCTCGCCAAGGATATGGATGCGGCCCGCTTTGGCCTGAGCCAATGCCTTTTCCATGATCTCAGGTGTGATGCCTGCGATCTTGATGTCCATCTGCAAGGACGTAATGCCTGCTTCGGTACCGGCCACTTTGAAGTCCATGTCGCCAAGGTGGTCTTCGTCACCCAGAATGTCGGACAGGATCGCGTAGGAGCCGTCTTCTTCGAGGATCAGACCCATTGCAACGCCAGCAACCGCTGCTTTCAACGGAACGCCTGCGTCCATCATGGACAAGGAACCACCACAGACGGATGCCATGGAGGACGACCCGTTGGATTCAGTGATCTCAGACACAACGCGGACCGTGTAAGGGAAGTCCGTTGCCGCAGGCAGAACCGCCTGCAACGCGCGCCATGCTAGTTTACCGTGACCGATTTCACGACGGCCGGGAGGGCCCACACGACCAACCTCACCCACGGAATAGGGAGGGAAGTTATAGTGCAGCAGGAAGTTGGATTTGAAGTTGCCGTGCAGTGCGTCGATGAACTGCTCATCGTCGCCGGTGCCCAGCGTTGTCACAACCAGACCTTGGGTTTCGCCACGTGTGAACAGGGCAGAACCGTGTGTACGGGGCAGAATGCCTGTCTCGGACACGATATCACGGATTTCGTCGGTCTTGCGACCGTCGATACGAATGCCGGTTTTCACAACATCGCCGCGCAGAATAGAAGCTTCAAGCCCCTTCATCGCAGAGCCGAGGTTTGCATCGTCAAGCTGCTCTTCGCTCAACGCTGCTTTGATTGTGTCGCGCGCAGCGGCAACAGCGGTGGTGCGCTCTTGCTTGTCGCCAATCGCGAATGCGGCGCGCATTTCTGCCTCGCCTGCGGCCTTCACGGCTGCGGACAGTTCGGAATAGTCGACAGGCTGGAAATCAAACGGCTCTTTGGCAGCAGATTCGGCCAGATCAATGATCAGGTCGATGACCGGCTGAATGCTCTCGTGGGCAAACTTTACCGCACCCAGCATTTCTTCTTCGGTCAGCTCGTAGGCTTCGGATTCGACCATCATCACGGCGTCTTTGGTGCCGGCAACGACCAGATCAAGGCGCTGATCAGGGTTGTTGCGAAGGTTCTGCATGTCGTCGATTTCAGGGTTCAGGATGTATTCGCCACCCTCATAACCCACACGGCATGCTGCAATCGGGCCCATGAACGGTGCGCCAGAAATCGTCAGCGCGGCAGAAGCTGCGATCATCGCAACCATGTCGGGATCGTTGACCAGATCGTGGGACAGAACGGTACACATCACCAGAACTTCGTTCTTGAAGCCGGGAACGAACAGCGGGCGGATCGGACGGTCGATAAGACGGCTTGTCAGCGTCTCTTTTTCCGTTGGACGCGCTTCACGCTTAAAGAAACCGCCGGGAATTTTACCGGCAGCATAATATTTCTCGTTGTAGTGGACCGTCAGCGGAAAGAAATCCTGACCCGGCTTTTGCTTGCGGGCAAAAGTTACGTTGGCCATAACGCTGGTTTCGCCCAGCGTGGCAATCACAGAGCCGTCAGCCTGACGGGCAACCTTGCCGGTTTCGAGTGTCAGCGTCTCTTCGCCCCACTCAATTGATTTTGTCGTTACGTTAAACATCTATGTTTCCTAATTGAGAGCAAGCCCGGCGCTCCGGGTCTCCCGTTTTGCATGGCGGCCCCATTGCCGCCGACCCCATACTCCTCATGCACGACGCCGGGGTCTTGGCGTCACGTCTCAGATACGCGCGGGGGTACAGGAGTTTTCGGTGTTTGGAAAGGCACTTTGCCAGCGTGCAAAGGGCGCGGGCGTATTAGCCCTTGGGCGCAACTGGTCCCGGAAACGGGCCAAGGCAACTGGCGCGTTTGGAGACTTGGAATACGTGGTTATAAAGCTGGGCCACCCATTGCTTGCCTTCCATCGTCTGTTCCAGATATCGCAGGGCCGGACCGATCAAGGGATCAACCTGCGACCAAAAGAAGTTCGGAAACTGCTCCATCAGATCCATCGGGGTCTCGTACCCCAGTTTTTCCGCCATGCCGGTTTCGGCAAACTCGTGGTACAAGCCTGCAATCTTGCGGTGGTAAAAAGGGTCGGCCATTTGCCCGATCAGATCGGCAGCGCGCACCAATGCAGGTTCCGTATCGGTGACTGCATACTTTGGATCAGCGGGCACAGGGAATTGGGTAAAATCAATTGCGGCTGCAATGCGGTCTGCGTCGATCAATGTGGATGAACCAAAGCGTTGGCGCGCGTACATCTTGCCGCGTTCCACATGGTAGGGGGCCAGAAACGCATCTGATGCGCCGCGCGGCGGGCATATCTTGTCACCGGCGGTGTTAATGACAACTTCGTTCTCTGTGTCGCCGTCCAGAATTTGACGGCTGTACCCGATATCATGGATCAGCAACGCCATGATAAAATGCAGCCAGTCATCAGGGTGCAGCGATCGTGTCACCAACTGTCCGCGGATGATCTGCTGACCGACAAGCGTGACCATCATCATATGTTCGGCGTTGTGGTACAGCGCATCGGAATTGCCCAACCGTTCCAGCACCATATGGGCGCCACCCTTGATATAGGCGGCGTGCCCTTCGTTGCGGCCAGAGAAATATTCGAGGTAGGTATCTGCCAGATGCTCGCCAAAGGCGGTGGCCAAAGCTGCTGTGGGATTGAACATGGTTCGGCTCACTTTCCGCAATCTCTTTCTTTGATGGTAACGGTAAAGTCGGGTGCGTCCAACGAAATCGGACGGCGCGTACGGCGCCGCCCGTTGTGTGTGGTGTTACTTTGACAGGCTGGGGAAGTAATCTTCGCATCCGCCTTCGCGGTACACATCCGCCGTGCAGCAGTGTAATCCACCCCCAAAGGCATAAGCATCGCGCAGCTCGACTTCGATCACTTCCATGCCCAGTTTGTCCATTTGTTCTGCCTGATAGACCTCTGATTTCTCGACACAAACGGTCTTGGGGTCCAGCACAAGTACATTCATCGACAGCCATGTTGACGAATAACACAGCGGCGGCGGCGCGTTATGCGCAGGTGTGGCCGCATCCACGATTTCCCAACCGTTGTCGTTGTACATCTTGCGCTGGTCTTCGGGCAAACGGCGGTGCGGATTGTTCAAGATCAGACCGGGCCGCAGCGGCGTAAAAGTCGCGTCGATGTGGATCGGATAGGGATCACCGGGAAAATTCACGGTATGCACGCGGTGGTCGGGAAAGTGGCGGCGCAGCCATTCGATCCCCTTGAGGTTCGTGGTAAACCCGTGCTGCACGACAAGGTCTTTGCCAAAGCGCAGGACATCTGCGGCATCAAACAAAGGCTCTTCTTCGGTGGTGACAAAGAACTTCTCGGCCGCCCACTGCAGCCGCTTTGCATTGCCAATTTTGTCGCTCAGATAATCGGGATGATAATCTGCATCCGTCAGGCGCGGTTTGGGCGCGCTTTCATGGCGAAAGTTCGGGTCTTCATCAAAATACTGCTGCATCAGGGGGCGGTAATTCAGATATTCAAACCACCGACAGCGATACGACATCGTTGCCTCCAGCATTTCAGAGCCAACGGTCAACAAAACGTCACGCGGCGGCATGCAGCCAAACTGCGATTCAGTATGAAAATCTGGCGTAGTGGCAGGCAAGGAATGGTCGATGCAGGTGGGCCGGTCGACGCGCACGCCGCGTGCCTCAAGCTGGGCTGCAAAATTGTCCAGCAGTTCGTTCGCACGATCAATTGTTTCCTGCGGGCGGCGGCCCCACTGGCCCCGCATATCGCTGTCCTCAGGAACTTTGGCGTCCAGCGCGGGCTCTTCTGGCGGAATATGGCAATCGTCAGCGCGGCCCACGATCACATGCTTGAGCGGATCCCATTCGTTCCAACTGTTTACGACGGTCTTTTGCATCTTGGCTTCCCCGATGTGTATTTTGCCAAAGCCGTAAGACCAAACATGCATCTGTGCAAGCACGGGCCTTCGTGGCAGTCTGAACCGATGGGCCAGTCTGAACCAAAGGAAGAATGCGATGAACTTGTTTGAACTGACAGCGACCCGGACGGTCGAGATGATCAAGAACGGTGACACGACCGCCCGCGCGGTGACAGAGGCGGTTCTGGCGCGCATGGACGCGGTGAACCCCGCGCTGAATGCAGTGGTTGCGCGCGATGACGACGCCGCGCTGCAAGCGGCTGATGCGGTTGATGCCGCCCGTGCGCGCGGTGATGTTCTGGGCCCGATGGCAGGCGTGCCTGTCACGATCAAGGAAAACGTCGATCAAACCGGCTTTGCCACCACAAACGGCCTTCGCATTCAAAAAGACCTTGTTGCAAAGACCGACAATCCGGTTGTCGCCAGTCTGCGCAATGCCGGTGCGGTGATTGTTGGCCGCACCAATACGCCCGCGTTTTCCCTGCGCTGGTTTACCCGTAACTCTCTGCACGGCCATACCAAGAACCCGCACAATCCGGCCATTACACCGGGTGGATCATCAGGTGGCGCGGCGTCAGCCACGGCGGCGGGCATTGGCGCAATGGGGCACGGTACGGACATCGGTGGCTCTATCCGCTATCCGGCTTATGCCTGTGGGCTGCAAGGTATCCGTCCCACGATGGGCCGGGTTGCGGCGCGCAATGCATCGGCGCCTGATCGACATATTGGCGCGCAATTGATGGCTGTCTCTGGCCCGCATGCCCGGTCCGTCGCTGACCTGCGTCTGTCGCTTGATGTCATGTCATCGCCCAGCGTGCAGGACCCTTGGCATGCGCCGGTGCCGCTTGTCGGGCCCGATTATCCCAAACGCGCGGCGCTTTGCGTGGCACCCGAAGGGTTAAACACCCATCCCCTTGTCGAAGCCACTTTGCGTGATGTAGCCGCGCGGTTGATTGATGCGGGCTGGCGCATCGACGAGGTGAAATGCCCGCCGTTCCGCGAACCCGCCCGTTTGCAAGCCCAGCTTTGGCTGGCCGAGATGGAGCGCGGCGCAAAAGCTATGTTCAATCAGGAAGGTGACCCCGACGCGCTGCATGTCTTGGCTGAAATGCACAAGATCACACCCTTGCCAGACCTCAATGATGTCCTCGATGCGCTTCAGGCGCGCCTTGGTTTCTTGCGCACTTGGCAAGAGTTCCACGCGCAATACCCTATCCTGATTTGTCCGGTTTCTGCAGAACCGCCTTTCCCGGACCTTCTGGATCTGGATGACTTTCCCCGCGTGCTAGAGGCGCAACTGACGCAAGTGGGCCTGCCCTTGATGGGATTGCCAGGCATGTCGGTGTTCACAGGGTTCGCACAAGGCGAGGCGGGTCACACCCCGATGGGCGCACAATTGATTGCAGCAAAGTTCCGCGAGGACATCTTGTTGGACGCTGCCGAAGCCATTGAAGCCCGTGGCCCCATGATCAAAGTTGTAACGCCCGCGATCTGACGCTGCTTGTCGGCTCTTTTCGCAATGAATCCTGTGCAGGGGGTCTGGGGGACGCAAAGTCCCCCAGCACTATCATACAAAAAGCCGCGCTTTGTTTCCAAGGCACGGCTTTCCAAATCCGAGAAGGGCTTTGCCTTAGCGGCGCAGGCCCAGACGCTTGATGAGGTCCTGATAGCGGGCTTCATCTTTGGCTTTGGCATAATCCAAAAGCTTGCGACGTGTCGCAACCATCTTGAGCAGGCCGCGGCGACCGTGGTTGTCTTTTTTGTGTGTCTTGAAGTGCTCTGTCAGTGTCGCGATGCGCGAGCTGAGAACAGCAACCTGAACTTCGGGTGAGCCGGTGTCACCTTCGGTTGTGCCGAATTCTTTGATCAGGCGGGCTTTTTCTTCTGGGGTAATCGACATCGGGGTCTCCTTTTGGGAATGGGTTAATAAAATGGCGCAGGCCGGGATGTCGTCCAGCACAGGCCCGTGGAGGTATCCCCAGTCAAAGAATCGACCGGTGATGGGCGCGTATAGAAAATTTCGCAACCGATGGCAAAGACTTATTCGTTGACTGGCGTGTTAGCTTGACGCTCTGATGACGTCCAACGTTCCGGTTGCTGCGCATAGGGCAGGTAAAGCGGATGCCGGGGATGGCCCTGCTTTGATAATCCTAGATGAAACAATGGCGTTTCAGTTGCGCGCAATTGCGCTGCGACCTCTTGGCCGCGCGTCATATGTGCGCCGTGCACGCCCCACGCGGCAATGATCTGATCTGCCCAACCTGCACCCTCCACAAGGGTTTGATCATTCTGTGGACCCACCGGATCAGATGCCTTTTTCATGTCACGCGGATCGGTGGCGCGCCACGCGAAAATATTCGTCACACGAAACGCCCCGAACCCCAGATGCCGCGCGCGGCGCTCGCAACGTTCAACCGTTGGGTCGTTCTGCACCTCGCTGGCTGTTGAGGGGTTGAGCATCACAAACATCAAACGTGGCTGTTCGGGTGCCCAAACCCGCGTCAGACTAAAGCGGTAGCATTCGCAGTCGGAATAAACAGCGACGGAGGGTGCGTCACCTTTGGTATGCGATCGTGTAATCATTCGACCTGTGTGACAGCCGATCAGGCAATTTTCAAACGATATGCGCTACCTCAAGAGAAGGGTGGCTGACGTCCTTTGACTTGAAAGCACCCTTCGGAGGGGTAGGGACACGTGGGTCGGACTAAGTTCCGAACGCAGGTAGTTTCCGCAATCAAAGCCAAACGTCATTTAAAGTTAATCTGCCCTTAATCATGTGCCTTTAGCGATGTGAGCGTCATGAAAGGGAACATGCCATGGTATTTGCAATGATTGCGCTGGGTTTGGTGGCGCTTGCGGGCCTTGCTGATTTTGCAGTGAACGCGGTCGAAGAAACAGCAGACGAGTTGGAAGGCCGCTTCAACGAATTGCGCGATGACCCGCGCGTTGTGGATTTGCTCACCTCAGCAGAAACGCTGGCATCCCAGATTGAAGATGGCACATTCGCCCGCACCGCTGCGCTGATACAAGAGGTCGAGGAAGGTATTTTTGATGAGGGAGAGCAGGACGCGGTTGATACGTCGACTGGCGGCAGTTCGATTGGGGATATCTTCCAAGTTTACCCTGATTCCAACGGCGTAATCACTGGTTTTCAAGCCGGCTTGGACCAGCTGCGCATGGATGTCGAAGAGAACCTAAGCGAGACAGGCGCGCTCCCCGCCCTAGGCTGGCAGGCTGTCCAAGATGGCATCGAACTTCACTATGCTTCTGATGGGGATCTGGAAACCTCGACAGACAGTTTTGTCGCTTTGTTGGAGGGGCTGACAGCGCCACCTGCCGCCGCAGACATCACGCTGACAGTGTTTGATGATGCACAAGATGAAGAGGTCGCGTTTTCAGGCGATCAACTCGATTTCGTGCAGCTTTTGGCGACGGGTGAGGGTGATGATGAAATCGCATTGACCGCGGGCTTGGACGCCTATGAGGTGAACGCAGGGGGTGGCAATGACGTTGTAACCTTCGATGGTCTACATGGCAGAACTGATCTGGGCGATGGGAACGACAGCTATACCTCGAACGCAGAAATCCGGTTTGGTGATCCTGATCTTGACCCGCAAGAAACGGTTTTTGGCGGCAGTGGCGATGATCTGATCCGCGCAGGTGAAAGCAGTTTTGCAGCACAAGGCGGCGCAGGTGACGATACCCTTTTTGCAGAACGGACAGATGTTCTGGCCGGTGCATTGGCTCAGTTGGAGGGGGGGCAGGGCAAAGATGTCTTTACCTTTGGCGAGGGTGCGCGTGTTTCGGGCGGGTTGGATCCGGACGTGTTTACTTTCCGGCCAATGCTGGAGCTTGGCAGCGCCCCAAGCGAAATCACCGATTTGGACCCGTCCGAAGATGCGCTTATCATCCGGCTTGGCACTGACTACGCCGGCCCCGGTTTGCTGACGATATCCCCCGCGAATGGCGGAGAGGGCAGCCTGCTTGAGATCGACGGCCAGGCAGCATTGTTGCTGACCCGGCCTGTGATTGATCTGTCGTCAATCATCGTGCTGCAATAGCAATTTTCGTAGTCGGATCAGGTATTGAACACGCGGCTTGGATGCAATTCGCCAGCCTTGAAACGGCCAACAGCCACTGCGCGCCCTTCAAAGGATGCCCAACACTCGTCGCCATATTCCACACCTGACGCGATAACCATTCCGGGGTTGCCATTTTTCAACCGAACGGCGCCCTCGGCGGTTGCGCTGACTTGCGGCAGGTCAGCCAGACCTGTCTCCAGCGGCAGCAAATATGCGTCCAATTCTGCGGTCCGCGCCATTTCCTCGACCTGCGCCAAGGTCAGGCCATCTTCTACATCAAACGGACCAGACCACGTGCGTCTCAATTCGCGCACATGTGCGTGGCAACCAAGCGCGGCACCAAGGTCACGCGCAATAGATCGCACATACCCCCCCTTGCCGCAGACCATCTCAAGTGTGACGTGATCCGCATCTGGCCTATCGGTCAGCAACAGGCTTTCAACAAACAATGGCCGCGCGGCCAGTTCCATTTCCTCGCCGTCGCGGGCGCGCTTGTAGGCGCGTTCACCGTCAATCTTGACGGCTGAGAACTGCGGTGGGACCTGTTCTATATCGCCAATGAACGCGGCAAGCGCGTCCTTGATCGCGGCATCATCGGGGCGCAGATCCGAGGTCGCAATAATCTCGCCTTCGGCGTCATCGGTGTTCGTTGAGGCCCCCAACCGCACAGTAAATTCGTATGCTTTCAAGGCATCGGTTATGTAGGGAACGGTTTTCGTGGCCTCCCCCAGTGCGATGGCCAAAACCCCCGTCGCATCGGGGTCAAGCGTGCCGGCATGGCCCGCTTTTTTGGCATTCATTGCCCAGCGGACCTTGTTGACCACGGCTGTGGACGTTGGACCGGCTGGTTTGTCGATCACCAACCATCCCGAAATATCCCTGCCTTTACGCGCCCGTCCCATCGCAACCCTCATTCCAAATCAGGTCCGCGCTATACCAGATGCGCAGGCGATGCCCAGAGGGTCGGTCAAATTAATCGGATGAAGCCGCGTCTTTGACTACGCCGATGATCGGGCCGAGGGACGAAAAACCAATGTCATCACGCCCCAGCGTCGGTGCCCGCACACGAGAGACGTTCCCATCAAAATAAAGCGCATTCGGCAGCTCCAAGTGGTCCCGAAAGAGCGACCCAAACTGATAGAAATTAACCACGTTGTTGGAAATGACAAAGACCGCCCGCAGGCCATCTGCAGTCGTTCCAACCCCGTTGCGGATGTAGCGAGAGGTGCTGTCCTTGAGAAACCTTGGATGCAAAGCGCCGTCAATCACCAGCATCGGACCGGACTGTGTGGCGGATACACACTCCGGCTCCAGCGCAAGAAACGTAAGTGTTTCAATAACATCCGCACGCCCGTCGCGCAGGCATAGAACACCGTTCGGCAACAGACCAAAGTTGCCCGGACCCGCATTGCTGATAACCCGCTGCGCTTCGACACCGTCTTCAAGGTAGTAGCCAACCGGCGCGCGGTCCTCGTGGTACATTCCGGCGTTCATCGCAAAGCCCAAGGATTTGCCCTGTTCCGCCAGCGCGGCATCAACCGCCCAGAAACTGCCAAGAATATCGCCCTGATCGTCGCGTAGAAAAAGGCGCAGTTCCTCTGTCACCAGATCGACTTCGCATATGGTATAGCTGTCGCCTTGATAGGTTTCCTCGCGGCATTCCGTGGCTTGCGCCGCGCCGGCAAAGCTTGCCAGTAACAAGAATGCTGCCGTTTTCATATCTCTTGCGGATCACCCGGCGCATCGGCGTCGCGGCGCACCCGGTCTTCTGCCAGCATCCTGCGTGTTTCGTCCATCTGGTCGAAGGTCTGGTCCAGTTGAAACCGCAAATCGGGCGAAAACTTGAGCGTCAGCTTTTTTGAGACTTGTTTGCGCAATTCGCCACGGTTGCGGGACAACAGCTTGAGCACCTCGTCTTTGCCCTCACCACCCAGCGGCAGCACGTAAGCTGTGGCGAGCTTTAAATCAGATGACATGCGCACTTCGCCCACGGTAATGGACATGCGGTTCAGGTCGGGGTCATGCACGTCGCTGCGCCCCAACACCTCGGCAAGCGCCCGCCGGATGGTTTCGCCGACGCGCAGTTGGCGTTGTGACGGGCCTGCGCCCTCGTGAGATTTGTTCTTCGCCATGCGCTCCATCTAAGCGGTCACGCGGGCTTTGCCAAGGATGCGCAAGCAGGCTACACGAAGGCGCGCGCAAAAAGGAGCCGAGCATGACCGACATTCCCCGCATTGCCATCACTGGTGCCTCTGGTCGCATGGGTCAGATGCTGATCCACCATGTCATCGCATCCGACCGCGTCACGCTGAGTGGCGCGATTGAGCGTGAGGGCCACGCATGGGTCGGCAAGGATATAGGTGAGGCGATGGGCTGTGCACCACTGGGCATCATTGTAACGACGGACGCGGCGACAGCGATTGCCCAAGCGGATGCGGTTATTGATTTCACCGCCCCTGCCGCGACTTTGGCGTTTGCAGGCCATGCCGCGGCGGGCGGCACGGTGCATGTGATCGGCACGACAGGCATGTCGGATGATGAGATCGCCCAGCTTGACGGGCCCGCCGCCCAAACTGTGATTGTACGCGCAGGCAACATGAGCCTTGGGGTTAACCTGTTGACGCAGTTGACTAAACGTGTGGCTGCGGCGCTGGATGAAGATTACGATATCGAGGTGATCGAAGCGCACCACAACCAAAAGGTGGATGCGCCGTCAGGAACTGCATTGATGCTGGGGGAGGCCGCCGCCGAAGGGCGCGGCGTGGCGCTCAGCGATGTTAGCGACCGGGGCCGCGATGGGATAACCGGTGCGCGCAAGCGGGGTGATATCGGGTTCACAGCGATCAGAGGGGGCGACATTGTTGGCGAACACGACGTCATGTTCGCCGCAGCAGGAGAGCGGATCATCCTGCGCCACATCGCGTCTGACAGGTCTGTTTTCGCGCGTGGCGCGCTCAAGGCTGCACTTTGGGGGCAGGGCCGTGCGGCTGGTGCCTATGACATGCTGGACGTGCTCGGGCTGTCCGACACGCTATAAAAGACATATTTTTGCCGTTTCGGGAACTTTTTAGAAAGGTTGGGCGTAGTAGATACAGACATCGTCTAAGGAGCCTCGGGATGAGAGTATTTGCTGCAACATTGAGCATCTGCGCGATCATGGCGGTATCACCCGCTTTTGCGGAGTATCAAAAGGTGACTAGTCGCAGTGACTTTGTGTCACTTGTTGGCGGGAAAACGCTGACGCGTCCCTTGGTAAAGCTTAATATTGCGCCGAATGGCAGCATCACAGGTTCTGGTGCGTCTTGGCCCGTGACCGGCAAATGGCAGTGGCAAGGTGAATACCTGTGCCGCAGTCTGGTATGGGGCGGGGATGATCTTGGTTATAATTGCCAAGAAGTGCGCACAAATGGAACGAGGGTGCGTATCACATCTGACCGTGGCGCGGGCGAGTCGGCAGATTTCCGGTTGCGGTAACACCCCTTTGAAATAGCAGCCGAACAGATCAGAAATCGACCGCGATCCCTTTCTTTTCCCAATCCCCGTACCGCACAGGTTCTGGTCCGTCCCGGCCCCCTAATTCTGGCGGCATATCCAACTTTTTCGCCTTCTTGCGCCGTTCTTCTGCTTCGGCCAGTGCGCGCTGCGCGGCAGGGGGCAATGGCGTGCGCGTGTCCTCTTTGATTTCGGTCTCGGGCGTGGTTTCAGAATTCTGTGTCATAGCATCCCCTTGAGGCAACGGTATCTTTGATATACGCCGCCTCATGGTCTGGACAAGCGGTAAGGGAAAAGTTGATGTCAAACACTGGTGTGCAAGCCCGCCGAAGCGCTGTTTTTTTGCTGGATCAGATCCTTGGTGAAGAACCACGCCTGATGTCAGAACTGCTGGCTGGCGGTGCGCTTGATAAACTCCCGCCCGATGACCGTGCGCGCGCGCAACGATTGGCGACGCAAACCCTGCGCGGGTTAGAACGCGCCGACCGATTGTTGCAAAAACACCTGAACAAGCAACCACCGCTGACTGTGCAGAACGTGCTGCGGGTGGGTACGATTGAACTGTGTCAGGGGGGTGCTGCACATGGCGTCGTGAACACGATGGTCAATCTGGTGTCTCAACATCGCACGCTAAGTCACCTCAAGGGCCTGACAAATGCCGTCCTGCGCAAGATTGCGGCGGATGGCCCTGCGGCGTGGGATGCCTTGCGCGCGCCCCGTTTGCCCAAATGGTTGCGCGGTCCGCTGTCAGAGGCGTGGGGCGCCGATGCGATTGCCGCGATGGAGGCGGCTCATTTTGCCGGTGCGCCGCTTGATCTGACCGCGAAAGGCGACGCTGCCGCGCTGGCAGAGCGTGTCGGCGGAACGGTTCTACCAACTGGATCGGTGCGCGTGCAGGATGCCGGTCAAGTGTCTGCGATGCCCGGTTTCGCCGAAGGGGATTGGTGGGTCCAAGACGCGGCTGCGGCCTTGCCCGTTCAAATTCTGAAACCTGTGGCTGCAGAACGCATTCTTGATCTGTGCGCCGCACCGGGTGGTAAGACAATGCAATTGGCCTCGATGGGTGCGGATGTAACAGCGGTTGATGATTCCGTGCCGCGCATGGCTAGGGTTAAAGAAAACCTCACCCGTGTCGGCCTTAAGGCCAAGACGGTCATTCAGGATGCGCGCGCGATCAAAGGCAGCTATGACGCGATCTTGCTGGATGCGCCTTGTTCTGCAACCGGCACGATGCGCCGCCATCCTGATTTGCCTTATGCCAAGGACGGCTCTGAATTCGGGGAATTGATCGGGCTGCAAGCGGAAATGATTGATCACGCGTGGTCGGTTCTGAAACCGGGCGGTCGCATGGTGTTTTGCACTTGTAGCCTGCTGCCCGACGAGGGCGAAGTGCAAGTCGATGAGGCGCTTGAGCGGCACGCCGACATGCGCGTTGACGTCGATGCGTTGGGCGTCGCGGGTGTCGATCCGGCGTGGATTTCATCAGAAGGTGGGCTGCGGCTGCGCCCTGATTATTGGTCCGACATTGGCGGTATGGACGGTTTTTATATCGCTATGTTGCGTAAAGTGGGCTGACTAGGCAGCGTTTTTGGATGGGTTCGGGACAGCCAGATATGCATCTTTCGGAATGGAAACGAAGCCGCGCAGGCCAAGGGCGTTGCGGTCGTCATCGGACAGCCCTTCAATTGCCGCAATAACTGCCGCGCGCGTCGCATCGGCATCCGCTGCCCCGGCCGTGATGTAGGGCAGGCCGGGCGTTGGTGCGGTATATTCAAGCACACGCAGGTTTTGCGCGAATGCGTCGTATTTCTGGATCAACCGCCAAGTGACGCCGTCGATGGCGGCAACATCGGCTTTGCCCTCCGCGACCATCCGCGCTGATGCGAGATGCCCGTGACTTTGAATGCGGTTAGAGAACCAGAAATCAGCCGCTTTGGCCTGCGCAAAAGCCGCTGCGAAACCTGATTGCGAATGGGTTTGGTTGAACGCGAATCTTGCATCGGCATATTCGGCCAGTACCGCCCTTTTGTCGTCCGCACGCACGACAATTGCGCTGTTGTAGTACCCCGGTTTGCACTCTGGCAGGCCAAAATCGGGCGTGCCAACCAATTGCACACGGTCATGCAGCCACAGACGGTAAGGCATGCCGCAGGTCTGGCTGAGCACCAAATCGGGCGCTGTCCAGACCTCCATCATATCTTGATCATTGGCGAGGGTTTCGGGGGCTTCAATCCCGCGCTGGGCCAGCTCTGACCGGATACGCGCCCAATATCTGCCGTTTGGGACGGATAATTCGGGACGGGCATACATCATCAAACTTGCAATCATGGAACGCAATCTTTCGCACTGGTACGCGGGCCGCTTTAGCGAGCTTTGCGCCACGCTGAAAGGGTCACAGGGCGGGTTATGCGTGCAAACCTGCCGATCTTTGCGAAAGAGCGGGAAAAGGCGGTGACTTGTCGCGGGCATGCGGCTATGGTTTCGCAAAGCGCCATGAGAGCGTCAAGGCAGTGGATTTATGTTCAACATCACCCGACTGAAAGCGCGCCAAGCGCGGTTTCTGAACTTGTGGCATGCCCGTTCCGCCACGCGCCGCACGCGCGAGGTCAAGGGGTTCGTGTCCTCACCAGAGCCGCGCACCATCGGGTCGTTCGCGCGCGGGCGGCAGTTGACGGGCGGTAACTACCTTTTTGCAGGGACGCTGATCCACGCGCCGGACATGACGTTGTGGGAGCTGACCGCGCCTGATGGAAATTATGCCGCCGATTTGCACGGTTTTGCGTGGTTGGATGATCTTGCAGCTGTGGGAGATGCGCGCGCCCGTGATACGGCACAAAGATGGCTCTGGGATTGGATTTCCGTTTACGGCAAGGGAAAAGGCCCCGGTTGGTCCCCTGATCTGACCGGCAGACGGCTGATCCGCTGGATCAACCACGCCTTGTTTTTGTTGCGTGGTCAGGAGCCGGAGGAAAGCCACGCCTTTTACCGTTCACTTGAACAACAAACCCAGTTTCTGTCGCGCCGTTGGAAGGCAGCCGCCCCCGGTTTGCCGCGTTTTGAGGCGCTGACAGGGTTGATTTACGCCGGTCTCGCGCTTGAAGGGCAAGAGGCGCTGGCAGATCCAGCGATCAAGGCATTGGCGCGCGAATGCGCCGTCCAGATTGACGCGCAAGGTGGTCTGCCCACCCGTAATCCCGAAGAACTGCTGGCTGTTTTCACACTGCTGACGTGGGCTGCGGCGGCCCTTACGGATGTGGGGCGACGTGTTCCAAGTGATCACGTGGCCGCAATTGAACGGATCGCGCCTACCTTGCGCAGCTTGCGGCATTCGGATGGCGGCTTGGCGCGTTTCCACGGCGGTGGTCGCGGGATTGAAGGGTGGTTGGACCACGCCCTTGCCGCGTCAGGTGTGAAAGCGGCGCAGCCTGACGGGCTCTCTATGGGTTTTGCGCGACTATCCGCTGGTCGCACCAGTATTGTAATCGACGCATCTGCGCCGCCGTCAGGTGCTGCATCGGCAAACGCACATGCCTCGACGCTTGCGTTTGAACTGACGTCGGGCCGTCGACCTTTGATTGTCAGTTGTGGGTCGGGCGCGTCTTTTGGCATTGACTGGCGTCGCGCAGGGCGGGCGACGCCATCGCATTCGGTGCTGTGTCTGGGTGGTTTTTCCAGCGCGCGGCTGTCCGAGCCAGATAAATTCACCGGCATTGAGACGCTGATTGACGGGCCGAGCCATGTTCCGATCGAGCTGAGCCAAGCCCCCGATGGGGTGCGCTTTCAAGGTGGGCATAATGGCTATGTGCGCAGTCACGGCCTGACCCATGCGCGCACGCTCGAACTGACCCAAGACGGGCGCGGTCTGGCGGGCGAAGACATGCTGCTGGCGATGGAAGACATCGAGAAAAAGCGGTTTGATGCAGCCCTTGACGCCGGATCGCTTAAGGGCCTGAAATTCGACATCCGGTTCCACTTGCACCCTGACGTGGACGCCACTGTCGATCTGGGCGGTGCAGCTGTTTCGATGGCGCTGAAAAGCGGTGAGATCTGGGTGTTCCGACATGACGGCATGCACAACCTCACGCTTGAGGCGGGTGCCTATCTTGAGACGACACGTCTCAAACCGCGCGCGGCAACGCAGATTGTTCTCAGTGGAATGGCATTTACCTACGCCACACGGGTCCGCTGGTCCTTGTCCAAAGCGCAGGAAACTGCGATTGGCGTTCGTGACTTGTCTATGGATGAGCCGTACTTCGAATAAGACTGACCAAAGGACCGTTACTATGCCCGATCTCGCCCCGCTCAAACGCGCTTTGCTTTCTGTTTCCGACAAGACCGGTCTTGTCGAACTGGGCCGCGCCCTTGCCGCGCGCGGTGTCGAGTTGCTGAGCACGGGTGGCACAGCGCGCAGTCTGCGCGAGGCGGGCCTGACCGTGCTGGATGTGGCGGATGTGACCGGATTTCCCGAGATGATGGATGGTCGCGTCAAGACGCTGCACCCTGTGGTGCACGGTGGATTGCTGGCGCTGCGCGATAATGCGGATCACGTGGCATCCATGGAAGAACACGCGATTGGCGGCATTGATCTGGTGGTGGTGAATCTTTATCCGTTTGAAGAAACGGTCGCCAAAGGCGCCGCTTACGATGAAGTGATCGAGAACATTGATATTGGTGGCCCGGCGATGATCCGGTCTGCGGCCAAGAACCACGGGTTTGTGACGGTCGTTGTAGACACCGAAGATTACGATGCGGTCATTGCCGAGCTTGAGGCCAACGACGGGCAAACGACTTATGCGTTGCGCCAGCGCCTTGCCCAGACGGCATATGCGCGTACGGCAGCTTATGATACTGCCGTCAGCACATGGATGGCAGCACAGGTTGATGGCACGCCGCGCCGACGGACGTTTGGCGGGACTTTGACGCAGACATTGCGTTACGGTGAGAACCCGCACCAGCAAGCGACATTCTATACCGACGGATCAACCGGTCCCAGCCTTGCCACAGCAACCCAGCATCAGGGCAAGGAACTGTCCTATAACAACATCAACGATACCGATGCGGCGTTTGCTTTGGTCAGTGAATTTGCGCCTGCGGATGGACCTGCTTGTGCGATTATCAAACACGCGAACCCGTGTGGTGTGGCAACCGGCGATACGATGGTAGAGGCCTACACCCGCGCCTTCGATTGTGACCGCACATCTGCATTTGGCGGTATTATCGCGCTGAACCAGCCGCTTGACGGGCCAACAGCCGAAGCGATCAGCGGTATCTTTACCGAAGTTGTGATTGCGCCCGGCGCGGACGCTGATGCAGTCCGTGTTTTCAGCAAAAAGAAAAACTTGCGTTTGTTGACCACAGTCGGGTTGGCTGACCCGGCTGCGGCGGCTTTGGCCGTGCGTCAGGTGGCAGGCGGCTGGTTGGTGCAGGACCGTGATGTAGGCCGTGTGCTGGCGGGTGATCTAAAGGTCGTGACCAAACGCGCGCCGACAGACCAGGAATTGAGCGATATGATGTTCGCATGGACCGTCGCAAAACATGTTAAATCCAACGCGATCATCTATGTCAAAGATGGCGCAACCGTCGGCGTCGGCGCGGGCCAGATGAGCCGCGTGGACAGCACGCGTATCGCTGCGCGCAAGGCGCAGGATATGGCAGAGGCGATGGGCTTGCCCGCCCCGCTGACCCAAGGATCGGTTGTAGCATCGGATGCGTTTTTCCCGTTTGCGGATGGATTGATCACCGCTGCCGAAGCGGGTGCCACGGCGCTGATCCAGCCGGGCGGGTCCATGCGCGATGACGAAGTTATCGCAGCGGCGGATGCGTTGGGCCTTGCGATGGTGTTTACCGGCATGCGCCATTTCCGGCACTGAGTAACGGGGTATGCGCACATTCATTTGGGCCGGTTTCGCCGCCTTTTTCATCGACCAGATCAGCAAGTATATCGTCATTCATGTGATGGAGCTTTCGCGCGTCCGGGCTATCGACGTGTTGCCGCCGTTCCTGAACTTTCGCTATGGTGAGAACCGCGGGATCAACTTTGGCCTGTTCGATGATGCGTCGGACACCAGCCGTTGGTTTTTGATCGGTTTGGCGCTGGTGATCTGTATTGGTGTTTCCGTCTGGGTCGCGCGCAGCCCGATGCGCCCCATTGCGCAGGTCTGTGCCGGCTTTTTGGTCGGGGGGGCGCTTGGCAATGTGATTGACCGCGTGATTTACGGCTATGTGCTTGATTTCCTGAATAATTCCTGTTGTGGGTTCACCAACCCGTTCGTCTATAATATCGCGGATGTTTTCATCTTTGCCGGCGCTATTGGCCTGATCTTTTTCACCGATGACAAGCCATCTGGCGCCAAAAAACGCCCCAAGACGTAGTGCGGGCAAAAACGACAGTGACATTGGCGCCCCGCCTGCGATATTGAGGGGCAGACCCGAAGGAGACGCACCATGCGCCGCATCGCTTTGTTCATTCTGTTGCCTTTGACTTTGGCGGCCTGTTCGGGTCAGGGCCTGCGCGATTTGCGTACGAATTCTGAGGGCCCCGATGAATTCATGGTGCAACCGGTCAAAGCGCTTGAGACGCCTACCGATTTGACTTCGCTTCCGACACCGACGCCCGGTCAGGCCAATCTGACAGACAGATCCGCTTTGAACGAAGGTATAACCGCATTCGGAGGACGGCCAGAGGCTGAGGGTGGCAGTATTCCTGCGGGTGACGGTGCCTTGGTGCGCCACGCGAGCCGCCTTGGCGTCGCATCAAATGTGCGTGAAGAACTGGCCGAAGAAGATGCGAAATTCCGCAAGCGCAAAGTTCGGTTTACCGGCATTCGGATCGTCCCCGTTGATCGCTACAATCAGGCGTACAAGCGCCAGACGCTGGATCAGGACGCCGAAGCGCAACGTTGGCGTCGTGCGGGTGCGCGCACGCCATCGTCGCCACCTGCGTTACGGTAACGCATTCCGCTCACATTTGCGCGGTCTGCCTTGAATGTGGACGGCAAACGCGTACCTAAGGTCACAAGTGTTCAGACCAAAGGACGAACCATGCCCCGATCTCGGATATTCGCAGCCCTTGTTGCTGCGTTCTTGCCTATCACTGCACATGCAAGCACCAACGAAGCGGTCACATATTTTACCCTCGATAACGGGATGGAAGTTGTCGTCGTAGAAGACCACCGCGCCCCTGCGGTGCAGCAAATGGTGTGGTACCGGGCGGGGTCAGCAGATGAGCCGAAAGGGTCATCCGGCGTCGCTCATTTTCTGGAACATTTGTTGTTCAAAGCGACAGACAAGATGGAAGCGGGTGAGTTTTCAGCCACCGTGGCCGCAAACGGGGGCCGCGACAATGCCTTCACCAGCTATGATTACACTGCGTATTTTCAGCGTGTCGCCGCCGACCGTCTGGAACTGATGATGGCGATGGAAAGTGACCGGATGAAGAACATCCGCCTCACGCCTGAGAACATCGCGACAGAGCGCGATGTCATCCTTGAGGAACGCAACCAACGCACCGAAAACAACCCCGGTGCGCTGTTCAACGAACAATTGAGTGCGTCGCAATATCTCAATCACCGCTACGGCGTTCCCATCATCGGTTGGAAGCACGAGATGGAGCAGCTTGATCTGCAAGACGCGCTTTCGTTTTATGAAACCTATTATTCACCCAATAACGCCATTCTGGTCGTTTCCGGTGATGTGGAGCCCGAAGAGGTGCGCCGCCTTGCCGAGAAATACTATGGCGTGATCCCTGCCAACCCCGACCTGCCCGAACGTCTGCGCACCGAAGAGCCGCCGCAGATTTCGGAGCGACGTTTGACATACCGCGACGCGCGTGTCGCACAGCCCTATGTTACGCGGTCCTATCTGGCGCAGGAACGTGATCCGGGCGCTCAGGAAACTGCTGCTGCCTTGACGATCCTAGCGGAAATCCTTGGCGGCGGGACGACATCGTATTTCGCGGAAAAGCTGCAGTTTGATACGCAAGTGGCCACCTACACGGGGGCGTTCTATCGCGGTTCATCGCTGGACGACACGACCTTTGATGTGGTCGTTGTTCCTGCCGCCGGTGTTAGTTTGCAAGAGGCCGAGGATGCGATGGACGCTGCAATGGCAGAGTTTTTGGCAGAAGGTGTCGATGCAGAACAGCTGGACCGGATCAAATTGCAAATCCGCGCAAACCAGATCTATGCCCGTGATGCCGCCGATAGTGTCGCCAACCGTTACGGGCAGGCGCTGTCTATCGGGTTGACCGTTCAAGATGTGCAAAGCTGGCCGGATATTCTGGAAGCGGTCACTGCCGAGGACATTATGGCCGCTGCCAACGACGTGTTTGACCGCAAACAATCTGTGACCGGTTGGTTGATGAAAGAGGAGGCGACGCAATGAGACTGATTTACGCCCTGATCCTGACCTGTCTTGCAGCGCTGCCTGCGCGGGCCGACGTCAACATCCAATCTGTGACCAGTCCGGGTGGGTTGACCGCGTGGCTGGTTGAAGAGCCCTCGATCCCGTTTGTCGCGTTGGAAATCCGTTTTCGCGGGGGTGCATCCTTGGACGCGCCTGACAAACGCGGTGCCATTAATTTGATGACTGCGCTTCTGGAAGAAGGTGCTGCAGAGATGGACGCGCGTGAATTCAGCAAAGCGTCCGAGGCGCTGGCGACTACATTTGGCTTTGACGCCTCACATGATGAGGTTTCGATTTCGGCCCGGTTCCTGACAGAGAACCGCGAGGCGTCTGTGGCGTTGCTGCGGGCCGCCCTGAAAGAACCGCGTTTTGATGAAGCTGCGATTGAACGTGTGCGCGGACAGGTTCGGTCCATCATCCAATCGGATGCCAAAAACCCCAATGACATTGCCAGCGAGACGTTCAACGCCATGGCCTATGGCGATCATCCCTATGCCCATTCCATAAATGGCACGTTAGAGAGTGTCGCGGCCCTGACACGCGATGATCTGATTGCTGCGCATGCGGCGGTTTTTGCCCATGACCGCATCTATGTCGGCGCTGTCGGTGATATTACGCCTGAGGAACTGGGCGCATTGATGGATGAACTGCTGGGTGATTTGCCTGCGACAGGCGCACCTATGCCACCGCGCGCGGACGTGAACATTCCCGCTGGCGTCACAGTCGTGGATTTCGCGACGCCGCAATCTGTCGCGTTGTTCGGGCAGCGTGGCATTGCGCAGGACGACCCTGACTTTTTCGCCGCGACGATCCTGAACCATGTTCTGGGTGGGGGATCGTTTGAAAGCCGTCTTATGAACGAGGTGCGCGAAAAGCGGGGCCTGACCTATGGGGTTTATTCGTACCTTGCACCACGCGATCTGGCGGAAGTTTATATGGGGTCGGTCAGTTCGGCCAATGACCGCATCGCCGAAGCGATTGACGTAATCCGCGACGAATGGGCCAAAGCTGCCCGCGACGGGCTGACTGAAAAAGAGTTGCAGGATGCCAAGACCTATATCACCGGGGCCTATCCGCTGCGATTTGACGGGAATGGGCCGATTGCCAACATTCTTGTCGGGATGCAGATGATCGGGCTGCCGATTGACTACATTGCCACGCGCAATGACAAGGTCGAAGCGGTGACAATGGACGATATCAGCCGGGTCGCTGCTGAGTTGCTTGATCCGGAAGGTTTGCACTTTGTGGTCGTGGGCCAGCCCGTCGGGCTGGAGACGACGACCTCGAACGGCGGTTAGGTTTTGATCGGGTGGCGGATACTGGTCCGCCACCCGGTCAAATCACTCTCCGTATGGCACCCAGATGTTTTTGACCTCTGTTGAAGCCTCAAGGAACGCCTTGCCTTCACCCGCTGCACCCATCCAATCGCGCGCATGGCCGTGATTGACCCAGGTGCGTTTTAGGTTGCTGGAGGCCGATTTTTCCACTGTCTTGCTGAATTCCTTGGCGCTAAACGACCAGACCGCATCGACATCCATATGCCCGGCCATTGGTGCAGCCAGATCGGCATGTGCGCCTGTCAGAATGTTCACAACGCCCGCAGGCACATCAGAGGTCTCCAGCACCTGAATAAAATCACCTGCTGACAGCGGGAAAGGTTCTGACGCGGCCAGTATCACCCGGTTGCCCATCGCAATCGCAGGTGCCATGCACGATATCAGACCAAGCAGCGGTGCCTCTGCCGGACAAAGCGCACCGATGACACCCACAGGTTCTTTCATCGCCAAAGCCACGCCACGTATCGGCACGCCGTGCACTTGCCCATCATATTTGTCGGCCCATGCGGCATAGGTAAACAGGCGGCGCACACTGGCTTCAACTTCTTTCGCACCGCTCCGGCCACCCTGCATAGCCTCCAAACGCGCAGCGAACTCATCGCGGCGCGCATCAAGGTTTTCAGCGATGTAGTACAGGATTTGCGCGCGCAGATGGCCGGTCGTCTTTGACCAACCCTTGGCGGCTTGTGCAGCCTCGACCGCATTGCGCAGGTCTTTTCGGTTGGCGAGGCTCGCATGGCCCAGCAAAGCGCCCGACTTGCCCCAGACGGGTGCCGAATAGCCGCTATCAGGCCGTGCTTGTTTGCCGCCGATATACAGTTTTGAAGTCCGGTCAATCCCTTCGATGGGCGTGCCGTCGCCGGTGAAGGATTCAATCGTTGCCAGCTTTTTCACGGCCCCTTTGGGCTTGGTATAGCCGGACAAACCTTCCCATCCCCCTTCGCGGCCAAAGCCGCTTTCGCGCACGCCGCCGAAACCGGCAGCAGCGTCCATCAGGTTGGTGCCATTTACCCAAACGATGCCAGCCGCCAGTTTTGGCGCAATATCGAGCGCGAGATTAATGTTCTCAGACCAGACCGTCGCGGCCAACCCGTAGCGGGTGTTGTTGGCCAGTTGAACGGCCTCAGACGGGGTGCGGAACGTGGTAGAGACCAGAACAGGGCCAAAGATTTCTTCCTGCATCAGCGTATCAGCGGGGTTCAGTCCCGTAATCAGGGTCGGCGGATAGTAACAGCCGATCTCTGGCACTGCCGTTTCAGCCACGAAAACCTCACCGGCGGTGTTTCGCGCGACGATGTCTGACACGGCGGCCAGTTGCACAGGGTCCACCAACGCGCCGATATCAATGCTTTTGTCCAGCGGGTTGCCCATGCGCAGTTTGGCCATGCGCGCGCGCAGCTTTGCATAGAACATGTCGGCAACCGGTTCATGCACCAACAGACGCGAACCTGCGCAACAGACCTGCCCCTGATTGAACCAGATCGCGTCAACCAGCCCTTCGACGGCTGAATCCAGATCAGCGTCATCGAACACGATGTAGGGGGATTTACCGCCCAACTCCAAACTCAGTGCCTTGCCCGTGCCTGCCGTTGCTTCTCGAATGCGGCGACCCACGGCGGTTGAGCCGGTAAAGGCGACTTTGTCCACGTCTGCGGCAACGATCATCTCGCCCACAGCGCCGTCGCCTGTGACGATATTCACGACGCCCTTGGGCAGGCCCGCCTGACGGCAGATGTCTGCAAACAGCAGGGCCGTGAGGGATGTGTATTCCGCAGGTTTCAGCACGACCGTATTGCCCATCGCAAGGGCGGGCGCGATTTTCCATGCCAGCATCAATAGGGGGAAGTTCCACGGAATGATCTGCCCGCATACGCCCAAGGCCTCAGTATCGGGCAGTTCGCTCTCCATCAGTTGCGCCATGCCTGCGTGATAATAAAAATGCCGCTGGGCAAGTGGCACGTCGATATCACGCGCCTCGCGGATCGGTTTGCCATTGTCGAGGGTTTCAAGCACGGCAAAAAGCCTGCTGTGCTTTTGCAGTAAACGCGCCAACGCATAAAGATAACGCGCACGGCCATGCCCGCCCAGTTTCTCCCATTTCCCCTGCGCACGTCGCGCGGCTCTTACAGCACTGTCGACGTCGGCTTGGGTGGCTTGTGTCAGTGTCGCCAGCACCTCTCCTGTTGCCGGGTTCTTGCTTTCAAAGCTGTCACCGGGGATGGTGAACGCGCCGTCAATGAAATGACCAAACCGCCCGCCCTGATCGACAATCCACGCCAGCGCCTCCGCTGCGGTTTCGGGGGCCTGACCATAATCCATCGTTTCAAAAATTTCTGACACGCTCATGCCTTTGCCCTCATTCTTTTGTTCTGCTGCATCGCCATCTGGCGCACCTTAGCTTGTCGCATGGCGGTAGCCTGCGGAATAATGACCGGTCACGTGATGCTCCAACTGCCGCTCAATGTCGTTCAACAGGGACGACGCGCCAAAACGAAAGAGGTCCGGCTTGAGCCAGCGATCGCCCAGTTCCTCTTTCATCAAGGCCAGATAGGTTATGGCATCTTTGGCCTTTGATATTCCGCCGGCGGGTTTGTAGCCGACGCGCATGCCCGTGCGGTCGTAATACTCGCGAATGGCGCGGATCATCACAAGGCTGACGGGCAGCGTGGCATTCACGCTTTCCTTGCCGGTGGATGTTTTGATGAAATCCGCCCCTGCCATCATGCACACGACCGACGCGCGCGCCACATTGCGCAGCGATCCCAATTCGCCAGTGGCAAGAATGGCTTTTACATGTGCCTCACCGCATGCCGCGCGAAACGCCTGCATTTCGTCATAGAGCGCCTGCCAGTTTCCCGACAGAACGTGCCGCCGTGAAATGACGATGTCGATTTCGCTGGCGCCTGCTGCCACGCTCATCTCGATTTCCTTGATCCGCAATTCTAGTGGTGACAGCCCCGCAGGAAAGCCGGTTGAAACCGCTGCAATGGGGATGTTGGTGCCTTTCAGGGCTGCGCGCGCCGCCGGGATCATCTCATGATAGACACAGACCGCACCGGTGGTGATCGGCCCCATGCCAAGCTTGGCCAGCAGGTCCGCCGATACAGGCTGCCGCGCCTTGGCACACAGCCGCGCAACGCGCCGGTCCGTGTCGTCGCCTGACAAGGTGGTCAGGTCGATGCAGGTCACAGCCCGCAAAAGCCATGCGGCCTGATGCGCCTTTTTCACAGACCTGCGCGCGGGCAATGACGCGGCGCGCCGTTCAATCGCGGACGTGTTGGCCTGCACGCTCAGCACCCAGTTCAGGTCCAGCGGCATGCCCGGATTTCGCGGTTCTGTGACCTGTGGCAGTTGGTTTTGACGGGTCGTGGTAGCGGTCGTATTCGGGTGGGTCAGGGGGGAGGCCATGGGCATCTCCTGCAAGGAAAGGGACGGGTTTAACTGACACGCGCCATGCCGCCTTGGCAAGCACGCGGTCGTGACGTCAAAGCCTGCCCTGATCCCGATCAGAGCATTCGGTTGGGCGTATATCTGCGCAGAACACTGCCAATTCCCTGCCAAAGATGGTGCTAACCATAGTGTTTTTGCACCCAGACAGCACCAAACGAATCAAATTTAAGCTGATTCGCCATTTTTTGGGAAACCGATTCGTTTTTGCTTTGACCTCCGAATCATCCTTATGCATATATAGGGCCGACAACCAAAAAGTGTGTGTAACGGCAGTGAGCATACCAAATCTGGTTGTACGTCTTTGGGGGGCGCAATCATGTCAAGATGGACCATAGCGGTTACAGCGGGAATTTGCCTAAGCGCATCCGCGCTGGTCGCGCAGGAATATGTGACTGAGGCAAAGGCTTCATTCATTTTTAACGGTGAGCGGATCAAGATCAGCCGGGAGAACCGCGAGGTTGCCCGTTACGCGGAGCGGTTTGCCGCCGCAGGTGGCAGATGTGGCGCACCTTGTATCGTGCCAAGCCAAGTCGCGGATGGCGTGAAATCGCTGGATGAGACCGAAGTGCTGGAATTTCTGGTCACACAGGTGGCAGGCAATGCCGGTCTTATGGTCGATGCGCGGATGCCTGATGCCCGCGCACAAGGGTTCATTCCCGGCACTGTCAGTCTGCCGCACCCCACGCTAAGCCCCGAAAACGCATTTCGCAAAGACATTCTGCGTGCGTTGGGCGCGCGTGAATTTGACGGTGTGTTCAACTTTACCGACGCCCGCAAACTGCTGGTATACGACAACGGTCCCAGCACCGATGATGCCGGAACCCTGGTCCGGCATCTTTTGAACGAGGGGTATCCTGCCGATTTGATCCACTATTATCGGGGCGGCATGCAGGTTTGGGCAGTCCTCGGCTTTAGCATTGAAGAGGGCACATCGTGAACACAGATCCATTTAAAGACCCGTCATCGCCGAATGTCACTTTTGACAGCTATGTCATTCCAGAGAGCGTTCAGGTCGTGAAAGAACCCGCAAAACCGGCAGCGCCCCGAATGAACGCAACGGTCGTTGCAGTTTCGGTCATTGCCGTCCTGACGTTCCTGTTGGGGATCATGACGACATTGCAATTCATGGGGCCGCGTCAAGTTCTTGTGACCAATGCAGATGTGCAACCGGGCACCCAGGATCTGACCCAACTGGTTAGTGCCAGCTTGGCGGACCAAGACGAGGTATCCCGCCAAGAGACTGCTGATCTGCTTGCCACACCAACAGCGCCTGTCCGCGCAGAGCCCGGTTTGCCCGCGCTTGAAGCGGCTGTTTTGCAAGGCCTGACGCCCCAGCGCACCGTTGGCAAGCTGACCCAGGACGAGATGCTTCAGAAGTCAAAGGAAGCCATCGAAATCGTCAGCCGTAACAAGCTGCGCATGCTGCGCGAGGGTGTGTTGGCAGGGCTATACACAGTCGACAGTACATCAAAAGACGGCAAGAAGCGTATCGTTCTGACCACGATCAACGCTGAACTGACAGGGCATACGATGGCCAACCTGCTACGCAAAGCAGGCGAGGACGGGTTGATCGAAATTCCAGCGTCGTTGAGCACCGCCGAAGGCACAGTGGACATGGACACACTGCTGTTCAATCTGGTCCAGACGTCGCTTGCGTCAGACGGGACAACAGACGGGGCCGAAGCCGCCCGCGAGATGAGCCGCCGCGCTTTTGCAGCCTCCAGCGCAAAGACCCGCGATGTGAAGGGCGAACGCGTCTACATCGTTGAGCCGGGCGACAGCCTTGCCTACATCTCGCTTCAGTTTTACGAAAAGCCAAGCGAGTTTGACCGCATCTTTGAGGCAAACCGTAGCGTTCTTTCCTCACCAGACCGCATTCAGATTGGCCAGCGCCTAATAATTCCAAGCTAAAAATAAACACAGTCGCAGCAGTCAATTTGGCAACGGGCTGTCCTTCGGGGCAGCCCGATTGTTCTTGTCCAGCGCGACAAAATAGCTGGGGATAACATGCGCTGTAAGCTGGCCGAACATCCGCTTTCCATGCTAGGTTTAGCGCTATGGCTGTTCCTGACCCCAACATAAGTGCCGCAGCACCTGTTATCCGACAGCTGGACGAGGCTGCAATCAACCGGATTGCGGCGGGCGAAGTTGTCGAACGCCCGGCTTCGGCGGTGAAAGAGCTGGTCGAGAATGCGATTGATGCAGGCGCGCGGCGGATCACGGTTGAATATGCGGATGGCGGCAAAACGCTGGTCCGCGTCACGGACGATGGATGTGGGATTGCCCCACACGATTTGTCACTGGCCTTGTCGCGGCATGCGACCTCGAAAATTGACGGCAGCGATCTGTTGAACATCCACACCTTCGGGTTCCGGGGTGAGGCATTGCCATCGCTTGGCGCAGTTGGCCGGTTGCATATTGCCAGTCGGGCAAAGGGCGAGGCGGGGGCAGAAATTACGGTGAACGGCGGTGTCGAAAACACGGTGAAACCGGCGGCGTTGAATGGTGGCACGGTTGTGACACTGCGCGATCTTTTTTTCGCCACGCCTGCGCGTCTGAAATTCCTGCGCACCGACCGCGCCGAAGCGCAGGCCATTGGCGATGTGATCAAACGGCTGGCGATGGCTGAACCTTTCGTGCAGTTCAACCTGCGTGATGTGTCGGGCGACGGCACCGGCCGCGATGTGTTTCGCGTGGGCGCAGAGCAGGGCGATCTGTTTGACGCGTTACACGGGCGTTTGTCACAGGTTCTGGGCAAAGAATTTGCAGAGAACGTGTTGCCCATTGATGCAGAGCGCGAGGGGCTGCATCTGACCGGATTTGCCGCGCTGCCCACATATTCGCGCGGCTCTGCGGTGACGCAATATCTGTTCGTGAACGGACGTCCCGTGCGGGACAAGCTGTTGGTGGGCGCGCTGCGGGGTGCGTATTTTGATTTCCTCAGCCGTGACCGCCATCCCGCTGCGGCGCTGTTTCTGGACTGTGACCCCACGCTGGTTGATGTGAACGTGCATCCGGCGAAATCCGAGGTCCGGTTTCGTGATCCGGGTCTGGCACGCGGGTTGATCGTATCGGCCTTGCGGCATGCGCTGGCCAATGCTGGGCACCGCGCGTCCACAACAGTGGCTAATGCCACGCTTGGCGCGATGCAGCCTGAACAATCGGGCGCACGGGTCTACCAGATGGACAGGCCCAGCCTTGGCGCGCGCACAGCGGCTTATGCGGCGCAGGCACCGGGGTTTGCAGAGACCGCCGATCCGTTTGGGCGTGTGGACCGGCCCGTCGAAATGGCCGGCGATACACCCAACGGGACACCGGATTATCCATTGGGCACCGCACGCGGTCAGGTGCATGAAAACTACATCATTGCCCAAACTGCGACCGGCATGGTGATTGTGGATCAGCACGCGGCGCATGAGCGTTTGGTTTACGAAAAGCTCAAGCGGCAGATGGCAGAAACGGGTGTCGCCGCGCAGGCCCTGCTGATCCCCGAAATTGTGGAACTGTCGGCAGGTGATTGTGCGCGCCTGCTTGATCTTGCAGAGGAATTATCGCGTTTCGGGTTGGGGATCGAGGCATTCGGTGGTTCGGCCATTGCTGTCCGCGAAACCCCTGCGATCCTTGGCACGGTGAACGCGCGGGCGATGTTGCTGGATATTCTGGATGAACTTGCCGATCAGGACAGCAGCAATCTGGTCCAAGCCAAGATCGAAGCTATCCTTAGCCGTGTGGCCTGTCACGGTTCCATCCGGTCGGGTCGCTGGATGCGCGCCGAAGAGATGAACGCACTTTTGCGCGAGATGGAGGCGACACCGCATTCGGGCCAATGCAACCACGGGCGTCCCACATATGTTGAACTCAAACTGGCCGATATTGAACGGCTCTTCGGGCGGACATGATCCAGATTTCAGGACAGACTTACCAGTGGGGTGATCCGATCGTCATTGCCGCCCTCATCGCAGCGGCGGTTGTTTTCTTGATCCTTGTTCTGTTGATCATGGCGGTCCGCGCGGCGGGGCGGTCTGCCCAGATGGCAGCACCTTTGTCGCAGCAGATGCAGATCCTTGGCAGTCATGTGCAGCAGTTGGGTGCCGGACAGGAACAATTGCGCGGCGGTTTGCAGATGGTCTCTGACACGCAGGCCAACGCGCAGACGCAGTTGATCCAGACGATGGAAGCGCGGCTGGCGTCGGTGCAGCAACAGATGCAGGACCGCCTTGCCGATAATGCGATGAAATCCGCGCGGTCGCTGACCGATATGCAGGAACGCATGAGCATGTCATTGCACGGCTCTTCCAAGCAGACGACCGCCAGTCTGACGCTGTTGCAAGAACGCCTTGCCGTAATTGACAAGGCGCAGGACAATATCACCAAGCTTAGCGGTGATGTGCTGGGTTTGCAGGATATTCTGAGCAACAAACAGACCCGCGGCGCATTTGGTGAAATTCAGCTGACGGATATTGTGACCAAGGCACTGCCAAGCGACAGTTATTCGTTGCAAGCGACCCTATCGAATGGCAAGCGCGCCGATTGCCTGATCCATCTGCCGAACCCACCCGGTCCCATTGTCATCGACAGCAAGTTTCCATTGGAAGCCTATGAGGCCCTGCGCAACGCCAAGACGGATTACGCGCTCAAGGATGCCGTCGCCAAGATGAAGGTATCTGTAAAAGCGCACATCAAGGCGATCTCAGAGAAATATATCGTTGAAGGTGAAACCGCCGACGGCGCGTTGATGTTTCTGCCATCCGAGGCGGTCTATGCCGAATTGCATTCTAATTTCCCCGAACTGATCCGCGAGGGGTTCGCGGCGCGCGTCTGGATCGTGTCCCCGACGACTTGCATGGCCACATTGAACACCATGCGCGCCATTCTCAAAGACGCTCGCATGCGCGAACAGGCAGGTGCCATTCGCAAGGAACTGGGCCTGCTGCACGGCGATGTTGAGCGGTTGGTCACGCGCGTTGGCAATCTGGACCGACATTTCGGGCAGGCGCGCAAGGATGTGGACGAGATATTGATCAGCAGCGAAAAGACGGCCAAGCGGGCGGGACGTCTGCATAATTTTGATTTCGAAGAACTGGCGAAAGACACGGGCGAGCCAAGTGTTGTCCCCTTGACCGCGCCCGATTTAGAATAGCTGCACGTCGTCTGAACCTTGAAACCTGAAAATTGAAGTTAAGTTCCATTGAACGCTTTGTGTGCAGCATGCGGTCCGGGGGTCAGGAAACCAGGTATTTGGGTCTGATCCGGTCTCGTAATTCTTTTGCAAACCTTGCATAGCGGTAAAACGTCTAAGGAAAACAACGTATATGCCATTTGAAGCTGCCCCGACCGTTCCTGTATTCCCCGGACGGAAACAACGAAAAATTGCCGTTATTGGCGCAGGCATTTCGGGAATGGGGGCAGCGCATAGGTTGGCCGACATACATCAAGTGACATTGTTCGAGGCCGGTCACCGTCTGGGCGGGCATGCACGCACGGTCATGGCCGGAAAGAACGGCGATCAGCCGGTAGATACGGGGTTTATTGTGTTCAACTATGCGAATTACCCGCATCTTGCCGCGTTGTTTCAGGAACTGGATGTGCCGGTTGTCAAATCCAACATGAGCTTTGGCGCGTCGATTGACGGGGGGCGTTTTGAATATGCCCTGACCAGCCTCAATGCGATTTTTGCGCAAAAGCAGAACGCGGTGAACCCAAGGTTCCTGCGGATGCTGCGGGATATTTTCAAGTTTAACAAACACGGGCTGAGGGTGGCAGAGGACAAGACCCTGACCATCGGTCAGTTTCTGGACGCACTGGGGACGGGATCGTATTTTCGGAATTATTATTTGCTGCCGCTGTCTGGCGCGATCTGGTCGACGCCGACGGAAAAGATACTGGATTTCCCGGCGCATGCGATGATCACCTTTTTCAAGAACCACGCGCTGATGGGCGTGACCGGCCAACATCAATGGTACACCGTGCAGGGTGGATCGCAGGCTTATGTCTCGCGGCTTGAGGCGTCTATGCGCAACAAGGGCGTGGATATCCGGCTGAGCGCCGGCGTTGATGCTGTCCGGCGGACAGAAGCAGGTGTAGAGGTCAAAACACATGGTGCGGGCTGGGCTCAGTTTGACGAGGTGATATTTGCCACGCATTCCGATGACACGCTGGCGATGCTGTCAGACGCCGATGCCCAAGAACACGCGGCCCTTGCTGCCGTCAAATACCAGCCAAACGATGTGGTTTTGCATGCGGATACAGCGATCATGCCAAAACGACGCTCCACTTGGGCCTCTTGGGTCTATACCGAGGATAGCGATGCAGTTTCGGACAGGATTGACCTGAGCTATTGGATGAACTCGCTACAGCCGATCCCGATGGATGATCTGCATTTTGTGACGCTGAATACGAAACGCACCATCCGCGAGGAATTGATCTATGATCAGGTCACTTTGCGCCATCCGGTCTATGATCTGGCAGCTTTGGCGGCACAAAAAGACGTGGCGCGTTTCAATGGCTCTCGCAACACATGGTTCTGCGGCGCGTGGATGCGCAACGGGTTCCATGAGGACGGTCTGGCCACAGCGATGGATGTGGTTGATGCGATTGAGGGCATGCCAGCAGCGTCGCAGGCCGCCTGATGGCTACGCAGGTCGATCATATCCAAGGACAGACCTTTCATGGTCGCAAGGGTGAGACCGAAAATGCGTTCCGGTATTCCATTGACTATGTTTTATGCGATGCGGAGGCCGAGGTTGAAACGCCCCGTCTGTTTGGCCGCAATGCCGCTGGTCTGACATCGCTGCAAGACCGCGATCACGGTGGCGCGCCGGGCGCAGGGTCCGGGGCTGTTTGGGTGCGAAATGTGCTCGCGGAGCATGGCATCGAAGGTGTCGTGCGGATTGAGCTTTTGGCACAGCCCCGTGTATTGGGGCATGTGTTTAACCCGGTTAGTTTCTGGCTCTGCCGTGATGCGCAGGATGCCCTGATCTTGGTTATCGCAGAGGTCAGCAATACGTTTGGCGACCGGCATTGTTATCTGTGCCACCATGATGACATGCGTCCCATCGCGCCCGATGATCATTTGACCGCGACCAAGATTTTTCACGTCTCCCCGTTCCAACCTGTCGAGGGGGGATATGTGTTCCGCTTTGACATTCGTGACGACCGAATTGGCATCTGGATTGACTACACTACCGGCAATGGCGGTCTGATCGCCACTTTGACCGGCAAACGCCAGCAATTGACCAATGCGGGTATTCTGCGTGCGATGTGGCGCAGACCCTTTGGCGCGCGCCGTGTGCTTGCACTGATCCATTGGCAGGCCGTCAAATTATGGTGGAAAGGCGCGCCTTTCCGCTCGCGTCCGCTGCCCCCCGACCAAGAAATCAGCCGTTGATGTCTGTGGTTGCGCAGCGGTTGCCGTCCTACGCGCTTTTTGCCGCACTGCTGTCTGCGGCGGGCTTACCCATCTACATCCACGCGCCAAAGTTTTTTGTGGACAGCTATGGCGTGTCGCTCGCGGCACTTGGGACAGTGCTGTTTGGCCTGCGCCTGCTAGATGTGGTCCAAGACCCGCTTTTGGGTCGGCTGTCGGAACGCCTGCGGCACCGGCGTGGCCTTGCCGTGGGGATTGGTGCGGCAGTGATGGCGGTTGCAATGATGGGGCTATTTGCTGTCACACCACCCGTTGCGCCGCTGATCTGGTTTGGCGCGATGCTGACGCTTGTGTTCTCGGCCTTCAGCTTTCTGACGATCTGCTTTTACGCCCAAGGGGTCGCAAAGGCAGACGCGATACCCGGATCAGGGCATTTGCTGCTTGCGCGGTGGCGCGAAACGGGCGCGCTTTTGGGTGTCTGCTTAGCTTCTGTTGCGCCCGTGGCATTGGGGCTGATCATGAACGCGCCGTTTGCAGGCTTTGCTGTCGGGTTTGCGGTGCTTGCGGGTGCTGCGGTCCTGTCCATGCGCGGTGAATGGCGCGATGTGGGCCTGCCTGCGTCCACCGGGTTTGGCACGATCCTGCGCGATCCTGTAGCACGGAAATTGCTGATGATTGCCTTTGTGAACGCCGCACCGGTTGCGGTCAGTTCAACCTTGTTCCTGTTTTATGTAGAAATCGCGCTTGACGCACCGGGATGGGAAGGGGCGTTGCTCCTTCTCTTTTTCCTGTCGGCTGCGGGGGCCGCGCCGTTTTGGGGGTTTCTGGCGGAGCGTTACGGCGCCAAGCCGGTTTTGTTGTGCGCGATGGTTTTGGGCATCGTCGCGTTTGGTGGCGCGCTGTTTTTGGGACCTGGCGATGCTATCTGGTTTGCATTGGTTTGCGTTGCCTCAGGCGCGGTGCTGGGTGCTGATCTGACCTTGCTGCCAGCAATGTTTGCCACCCGCATGGCCAAAATCGCCCCTTCTGCAGCCGAAGGGTTCGGCCTGTGGTCATTTGTATCAAAGTTCACATTGGCTTTGGCGGCTGTGGCCCTACTTCCCTTATTAGAAAATGCAGGATTGCAGACAGGTTCTGCAGAGAACCCGGATGGGGCTGTGCGCTTGCTCGTGTTGCTCTATGCGGGGGTTCCTTGTGTTTTGAAACTATTGGCCATCGCACTGCTTGCCAGTGTGACAGGACTGGAGGAGGCGCGATGACAGCATTTCTATATATACTGACCGGTGTCATCGTTACCACATTTACCGTTCTGGCCCGCCGCCGTTTCGCCGCGTTCTACGGGCAGATGCCAGAAGATTATGAGGACAGTTTCCCTGTCCTCGACATCAAAGAGCACCTCAAAGGCGAGATGATTTGCGAGGGCGTCATCTTTGGCCCTCTCGGGCGCGTGACAAGTTCTTTCGTGGCGCATTTCAACATTACTTGGGACGGCGACCAAGGCGTTATGGCCGAGAAGTTCCACTATAATGATGGTACAACGCAAGACCGCGAATGGCGGATCACGTTGGGTCGTAACGGCCGTTTCACGGCGGATGCAGATGATGTGCCGCACACAGGTGTTGGGATCGTCGCGGGATCATCAGTGCAGATGCGCTACCGGATCAGGCTGCCGGAAAGCGCAGGAGGGCACGTGTTGAACACAGTGGATTGGATGTATCTGACGCCCGATGGCAGCATCATCAACCGCAGCCAATTCAGAAAATTCGGATTTAAAGTGGCAGAGCTGGTCGCGACCATCCGCCCAAAGGACATGACATGAGAGAGTGGCAGAACAAGCGGTATTGGTTGATCGGTGCCAGCGATGGTTTGGGTGCGGCACTTGCGCATACGCTGAACCGTGCAGGGGCCGAGGTGATCGTTTCGGCCCGATCAGAGGAGAAGCTGGCAGCGCTGGTGGCGGAACTGCCCGGCAAGGCGCGTTACCAGACGATTGATGTGTCTGACAACGACAGTGTTGTGACTGCCGCCAAAGCTGTGGGTGAGGTAGATGGTGTTGTGTTTCTGGCCGGTGTCTATTGGCCTTTTGGTGCAAAAGAATGGAACGCCGATCAGGCCAACGCCATGGCTGATATCAATTTCACCGGTTTGATGCGTGTCATGGGCCAGGTCGTTCCTGCCATGGTCGCGCGGGACAAGGGGCACATCGTCATCACCTCCAGCCTGACGGGTTTTCGCGGGTTGCCGGGCTCCATCGGCTATACCGCGTCCAAGGCCGCGACGATGTCATTGGCTGAATGCATGTACGCCGATCTGCGTAAAACCGGTGTTGATGTTCAGGTCGTCAATCCCGGCTTTATCAAGACACAGTTGACCGCCAAGAACGATTTTACCATGCCGTTCATCATGGAAACCGACGCCGCCGCACGCGAGATGTTCGAGCATATGAACACCGACAAATTCAAAAAGAGCTTTCCCTGGCTCTTTTCGCTGGTGTTCAGAGGCAGTCAGTTTCTGCCAGACTGGCTCTATTTCCGCATATTCTCGTAACTGGTTATCGGGTCAAATGTGCGCGCTGAACACGGCATTTGCCCGCGCCCAAACACCCGTCTGATCCGTCCCTAGGTCCAGCAGCGTCGGCAGCAGTTGTGCGGCGAAATCGTCAGAGCTTTCGCGGGGCAGCATTGAGGGCAGGTTGTCGATTGCCATCACGTCCAGCGGTGGCGCCTCATGCACGCGCAACGCGGGCGCGTCCCATGTGGTGGCGCGGTCGTAGAGCTGAACGGGATTGTAATTGCTGTCGGGATCACAGGCGATATCGCCGATCACAGCCAGCTTGCGTGCGCTGGTTGGGGCATCGGCAGTGACAAACGGTGGTGTTCCGGCATTGGCAAGAATGCAGTTAAAGAACAGTTCATGTTCCAGAATCTCAGGGAACGGACCGCCATTTGCGGTTTCGGCCATGTCCCAGCCAGTGACTGCCACATCCATCGCGGCACATAGGTCTGCCGCGCCCGTGCCGACACGCCCCAACGCGCCAATGATCAGGGCATTTGGCGGTGGTATCCCCGTTTTGCGCAAGGTCTGGGCCAGTGCCGCGTTCAAGCTTGCCGCATCGGCGTAGGGCGAAACAGGCCCCGCAATCGCGCCGCGTTGCTGCGCCGCCCAGCACATCAGCGACACGGCAGCACCTGCATATCCCGCCCAATAGCCAAACGCAGCCACACGCCGCCCTGCGTCATTCACCAGATATTCGATGTCCAGCAAAGTGCCGCCGCCCGCCTTGAACCGGTCCAGCAAGACGCGCCCCGCGCCTTGGCCTTTGAACGCATGGCCGAACATGATGTGACGGTGCCGCAAGGGCGTGCCATCCTCTGGCAATTCCTTGAGGCCGAAGATCACAGCATCTTGCGGCGCGTCCACCCACGATCCCGTTGCCGCGATGGCACAGCCCGCGTCGGCGTAATCTTGCGTCGGAACGCACCGTGTCTGGGATGCTTCAACCGTCACGTCAAAGCCTGCCGCAATCAATGCCGCGGCGCCCGCTGGCATCAGCCCGACACGTGTTTCATTGGCGCGTTGTTCGGCGCGGACCCAAAGGTGAGGATTGCTCATAACATACCTGCGCTGCGCATGGCTTTGACACTGTCGCGTGCTTCCATCCGGGCCATGAAGGCGGCGATTTTCGGATAGTCAGAGACGGTTACGCCGTCGCCTTCCAGCCAGTTGCACACCACGAATAGATAAGGGTCCGCAACGCTGATCCGGTCTCCACAGACATAGTCGCCTTTGAAACACTCCGCCTCTACATAGGCCGCGCAGGCCGCCATTGTCTGGGGTACTTTTGCGGTCATGTCATCAAAGCTGGATTGCTGATCCGCCCACCGGCTGCCGCGCATTTTATGGGCGTGCGCCACGTGGAATGTCGATGCGAGGTAATACATCACTGCGCGCATATGGGCGGCGTCCTCGGGTGCATCCGGCACCAGCCCTGCGCCCGGTGCGCATGAGGCAACGTAATCCAGCAACGCGCCGGTTTCCGTCAGCACATGACCTGCGTCTGTAACAAGGGTGGGCACGCGCCCTTTGGGGTTTATGGCTGTGTAATCAGGTTTGGTCTGATCGGCATCGGCAAAGCTGATCTTGACGGTGTCATAGGCAAGACCCGCCTCTTCAAGCGCGATTGCGACAGCGATCGAAATGGTGCCGGGTGCGTAGTAGAGTTTCATGATCATCAGACCTTTCAAATATGCGTTTGCGCAAGGCGGCGTTCTGCCGTGTCAAGATGGGGCACCGCATTGAAGAGTACCGGCGACCAGTGCCCGCCAATCGGAAACAGACGGTGCATCGACGTGTGCATAATCGCCAATGCGATCCGCGCCATTGCAGGGATACCCAGACCCATCGCTTGGCTCATCGCCATTGAGATCAGCCCGCCGGAGGTGACGACCAACGCCGGGCCGCTGCCTTGTGCAATTTCGGTCAGGACGCTGTCGATGCGGTCGTGGAAATGCTGCCATGTTTCAGGCGCATCCCCGATCTTGCCATCGCGCCAATAGTTGAACACCATTGGCAGATGCTCTGTGAATGCGCCTTGTTCTGTCGGAAAGGGAATGCCGTGTTGCTGTTCCATCAGGGTCGCCAGCGTGAAATATTCCAGCTCGTTCAGGCGGGCGTCACGGACCGCATCCAAACCGGTTGCCATGCCATCTGCCGTCTCGATATGCCGCCGCAGGGTGCCGGTATAAAGCCGTGTGTGATGTGTGCCTGTGTCACGCAGATGCGTGCCCAGCCATCCGGCTTGTTCATGGCCCAGCGGGCTGAGCTTGTCATAGCTGATCTCGTCCTTGGCGCCTGAATTGGCCTGACCGTGACGGATAAGGGTGATGTGTGACATGGGCTCTCCTTGCGCGTTGGTCTGTTGATAGGCGATGGACGTTGAAGTGAAAAGGCAGGAGCGGCATTCACACCCCGGGGATTTGCCGGCGTGTCGCAAAGAGGTGCCGCATGACGCCTATCGGAAACGATGCGTGGCGCAAAACTCTGGCAGGGTGTCGGGAATAGGGTCCTGCGCGGCGCGCGATTTTCGTATACCATGGCGAGACATTTTAGGAGACGGCCCGTGGCAGACAAGATCACCTTCACGCTGAATGGCGAAACGGTTGAGGCCGAAGCAGGTCTGACCATTTGGGAAGTGGCCAATGGTCGGGGCCTGAAGATCCCGCATTTGTGCCACAAGCCGGCACCGGGGTATCGCCCTGACGGCAACTGCCGCGCCTGTATGGTCGAGATTGAGGGCGAGCGCACGCTTGCCGCCTCCTGCATCCGCGAACCCGCTGAAGGGATGGTTGTGACCTCCAATAATGCGCGGGCCGAAAGTGCGCGCAAAATGGTGGTTGAGCTGTTGATGGCGGACCAGCCCGAGCGCGAGACAGCACATGATAAGTCGTCCCACATGTGGGATATGGTCGAGATATCTGGTGTTGAGGGCAGTCGTTTCCCGAAGTTGGCAGAGGGGCGCATTCCGCTGCTGGATGACAGCCATGTCGCGATGTCGGTTAATCTGGACGCCTGCATTTCTTGTGGGCTGTGCGTGCGCGCCTGCCGCGAGGTTCAGGTGAACGACGTGATCGGCATGTCCGGTCGTGGTCACGACAGCTATCCCACATTCGATATGGCCGACCCGATGGGCGCGTCATCTTGTGTGGCGTGTGGTGAATGTGTGCAGGCCTGCCCGACAGGTGCGTTGATGCCTGCGACTGTGGTGGACGAGAATCAGGTAGGTGATTCCGCGGATTTCGATTCCGAGGTTGAAAGTATTTGCCCGTTCTGCGGTGTCGGCTGCCAGATTTCGCTGAAAGTGAAAGACAACAAGGTGAAATACGTCGAGGGAATCAATGGCCCGGCGAACGAAGGGCGTTTGTGCGTGAAGGGCCGTTTCGGCTTTGATTACATCCATCACGACCACCGTCTGACGAAACCCCTGATCCGCCGCGACGATGCACCGGCCAAAGGCTTGAATGTAGATCCGGCAAACTGGCAAGAGTTTTTCCGCGAGGCATCATGGGACGAAGCGCTGGATTTTGCAGCCAGGGGTTTAAAGGATATTGGCGGTCGTGGTGTTGCGGGGTTTGGTTCTGCCAAATGTACCAACGAGGAGGCGTATCTGTTTCAAAAGATGATCCGTCAGGGGTTCGGCCACAATAACGTCGACCATTGTACGCGTCTTTGTCATGCGTCGTCGGTTGCAGCGCTGATGGAGAATGTAGGGTCGGGCGCGGTCACCGCAACGTTTAACGAGATCGAGAATGCGGATGTAGCGATTGCGATTGGGTGTAACCCGATTGAAAACCACCCCGTTGCGGCAACCTATTTCAAACAGTTTACCAAGCGCGGTGGCAAGCTGATCGTGATGGATCCGCGCGGGCAGGCGCTCAAGCGGTTCTCGTCGCACATGTTGCAGTTCCGTCCGGGTACGGACGTGTCCATGCTGAACGCAATCATGCATGTGATCGTTGAGGAAGGTTTGTACGACAAGCAGTATATCGAAGCCTACACCGAGAACTGGGAGGCCGAGAAGAAGCACCTGAAGGACTTTGCGCCGGAGAAGATGGCAGAGCTCTGTGGGATCGACGCCGAGACCCTGCGTGATGTGGCACGGACCTTTGCGGGCGCGAATTCTGCGATGATATTCTGGGGTATGGGTATTTCGCAGCATATCCACGGCACCGACAACTCGCGCTGCCTGATCTCGCTCGCGCTGATGACCGGTCAGGTCGGGCGCCCCGGTGCGGGCCTGCATCCGCTGCGTGGGCAGAACAACGTGCAAGGTGCGTCTGATGCGGGTCTGGTGCCGATGTTCTTGCCTGATTATCAGTCGGTTATGAATGATGGCGTGCGCTCTGCGTTTACGGATGTTTGGAAGTCGGAGGATTTCTCAAACGAGAAGGGCCTGACCGTGACCGAGATCATGGACGCGGTGCATGATGGTGACATTACCGGCATGTATATCCTGGGCGAAAACCCTGCGATGTCGGACCCGGATGTGGAACATGCGCGTGATGCGTTGGCCAAGCTAAAGCATCTGGTGGTGCAGGATATTTTCATCACCGAAACGGCAAACTACGCCGATGTGATCTTGCCTGCGTCTGCATTTGCCGAGAAGTCGGGGACAGTGACCAACACCAACCGTCAGGTACAGATGGGCCGTGTCGCGGTGCCGCCCCCTGGTGATGCAAAAGAAGATTGGTGGATTGAGGTCGAGCTGGCCAAGCGGCTGGGTCTGGGTTGGGATTATGCCGGCCCCGCAGATGTGTTTGCCGAGATGAAGCTGAACATGAAGTCGCTGGACAACATCACATGGGAACGGTTGGAGCGTGAAAACGCAGTTACCTATCCGTCGCTGTCGCCAACCGATCCGGGGCAGGCGATTGTGTTTGCCGATGGCTTTCCGCGTCCCGATGGGCGCGCGCGTTTTACGCCAGCGTCGATCATCGCGCCTGACGATGTGCCGGATGCGGAATATCCGATGATTCTGACCACAGGGCGACAGTTGGAGCATTGGCACACCGGATCAATGACGCGGCGGTCCAAGGTGCTGGACGGGTTGGAACCCGAGGCGAATTGTTCGCTGCACCCGTCCACCTTGCGCAAGTTGGGTGTGGCACCGGGAGAGCATGTGCGCCTGACCACCAAGCGTGGATCGATTGAGATCATGGCACGTGAGGACCGTGCTGTATCACCGGATATGGTGTTCCTGCCGTTTGCCTATGTTGAGGCAGCGGCGAATATTCTGACGAACCCTGCTGTGGATCCTTACGGAAAAATCCCGGAGTTCAAGTTTTCTGCCGTAAAGGTTGAAGCGGCGAATCTGAGTATTGCGGCGGAGTGAGCCAAAGGTGCGCTGACGCGCGCGCGGTTATAATTTTGCTGATGAGGGGGCTGTTTGCCCCCTCAAACTCCCCCAAGAGGTTTATTTGGAAAATTGAAGAGGGATGTTGGCATGCAGATTGATGCGGCGCGGTTTTTGGCTGATTTGCATGAATTGCGGTCCTTTGGTGCGTCCGGCCTGGGCAAGGGCGTGGTGCGGCCTGCGTTCTCTGCCGCTGATATCGCAGCGAGAGAGTGGCTTTGTGCGCGCTTCGAGGACGCTGGATTGTAGACGCATATGGACCCGATGGGCAATGTGTTTGGTTTGGCAGACGGTCCGTCGCTGTTGTTGGGGTCGCATTCTGACAGCCAGCCTGAGGGCGGATGGCTGGATGGCGCGCTGGGCGTGATTGCGGCACTAGAGGTTGCGCGGACGGCCCGTGTCGCGGGCGGGCCTGCGGTTTCTGTTGTGTCATTTCAGGATGAAGAGGGGCGGTTCGGTGGCTTGACCGGATCGTCGGTCTGGAGCGGTAAAACGGCGCTGTCTGAGGCCGACCTTGCGACCGATTATGATGGGCTGAGCTTGGCGGATACGCGTGCGGTTGTGAGCGCGCTTGCAAAGGGCTGGGTCGACCCCGCGCAGTTTCTCGGATTTATCGAGTTGCACATTGAGCAGGGACTGACCCTTGATGCCGCTGGTGAGCAGATTGGCGTAGTGTCCAAGATTGTCGGGACGCGGGAAATACCGATCACCTTTACCGGCCAGCAAAACCATGCAGGTACGACGCAAATGCATCTGCGACGCGATGCGTTCCAGGCATTGTCCGCATTCAACGGGTTGTTGAATGACCGCATGCGAAATGTAGTCACACCAACGACGGTTTCGACCATTGGCCATGTGACGTTGCATCCCAATGCATCGTCGATTGTACCGGGGCAGGTGTCCTTTTCGATGCAGTGGCGCGATGGGGATGCTGACAGGTTAAAGCGTATGGAGCAGATCGTGCGGGAGACCGCGCAAGAGGTGGCACAGGCGCGCGGTATAGAGGTCGCGTTTGGTCCGATGTGGGCGTTGGAACCGGTCGAGATGGACGCCACATTGCGCGCTGCGTTGGAGCAGGGGGCGGAGGCAGTCGCACAGGGTAAATGGCGGTTGATGCCGTCAGGCGCGTTGCATGATGCGACGAATGTGGCACGGTTGATGCCGGTGGCGATGCTGTTTGTGCCGTCCATTGGCGGTATCAGCCATGCGTTTGAGGAAGACACAGATGAGGCCGATCTGGTGGTCGGTGTTCAGGTGTTGGCCCGCGCTGTGCAGGCGCTGGGTTAGGGCAAGTCCTTGCGGAATGTGATGGATGTTGGTGCAGTATATCCGGCGTGTGATTTGCGCCCCACCTCCCGAAACCCCATTGCTGCAAAGGCTGCATGGTTGTGTGTCAGTTCGATCCGGGTCTGAAGTTCCAATGCGGGCAGCATCAGCGCCTTTGCGCGCAGAGCGGCATGTTCGACCAACTGGCGTGCCAAGCCCTGACCTCGGTACAGAGCGGCGACGCTGAGTTTGCCAATATAGAGCGCATGATCCTTGACCTGAAAGACGGCGCAGGCGGCAAGCGGTGGGCCGATCGACCAGAGTTCATCATTTCGGGCATGGTTCTGCATCGCTGCGTGGTCGAGACGGTGCATAGAGGAAGGTGGTGAAACGACATTGTCCATATAGGCAAAGCTGGTCTGGATCAGGGTCAGGATCGGCACAAGTTCGGGGTCATCGGGGCCATGCCGCCGCAACGTCATGTCCAAGCGACGTCCCCTAGAAATATGTATCCCGCGCCGTAGATGGTTTTGATCAATTGCGGGTTTTTGGGGTCTTCGCGCAGTTTTGTGCGGAGGCGTGAAATGCGTACATCCATCGCGCGGTCAAAGCTTTCGGAGGCCGCGCCGCCCAGATTCTCCTGCATTTGCGCGCGGCTGATCAAGCGTTTGGGGCTATCAAGGAACAGGCGGAGCACTTCGCCTTCGGCATGGCTGAAGGGGGTTTCAACGCCTGCATCGTCTTGCAGGACGTAGCGGTCAAAATGGGCGGTCCAGCCGTTGAACGTAGCGGTATTTCCAGTGTTCTTGCTTGACTTGGTGCTGCGCAACCGGGCGCGGATGCGGGCGACGACCTCGGCTGGATCAAAGGGTTTGATGATGTAATCATCAGCGCCCAGTTCAAGCCCGGTGACACGGTCCTGCACCTGTGCGCGGCCAGAGATGATGATGACAATTGCGCCTTGTTCCAGCGCCAGACGGTGCACAAGGGTCAGCCCGTCTGTGTCAGGCAGGCTAAGATCGACCAGACAGACATCGGGCCTGTGGGTGGCAAGAGCGGCCTCGAAACTGCGGGCGCGGCCAAAGCTGAGCGTGTCAAAGCCTGCTTCCTCCAGCACATCAGCCAGCATGCGGCGGATGTCGGGTTCATCGTCAAGGATCGTGACCAAAGGGCGTTTCATTGTGCGGCCACTTTCAAGGGTTGCATCACGGCAACCAGATCGGCGCGTGTGACAGGTTTATCCAGAACCGGTGCGCATTTTTGGGCTTGCACAAAAAGCGGGTGATCGGCGCGAAGCGAGGTCATCAGGATCAGGGGTTTTGCCGTGCCGATGCGCCTCGCAAGGTCAATGCCGGTTGCAGCCCCTTCCAACTGAATGTCAGACAGTACCAATGTGATTTCAGGTAGGTCAGCCAGCAGCGCCACAGCTTCGTCAGCGCTCGTGGCCTCGATCACAGAATGGCCCAGTTCCATCAGGACATCCCGCACGGCAGCGCGGATTTCATTTTCGTCTTCGACCAACAGAACAAGGCCAGTAGTTGCGGGCACTGCGCGGCGCAATGGCAGGCGCAGGGTGACGTGCGCGCCCTCGGTTTGTTGATTGGCGATATGCAGCGTGCCGCCGGCGGATTTGGCCATGTCGTAGACCATCGGCAGGCCAAGGCCGGACCCTTCGGACCCTTTGGTGGTGAAAAACGGATCAAGCGCGTGGGTCAGTGCCGCATCCGCAAAGCCGGGTCCGGTGTCCGTCACGGACCACTCGATCCACGTGTCATGGACCAGCCGCTGTGTCAGTGTGATTTCGCCTTGCATCCCGCAGGCATCGCGGGCGTTCAGGATCAGGTTCAGCAACCCGTCCTGCAGCTTGCCCTTGTCCACCAGCGCCTGCACTTGCGTTGTCTCATCGCGCACGTTGAGCGTTACAGCAGCGGGCAATGTCGGCGCCGCCAAGGTCTGTAGATCATCAAGGACCTGGCCAAGATCTGTCGCTACAGGGCGCAAAGCGCGGGGTGAGGTCATATCGGCAATACTGCTGAGCAAGACGCCACCACGCCGAGCCGCTGATAGTGTAGCTTCGATCAGTCCATGGGCATCACCGGGCAGGTCGGGCAGGCGGCCCAGACGGGATTGCAGCCCAAGGATGATCGTCAACAGGTTAGAGAAATCATGCGCAAGACCAGAGATCACTTGGGCGGCCAATTCGCGCTTGTGGGTCTGTTGCAGGGCTTCGCGGGTTTGGGTTTCTTCGGTGATGTCCATCGACAGGATATAGACCCCGCCGCGGGTGTCGGGGGTAAAGGACACGCGGATGCGGCGCGCGCTTGGCACATCGGTAAATTCTATCAGCGCGGCTGTGCCATCATAGGCTTGGGTAAGCGCGGGCAACACGCGGGCAAAGGCAAAAGCCCCCAGCGCCTCTGACATATGCAGCCCAACGATGTTGCTGGGCCGACCATGGATAACGCTGGACAATCTGCGGTTCGAATAGGTGTAGCGCCCGTCTGCATTCAGGTGGGCGATGTGGGCGGGCAGCATTTCGGTGGTCAACCGCATGCGCGCCTCGGATTCGGTCAACTGCCGTTTGGTTTCTTCCAATGTGGTGATCATTGCGGCCAATTGGCGATTGGTCGCAGAGAGTTCTTCGGCATGCGATAGCACCTGATCGCTGAGTGCGTCGGAACGCGCGCGCAGCAGCGCTTCTTGTTGTTTGGTGCGCGTGATGTCGGTGTAGACCGTGACCCAGCCGCCTTGGGGCAGGGGTGATCCCTCGACGCTGATGGTCTGGCCGGTGGCGCGGGTGCGCTCCATGTAATGCGGTTGAAAGGCACGGGCCTGTTCTACGCGTTCAATCACAAACGCATCCACGTCGGTGACAGGGCCATATTCACCGCGCTCTACCAGATGGCGGACCGTGTCCTCGAACGGGGCGCCGGGGGTGACAAGCGATTGTGGCAAAGTGAACATCTGCTGAAACGGCATGTTGCTGACCACCAGACGCAAGTCGCTGTCATAAATGGTGAGCGCTTGGGCGATCAGGTTGAGGCCTGCCGTCGTCATCGCCTTGGTCTGGTTTTCACGGCTGTCCATAAATGCCCCCTGATTACCGCTAGCACCGGCATGGGGCGCGGGCCAAGCCTGATTTGCATGCTGTTACAATTCGTAAGGTTTGTGAAAACTTCACGAATAAGTTGACCTTCCCTATGGGGCCTAACATCCTTGGTGGATGACAGAATCGCGCTTAAGCGATCCAGCCGCACCTTTTTGGTCGGCATAGGGAGGACATAATTTGGCTGAGCCGCTGACCCGCGCCGACGGACCCGCATCCGTTCCGGCGCTTTTGCACCGCAACGCAAAGCAATTCGCGGACGCGCCTGCGTACCGTGAAAAAGAATATGGCATATGGCAAACCTGGACCTGGTCGCAGACCCGCGACGAGGTAGAGGCGCTGGCGCTTGGCCTCATGGACATGGGGATCAACGAGGGCGATTTTGTTGCCATAATCGGGCGCAACCGTCCCTATCTGTATTGGGCCATGGTCGCCGCTGAGATGTGTGGCGCGGTGCCTGTGCCGCTTTATCAGGACGCCAACGCCGAAGAGATGGCCTATGTGATGAGCCATTGTGGCGCCCGGTTCGCGATTGTGGGCGATCAGGAGCAGGTCGATAAGATTTTTGAAGTGCAGGACCAGCTGCCCGAGTTCGAGCAGATGATCTACCTTGATCCGCGCGGCCTGCGAAAATACGACCATGCGGCGATGGCACAATATTCTGACGTGCAAGAGCGGGGCCGCAAGACCCGTCAAGCCCACATCAAAGAGATGGAGGCGCGTCAAGCCAAGCTGGACTATGATAGCACCGGTGTGATGCTTTACACGTCCGGTACGACCGGCAAACCCAAGGGTGTCGTGCTGTCCAACCGCAACGTCATCGAGACGGCCAAGAGCAGTTCGCAGTTCGACGATCTGCGTCAGACGGACGATATTCTGGCGTATTTACCTATGGCGTGGGTCGGGGATTTTATCTTTTCCGTGGGTCAGGCGATGTGGACAGGTTTCTGTACCAATTGCCCCGAAAGTGCAGATACCTTGCATGTCGATCTGCGCGAAATCGGGCCGACCTATTATTTCGCGCCACCACGTGTGTTCGAGACGCAGTTGACCAATGTGATGATCCGCATGGAAGACGCAAGCCGCATGAAAAAGTGGCTGTTCCATACGTTCATGGCGCTTGCCCGCAAGGTAGGTCCGGCGATTTTGGATGGCAAAGAGGTCAGCCAGTGGGACCGGTTCAAATACAAACTGGGTGAAGCGTTTATCTATGGTCCGTTGAAAAACACACTGGGCTTTAGCCGCGTGCGCGTGGGATATACGGCGGGCGAGGCGATCGGGCCGGAAATCTTTGATTTTTATAGGTCATTGGGCATTAACCTGAAGCAGCTTTATGGCCAGACCGAAGCGACGGTGTTCATCACCGCGCAACCCGATGGTGAAGTCCGATCAGATACGGTTGGTGTGACCTGTCCGGGTGTGGAGTTGAAGATTGCCGAGAATGGTGAGGTATTTTACCGCTCTCCCGGTGTGTTTGTGGAGTATTACAAGAACCCTGAAAGCACGGCTGACACCAAAGACGCCGAGGGTTGGGTTGCAACGGGTGATGCGGGCTTTATCGAGGAAGGTTCGGGGCACTTGCGGATTATCGACCGGGCCAAGGACGTGGGCAAGATGGCGGATGGATCGTTGTTTGCGCCAAAGTACGTCGAGAACAAGTTGAAGTTTTTTCCCAACATTCTGGAGGCGGTTGTCTTTGGCAACGAGCGGACGGCATGTACGGCGTTTATCAACATTGACCTGACGGCGGTGGGTAACTGGGCAGAGCGCAACAACATCGGTTATGCGTCTTATCAAGAGCTCGCACAGCATCCACAGGTTTTGGAGACGATCCAGAACCATGTGGAAGAGGTCAACGCCAGTGTGGCGCAGGACGATATGTTATCAGGTTGCCAGATCCACCGGTTCGTAGTTTTGCACAAGGAACTGGACGCGGATGACGGAGAGTTGACGCGGACCCGCAAAGTGCGCCGCCGGATCATCGAAGAGAAATACGCCGATATTATTGCAGCGCTTTATGATGGGTCGAAATCTGTCTCTACCGAGACAGAAGTGACTTATGAGGACGGGCGTAAAGGCTCGATCAAGGCGACCTTGGGTGTGCGTGACGCGAAGGTTATGCCGATTGCGGCGCGGATGGCTGCGGAATGATCGTGTGGCGCGCGTCTGCGACGACGCCCCTCCCGCCCTCCCGTTTTTGCGCCCATGCAATTGCTGCGCGTGTTGAGGGCAAGGGTTTGAGTTTATTTGGAAAATTGAAGGGGATCCCGGCGTGAAAGACATGAGCGACAGCTATGTGACCGCCGATGGGCGCACCATCGGGCCGGTTGTGATGGAGATGAAGAACATCACTTTGCGGTTCGGTGGGGTCGAGGCGATCAAGGATATTTCTTTTGATATTCGAGAGGGCGAAATTCGCGCGATTATCGGACCTAACGGGGCTGGTAAGTCGTCGATGCTGAATGTGATTTCCGGGTTCTATGTGCCGCAGGACGGTGAGGTCTGGTATAAGGGCAGCCGTCGTCCGGCGATGAAGCCCTATCAGGTGGCGCAGCAGGGGATTGCGCGGACGTTCCAGAACATCGCCTTGTTTGAAGGGATGTCTGTTTTGGACAACGTCATGACCGGGCGGTTAACGCATATGAAAACTGGTCTGTTTTCGCAGGCGTTGTGGAAAGGCAAGGCGGAGGCTGAAGAAGTGGCCAACCGTGAAGTCGCTGAAAAGATTATTGATTTTCTGGAAATTCAGGCCATTCGCAAGACGCCTGTGTCGCGGTTGCCTTATGGTTTGAAGAAACGGGTTGAGCTGGCAAGGGCGCTTGCGGCGGAGCCGTCTATCTTGCTTTTGGATGAGCCGATGGCGGGGATGAACGTAGAGGAAAAAGAGGACATGAGCCGCTTTATTCTGGACGTGAATGACGAATTTGGCACCACGATTGCGTTGATCGAGCATGACATGGGGGTCGTTATGGACCTGTCGGACCGGGTTGTTGTTATGGATTACGGCAAGAAGATCGGCGACGGGACACCGTCAGAAGTGCGCAACAATCAGGCAGTGATTGATGCCTATCTGGGGGTGGCACATGACTGATCTTAACGGGACGTTAAAAGTCACACAGCGTACACCGGGCGTACACACAGCGTACCGCGCGGCAGTGCAGCATTTGAAGGAGGCCCGTTCATGAACGAGCAGCTGGCTTATACGATTGAGGTCTTTGCCAACGGGCTGATGGCGGGGGTGCTTTATGCGCTGGTCGCGTTGGGTTTCGTGCTGATCTACAAGGCGTCGGGGATTTTCAACTTTGCCCAAGGGGTCATGGCGCTGTTTGCGGCGATGACGCTGGTGGGCATCCAGAACGGGCAGGTGCCGTTTGCGCATTTGATCAACTCGATCTTTGGCACGGATATTCACTATTTCGGATGGACCGTGCATTCGGCCTTTGCGATCATTCTGACGGTCGGGGTCATGGTGTTGCTGGCGGTGTTCGTGCAGCGGTTCGTGTTCCGGCATCTGGTTGGGCAAGAGCCGATCATCCTGTTTATGGCGACCATCGGTCTGGCGTATTTCCTTGAGGGGATGGCCGACCTGATGTGGGGATCCGACATCAAGACGCTGAATGTCTGTGCGACGGAAGGCGCGTGTTTGCCGCAGGGGATGAACGTCTGGCTTGAAGGTACGACCTACGAGGCGCTGGGCTATGGGTTCTTTATTGATAACCTGGATATTGTTGCGTCGATTGTGGCCGCTTTCCTGGTCATCGGGTTGGTGATGTTTGCGCAATATACCAAGCAGGGGCGCGCGATGCGGGCTGTTGCGGATGACCATCAGGCGGCATTGTCGGTGGGTGTGTCGTTGAATTTTATCTGGATATTGGTGTGGTCGCTGGCGGGGTTTGTCGCCTTGGTCGCGGGGATCATGTGGGGCGCAAAGTCTGGCGTGCAGTTTTCGCTGTCGTTGATTGCGCTCAAGGCGTTGCCGGTGCTGATGTTGGGCGGGTTTACGTCCATTCCGGGGGCCATTGTCGGTGGCCTGATCATCGGTGTGGGTGAGAAGATGTTCGAGTTCCTGATCGGGGCGCCGTTTCTGGGTGGTGCGACAGAGAACTGGTTTGCTTACATGTTGGCGCTGGTGTTCTTGGTGTTCCGTCCTCAGGGGCTGTTTGGGGAGAAGATCATTGAGCGGGTTTAGTGGGGTCGTGATTGTCGAGGTTTTGGTGCGCAATGAATGCGCACCCTACGGCAACGGTTTGAGCGGTGACACCGTAGGGTGCACATTTACTGCGCACCGGGGAGAGAGATAATGTTCTATCGTGAAGCTGGCGATTTCAGTACGACCTACGCCCAAGATCAACAGACCTTTCCGATCAAGTTTGACCGGTATCGGTATTATCTGGTGTTGTTCATTGCCATCGTTGTTGTGCCGTTTGTGGTCAATGATTATTGGGTGAACTCGCTTTTGTTGCCGTTCCTGATCTATGCGATTGCGGCGATCGGCCTGAACATTCTGGTCGGGTATTGCGGGCAGGTGTCACTGGGTACCGGTGGTTTTATGGCTGTGGGCGCTTATTCGTGCTATAAGTTCATGACCGGTGTGGACATCTGGTGGGGCGGTGAGTTGCTGTTCAGGTTGCCGGAATTCAACATCTTTTTCTCTGTCATTATGGGCGGGGTCATGACGGCGCTGGTTGGTGTTCTGTTTGGTCTGCCATCGCTGCGGATCAAGGGTTTCTATCTGGCTGTGGCGACGTTGGCGGCGCAGTTTTTCCTCGTGTGGCTGTTTAACCGGGTGTCGTGGTTCTATAATTATTCGGCGTCCGGGCAGATTAACGCGCCCGAGCGGGATTTGATGGGTATTTTGATAACAGGGCCCAGCACCGAGCCATGGGCGGCCTATCTGTTTTGCCTGTTTTTCACGATTGTCTGTGCGGTGATTGCGCGGAACCTGACACGCGGCGCATCGGGTCGTAAATGGATGGCCATTCGGGATATGGACATCGCGGCCGAGATCATCGGGGTTAACCCGCTGAAAGCAAAGCTGACGGCCTTTGCGGTATCATCGTTCTTTGTGGGTATCTCTGGCGCGTTGTTTTTCTCGGTCTATCTGGGTGCTGTCGAAGTGGGTGAAGCGTTTGGCATTACCAAGTCATTTCTGGTGCTCTTTATGATCATTATTGGCGGTCTTGGCAGCATCTTTGGATCGTTTGCGGGGGCGGCGTTTCTGGTGCTGTTGCCTGTGGCGCTGAAGGTTGTTGGCGTGGACTGGCTGGGCTGGCCCACGGACATCGTCGCGCATTTGCAGTTGGTGATTGTTGGTGGTTTGATCGTGATCTTTTTGATCGCGGAACCGCACGGGATCGCGCAATTGTGGCGTGTGGCGAAAGAGAAATTGAGATTGTGGCCGTTCCCGCACTAGGGGGGGCGCATGAATAAGCGGGGTAAACCCGTGAAGAATGGCGGGGTGAACCCCGCCCTACGAAACAAGTCGGATAAAATCCAAGGGAGGAAACCACCGATGAAACTTAAACTAGCGACAATGGCCGTTGCCGGACTTATGGCCGCGGGCCCCGTGCTGGCGGATCTTGTGATGCCGTCACTCAGCTTTCGAACCGGACCTTATGCAGTCGGGGGCATTCCCCTTGCTGATGGATACGCCGATTATTTCACGCTGGTGAATGAGCGCGATGGCGGTATCGGTGGCGTGCCGGTGCGCGTGCTGGAGTGTGAGACGGCTTATAACACCGAAAAAGGTGTGGAATGCTATGAGGCGACCAAAGGCGAAGGATCGCTTTTGTATCAACCTTTCTCAACTGGTATCACGTACCAGCTGATCCCCAAAGTGACGGCTGACGGTATCGCGCTGCACACAATGGGCTATGGCCGGACGTCTGCCGCGAACGGCAAGGTGTTCTCCAATGTGTTCAACTTCCCTGCGAACTACTGGGATGCGGCGTCTGTTGCGATCAACTATCTGCTGGACGAAAACGGTGGCGACATCAAAGGGCGCAAAATTGCGCTGGTTTACCACAACTCAGCCTATGGCAAAGAGCCGATCCGCACGCTGGAAACGCTGGCCGAAAAGCACGGTTTCGAGCTGAGCTTGCTGCCTGTTGACCACCCCGGTCAGGAGCAGAAATCACAGTGGCTGCAAATTCGCCGCGAGAAGCCTGATACAGTTCTGATGTGGGGCTGGGGCGTGATGAACCAGGTTGCCATTCAGGAAGCGGCCAACATCCGCTATCCGATGGAGAATTTCATTGGTGTGTGGTGGTCTGGTGCCGAAGCTGACGTGATCCCGGTGGGCGCGGCTGCGAATGGCTACAAGGCGTTGACCATGAACGGTGTCGGCAAAAACTTTCCGATCTATGACGATCTGCAAAAGTATGTCTATGACGCGGGCAAATCAGCCGGTGCAGGCGACCAAAGCGGTACGGTTCTGTACAGCCGGACGATCTATGCGGGTTTCCTTGCGCATATGGCGATCCTGAAAGCCCAAGAGATGCACGGCGTTGCCGACATCACGCAGGCGATGATGGTCGACGGCATGGAAAACCTCGTCATCACCAACGAGATGATGGAAAAGTATGGCGTCACAGGCATGGGTCCTGAGTTTGCTGTCAGCTGTGAGAACCACGGTGGTCCGGGTCTTGGTGCGGTAACGCAGTGGGATGCAGCGGCTGGCGTCTGGAACCAGATTTCTGATTTCAAAGCGTCCGACAAAGAAGTCATCGACGCGCTGATCGAAGAAGACAGCATGGCGTTCGCGGCAGAAAACAACATTGATCTGCGGTGTAACTGATTGTGTTAACGGCCCCGGCGGTGTCTTGCCGCCGGGGCCATCCTTTGTGAATTGGGGCTGAAATATCATGCTGGACGATGTCAAAACTGCCGATGCACAGGTCGAGAACGTGTTGGAGGTCAACAACATTGAGGTGATCTACAACCATGTGATCCTTGTGTTGAAAGGCGTTAGCCTGAATGTACCCAAAGGGGGCATTACCGCGCTTTTGGGGGGTAATGGTGCGGGCAAAACGACGACGCTTAAGGCGATATCGGGCTTGTTGGCTTCAGAGCGTGGCGAGGTGACCAAGGGGTCGATCAAGTATCGCGGCGTCGATATTTCGCGTGCGGACCCGGCTGAGACGGTGAAAAAAGGTGTCGTGCAGGTGATGGAAGGCCGTCACTGTTTCGAGCACTTGACGGTTGAGGAAAACCTTATGACGGGTGCGTATACACGCACCGACGGCAAGGGTGCGATCGCAGCGGATCTGGAACTGGTCTATAATTATTTTCCGCGTTTGCGTGACCGGCGCAAGTCGCAGGCGGGCTATACCTCGGGCGGCGAGCAGCAGATGTGCGCGGTGGGCCGTGCCTTGATGTCCAAGCCCGAGACGATTTTGCTGGATGAGCCATCCATGGGATTGGCCCCTCAATTGGTGGAACAGATTTTCCAGATCGTGAAGACGATCAATGAAAAGGAAGGCGTGACTTTCCTTTTGGCGGAGCAGAACACCAACGTGGCGCTGCGTTTCGCGCATTACGGCTACATTCTGGAATCCGGTCGGGTTGTGATGGACGGTTTGGCCAGTGATCTGCGCGAAAACCAGGACGTCAAGGAATTCTACCTTGGCATGTCGGATGAGGGGCGCAAGTCGTTCCGCGATGTGCGGTCGTATCGCCGTCGTAAGCGTTGGTTGAGCTAAGGTGGAGACATCGGCGCATAGCGACGATCCGCATCTGGTAGACCGTGTTGGTTGGCTGCGCGCGGCGGTGATGGGCGCAAATGACGGGATTGTTTCGGTTGCCTCCGTGATTGTGGGTGTGGCTGCGGCGGACCCTTCGCATCGCACCGTCATCATTGCGGGTGCGGCAGCCCTTGCGGCCGGTGCGATGTCGATGGCAGCAGGCGAATACGTCAGCGTGTCGTCGCAGGCTGATCTGGAGGCCGCCGATATCGAGCGTGAGCGTCAGGCGTTGGTCGATGATCCGGTTGGTGAAGAAGCAGAACTGGCAGCGATTTATCAAGAGCGTGGTTTGTCGAAAGAAACCGCCGCATTGGTCGCGCGCGAGTTGACTGAAAATGACGCCTTGGGTGCGCATGTGCGTGATGAACTGGGATTGAATGATGTGCAGGCGGCGCAACCGCTGTTGGCGGCAGTCACTTCGGCGATCACGTTCAGTGCGTTTGCCGCAGTGCCTTTGATTGCCGCTTGGTTTGCGCCGATTGCGATTCTGATCCCGATTGTGGTGGTTGTGACGTTGATTGCCTTGACGGGTCTGGGCGCGCTGGGTGCGATTGCCGGTGGCGCCTCAATCGGGCCTGCGGCGTTGCGGGTTGTGGTCTGGGGCGGTTTGGCGATGGCGGTTACTGCTGCTGTGGGTCGATTGTTTGGGGTCGCCGTTTAACGGGGATCGAAGAAATTGCAGGGTTGCCCTGTTTGGTGAAGATGAGTGACTGATATGAGCAATTTCGACGATCTTGAGACCCGCAGTGCGGATGCCCGTATGTCCGCGCAGGCTGCGCAATTGCGCGCGATTTTGGGGCGTGAGGATGTGCAGGATGCCAGCGATCTGGTGAAACTGCCGGTGTTGCGCAAGTCAGATTTGAGTGCGGCACAAAAAGCCGAACCGCCCTTTGGCGGGCTGCATGTGGGACAGATTACCCATGTGTTTCAATCCCCTGGTCCGATTTATGAGCCCGGTGGATCATCGCCTGACTGGTGGCGCATGGGGCGGTTTCTGACCGCTGCGGGCATTGGCGCGGATGACATCGTGCACAATTGTTTTGGCTATCACCTGACCCCTGCGGGCCACATGTTTGAAAGCGGTGCGCGCGCTGTTGGGGCGAGGGTTTTGCCAGCAGGGACCGGACAGACGGAATTGCAGGTGCAGGCGGCGCTGGACATCGGAACGACCGCCTATGCGGGCACGCCGGATTACCTGAAAATCATCCTCGAGAAAGCCGATGAGATGGGTGTCACGCTGCGGATTGCCAAGGCGGCAGTTGGCGGTGGTGCGTTGTTCCCGTCATTAAGACAATATTATATCGACCGTGGGATCTCGTGTTTGCAGTGCTATGCGACCGCCGATCTGGGCAACGTCGCCTATGAAAGCGATGCGATGGAAGGCATGATTGTCGATGAGGGCGTGATTGTCGAGATTGTGACACCCGGCACCGGTGACCCGGTTGAGGCAGGCGAGGTCGGTGAGGTTGTTGTGACATCGTTGAACCCCGACTATCCGTTGATTCGTTTTGCGACGGGAGATCTGAGCGCGGTGATGCCGGGGCAATCGCCTTGCGGGCGGACGAACATGCGCATCAAAGGCTGGATGGGCCGTGCGGACCAGACGACCAAAATCAAGGGGATGTTCGTGCGCCCCGAACAGGTGGCGGCCCTTGTCGCACACCACCAAGAGGTGCTGCGCGCACGCGTGATCGCCAGCCGCGCAGGCGAACAGGACGTGATGACCGTCCAGATCGAAAGCGCGGGCGGCGATGCCGATGCCTATGCCCAGACGGTTGTGAATGTGCTGAAGCTGAAGGGCAAAGTCGTTGTTGTCGATCCCGGTAGCCTGCCACGCGACGGTCTGGTGATCGAGGATCAGCGCACCTACGATTGAGCATGCGGTACAGCAGCCACTGGCATTCCCGACTGAAATAGTCGAAATAGAGGCATGACCGTACAGACACCAGATATGCCCCACAAAAGACGCGCCGATGGGCCGCGTGTTTTGGGTGTTTTGGCGCTTGTTGTGGCGGGGATTTGTGCGTTGCCCATGCTGGCGGTTGCCATGGCCGCGTTCAGCGGCGGCACCGACACGGTACAGCATCTGATCTCTACCGTGTTGGGGCGGTACACGCTGACAACGCTGGCGTTGGTGGTGATGGTGGCCATTGGCACCTTTGGCCTTGGCGTGGGGGCGGCGTGGCTGGTCACGATGACACGGTTCCCGGGCGTGCGGTTTTTCGAGATTGCGCTGGTGTTGCCTTTGGCGTTTCCGGCCTATGTGCTGGCCTATGCCTATACGTCTGTTCTGGATCATCCCGGCATTGTGCAGACGTTGCTGCGTGATGTGACGGGGTGGGGGCCGCGCGACTATTGGTTCCCTGATATCAGGTCGTTGGGTGGGGCGGCCTTGATGCTGATCCTTGTGCTTTATCCGTATGTCTATCTGCTGAGCCGGGCTGCGTTTTTGCAGCAAAGCGGGACGACGTTTTTGGCCGCACGGGCGCTGGGATCATCTGCGTGGGCCGCATTTTTCAAGGTGAGCCTGCCGCTGGCACGTCCGGCGATTGCGGGGGGCGTGTTGCTGGCGGTGATGGAGACGATCGCGGATTTCGGAACGGTCGCGTATTTTGGCGTTCAGACGTTTGCGACGGGGATCTATACATCGTGGTTTGCGCTTTATGATCGTGCAGGGGCGGCGCAATTGGCGCTGTGTTTGCTGTCGTTTGCCTTGTTGTTGGCGATGCTGGAACGGGCGCAGCGCGGGCGGGCAAAGTACCATGATACGGCGCGGCGTGCCCAAGCAATGCCGCCGATTGAATTAACCGGAGGGCATGCGGGGTTTGCGGTTTTAGCCTGTGCTGTGCCTGTGATCTTGGGCGCGGTGTTGCCGATTGTGATCTTGTTCACGATGGGTCTGGGGTCAGAGCAGAACCTGCTGAGCCCGCGCTATCTGGGGTTTATCCGCAATTCTGTGACGCTGGCGGGGGTCGCGGCTGTGGTGACGGTCGCGGCGGCGATTGCGGTCGGGTTCTTTCGGCGGATGCGACCCGGCAAGACGTCATCGTCCGCGACCTACGTGGCACGGTTGGGGTATGCGGTGCCCGGTGGGGTCATTGCGGTCGGGTTGATGGTGCCGTTTGCGGCGTTCGACAATGCGCTGGATGCGTGGATGCGTGAGACATTTGATATCTCGACAGGGTTGTTGATCACCGGTTCGATCTGGCTGCTGGTTGCGGCCTATATGGTGCGGTTTCTAGCGGCGGCGCTGGGGGCCTATGAGGGCGGGCAGGCGATGGTGCATGATAATATGGATGCAGCGTCGCGGTCTTTGGGCACGACGCCGATTGGCACGTTGCGGCGGGTGCATTTGCCAATCCTCGCGCCCAGTTTGCTGACCGCGCTGTTGATTGTGTTTGTCGACGTGATGAAGGAACTGCCCGCGACGCTGATCATGCGGCCCTTCAATTATGATACGCTGGCGGTGCAGGCCTACCGATTGGCATCTGATGAACGGTTGGATGGGGCGGCGGTGCCGTCCTTGGTCATCGTCGCGATGGGATTGTTGCCGGTGATCCTGATTTGTCGTCAAGTGGGGCGGCAGCGGTAGAGCGTCCCGAGACGAACCCGGGACGCGTTTTCTTAGACAGGTGTTTTGGTCTCTGTCGGCATTTTATCTTGGGTTTTGGTGTCGAAATCTGACGCATCGTGGCGTTCGTGCAGTTGCATCGCCAGATCGTCACCAAAGGCGCGGTTGACCATGCGGCCACGGGTGACAGCAGGACGCGCGTCGATGGTTTCGGCCCAACGCATCACGTTTTTGTAGGACGCCACGTCGAGAAATTCAGCCGCAGAATAAAGGCGACCCAAAGCCAGTTGGCCGTACCAAGACCAGATTGCCATATCCGCAATGGAATATTCGCCCGCGAACCATTCGTTGTCGGCCAAATGGCGGTCCATGACGTCAAGCTGGCGCTTGGCCTCCATCGTGAAGCGGTTGATGGCGTATTCGTCTTTGTGGGGCGCATAGGCGTAGAAGTGGCCAAAACCGCCGCCCAAGTAGGGTGCGCTGCCCATTTGCCAGAAAAGCCAGCTGTACATTTCTGTGCGCATGGCGGGGTCTTTGGGGATGAAGGCGTCAAATTTCTCGGCCAGATACATCATCATCGAGGCGCTCTCAAAGATGCGCTGGGGCGTGTCGCCGGAGCGGTCCATCATCGCGGGGATTTTTGAGTTCGGGTTCACATCGACAAAGCCGGAGGTGAACTGGTCGCCTTCCATGATGTTGATCAGCCATGCGTCGTATTCCGCGCCGGCGTGGCCTGCGGCCAGTAGTTCTTCGAGCAGCACGGTGACTTTGACGCCGTTGGGGGTGGCGAGGGAGTAGAGTTGGATAGGGTGTTTGCCGACGGGCAGATCGCGGTCGGATGTCGGGCCTGCGATGGGGCGGTTGATAGAGGCAAAGCGGCCGCCGCTTTCACTGTCCCATGTCCATACTTTTTCGGGGGTGTATTCGGAGGTGTCAGTCATGTGTTCTTTCACTTGTTCGGGGCAGCGCAGAGGGCGGCCTTACGGAGATGCGCACAAGGTGAGGGTTTACGCCGTTGACTTCCAGCGGATAATTTTGTGGTCGTGAAAGTGTGATCCGATGCAGGCTGCGGGGGATTACCGGCAGGGCAATCGCCTGTTTTGCCATGACGCGGCGTTGTGTGGTCAGGTTCCATCACAAGGGTAGTTTTAGGCCAGATGGGCATCGTATTGGCGTTGAACAAAGCGTCGTCCTTGCGCGACGGTCAAACAAGCGCGTGCGGGTGCGTTCAATGATCCGGCAAGGCGCATGATCGCGAGACGATCAGAGACCGGGCAACTTGACAGATAGGCGGGTCCAGCCAGCAGGCTTTCGGTCGGGACACCTTCGGCATAGATGACTTCATGTCTGGACAGCAGGATGTGGTGGTAACTGACGCGCCGACAGCCCTGCATCACCCTGACGCTGGGAAGGTCTGTCAGGCTACGGGCGGGGACAAACAGGTTGCCTGCGACAAGAATCCTGTGTTGTGGTGAGACCCGCAGGCTGCGCCTTGGCTTGCCGTTGCCAAGGCTGCCGGGTTTGAATTCTATGGGCTGTTGCCGCGTTCGGGTAAGGTCGACGTGCGTCAGATACCGGCATCCGGCCCAGCGGACTGGTTGCGGACCGTTGTCTTTGGTCAACACAAGATCACCCACCTTTAGCATATCGACGGGGACGTCGCCGTTCGGCGTTGCGATCAGGGTTCCGGCAACAAAGCAGGGCACGCTTACAGCTGTGGATTCGTAGCTGCCGGATTTTGCGTTGTAGCGGTAGGAATTACCGGCCCATTGGTCCTCCATCGCGGCGTGGCCGTCTAAGGTGCCAACGTTTGTTGTGCCGGGAAACCCCGGAAGATTCTGGACCTCTGGCGGATCGGAGGACATGTTGAAGACGATATATTCGCCAGTGTCAGGATTGACGAGTGCGATTGATTCAGCGGGGCTGCCGCTGTTGCCTTCGGTCAGAAAATTTGTGCTTTGCTCCCCTGCGCCGGATTCTACCCCCCCTTCGGAGGCTTCCTGCGCCTAATCGGGCGGCGCACCGGTGATTTCATTGACGATGTATAGAGTTTCGTCAGGTTGCAGCACCGTGCCGGGCGGAAAGGTATGGTAAAGGCCATCCTGTGGGACGTCAGGTGCGCCGGTTCCAATAGAATCCGACCATATCTGCCAACCAGAGATGTCCATCGGGCTGCCGGCGGTGTTTGTGAAGGAGACAAATTCGTCTTCTTGGGTGGCTGTGCCATCACCATCGCTATCAAAGGGCTGCTGACCGTCGGCTGTTCCGCTGTTGTCGCCATAGATCTGGTCGAACCGGACGCCTTCAAGATTTGCCGTCATCGCACCCTCCTTGGTTGGGTTGCGAGACTGTGTCAGAAAGACGATCAAAGCCGCGTTAAGACGCGCCGACATAATTATTAAAATTTGTCAGTAAAAGTTACATTGGCGGTCCGGGTAACTTGGCGGTTGGGGTAAAGAAAAAGGCCGCCCCGAAAGGCAGCCTCATTCAATACAATGCTCATAAAAGAGCGATATGCGGTGGTTCAACCCTGACGGGCTTTGAACCGGCGCTGCGTTTTGTTGATCACGTAAACGCGGCCCTTGCGACGCACAACGCGACAATCACGGTGCCGGTTTTTGAGCGAGCGGAGCGAATTGCGAACTTTCATGTTCTTATCCTTCCTGTCTGGGCCCTGCCTTCGGTAAGAGAAGGTCCAGCGCCGGGTTACGGGCGACCCCTTGTAAAGGGCCAATGAATGTCCCTGCATGCAGGGCGTAAAATCGTATGGTGGGCGATACTGGGATCGAACCAGTGACCCCTTCGATGTCAACGAAGTGCTCTACCGCTGAGCTAATCACCCACTTTGCCAGTTTGACATCCAGTCCCCACAAAAAATGGGGCGCAAAATGCCGCGCCAGTTGGGCTGCTATAAAAGGAGTCGGGGGTGGGATCAAGGGCTTTTGGGAATTGTTCTTTTTGCGCTATGTATGGCGCAAAGGGGAATGCCATGACCACGTCAGCATATGAAGTTTTGCATCCTGAGCGCGACATATCCTGTGTGCTATTTGCATCACCGCATTCGGGCCGGCACTATGCGTGGTCGTTTATGCGGACCTCTGTTCTGGATGAACATGTGATCCGGTCCTCGGAAGATGCGTTTGTAGATCAATTGTTTGAATGTGCGCCGCAATTTGGCGCGTCTTTCATTCGTGCAGGGGCGCCAAGGGCTTATGTCGATTTGAACCGGGCCTGTGACGAACTGGACCCTGCGTTGATCGAAGGGGTGCGCCGGCAACGGCATAATCCGCGTGTCGCTTCGGGGCTTGGGGTGATTCCGCGGGTGGTGGCGAACGGGCGCGCAATTTACCGGGGCAAGATCAGCCGGGATGAGGCGACGCGGCGGATTGACGAGATTTGGCGTCCCTATCATGCAAAACTGCAGAGCTTGCTGGATGCAGCACATCGGCGGCACGGGCAGGCGGTGTTGCTTGATTGTCATTCGATGCCGCATGAGGCGATGGACGGGGTCATGCGGGCGGGCATGCGCCGTCCTGATGTGGTGTTGGGCGACCGGTTTGGCGCATCGGCCAGCGGGGACGTCGTGGACCGGGTCGAAGCGGCGTTTGTGGAGGCGGGGTTTGTCGTGACGCGCAACACGCCGTTCGCGGGGGCGTACATCACGCAGGCCTACGGGCGGCCCGCGCGTGGCCAGCATGCGGTACAGATCGAGATTGATCGGTCGCTTTATATGAACGAGACGCTGATCCGTCCCAACGGGAATTTCGACGATGTGCGAAAAGCGTTGCGCGCCGTTGTGGCGGACGTGGCGCGGATCGGGCAATGGCGTGTGCCGTTGGCGGCCGAGTGATCTGAAGGACGCAGGCTGTGCCTGCGACGACATTTTTGGTGAATGGCGCGCGGGCCGAGTGTGATTTGCGGCTGTTGCGTTTTGGCTTGATGTTTTTTTGAGTTTATTTGGAAAATTGAAAGGGATTGGGTGTGCGTCACTGTGGCGTCAGCGCAGGGAGCGGCCTTTGACGATGGCGCGTGCGCCGTAGCGGTTGCGGATGGTGTCGGTCGCGCGTTCTGCGCGGGAGCGTTTGGTGGCGTCCGGATCAAGCAGGTCCCCGGCGAGGTCGGCACCCTCAGCGGTGGTCAGTTCAGAGATGCCGCAGCCAATGAGCCTGAAGGGGCCTTTGTCATCCAGTTGATCAAAGAGCGCGCGGGCGTGGCGGTAGATGCGGTCGGCCAGTTGGGTGGGGTCCGTGAGAGAGACGCGGCGCGTGAGGGATTTGAAGTCAGAGCGTTTCAGTTTCAGGGTGACGACACGGCCTGCGATGTCGCGGGCTTTGGCGCGGTCGGCGACTTGTTCTGACAGCCGCCAGATATGGCCATCAAGGATGTCGCGGTCTGATGTATCGTCGTTGAAGGTGGTTTCTTTGCTGATGGATTTGACCGGCGCGTTGGCGGAAATTCGGCGGTGGTCTTGACCGCGCGCCAGATGCCAGAGGCGGTCGCCCATGGAGCCAAAACGGGCAACCAGATCGGTTTGTTCCCAGCGCAACAGGTCCGCGAAGGTACGAATACCTGCCTTGTCGAGCGACGCGCGGGTAACGGCACCGACGCCCCAGATCAGGCGAACGGGTTTGTCGCGCAGGAAATCGGTGGTTTCAGCCGCACCGATGATGGAAAAGCCATGCGGTTTATCGAGATCGGAGGCGACTTTGGCGAGGAATTTGTTGTGGCTGAGGCCGATGGAGCCGGTAAGGCCCAGTTCGGTTTTCATCCGGCGCACAAGGTGGGCCAGCATCACGGCGGGCGGTGCGCCATGCAGGCGGGCGGTGCCGGTCATGTCGAGAAATGCTTCGTCCAATGACAGCGGCTCAATCGCGGGGGTAAGGTCCTCCATCATTTTGCGAATGGCGCGGGAGGCCTCAACGTAGGCGTCCATGCGGGGTTTGATGATCACCGCTTCGGGACAGAGTTTGAGGGCTTGGAACATCGGCATTGCGGAGCGGACGCCGCGAATGCGGGCGATATAGCAGGCAGTCGAGACAACGCCGCGGCGACCGCCGCCGATGATGACGGGTTTGCCCTCAAGGCTGGGATCGTCGCGTTTTTCGACAGAGGCGTAGAATGCGTCGCAATCCATATGGGCGATTGTCAGGGTGTCCAGTTCGGGGTGGGACAGCACGCGGGGGCTGCCGCAGGACGGGCAGCGGCGGGCAGGGGCGATTTGAGCAAGGCAGTCGCGGCAAAGGGCGGCCATGGCAAAGGGTCCATCTGGCTGTGTGGTGTGATATTACCTGAGGCGGGAGGCGTTGAACATGGGGACAGAGGGGAACATGGGGACAGAGGGCGGATTTGATGGCGCGAAGGTTGCGCTGTTTCTAGGTGACAAACTGGCCGTGATTTTGCGGGATGATCTGCCGGGTTTGTCGTTTGCGGGGCATTGGGATTTGCCCGGTGGCGGGCGCGAGCGGCACGAGACCCCGTTTGAATGTGTCGCACGGGAGTGTGAGGAGGAATTGGGGTTGGTGCTGCGGCAGCAGAACATGGTCTGGTCACGGGCGTTTAGCAACGCCGTGACCGGCAAAGGAAACGTGTGGTTTTTTGTGGCAAAACTGCCCGTGGATGCGGTTGAACAGGTCCGGTTTGGCAGTGAGGGCCAGCGTTGGTCGATGATGTCAACGCAAGGCTATCTGTCGCATCTCAAAGCGGTGCCTGCGTTTCAGGGGCGTCTGCGTATGTGGATGGAGGTGTAAAGGCCCCCCCGCAACGTTTGCGGGGGGCAGGTGACGAACATCAGGAAGAACCAGTTCGTCGGGGAGTATCACCTTTTTCAAATCTAGCATGGAAGAATCCACTGACCTAGCAGGGAATTCCTGACTAAAGGGTCAAAAGTGTTTTTGTTGTTAAATTACTACAGTCACAGGTAGAAACTGTGGTGTTTCTACATCGTATCCAGGATCGCCTGGGTCGCGGCACGTGGATCAGCGGCCTGCCAGATGGGTCTGCCGATGACGATGTGGTCAGCGCCGTCGCGCACCGCTTGGGCAGGTGTCGCGACGCGTTTTTGATCCCCCAATGCTGCGTTTTCGGGGCGCACGCCGGGGGTAACGATCAGCTTGCCTGCCGCTTCGGGCAAGGCGCGGATGGCTGCCGCCTCGCGGGGGGAGGCGATGACGCCGTCGGCGCCAGCGTCAAAGGCGCGGCCTGCGCGGGTCAGGACCAGATCGGCCAGATCGCCCGCCTGAATAAGGGACGCGTCGAGGTCGGCACGGTCGAGGGAGGTAAGTATTGTAACGCCGAGGATCTTGAGGTTCGTGCCAGAGGCCCCTTGTTTTGCGGCGCGCACGACATGCGGGTCGCCGTGCACGGTCAGGAAATCCAGATCGAATTGGGCAAGTCCACGCACGGCGGCCTCAACCGTGGCACCGATGTCAAACAGTTTCATGTCCAGAAAGATGCGTTTGCCGTGTTCCTGTATCAGCTCGTTGGCAAGCCCGAGGCCGCCGCCGGTCAACATGCCCAGACCGATTTTGTAAAAACCAACGCTGTCGCCCAGTTTTTCTGCCAAGGCGAGGCCTGCAACGGCATTTGGCACATCAAGCGCTACGATTAGACGGTCATCGGGCATTGGAGGGTCTCCTTGTTGGATATGATCCTGTCGGGACTGCCCGAGGGGAAGAACGGCGTCAAGGATGATGGTTGCGTCCGAAAGGGTAAAAAAGCCCGACAGAATGCGGTGTGAGGCGGGCTTGGATCCTGTGATTCGCACCGGCAGGCATTTTGCGCCGGTGCCATGGCATTTAAAAAATCTACCTCTGTCGCAGAGGCGCATTATGCTGCTTTGGTTTGATATATGTCATGAAGGTCTTGACCCAAGAGCTTAAATTCCCATTTCGAGTAGTAAGGCCCAGAGGGTGCGTGCCGCAGGGCGGGCGTACAGACTGAAGGGGTGCTTAACAAAAAAGGAGAGACCCATGGACTTGAGCAAGTTCACGGAGCGGTCGCGCGGGTTTATTCAAGCCGCACAGACCATTGCGACACGTGACAATCATCAGCGATTGACGCCTGAACACCTACTTAAAGCATTGTTGGACGATGATCAGGGGCTTGCTGCCAATCTGATCAATGCGTCTGGCGGGGATGCCAAGCGCGTCACTCAGGCGATGGAGCTTGGCTTGGCCAAGATGCCGAAAGTCAGTGGCGATGCTGCGCAGACCTATCTGGATAATGCGACGACCAAGGTATTGGCCGAGGCTGAGGCGTTGGCCAAGAAAGCAGGCGACAGTTTTGTGCCTGTCGAGCGGATTTTGATGGCGCTTTGCATGGTCAAATCCGGTGCGAAAGTTGCATTGGAAGAAGGTAAAGTCACTGCACAAGGGCTGAACACGGCGATCAACGACATTCGCAAGGGCCGCACGGCGGACACGGCGAGTGCCGAGGAGGGCTATGAGGCGCTGAAGAAATACAGCACCGATTTGACAGCGCGCGCCGAAGAGGGTCGGATTGACCCGATCATCGGGCGTGACGATGAAATTCGCCGCACGATGCAGGTGTTGAGCCGTCGGACCAAGAACAACCCGGTGCTGATTGGTGAGCCGGGCGTCGGTAAGACCGCAATCGCCGAAGGATTGGCCCTGCGTATTGTGAACGGGGACGTGCCCGAGAGTTTGCGCAACAAAAAGTTGTTGTCGCTGGACATGGGGGCGTTGATTGCAGGCGCGAAATATCGGGGTGAGTTCGAGGAGCGGCTGAAGGCCGTTCTGACCGAGGTGACCGAGGCCGCGGGCGAGATTATTCTGTTCATCGACGAGATGCACACGCTGGTCGGTGCGGGCAAAGCGGATGGTGCGATGGATGCATCGAACCTGCTGAAACCAGCGTTGGCGCGGGGCGAACTGCACTGTATCGGTGCGACCACTTTGGATGAATACCGCAAGCATGTGGAAAAAGACGCAGCATTAGCGCGGCGGTTCCAGCCAGTGATTGTCCAAGAGCCGACGGTGGAAGACACCATTTCGATTTTGCGCGGTATCAAGGAAAAGTATGAACTGCACCACGGGGTGCGGATCTCAGACAGTGCTCTGGTTGCCGCGGCGACGCTGTCACATCGCTATATCACGGACCGGTTCTTGCCGGACAAGGCGATTGACCTGATGGATGAAGCTGCCAGCCGTCTGAGGATGGAAGTGGACAGCAAGCCAGAGGAACTTGATGCGCTGGACCGCCAGATATTGCAGCTTCAGATCGAGGAAGAAGCGTTGAAGCTGGAGGATGATGTGGCGTCCAAAGACCGGTTGGAGACCTTGCAAAAGGATCTGGCCGAGTTGCAGGAGAAGTCATCCGAGATGACAGCCGCGTGGCAGGCAGAGCGTGACAAGCTGGCAGGTGCGCGTGACATCAAAGAAAAGCTGGACCACGCGCGGGCTGCGTTGGACATCGCAAAGCGTGATGGCAATTTGGCGAAAGCCGGTGAGTTGTCCTACGGCGTCATTCCGCAGCTTGAGAAAGAGCTGGAAGTCGCTGAATCCCGTGAGGACGGGATGATGGTCGAAGAAGCCGTGCGACCGGATCAGATCGCGAGTGTCGTGGAGCGTTGGACAGGTGTGCCAGCAGGCAAGATGCTGGAAGGCGAGCGTGACAAGCTTTTGCGGATGGAAGATCAGCTGCATGGGCGCGTGATCGGTCAGGATCAGGCCGTAAAAGCCGTGGCCAATGCGGTACGCCGTGCACGTGCGGGTCTGAACGACGAGAACCGTCCATTGGGGTCGTTCCTGTTTCTGGGACCAACTGGCGTGGGTAAGACCGAGCTGACCAAGGCCGTGGCGGAGTTCCTGTTTGACGATGATAACGCGATGGTCCGTCTGGACATGTCGGAGTTCATGGAAAAGCACAGCGTGTCCCGTTTGATTGGTGCCCCTCCCGGTTATGTCGGCTATGACGAGGGCGGTGTTTTGACCGAAGCTGTGCGGCGCAGACCGTATCAGGTGGTGCTGTTTGACGAGGTCGAAAAGGCGCATCCGGATGTGTTCAACGTGCTGTTGCAGGTTTTGGACGATGGTGTGCTGACCGATGGTCAGGGCCGCACGGTTGATTTCAAACAGACGCTGATCATTCTGACGTCGAACTTGGGTGCGCAAGCGCTGAGCCAACTGCCGGATGGTGGTGATATGGTAGGTGCCAAGCGGGATGTTATGGACGCGGTGCGTGCACATTTCCGGCCCGAGTTCCTGAACCGTCTGGACGAGACGATCATCTTTGACCGCTTGGCGCGGACAGACATGGCCGGGATCGTAGAGATTCAGATGGCGCGTTTGCTGAAACGTTTGTCGGGTCGCAAGATCGCGCTGGAACTGGATGATGCGGCCAAGATTTGGCTTGCGGACGAAGGGTATGACCCGGTGTTCGGTGCGCGGCCTTTGAAGCGTGTGATTCAGCGGGCGTTGCAGGATCCCTTGGCAGAAATGCTGCTGGCGGGTGATGTGAAAGACGGTGATGTGATCACAGTAAGCGCTGGCGCCGACGGTTTGATCATCGGAGGCCATGTCGCGGCAAGCAACCGGCCCAAACCGGATGATGCTGTCGTGCATTGAGCGCGCCAGAACACGTGCATTGAGCGCTTTAAATATAGAGTAAAAGAAAAGGCCGGGGTTTGTTCCCGGCCTTTTTTTGTGCTGCATGGTGTTATGGAAAATTTCAACTGCGTACTTTTTGATTGTGATGGCGTGCTGGTGGACAGTGAAAAGCTGGTCAACGGCACTTTGTCGGATGAGCTGAGCCTTTATGGCTTGGACATACCGCCTGCTGAAGTCGGTCGGCTTTTTGTCGGTGGCACGATGGCGGGGGTTATGCAGTCTGTGCGGGGCATGGGGGCGGATTTGCCTGATGATTGGCTGGACCTGATATACGCAAGGATCTTTGCGCAGTTGGCAGAGCACTGCGAGATTGTGAAAGGGGTTGCGGGCGTATTGGATCGTTTGGATGTGGCAGGCGTGGCCTATGCCACATGTTCCAATGGGCCGATGGCCAAGATGGAAGTCACCTTGACGCGGTGTGGATTGTGGGAGCGTTTCGAGGGGCGTATTTTCACCGCCCATGATTGCGCGCAGTCCAAGCCGTTTCCGGATGTGTATCTGAAGGCGGCAGAGGTTTTGGGTCTGCAGTCCGCGCAATGTGCGGTTGTTGAGGACAGTGTGACAGGCGCAAAGGCGGGTGTCGCAGCAGGGATGCCGGTGTTTGGCTACACTGCGGATAGCGATCCTGCAAAACTGGCACCGCATTGTGCCGCACTTTTTGACCGGATGGCGGCGTTGCCAGAATTACTGGGCTTGGATAGTCATGGTTGAGATTAAGACGGAGCGCTTGATCCTGCGCCCGCCGGGTGCCGAGGACGCGGCGGACCTGTTCGCCGTGTTCTCAAACGCCGAGGCGATGCGGTACTGGAGCAAGCCGATGTTCACTGACCCTGCACAGACGCTGGAGTATATAGACGCGGTGCGTGGTGCGGACCCTGCAAAGACGGCTGAATTTGTAGTGGAGTTCGAGGGGCGCGTTGTCGGCAAGGCCGGGTTTTGGCGGATGCCCGAGGTGGGGTATATCCTGCATCCGGATGTGTGGCGGCGCGGTTTGGGCGAAGAAGCGCTGCGGGCGTTGATGGCTTACGGGTTTGATACATTGAAGCTGTCGCGGATCACGGCGGATGTCGATCCTGACAATGCGGGGTCGCTGGCGTTGCTGGGCAAGCTGGGATTTGTCGAGACCGGGCGCGAAACGAACACGCTCAAAATCGGGGATGCGTGGTTTGACAGTGTGTATCTGGAACGGACCGCGCCCTGAGTAGCCATAAAAGAGGCCCGCCGGAGGGTTCCGGCGGGCCAATCCTGACAAGGCGTTCAGACAGCCTTGGTTCGGGGTTCGCTTATTCTGGCAAGATCACCATGTCGATGACGTGGATCACCCCGTTGGACGCTTCGATGTCTGCTGCTGTGACGGTTGCCGCTTCGACCATGACGCCATTGTCCAGATCAATCGTCAGCGTGCCGCCCTGAACGGTTGGTGCTTCCATGTCGTCGACCAGATCGGTGGACATCACTTTGCCCGGTACGACGTGATAGGTCAGGATGGAAACCAGTTGGCCTTTGTTTTCTGGCAGCAGCAAGGATGCGACTGTGCCTTCTGGCAGGGCTGCAAACGCGTCATCTGTTGGGGCGAATACTGTGAACGGGCCTTCACCTTTCAATGTCTCGACCAGACCGGCGGCCTCAGCAGCGGCCAGCAGTGTGCCGAATGAACCCGCGGCAGCGGCGGTGTTTACGATATCCTTGGAGTGGCCGTCCGCGATGGCTGTGGTACCAAACAGAGCAGCGGCAGTGGTAAGAGCGATTACAGATTTACGAAACATGTGTTTCTCCTTGAGAGACATTTAACAATGCCGTCAGTGACATCACTCAGGCTACGCCCGACAGAAGCGTTTGGTTCCACGTCATTTTTCCGCCTATGCGCTGTTCGCGCGCGTTGATTTTTGGAGGCCGCAAACTCAGCCTGCGATCTATCAAACTTCAATTCACACAGTTGTGAAAAATTAGATGAGAATTTCTTTGGAACCGGTGATTTTCTGGTGTCTCGCGGCGTTTCATTGACCTGACATTATAGTGTGGCGGGTGAAATGATGCCCGAAAGGGTTTGGTGGTTGAAGGGTGCCGCCTTACTTACCCTACAACAAAGCATAAGGAGTATCGCGATGGCCCACCGCTGGAACAACACACTGACGCATGATGACGTGACACCAAAGGCGGCGTTTCTGAACCGCAGGCAAGTGATGGCAGGAATGGCCGCAGGTGTGGGGTTGGCTGGTGTGGCGGGCCGTGCGCAGGCACAAGATGCACTGGTGCCCAATTCCTTTGAGGATATCACCCAGTACAATAACTACTACGAATTCGGAACCGGCAAGAACGACCCTGCTTTGAATGCGCATATGCTGACCACAAAACCGTGGAGCGTGAAGATTGACGGCATGGTCGACAATCCGGGCGACTATGATTTTGCGGACATCATGGAGGCGATGACGATTGAGGAGCGGATCTACCGGTTCCGCTGTGTTGAGGCGTGGTCGATGGTGATCCCGTGGAACGGTTTTGAGCTGGCTGATCTGCTGGCGATGGCCGGTGTGCAATCCAGCGCTAAGTATGTCGCGTTTGAAACGGCGTTGCGCCCAGATGAAATGCCCGGCGTGCGGTTCCCCGTCTTGGATTGGCCCTATGTCGAGGGTTTGCGGCTGGACGAGGCAATGCATCCGCTGACGATCATGGCGACAGGGATTTACGGCAAAGACATTCCTAACCAGAATGGTGCGCCGCTGCGTCTGGTGGTGCCGTGGAAATACGGGTTCAAGTCGATCAAATCCATCGTGCGGATTACGTTGACGGACAATGAACCACCGACCAGCTGGAACAAGGCGAATGCGCGGGAGTACGGGTTCTATAGTAACGTGAACCCCCAAGTGAACCATCCGCGTTGGTCCCAGGCAACAGAGCGCCCGATTGGGGGAGGTTTGTTTGCCAAGCGGCAGCCGACGCTAATGTTCAACGGTTACGAGGATGAAGTGGCCTCAATGTACGAAGGCATGGACCTGTCGGTAAAGATATAGGTGCAAAGGGAACGGGGCGGAAAATGCAGGTCACAGAGAATATCAACGGTTTTGTCCGTAAGGCCCCGACATGGACTGTGTATCTTCTTTATATACTACCTGCGCCCTACTTCTTTTATCTGGCGCTGACCGGGGGGCTTGGCCCTGATCCGGTTAAGCCGCTGGAGCACGAGTATGGTGAGATTGCGCTGCAGTTGTTGATCATCGGTTTGTGTATCTCTCCGCTGCGTCGGTTCGTTGGGATTAACCTGATCAAGTTTCGCCGCACGTTTGGCGTGTTGGCCTTTACCTATGTGGTGTTGCACTTGTTGGTGTGGGCGGTTCTGGATGTTCAAACGCTGGATGCAGTCATCGCGGATATCATCAAGCGTCCGTACATTACGATCGGGATGGCAGGGTTTCTGCTGCTGCTGCCCCTTGCGCTTACTTCTAACAACTGGTCGGTCCGCCGGTTGGGGCCGAAATGGCGGCAATTGCACAAGCTGACCTATGTGGCGGTTGTGTTGGGCGGGGTGCATTTCATCTGGTTGGTGAAAGGTATTCAACTGGAGCCGCTGCTGTATATGGCAGTGATCGTTGGTCTGCTGGCCTTGCGGGTGCCATGGAAGCGAACCATCCAAGCCAGAGCATAGGTATATAGTATGAGGAGAGCCGCCCTATCGGGGCGGCTTTTGCTTTGGGGCAGGCGATATGTGCTTTGCCGGGGTCATCTGATGGAATCGCCAAACTGGATTCGCGGAGATTCGAAGGCCAATTTGCTTGCGAGATGGAAAATAGGGGTGATTCACGCCGTTGATGTTCGCGCAAACATGTCGAAGCGCCTGATGTCTTGGGGGTATCGTTCAAGCCACCACAAGATGTGGGGTTTGGAGCAGAGACGCTTACCCAAGGTAAGAGCAATAAAGCTTCTGCAATCGTCCTTTTTGCGAAACATTCATTAAGCAAGTGCTTGTTTTTATGTGGAATTCAGAGTTTGTCATAAAAAATGCACAAACCCTCAAAAAACTGCTTGCGGCTAAGTTATTCAAACCTTAGAACCCCCCTTACCGGACGAGCAGAGACGCTTCGACGGGGCAGCGGACGGGACGGACTGAGGCGGAGACGCGGCGGTGGGTTCTGGAAGCTGGGGAGAATTCGGAGATTTGATGGCGGGGCGCGCTAGTAAGAATTA
>Ga0209199_1000064_pt1 | contig 160951 bp, 146 predicted proteins | sample COGITO_mtgs_1105_7_FD_184805 | JGI IMG/M metagenome (GOLD analysis project Ga0209199, IMG submission 184805) | Pelagic marine microbial communities from North Sea - COGITO_mtgs_110523 (SPAdes) (version 2) | ecosystem: Environmental > Aquatic > Marine > Epipelagic ... | reverse complement strand
TCATCCCTCACTAATAAGCCCTCGCGCTCAAGAAAACCCGCCACACGCTGGCTAATGCGGTGAGTAAGACTATTCAGTTCACTTTTTGTCGGGGCTTTTATCGGGTGACCAATTTATCGGGAATGAATTAGGACTACTTCAGGTTGCCCGCAGGGTGGTGAACAAGGATGTTTCTCATCTAAACGCGTTTTGCCATAGTTATCTTCGGCATATACGCCATCGAGGTAGAGCATATGATAAATCGGCAGGATAGCCGATTTACACAGCCAGCGGCTGCCCGAAGGGGTGATGCACAGGGACGTGCTTCATGAAAATGGATATTTAAATGACTTCGGGCGTCCTGCCCTTCACCCCTGCGGAGCCAGCCTCCGGCTGTTCAAAATCGCTCCCGGCGGTTTTGTTAGCGCTGAGCCAAATCGTTGGATCAATGTTACCGCTCCCGTTTGTGCCGTCTTTTTGTTGTAGCCTGCTTTTTTAGTGATATGGGTGGCAAGTGTGCGATACACAATACCCAGTACTTTCCCCATGATGTGGGGATAGCTGGCAAACAAAAATCTAAGTTGAAAAGGGAAGCTCAATACCCATTGCCTAATGGGCTCATGGGGCAACACATCATCAACCAGCAAGGCGGTGCTTTCTGCCATTCGCCGCGCACCACAGCTGGGTCTGGCAGACCACGACTAGAACCCTCTGCGTGATGACGTGCAGGATGCACAAATGCCGCGGGCGCATGGATGCTCAGGAGCGGCCAACTGAACGCAACCAAGTGCTCATGATGACAATCTTCACAACGTACTCGCAAAAACCCATATTCCAAACGACCGCACTTGAGGTACGCTTCAAATTCTGACCGCACATACTTGGGTAAATCTTTATCTTGTTGCCCCATGTGGCTCAGAAACCGCGGGTAATATTTTTCAATAATTTGATAAAGAAGGGTTTGCTCTGGTTTATGACGTTCATACTTTAACGTCCCCTCTTTTTTGGCATCCTTGACAATAGACATATACCACCCCAATAGCTGTATCTTTATACAGTATAGGTGTGTTTTTATTGTCGGCATGCTGGGACTTTATAGTGCAAAGATATGGGTATTAGTGGTTGAAAAACTAATTAGCTTTATGAGTAAAAGCAAACGGCCCCCAAAAGAGCCGCTATGCTTGATGACTATATTACCCGCTGGTTACGATGGGTAGTTGCAGGGCTGGATGACAAGCCGATTAAGATTGTTTTCCGTAACGAGCAAATGACAAGCCCGCTAAGCCCAGCGACAACGATATAACAGTTCCGGGTTCGGGTAATGTCACGCGGTTGGCTATCCTAATAACCGTACCAATATCGATATCATAATTTACCCGATTCCCGTAGCTGCCTAATGCAGCCCTTGCGTCGAATCCCCATATATCAATGGACCCATTCGGGCCAAACGAATAGAATGAGTAAAATGTCAATTCCCCGCCGCTTACATTAAATCTATCGATAGATATGTTGTAATACGTGTCAGCCTTTAAGTAAATCTATGTTAACAAAAGATGATCACCATCTATTATTTGAAGCAGTCGGTCAGTCTGGCATAGTTGGGCGATTTACTGTCATCTTTGGTACGATTGATGAATTAAAAGATACTGGCAATATACGCCTGTTAGTTTCAAAAAAGCTGCGAATTGACCTTGCAAACCTGTGTCAAACATATCAACAAATAATTCGTCTGTCTGCAATAAGAAATATTCTCAGAGGGCAAGATTTTCCAGTCTTAGTCAGGCACCTCAAACCCAACAGTAAAAGCGAAGTCGCTTGGAATGAGGAATTAGCCGAACAAAACAAGAGATAAATATTTGGTGCGTTAACTGTAATTCTTCAAAACCTGAAAAATGATTTGTCGGATACAGAAATACTCACCAACGAGTTGTGAACATAACAGGCATCATCGAGCAAGAATTGGAAAAGGATAAATGGGGGGAATTAGGTCCCGGGCCATTACTGATGATAAGAGACGCTAAGTTATGTTGTTTATGTGTAATTTCAAAAAAATCAAAAGCGTCAGATCCAAGTCAATCATTATGACTCCGCAACTATTCGCCATCCAAGAGGCCGGACTCGTTTGCCTTCCTTTAACTGTTTCTCTGATATGGCTTCGACTTCTGCAAAAAAAATTCACTCTGCAATACAAAACCTTTATTAGCTGATTTTCAGATATCCTCAACCAATTTCCAATCAACTTGATATCTGAATTAGCTGAGACAACTGAACTACCCCCCTTAGTTAGATAGTTTTAATGATCAAAAGAGTTGACCCCTTTGGTTGTTTAGCGAGAACAATCTTTGAGGATTTAGAACCGGCGCCACGCCAACCCAGTGTTCGTCCCAGTTACCGTAAGGCGGCATGGCTCCATCCCTTATGCTTAGATAATGGCGATTCTGATTATTGTATTTCATGACTCCGGCATGGTTTTTGTAAGTAGTGGAGGTTATACCTGCCATCGTTTTACCTTCTTTGCCGTGGCCGTGCAACATCCAGTACTGCTCGACATGCCCGTTTTTAATCTTAACTCTGGTGACAATGCCCATATGATTGATACCTTTGCGAGACTGGAACATCAAATCGGAATGCAGTTGGCTGGATGTGTAGTGTGTATCTCGCTGCCCAAAGAACATCACCGCACCTACTCGAATCAGATTATCCTGCAAAAGTGGCTTGTCTATCCAATGCATCTGATCTTGATCCACATACCATTTTGCCAGCGCGCGAGTGTTACGTTTTTCAGACGGTGGATATGCAGGACCGGGACAGCTTGTGCGAAACGCATCGATTACGCGGTGATAAATTCCTGAACAGTCACGGCGATCAATCTTATTTCTGCTGTATAGGAGCCGTTGGCTCTCCACCGATTTGGCGATCCCATCAAGCGTTACCTTCAATGTGCCTAATGAGCAGGCAGCCCCGCCCAAGTTAGACATGACCGTGTCAATGTCACCGCCAGCGGATGTTCCGATAACGGGGACTTGAGGATCGCTAAGTATGGGTTTCAGTGTTGCAGCACACCCGGCCAGAAAGATGCATAAAGCCACCAAGAATGTCTGCTTCTTCAAAAAAATGTACATAGATATCTTCCCTTATTGTGGACTTTCCATAACTATAGACAGCCACCTGAATTGTGACCACCTCTTTAGCACAATAGCAATCAAACCACAGGGAGCTGTAATCCGTATTCGAAGTGCAATCATTTTGCAGGGTAATAAATAGGGTTAGCTCCAAATTAACAAGGTTTAACTTCTTTTCGCCATCCAGCTAGCCTACACCTGCTTCCTTCCTTTAACCTTTTTGCTGTAAGGGCTTCAACCACTTCAACAAATTGTTTAGAGAAAAAGAGTCAAAAGCTTTATATCACCAGCGAAGATCACTTGCCGGTTGTTTCCCCAATAAATAGCGTGTTGTGGCATACCCACCAACGAGACCCTTGGCTTTCTTGGCATAAGAATGACTTAATTTATGAGTTCCAATTTTAATTTGGCTCTGCCCCTATTTATTCTGTGCCCTTTAATTTGAATTACCCCCTTCGGCTTTTTTTTTGAGTTCGCGACAGAGAGGACCGAGTTTACGACGAGTTGGGTATCCTGTTCCAAGGTTTCACGCTAAGATTTGAGATGTTAATTAAAGGTTAAAAGACCGTGTTCAGTCATAATAAATCAACTATTTGGAGAAGTATTATTGTGAGAAGTATTATGGTGAGAAATTTTGCACTTTCGTCTGTGTTGATTGCTGTGCTGTCTGGATGCGGAGGTTCGAGTGATTCAAGCTTACCCGCAACTACGCCCATCTCAACTCAACCGCAGACACCCGCACCTCCTTCCACTGATATCGCGGGTTTTACTCTGGTATGGCAAGATGAGTTCAATGGCCCAGATATAGACACGAATAGCTGGAATTTTGAAACTGGAAATGGCACTGACTTTGATTTGCCTCCCGGCTGGGGGAATGATGAACTTCAAATCTATACCTCAACCCCACAGAATGCCACTGTTGCAGAAGACGCGGGTGAGAGTGTATTAATGATCACCGCCAGAGCGGATGACTCAGATGGCTACACATCAGCAAGAATGACTACGGAAAATAAAGTCAGTATCCGCTACGGAAAAGTGATTACTAGTATGAAATTGCCCGAAACTCAAGGAATGTGGCCTGCATTTTGGATGTTGGGTGATAACATCGACGAAGTGAGTTGGCCTGGCTCCGGTGAAATCGACATCCTTGAACTGTTGGGTCACAAACCAGATAAAACCTTCCATACCATTCATTATGTGAATGGTGAGCAGTCATATAAAAACAACGGCAATGAGTATCTTAATGCCACCAAGTTCAGTGAGGATTACCACGAGTTCATGCTGGACTGGACGCCAGAATCACTCACCTTCAGTGTTGATGGAAACGAAGCGCACACAATCCTTATTACGAATGACATGAAAGAATTTCAGCGCAGTTTTCACTTACTGCTTAATATTGCTGTAGGTGGCCGATTACCGGGTAGTCCAGACGATACAACAGTTTTTCCACAAACCATGTACGTCGATTATATTCGCGTATATGAACAAGATGGCTTTACACCAGCGGCTCCACCTGCGTTAGATTTAGATGAGGAAACCGTGGGAGGACCTACAGGGGAAGCAGATCCTACATCAGCAATTCAAGAGGGCTTTGACGGCTTTGGTACAATCAGATTTGCTCGCTTTGGTGCCGGAGGTGAACCCGATTGGTTTGATTCGAATAATGCGGTTGACGGAGATCAAAGTGTTCGCTTTAATTATCCTGGCGGGAGTTGGGGTGGAGCGTGGATTGCTATGGATACCTCTGCAGACTTTTCATCATTCAGTAGCGCTGACTTGGTATTCGCACTGAATCGACCCGCCAATGTCACTGGAATTGAGATTAAACTCGAAGGAGCTAACCAAACGAGCGATGGCTCACTGTTTTTGGAAAACTATACGTCTACTGATCTTGGAAATGGTTGGGAAGAATTCAGAATTCCAATTGCCGACTTTGTTGCTGATGGATTAGAACTTGACCAAATAGCGGTTCCGTTTGCGCTTTGGAACCCCACAGATGCCGACGGCAATTTTCCTCCAGCTGATATTTTATTCGATGCGATCCGTTTGGAATAAATCGGTGCTAGAGGCTTAGCTTATGCCAAGCTAAGCTTTCTTAATTAAATGTAAATTTGGCGCTAAATTGACCTGTTGCAATAGCGCCCGTTTGACCTCAACAGTTTTTCTGCCCACGCGCTAGGCCAGAGTAAGTGGAATGATAACAAAAGGCCTGTGTACAAGGTAGTCTCGGCATTCATGGCGATACCTGATTGTTTTTATTTTAGTGATATACCTGTTCAGAAAATGTCATGAATGTTCCTTCTATTTTTAGAAGGATGGAGTCAGAACCAAATTAACAAGGTTTACCTTCTTTTCTCCATCCGACTGGCCTAACCCTAATCCATTCCTATAACCTTTTTCCTGTAAGGGCTTCAATCTCTTCAACAAATCGTTTAGATACAAAAGTCATAGGCCTTATAACCGTTTGCCGTCTGGACTCTTTTGCCCATAATCCCAACTGAGATAAACGTTCAACCGGATTGTTAGGAAACAAAATATTCCCATTACGACCTTCATACTGGCCTTTGGCAAAATTATAAAAAGGGCTGTTTGATGCGAGTAAACGTTCGAGACGCTTCGATACCATATCTTTTGAGATATCCACCATACGTTTATTTTTCCAATCAGCCAGTTCGCCATTAATAAACATTTTATAATGAACGTAGGTTTCTACTTTTAGATTAGACTTGATAACACGATAATCCTGTAACACTAGCCACAGGCTCATTTTTTCAACCTCTTCACGCTGTCTTTTAGCAGTAGGGTCAATTCCTGTGGCAATCTCGCCTAAATACTTGAGCGTTTCTTTAGGGCCATCTCAACGGTAATTTCTGGATACCGGCCAAGCGTAATGGGTTTTACCTTACAATTAATACGTTTCTCCAGAATAAAGACTTTACTACCACCAGCTGTCAGGCGATCAGCGAAGCCTTTAAGTGTATTATCGCGATTAAAAACTTGTCCTAACTCTGGGGACGCTCGTTTATCAACAAACAACTTAGTTATTTTTTACGTAGACACTATGTAGGCGGCACATTTCAAATTGTGGTGTGTTATTTAAAAACTCAACATGGTGCTATTGGCAAGTAAAATATGGAAATTATGGGTCATTAGAGGATATTCAAAATCGTTTAAACAGTTAACTTTAAAACGCTTTAGTGTTTGTACTGTGTGCATTTCAATGCCGTACAAACCTGTGTTGAACGGTTTCAATTGACGTATCGCTAGATTTTGGTTTGATTGCTCTACAGGAATTTGCATTTTTTGCATAGAACGGATGACTACGCTGTTTGTTAATCATGTTGCGGACAACGTGTTTATTGACCATTTTTTCTTTTTTTAAAATATTTTATTCATTTTGCAGTCGACTATTTTTGATTAACCGGCAACGAAGAAAATACCCTCCTGCCGGATGCTATGTCCAGCGTTCGTTTTGCGGCCTTACCTCCTGTTAATTTGATTCAGCCACTTAATCGATAGACAACCTCACTTTTGTGTTCAGTAATACATGGCAAGGTCATTCCCACTAAGGTTAATTCCCCACGTTTACATTTAAGGCATGCCCAATGAAAGCAGCTAGGTGCGGGCGATGTTCCTTTATTAATCGGTCTGGTACAGCACGTTTGTTTCTGAATGAGTGAGAGTTTTGTTAACCGGCAACGATTGGAAAAAAACCATAGTGCTTACACGGATAAATTCTTTGGGCAGAATATGGCTCACATAACGACGAACAAATTCAACCCCGCTTAATGTCATGATTTTCAGATTCGTCGGTTGACGGTAGTCGCGGTATGAAAACGTGACGTGTTGCTTATCAAAGTAATGTAAACGGGTCTCACTCAACATACGTTGTTGCGTGCAGCGGGATAAATACTGAATGACAGTTTCAGGCTGGATAATAAACGCTTTGCTATATGTGCACCAAGGCGAAGCCATCAACATATCAGCATTGGGAATGCTGACTTTACGGTTTCGCAAGGCCTGTAGCATTTTTGCTTTAAACACCTTCGACAAACCTATGTATTTATCCAGCCTTGTAAGTCTGGATAAATACATAGGTTAAGAATAAAAATCATCTAAAACAATCAGTTACAAAACCACTCTATAAAATTAAAACCTGAAGTTGCCTATTATGCCCATTGAAAACACTAATTTTTTACGTTTTTCTATTATAATTGTATAAAAATCCACTTAATAAAACAGGCGGAGTCTGTGTTTTAATCTTTTTTTCTTATTCTAAACTCGACCCAAAGCACACCTATAATTGGCTGGTTTTTGTAGGCTAAACGTCAGGGGTTGACGAGTAAATAAATCGTACTGCATGAATACTGTGTGAATACTGTGTGAAAAAATTTATAGAGGACAATAGACGTCAGCGCATCCTCAATTTTTCTCCTTAAAAATAAAAAACCTGCAAGTTGCATATAAAGTTATGCTAATTAATTAACAGAAGATATTCCCAAAACCACCTACATTTACCTACAACGACTCCATTTCCACTGTCACTTGCTTAGTATCTAACCAAACAGACATTTTAATGTCATAAAACGGTTGACGACAAAAAGCTAGATCAGCATAATACGCGCCACTTCGGAGACGGAGTGATTAAGTGGCAACATAGCTCAGCTGGTTAGAGCACATCACTCATAATGATGGGGTCGCAGGTTCGAGTCCCGCTGTTGCCACCACTTTTATTTTATATAAGATAAAAGTATGCGGGAGTGGTGGAATTGGTAGACACGCTGGATTTAGGTTCCAGTGCTTCACGGCGTGAGAGTTCGAGTCTCTCCTTCCGCACCATTTGTAGGATATTGTTGGGGTATAGCCAAGTGGTAAGGCAACGGGTTTTGATCCCGTCATTCGTTGGTTCAAGTCCAGCTACCCCAGCCATTTTTACTGGTGTAATATAATGTAATAATGTTCAAACTAGCTGTTTATATTTCAGTTTTGAAATTTATCGTTTATACATTATCCAGTAAATATTAATAAGAAATTTCGGTAACTTATTAATATTTGAAAATTTTTAGAATTAAGCTTCTTTATAAAAGAGTTATAATTTATTTAAATTTTTTTTAAATTAGATAACTAGTTACTGTTATCTATACTCTTGGGGTATAGCCAAGTGGTAAGGCAACGGGTTTTGATCCCGTCATTCGTTGGTTCAAGTCCAGCTACCCCAGCCATACATATGAGTACTTGTTTAATTATTAGGTTAGGAAATGTCATAATCTGATATTCATAGATACTTTGAAAAAGCCAAGCGTTTGCTTGGCTTTTTTGTTTGTGTTGATTTGCTTTGTACCCTAGACATAAATGCCATTAAACGGCAGACTTCCAATATCAATCCAAATTCATGTGAGCCAAACTTTGATCAACGAAATTGTCGCTTTTATCAATAACATTCTTTGGGGTAACGGTCAGATATTGATCTACATGTTATTAGCCGCCGGTGTCTGGTTTTCTGTAAAGTTAGGTTTTATCCAAATCCGTCATTTTGGTCATATGTTTTCGGTGATGAAAGGCAGCACCAAAAGTGATGCGGCGGGGATCAGCTCCTTTCAAGCGTTATGCACCAGTTTATCCGCTAGAGTGGGTACAGGTAATTTAGCTGGGGTGGCAGTCGCGATATCATTAGGTGGGTCTGGTGCCATTTTTTGGATGTGGGTTATCGCTATCCTTGGTATGGCCACAGGTTTTGCTGAAAGTGTGCTCGGTCAACTCTATAAAGTAAAAGATGCAAATGGCGAATATCGTGGTGGCCCCGCTTATTATATTCAACAGGGTTTAAACAAACGTTGGTTAGCCGTCATATTTTCACTGTTCTTATTTTTGGGTTACGGTTTTATATTCAGTGCTGTACAAGCCAATACTATTACCGACGCACTTAATCATGCCTATGAAATCCCTACCCATTATTCTGGTATGGTCATTATTGTCTTAGCAGGATTAATTGTGATTGGCGGGTTACGTGCTATCGCAAAGTTTGCAGAATGGGTTGTGCCATTTATGGCTGTAACTTATGTATTGGTGACCCTAGCGATAACCTTTTTAAATATCGAATTAGTGCCCGCCATGTTGTGGGACATTATTACTTCGGCTTTTGGCCTCCAAGAAGCAGGCGCTGGTGCAATGGGGGCAGCATTTAAACACGGAGTACAACGTGGGTTATATTCTAACGAAGCAGGCTCAGGTAGTGTGCCTCATGCTGCAGCAAGTGCCACGCCTAATCCGAATCACCCAGTATCTCAAGGTTACGTTCAAATGCTCGGTGTGTTTATCGATACCATGATCCTCTGCACATGTTCAGCAATCGTTATCTTATTAGCTGGCGGTGCATCAGGTGAAGGCATGGAGGGCATTCGCCTAACACAAGATGCTATGAGCTCGCACTTAGGTGAAGTCGGTGGTGATTTTGTCGCAGCAGCCATAAGTTTATTTGCGTTTACCTCAGTCGTCGCTAATTACGCTTACGGTGAAAGTAACTTGCATATGTTTAAACTTGACAACAAATCAGGCCGCGCAGCATACACAGCTGGTTATCTAATGATGATCTTATGGGGCTCTATGGCCGCATTACCAGAAGTGTGGGCAATGGCAGATATGGCATTAGGTTTGATGACGGTTATCAATATTTCTGCGCTAGTTTGGATGACACCCACTATCGTCTCAATCAGTAAAGATTATTTTGCCAAACGAGACAGCGGCGAAGAAATCACATACAAATCGGGTGATTGTGAGATACAGGGTAAATCTGAAAAGGGAATTTGGGATTAATTGCGTAACTCAAATACACTGAATAAAAAAGGGCTTTTGAAAGCCCTTTTTTATTCACACAGAATTACGCTTATTTAATTTATTTCGAGCAAACTCACTAAAAGCCTTATCTACACATTTATCGGCCAAGTGATGAGTGAAGTGGCTCTTTGTTTTCGTTTGCTAAAACCTACTGCCTAAATGAGATACTCATGTGTTGCTGGCACTCCAAAAAAACTGCAAGATTAGGTATATGGAGACACATCCACGTTATAGGTTTGGTGGACGATTCAAATTATTGTGCAACAAGTAGCATATGACGCACATGATTGAGCCTATATCTTCTCCTCTTTAGACAACCTTCTTAACTTTAATCAAATGCTGGACGGCTATCAGATAACAAATGGTCTAAGTCTTCTTGTGCCTGTTTGGGGTTTAGCAAATCCCCTTCTTGTAACATCTCACATTCATCGTTGATCATCTGTTTTAGTGTTACTGGGTAGAAACGACAGTCTTCAGGACGGTCATAGTAAATGTCACAGGTATAATGTGTCTTTGTGGGCTCTTTTGGGTTGTCAATTTTTCGCAAAAATGGGCACAAAGATAATTGTTTACCACTTTGCGGTGAAAACCAAATCAAACCCTTTTTAACATATGCAGCGATATCAGGCTTAAACAGCTTCCACATATCGATGTCCTGATCGGATGCAGACAAGTCCCCATTACTGTATTTTACACAGCATTTACCACAAGAATTACAATCTTGCATCAGGCCCCTGTGTAACCAACATAGCTATTTCCTTCGACTTGATTGTTTTTTCATACGAGCCGACTGCTCTGCCCTATCATTCTGGCGTTTTTCTTTACGGTCTTTTTTATCAGGCGTCAGTGATCCTGTTTTAAAGCGTTCTTTACGATCGACTTTAGCCGCGGCTTTTTTAGCTGCCACTTCAGTCATTTCTATCACTTCTTGTTCAATCATCCGAGGTGTTTCAAGGCTAATACGGCCCAGTTTTCCAGATCGTAATTCGTTAATGAATACCTCACATATTTTATGCAAGTTAACCCGCCCACCCGTCATCAATGCGCCACGACGAGCGGCTGCAAGCTCTAAAAACTCAATTTCAGTATCAGGTATATTTTTTAAGTCAAAACGTGATTTGAGTAATTCTGGATAGGCTTTAATCAAATAATCTGCAGCAAAAAAGCCCACGTCGTCATATTCCATAGCGGTATCTTTGATGGCGCCTGTAGAGGCCAATCGATAACCACTATTTGGATTCTCTAATTTTGGCCATAGTATTCCTGGTGTATCAAACAAGGTAATGCCGTTACCTAAATTAATGCGTTGCTGTGTTTTAGTGACTGCCGCTTCGTTACCCGTTTTAGCAATCACGCGATCCGCTAGAATATTAATAAGTGTTGACTTACCCACATTCGGAATACCCACTATCATCGTATGGATAGCTTTTACGCTAGCCTCTTTTTCAGGTAGCATTTTTCTGCACAATTCCAAGATTTGTTTCATCTTGGCCGGCTCTTCAGTTGTTGTGGTAAAGGTTTTAACTGATCTTTCCCGTTCCAAAAATTCCTGCCATGCGGCTGTCACATCTGGATCTGCGAGGTCGGTCTTACTCAGCACTTTTATACAGGGTTTATCTCCCCGCAACTCAGCAATCAGAGGATTTTCACTAGAATAGGGAATACGTGCATCGAGCACTTCAATCAATACGTCAACTTGCGGCAATGCTTCTTTTATTTCTTTTTGAGCTTTGTGCATATGCCCGGGATACCAATGAACTGCCATTTAATCTGCCTATTTAATTAATCTAAAAATATGGGGGGAATATTTTGTGGGTAAAGGTTTTAATCAGCGTAGAACATTACCAAGTTTATGATCCCCATGATCACTAACAAAGGTAATATCCAGCGACCCAACTGCCCCATCTGTTCGCCCGACATTCTGAAGGTGGAACGCTCAATCAATGGAACAATGATAACTAAAGCAATAAATAACACGCCTAAGATAATTAATACTGTCATCTGTTAACTTCTCTTTTATTGGAGTCTGTGAGCTTGACCCGCAAACTTATATTTATGCCAAGCCCATGGCATATTTCATTGCATTATTTTTTATTGGGCCGGAATGATTTGCCAACTTCAAACCTAGATTACGCAATATTTTAAGCGGCATATGATTATTACTAAATGTGGAATGCAGTAAATCCATGGCACTCATCATCACTAAGTTATCTCGACGCCGAGAGACTTCGTATTTTTTTAGCCATTGACAGTAATGATTTGGGTGTAAAACCGTTGTGCGATCATGTGTTGCAAGCTCTTCATTGATCACGCTAAGTAAGGCAGCAACGTCTTTAAAACCTAAGTTCACCCCCTGACCAGCTAAAGGATTAATGGTATGAGCTGCATCGCCAATGAGTACTGTATTATCTTTATAATATTGATTAGCGTGCATACGGGTCAACGGGAAACTAGCCACATTAAGTACTTCGAAATCCACCAAGTCGTCAGGGAAATGCTGCAAAATATGTTGTTTGAGCTTAATTTTAGACAAGCTTTTCAAAAAGTTAATATCTTCAGCGCGGTGATACCAGACAAGCGACGCAAAACCATCATACAAAGGTAAAAATGCAATAGGTCCGTTAGGTGTAAATTGTTGCCAAGTGATGTCCTGTTGCAGATCATACGTTTTAATTTGAATGCCTAATGCCTGTTGTGAATATTGCCAACCTTGCACGCCAATCTTGGCAGCATCACGCACCAATGATTGACCACCATCAGCACCAATCAGGATTTTTGCTTGAATAATTTGACCGTCTTCTAGAGTTATTTCAGAAATATCTGTAGATGCTATATCTGTGACTTTTAGGTTTTCATAAAAAACCACGTTGTGTTCAACGACAATTGCAGCATGTAAGCCTAGTTGAACGAGTCGATTTTCAATAATGTGACCAAGATGAGGCTGCTCAATAGCCTTACAATCAAAGTCCGTACGGCAAGATGGCTCATCCCATACTGACAAACGTTTATACGGGCACACACGCATACTTTTAATATGTGTCCATGCACCTAAATTTTGCAACAAAGTTTCTGACGTTAAGCTAATGGCAGAGACCCGCATATCTGGTGGCTGAAGAGACTCAAAAGGTACAGGCATTGATGGCTCAATTATCGCCACCTTAAAGCCAAGCTTTGCCAACCCCAGAGCCATGGCCGAACCAACCATTCCGCCGCCTACCAAACAAAAATCAAACACGTTATTTTTCCTTTTTACTATACGCAGCTACTTTAACAAAAAAGCCGAAGATATACGCTAAAACATATAATACCAGTTTACGAAGATTACAAAAAATATTGGTAAGTGAATATTCTGACTCTTCTCGAAATACATCAGCAAGAGATCAGTCGTTGTAAGTTAAGCCCCTGAAGTGTTTGGAAATGTTATGTCAATATTATTTAAATCAGTTTTAATAATGTGTGTCATTGGCATCTGCTGCTAACAGACTGATATTCCCAGTTACATCGTGGTGACTAGCGAAACTTATTACCCGATGGTGTAATAAGTCTGGCGAATATGTTCATTGATAAAACGCAAATTGAATGTTGCTCCGTTATCTTAGGATACAAGCAAAGAGCGGGTTTAGCGGATAGCCAAGACAGGATTTTAGCGATTAAGTTGGGGGCATATGGAGTTGAGCAAGCATTGACGGGGTATTACAATATCAGGGTGAGTGAGCACAATAATCACTTATTTCATTACCCTATTGAAATAAGTGGGCAACAAAAAAGCCTCTTGATGAATATTTGTTGAAGACCCAGCAGCAACTATTTTAGATATTATAATCGAATCATCTCTTTAACGCGATCTCGATGACTTCGACTGACTTTAAGTTCAGTGCCATTGTTTAATATTAAGTGATATTCGCCACTAATATGACTGACCATTTTTTGCACGAATTTGATATTAACCATAGCTGAACGATGTGCACGGACGAACTTTTTAGGGTCAAGATCTTTCTCTAGCTCTTTCATAGTGCGGCGCATAATGTGAGTCTGATCCATTGCGTGAACGCACATATAATCCCCCGCTGCGTCAATCCATTGAATATCTTTTACTGCCACACGGGTTACTTCTGAACCATCTTTTATTGCTAAAATATCTGGATAAGGGTTAGTGGTAATGGTTTCACCGCTGGCTAATTTTCGCAAAATATCTTCACAATCGTCACCGGTAAAATCAGCCACCAATCTGGCAAGTTTTTGATTATTACCATCCTGTTGTTGTCGCTCTAGTGTCAATTGAACTTTATCAACCGCATCTCTCAGACGCCTTTCATCCACTGGTTTTAGGATATAATCTAAAGCATGTACATCAAATGCTTTAATAGCATAAGAGTCAAAAGCAGTGACAAACACAATTAAAGGGATGGGTTGCTTTAATTCTTGTAGTTTATTGATGACTTGAAAACCATTCAGTCCAGGCATTTGAATATCTAAAAAAACCAGGTCAGGGCGTAACTGGGGAATAAGCGTTACTGCCTCTAAACCATTTTTACACTCACCCACGATGTCAATATTGTCAAACTCAGCCAATCGTAAAAACAATCCTTTTCGAGCGAGTGGTTCGTCGTCAACTATGACAGTACTAATTTTCATTTTTTTTGTCACTTGAGTTCTCGCTTATTTCGTATGGAATACGGATATTAACTTTTATACCTGTTGGATAATTATGGGAGATCACAAAAGAATGTTTATTAATATACAAGGCTTCTAATCGTTCTTTAATATTATGCAATCCTACCCCTCCACTTTTGCTAACAGGTAATTGCCCATTTTTAATCTCAGCACCAGGGCCATTATCACTCACGTTTAGCATTAAATCACGACCAAAAGTTTTAGCTGAAATGTTGATACATCCGCCGTCTTCTAATTTAGAAATAGCAAACTTTATCGAGTTTTCTATAATAGGCTGTAAAATCAAACTTGGCACTAGGGCACTTTTAGTCTTTTCTTCTATGTCCCAAACTACCTTTAGGCGATCTTCAAATCTTACTTCTTCAATTTCCAAATACAGTTCTAGAGCTTGAATCTCTTGGATAAGAGGTACGCGCCTAATCGGATCTTTATCAAGTGAGTAACGTAAAAAGTCACTTAAACGACTGACCATAGCTTCAGCTGTTTTGTTCTCTTTCATAAGAATGAGTGTGGAAATAGCATTCAGGGTATTAAAAAGAAAATGTGGGTTTAACTGATATCTAAGCATCTTAATGTGCGCTTGATGAGCCATAGAAGACGCCTTAAGCACATTTTGTTTTTCTCTAAGTAACATCTGATAGTTTTTGACACCGAAATAACCACCAGTCCAACATCCAATCATGATTAAAGAATTGATTGTGTCTTTAAAATACCAATACCATTCTTCTGGCCGATAGCCTTTTTTGTATATTTCCCAGTTATTTACATTTTTAACCAAGGTCCAAATCAACGCAGTAAAATATAAACTGGCACCCACCAGAATGAACATCTTGAGGGGTGTTAATGTTAATGCCTTGCGATATATATATCGAAGTGGAATAGTCAGCAACCATCCTGCATAGGCATTAAGTATTATGACAAATAACCAAATACTTCGCATGTCTTGAAGAAATGAGCCAATATAATAAACGATAGCAAAACCACACCAACCTGCTGTATGCAGTGTCCAAAACAATCTTTCTTGGCTATCGACTAATTTTTCCCACTTATGCACATGTATTCCTGAAGAATAGACAAAAAGTAATGATACAAAAATCAGACCGAGGAAACTGTCCCTTGGTCTTAGATTAGCTGTGTTTTATCGCAACTGATTGTAAATTGAATCAGTGAGGTTAATAATTGATGTTTAAACGTTTTAACCAATGCACCCACCACCAAGCAGGTCCTACTAATAAAAATTGTAAATCTTTTAAAAAGCTAGGTTTCTTACCTTCAATATTGTGTCCAATAAATTGCAATATCCACATCACTACAAACAATATAATACTGAATTTCCATACAGAAATATCTAGTAATTCCAGTAGTTTAATCCCAAATAAAGATAATATAGATAACAGCGTCATAGCGGCGCCGATTGGTCCAGACAAACGAAAGTAATAATATAGAGTGGGTATAATCAAAATATGCGCCCAAGTAATATCAAAATAATTCACAACACTAGGAGTGGGAATAGACCATAAAAGCGCTAGGCTCACAAAATATATTGCCGGTACGGCTATTGCGTGGATAATAATATTGGTTTTGTTTTTATGACTTTCGCCATACTCATTTAACAGAAATTCTATTTGACGCATGTAAATCTCACTGACATGTTATTAACGCTAATTTAACAACCCAATTGGCTTGTATCAATTAAAACCTGCTAACTTTAGTATTATATTCATAATTTACCCAGTCACCATCACTAAATATTGCAATAACTGGTTAAGGTCAATAAAAGGTCTTTCACACTTGATATCGTAAGATAAATTAACTTCATCAGAATGACGGTTCATGATAGTGCCAGTCAGAAAATTTTTTGTCTTTGGAGGTGGCAAAACGCATATTGACAATTTGTTCAACCTTTGGCTTAAAGTCACTCACATTTTTATCGGTACTCAATCGGCAACCATTCACTGATATAGCCAAAAGCACAGAGTTGCATATCACTAAATCACTTTGTGCATCAATGATACTGGTAGCAATACGAGTTTTTGTTCTAGGCTCAGCACGTAAATTATGCTTTTGAATAATCAGAGGAAAGCGAGTTAAAATCAAATGGCTTGGTTTAGTGGTAACTTAATTTGACTTTAACTTTGAAGGCAATGATTTCGTCGGTATCGTCCGCAAATATGTACCTAGTGAACATCGTCTTATTTTTAAATAATCGCATCACCCGTCTAACCCTACTGACCATCATCTAGGTAACAGAAAAAATATAAACGTTTACCCTCCGTACCTACAATTTGGTTCTTACCTTTTTCGTCGTGATGAACTAGTCAATTGTAAATATTGAGGTCTGTTAGGGAGCATAGAACCGAGCTTTTTAGATCTTCATTAGTCAGCTCAACTTTACCTTGAAAATTGCTATCTAATTAATAATCCTTGAAGGAATTTGTTGTTATCATTGGGTTTACGTATTCTAAGTTGATAATAAATAAATCACATACAAACAAAAACGTATTACGGTATTTACAAGATCAGCGCATCAAAATCTTTACATTACTATCAAATAGAGAACATCATGCATACTCAATCCTCACCCATTCATTACCATGTTAACGTTTCATCTATCGCGGGGCATGTATTTGACGTCAGCTTACGCATTGAAAACCCAGATCAAAACGGACAAATCCTAACCTTACCAGCCTGGATACCAGGTAGTTATATGATCCGTGATTTTGCCAAAAACATTATCAAAATTAGAGCTAAAGATGATCAGGGAAAAGATATTAACATCCAAAAACTCGACAAACAGACCTGGCAAGTACAAGCAGTGAGCACAACGTTGACTATATTTTATCAGGTTTATGCTTTCGACTTATCGGTTAGAGGCGCCTATATCAATGATGAAATGGCGTTTTTAAATGGCACCAATATGTTTTTGGCGGTTGTTGGGCAAACAAATCAACCTTGCGGGCTAACCTTGCAAAAACCTTTTCAACCAGAATTATCTCACTGGAAAGTTGCCACTACTATGCCAACTGATATGCAAGTTACACATGCATTTGGAGAGTATTGGGCGAGTCACTACGAAGAGTTGATAGATCACCCTGTTTTAATGGGGGAATTTGATATTTTGCCATTTTCTGCCAATGGTGTGGAGTTTGAACTGATACTCGCAGGAGGACATCAATCAGATGTTAAGCGCATAACAAAAGATTTAACCAAGGTATGTCAGCACCATATTGCATTCTTTGCCGATACACCTCCAATTAAGCGTTATCAATTTATCACGCTGTTAACAGATAATGCTTTTGGTGGACTAGAACATATAAGCTCCACCGCGTTAATGTACAGTAGAAATGATTTACCCAGCTTGTCTGATGTAGAGCACATGACAGATGGCTATCGAGTATTTCTAAGTTTGTGTAGTCATGAGTTTTTTCATACTTGGCATGTAAAGAAGATCAAGCCTCAAGAATTATTTGGCGCAGCATTAGACAAAGAGCGATACACAGAACAATTATGGATTTATGAGGGGTTCACTAGTTACTACGACGATTTTAGTCTTTTTAGATGTGGTCTTATTACCCAGACTGAATATCTAAAAGTAGTCGGCCAAAACCTTACTCGGTTATTTCGCAATAAAGGGCGCTTTAAACAAACCATAACCGAGTCTAGTTTTGATGCTTGGACCAAGTTTTACAAACAAGATGAAAGTGCTGTGAATAATATCGTCAGTTATTATAACAAAGGTGCTGTTTTGGCAATGTGTCTAGATTTATTGATAAAAAGCAAAAGTGACGGAACATACTGTTTAGATGATGTCATGAGATATTTGTGGAGCCAGCACGGAAAACTTGCTGTCCCCACCCCAGTAAACATTATCCAGAATATTGTCAAAGAGCAACTGAATCTTAATTTAAAAGACTTTTTCCAATCTGCCTTATACTCCACCGAAGAGTTACCATTCAATGAACTGTTGGCGAAATTTGGTATTAGATGTCATGTTTCGCCAAGAGAAAACCTTGATGACAAGGGGGGTAAAATCACAACCTCTCCGATTAAAATCGAATTTGGTGCACAAATTAAAACGCGAGAGATAGGTGTACAAATTATCCAAGTTACAGAACAAACTGCAGCTTATGAGTCTGGATTACAAGTAGGTGATGTGTTGATAGCCATCGATAAATGGGTGGTGAGTAAAGAAAATTTAATATCACAACTCAACTATTTATCTATTGGTCACACCGCGCAACTGAGTATATTACGTGATGAAAAACTCAAACAACTGAAGTTTACTGTCACAACAGCAACTAACGACACCATAGCGTTAGAGGTTTTTGATCAAGCACGCTGTAATAGTTGGTTGGGTTAACCAACTATTATGCGTATCTCAGATTATTACTCTCGAATAAGTAAATTCGCTGCCGAATAATCGATTTGCTAACATGCATATACTAACAATGAATAAAAAGAACCAAGATGATAAATGCATATGCAGCACAATCAGCTAACGCAACTTTAACAGAATATCAATACGATCCCGGTGAACTCAAGCCTGAAGAAGTAGAAATTGAAGTGATGTTTTGTGGTATTTGCCACAGCGATTTAAGCATGATCGATAACGAGTGGGGACAAAGTAAATTCCCCTTAGTAGCGGGTCACGAAGTGGTAGGTAAAGTCAGCCAAGTTGGCTCACAAGTGAAACACTTAAAAAATGGGCAACATGTTGGCCTAGGATGGCACTCTGGTTATTGTAATCAATGCACAAATTGTGATGAAGGCGATCACAATTTGTGTTCCAAAGCCATAGGCACTATTAGGTGCCACCATGGAGGGTTTGCCGATAAAGTACGTGCAGATGCCAACAGTGTGGTAGCCATCCCTGACGGAATAGATTTAGAAAAAGCAGGTCCGTTATTTTGTGGTGGTATTACCGTATTTACGCCCTTGATTGAATACGACATCAAACCCACTGATAAGGTCGCTGTTATTGGTATAGGTGGTCTCGGTCATATGGCTTTGAAATTTTTAAACGCTTGGGGATGTCAGGTGACTGCTTTTACCTCAAGTGAAGCCAAGAAAACTGAAGCGTTAGAACTAGGTGCCCATTTTACTTTGGACTCGAAAGATCCAGAGGCTATTGTCAGCGCAGCCAGAAAATTTGATCTGATTATTTCAACTGTTAACGTTAAATTAGATTGGAACTTATTTTTGAACACCTTAAAACCTAGAGGTCGTCTGCATTTTGTGGGTGCCACAACCGAACCTTTAGATGTCAGTATATTTGCATTAATGGGCGCACAACGTTCGATATCTAGCTCCCCTGTAGGTAGCCCAGCAACTATCAAAAAAATGCTAGACTTTGCAAAATTGCACAACATTGAACCGCAGACAGAAACCTTCCCATTTGAAAAAATTAATGATGCCATCAGTCACCTACGAAACGGTAAAGCAAAATACAGAGTGGTACTCAAACGATAAAACTAAGATACGCCCCTATCAGCAATCACCATACAAAAAAGATGATTCGGGGCTTATTTAAATAATGTCAATTCTGAACTTATCAGTAGCCTAGACACACTTGATGAGTCCATATTATTTGTCAAACAGAGATCTTAGTTTGTTGTTGGCCAAAAGTTGAATAGACTAAAAACAGCCTGCTTTTCTCGTGATGGGTTTGAATACTCAAGCCGCAAATTATAAAGCCACTTCCATTTTATAATAAGCTACGTCTGCTTTATAATAACGCTCACTACAAGTACATAGAATCTATTACAGGCTCAAAAAGAGCACAGAGAATGAGCCTGTAACAGATTCTATTCCTTTGTCTAGCGAAGCGCTCTGTGACCTCTGTGGTTCAAAATTTTTGAGTTAGAAACTCGCGTCTTTTTCACTCGTCAGTGTTTTTAATCAGCATCCTCGGCATTATCCAACATGTTATCATCCAGCTTTTTATTACTCTGTACACCTAATTTGCGGAATTGTTCTACTTGTCTTACAAGATTGCCTTTACCTACAGATAGTTTGTTCATCGCCCCATCATAACTTTTTTGGCTTGATTCTATGGCTTTACCCACTTTATCCATATCAACCATAAATCCATGAAACTTGTCGTATAACTTGGCGGCATTATCGGCAATTTTTTGTGCATTTTGATTCTGATATTCGTATTGCCAAATATTGTTGATGGTACGCAATGCCACCAGTAAGTTAGTTGGGCTGACCAGCATGATATTGTTATCAAAAGCCAGTTTCATTAATTCGGGCGCTTGATCTGCTCCAAGCAAAAATGCAGATTCTATAGGGATAAACATTAGCACGTAGTCTAAGGTACGAATGCCTTTTAAGTCATGATAGTCTTTTTTACCCAGTTCTTTTATGTGATTGCGCAGCGATTTAACATGCTCTTTTAAGTGCAAAGCGCGGGCTAATTCATCATCATGTTCATTAAAGTAACGCTCATAAGCAGCGAGGGATACTTTGGAATCAATCACCACATCTTTATCATTAGGCAAATGCACCACCACATCTGGCTGATAACTTTTTCCATACTCATTTTTTAACGCCACTTGAGTATCAAACTCATGTCCCTCACGTAATCCAGATTCTTTTAATACTCTCTCTAAAACAACCTCACCCCAGTTACCTTGGACTTTGTTATCACCTTTTAAGGCTTTGGTTAACGCAGCGGCATCATGAGTAATTTGCTGGTTAAGCTCTTTTAAACCCAAAATTTCACTTTTAAGGGATGCTCGTTCCTGCCCTTCTTTAACATATTGATCCGTTACTTGTTTTTTAAAGCCTTCAATCTGATCTTTTAAGGGTGACAGAATAGAATCTAAGCCCGCCTTACTCGATTGACTAAATTTTTCTTGTTTCTGTTCAAATATTTTATTGGCAACATTTTCGAACTGTTCTTGTAAACGTTTTTCTGCGGTTTCTAACAACTGTAATTTGTCTTTGCTGGCAATTTGCTCTTGTTCAAATCGAGCAGCCTGTGATTCAAGTTGGGTGCGTAATTCAGATGAAATCTTACTACTTTGTTGATATTGCTGTTGCCAGTAGTTTTTTTCTATTTCTAACTCAGCAATTCTCTCTACTCGCTGAGTCAACTGGCCTAATTTATTTTGTGTGAACATTTGCTCTTGCTGAGCTGTTCGTTGCTCTGTTGTTAAAGCTTCTATCGCTGAGTCTTGCTGTGCAAGTTGGCTTCTTAAGTGTGTTTCTTGTTGCGTCGCAAAAATACGGTTCTGGTCAATTGTCTGCTGCGCTCTCTTTTTGGCTCTGTTGCCATAAATCAAACCACCAATCAAGACTCCAAATATAAATAGACCAGAAAAAATAGAGATTAAAATAGGGTCGTTAAATTGACTCATAGTGAGGTGTTCTGCTCTTTTTGTCACACTTACCAATAAAAAAGGCGATAAATTAACACAGTAATTTACCGCCACATTAACTAAAACAAGTTTACTTTTCCATTTCAGCTATTTTGATTTTCCAAATAGCGGGTCCGGTTTCATGTGCATTGGCACCGGTACTATCGACCGCAACGGTAACAGGCATATCTTCTACATCAAATTCGTAGATAGCTTCCATCCCTAAGTCTTCAAATGCCACCACACGTGACTTTTTAATCGCTTTAGACACCAAATACGCAGCGCCACCTACAGCCATCAAATAAACCGATTTGTGTTTGGCAATACTTTTAACAGTGGCAGGGCCACGCTCAGCTTTGCCAATCATGCCGATCAAGCCAGTTTGTTCTAACATCATGTCAGTCCATTTATCCATACGAGTCGCTGTCGTGGGGCCTGCAGGACCCACAACTTCATCACGCACCGCATCTACTGGCCCAACGTAATAAATAAAGCGGTTGGTTAAGTCTACGCCCTCAGGCATACCTTCACCGTTATCCATCATGGTTTGTATGCGCTTATGCGCCGCATCCCGTCCAGTTAACATTTTACCTGACAGCAATACCGTTTCTCCCACTTTCCAATCTTGGATGTCTTCTTTGGTGATAGTATTTAAATCAACGCGGCGCGTACCCTCTGCCACTTCCCACGTCACTTTTGGCCAGTCTTCTAATTTAGGGGGAATGAATTCAGCAGGACCCGAACCATCTAAATGAAAATGCGCATGACGAGTAGCCGCACAGTTAGGGATCATGGCCACGGGTTTAGACGCAGCATGAGTCGGCATAGATTTTATTTTAACATCCACTACTGTAGTTAATCCCCCTAACCCCTGAGCACCAATACCTAAATCGTTAACCTTCTTAAAGATATCTAAACGTAATTTTTCTTCAGTAGTTTCAGCACCCCTGTCCATCAATTCTTGGATATCAACTGGGTCCATCAAACTTTCTTTGGCTAGTACCGCTGCTTTTTCAGCTGTGCCGCCTATACCTATTCCCAACATACCCGGTGGGCACCAACCTGCACCCATAGTGGGTAATGTTTTAACTACCCAGTCAGCAATATCATCGCTAGGGTTAAGCATAACCAGTTTGGATTTATTTTCAGAGCCACCACCTTTAGCCGCAATCATGACTTCAATTTTAGCGCCGGGCACTGTATCAATATGTACAACTGCAGGTGTATTGTCTTTAGTATTGACTCGTTTACCCGCTGGATCGGCAACAATAGAAGCCCGTAATGGATTATCTGGATTTAAATAAGCGCGGCGAGTACCTTCATCAACCATTTGTTGCACGGTCAAATCTGTTTTATCCCATTGCACACCCATTCCGATTTTCACAAAACAAGTCACTATGCCTGTGTCTTGACACAAAGGGCGTTTGCCTTCGGCTGACATGCGCGAGTTGATGAGTATTTGTGCCATGGCATCTTTTGCCGCCTGACTTTTTTCTTTGTTGTAAGCCTTTTCAACCGCTTTGATGTAATCAAGGGGATGATAATAAGAAATAAACTGTAAGGACTCTTCAATACTGTCGATAAAATCTTGCTGACGGATAACAGCCATAGATACCTCTTAAATTTTCTGGGTTAAATTTTCACTAATTGATATGATAACCCGACAGAACAATTTGCTCCACGACAATTCGGATGTGCGGTCAGTGATACATCAGCTGTTTTTTTTAGATTTACAAAAGTAGTCACCATGAACAACCACACTTACTCATTAATAGTCAGTCCCCTTGATTTACCAAGAAAACTTTCAATGGTAGACATATTTGCTCACTTTGCGGATAAACCTTGGGCAATGTTCTTAGACTCTGCTGACAGTAAACATCAAGATGGCCGCTTTGATATAATGGTTGCCAACCCAATTGCCACGATTACCACCATTGGTAGTTCGAGTAGCTTGTGGCAACTTGATACGAATCAAATCCAAGAGAGCTTACTTAATCCTTTGACTTTAGTGCAAAATTTGCTTGAAAAACACATACCTAGCAATCAGGTTTTATCTGCACATAACCCTAAATTGCCATTCATGGCAGGTGCTCTAGGTTTGTTTGGTTATGACTTGGGCAAGCGTTTTGAAAACTTACCAAATAAAAATGCAAATGAGTACTCTACGCCAGATATGGCGGTGGGTATTTATGCGTGGAGTCTCATTAAAGACAATATTAATCAGCAATTTTATTTGTGTTATTTGGAACAATATCCCCATCCTTCGGTCAAGGACATTCAACAATTGGTTCAGTGCAATAACATGCCACAGCCGTTTAGTTTAACCAGTCAATGGCAAGCTAATATGAGCCAAGAACAATATACACAAAAACTGTCTTGTATTTCGTCCTACTTGCAGGCCGGTGATTGTTATCAAATTAACTTAGCACAACGTTTTTCAGCTCATTATATTGGTGACGAATGGCAAGCTTATCAGCGATTAAGAGTGGCAAATCATGCGCCTTTTTCTGCATTTATCCGTTTAGCAAATAGCGTAATCATGAGTATTTCACCTGAGAGGTTTTTATCCGTCAATGAGCGCATGGTACAAACCAAACCCATTAAAGGAACTAGGCCACGCAGCAACGACGCTAAACTGGATCAACAACAAATCGAATCTTTATTAAGTGCAGATAAAGACCGAGCTGAAAACTTGATGATTGTTGATTTATTGCGCAATGATTTGAGTAAACATTGCCAGCCGGGCAGTGTTAATGTGCCAGACTTGTTTACATTAGAAAGTTTTGCGGCAGTTCACCATCTCGTTAGTACTGTTACAGGTAAGCTTAAAAAAACAAGCAACGCTATAAGTTTGTTGCAAGGTGCTTTCCCTGGGGGCTCGATCACCGGTGCGCCAAAAATACGTGCTATGCAAATTATCGACGAACTCGAGCCTAACAACCGTAATATTTACTGTGGCAGTATTGGCTATCTAGGCCTATTTGGCGACATGGATACCAATATCTGTATTCGCACCCTTTTATGTGAGAAATCACGTGAGAAATCACGCGAACAATCAAGTAACCAGCAAATAATGCATTGTTGGGCAGGTGGAGGCATTGTACTCGACTCTATCGCTAAAGATGAATATCAAGAAAGCTTAGATAAGGTATCAAAAATATTACCTATATTGAGTCAATGCTCCACATTGTCGAAACTTGGATAAAGGCCTGTGGATAAAGCACAATTTCTCACTCGATTCCATCATGCTAAAAAAATCAATAGTGAGGCAGATTTTCCACTTCGAGAGCCAGGAAAACCAGCTGCCGTATTATTACCTATATTGGAATACAAAAATACGCTGACGGTTCTGTTTACAGTCAGAGCAAGTCACTTAAAGCATCATGCAGGCCAAGTAAGTTTCCCAGGAGGTAAACAAGAGCCAACCGATCACTCTTTGATCGAAACTGCTTTGCGTGAAACCCATGAAGAAATAGGCTTACCCCCTGATAAAGTAGAAATTGTTGGTAATTTGCCATTGTACAGGACAGTAAGTCGTTATGAAGTCAGACCTTATGTTGGCTTTATCGGCGCTCCAACGAGCTTAATATTGGATAAAAATGAAGTGGATAGTACCTTTGAAGTACCCCTTAATTTTTTAATGGATAAAAGTAATCATCTAATTCATTGGGTTAAACGTAAGGACGGGCAGTTTCCGGTCTACTTCATTCCTTGGAAACAACACAATATTTGGGGTGCTACGGCCGCTTTTGTGCGAAATTTATCGAATCACTTTTAATATTTCAATCAACCAAGTTAAAAAATTTTAAAGTAATCTTTACACAACACGACTAGCTAATCTATGCACAGCTATTGTTCTACTAGCGTTTAACTAGCACAATCACGCTTAATATTTTTCTAGTGAATCAAACAATATGATCAGCGTTTTTGATATGTTCAGTATCGGTATTGGCCCTTCCAGCTCCCATACCGTTGGTCCAATGCGGGCTGCTAAAGCCTTTTGTAGGGAATTATCGGAGCAAGGTCTTTTTGATACTACTGATGAGATTAAGGTAGAGCTTTTTGGCTCATTAGGACAAACAGGTAAAGGCCATGGAACGGGTAAAGCTGTGATTTTGGGATTACTTGGTTATGCCCCTGAAACCATCGACAGTACTATGGTTGAGACCCTACTCGAAAAAGTGAGAAGTTGCCAAAAACTTAGCCTTGATGATAAAAAGTCGATCAAATTTCCTGCACTAAATGCGATCGTTTTCCATCGTCGTAAATCCCTAAGCGAGCACCCAAACGGTATGACATTTCATGCCATGAATAAGAAATCGGTGATTACCTCACAAACCTATTTTTCTATAGGAGGGGGCTTTATCATCAGAGAGCAAGACTTTGCCAAACAAAAAGTAGCAGCACTTATTTACGAAGAACAACCTGTGCCTTATGATTTCTCCAGCGCTAAACAGTTACTTGAATTAAGTAAAGAGCATGGTATGCGCATCAGTTCAATAATGATGAAAAACGAAGAAGTATTTCAACCCAAAGAAGAAATCATCAAAAAGCTTTGGCACATATGGCAAGTGATGTATAAAAGTGTGCAAACAGGCATACATACTGAAGGGATTTTACCTGGAGGGTTAAAGGTTACGCGCCGGGCTCCTGGCCTATATAATCGCTTACAAAACGAAAAGAATGCAGATCCTATGGTCGCGATGGATTGGGTCAATTTATTTGCATTAGCTGTTAACGAGGAAAATGCCGCCGGAGGGACTGTCGTCACTGCACCAACAAATGGCGCTGCTGGTATTATTCCTGCGGTGTTATGCTATTACGATAAATTTGTTAAACCCGTGGACGAAGACATAGTGAGCCGTTATTTATTAACCGCAGCAGCTATCGGTATTTTATATAAAAAAAATGCTTCGATTTCTGGCGCCGAAGTAGGCTGTCAGGGTGAAGTTGGCGTTGCATGCTCTATGGCAGCAGGTGCATTGACCGAAATAGTCGGCGGTTCGGTAGACGCGGTTGAAAACGCAGCCGAAATTGGAATGGAACATAACCTAGGTTTAACCTGTGACCCTGTGGGTGGCTTAGTACAAGTGCCTTGTATAGAGCGAAATGCTATGGGAGCAATTAAAGCCATTAATGCATCTAGGCTTGCTTTAAGAGGCTCTGGACAACACAAAGTGTCACTCGACAAGGTCATTAAAACCATGTGGGAAACAGGCAATGATATGAAGTCAAAATACAAAGAAACGTCTAGAGGCGGTTTAGCCGTTAATATTATTGAGTGTTAGCAGAGAAGTGTTTTTATCAAACACAAAAATATGTTTTTCAAACTAAAAAATAAAAAACTGACCGGTATTTGCCTTTACCTCTGGGTCTTTTTACCCTTTGCGATAAATATTGTGTTTTATAATTTAGAGTTTTTAACGTAACAGCAACATTAACCCTTAACATTATTTTTACTGCTTCGTTGTCTTTCAACTAACAACTTGGCTAGATGTGGGCTAAAACGTTCAATAAACTCTCAGCTATCGCCGTGAGTTTCTAAGTTATGTTGCGCAAGAACCAATTTGTACATGCATTATTTTTGTGCTTTACCTCAAGACAGAAGCTGATTTTACTTTACCGGTAATGTTAGGCCCTTAAACATTTTCTCTACTTCATCGTTGTTTTTCAACATCATGGCTTTTTCTACCACTGACTTGGTTAGATGCGGGGCAAAACGTTCAATAAACTCGTACATGTAGCTTCTAAGGAATGAGCCTTTTCTAAAACCAATCTTAGTAGTGCTGTATTCAAACAAATGGCTAGCATCAATTTTAACTAAGTCGGTATCCAGCTTATCATCAATCGCCATTGAGGCAATTACACCTACACCCACTCCGAGCCTTACATAAGTTTTAATCACATCGGCATCTGTGGCAGTAAACACTATTTTAGGTTCGATACCTGCATTACTGAAGGCTTGGTCTAAAGATGAACGGCCTGTAAAACCAAATACATAAGTGACTAAATTGTACTCCGCAATATCTTCAATCGTAATGGTGGATTTTTTGGCTAATGGATGATCACGGTTAACTATAATACTACGATTCCAGTGGTAACAAGGCAGCATGACTAAATCGTTATACAAATGTAATGACTCGGTGGCTATGGCAAAATCTGCTTCGCCCTTTGCGGCAAGATCACTTATTTGCGAGGGTGTGCCTTGATGCATATGCAATGAAACTTTGACATATTTGTTCATAAAGCCTTTGATCACGTCAGGCAAAGCATATCTTGCTTGAGTATGAGTGGTCGCAATATTCAACTTACCCTGGTCTGGCAAGGTGTGCTCTCGAGACACCGCTTTAATGCTTTCCACTTTCGCTAAAATCTCGCGAGAAATATTGATCACATCTTGGCCTGCCTCGGTTACATGAGTAAGGTGTTTTCCACTACGACCAAATATCTGTATGCCCAACTCATCTTCCAGCATCCGAACTTGTTTACTGATCCCTGGTTGTGATGTGTACAAGCTTTCAGCGGTAGCTGAGACGTTTAAATTATTGTTGAGTACCTCAACAATATAACGGAGTTGCTGTAATTTCATGTCTTAGCCTTGCTTGTTAACCATGGGAGTTTTCTTTATATTAAATTGTTATATACCTTTAACAAGACGAATTCCATTAGTTTTTAAAAAAAGATTCTTGTTATATCAAACTAACGTGCGAAATAAACAAAAAAATCAAATGTCGAAAACAGAAAAAGGTCTGATAAGGTAAATTCTTGTATTATTCAATAATGTGCTGCCAACCCAATATTTGGTCTGTTAATACCCACTATGCTTGGAAAATTTATGACTAGAAAAGATGAATCAATTGATTTTTCTGATGTACTAGGTTCTGCTGCCCACGATTTAAAAAAACTCTTTGTGCTTGTTAATATAATCTATCGAAAATTTGGGACAAAGTTTAGTAGAGCCCAACTCATTCTATACAGAGCACTTGGCTTGCGCTCATTATGAAGCTGCGAGACTGAATACTGAGTTGCTGCAATGACTGTTGTTATCCCCCGCCGGTTTAGACAACTTGGCAATGAATATCGACAAACATCGTCTAGATGATGTAATAAAAAGTCTGCTTAGGACCAATGAAAGTTATCTGAATCATAAAAATATAATTATAGAAGTTAGCCAATCAGCCGATTTAGTATGTCAACTGAATAAAATTCAATTGGTATTTTGTTATCAATTGGTATTTTGTTAAGAGACGTATTAATTAATGCTATGCGTTATAGCCAAAAAAAAAGATAAAATGTCTGTACATAGGATAAACAATTAATATTTAAAATAAAAGATGATGGCTTAGCTACACAAATAGCATATTAGATACACACAATATTAACATGTGGTATTGTGATGTAGGTCAAGGGCATATTGGGTTGGGTTTATTTTTTGCTCGGTTAATTGCCCAAGCGCATATTTTTTTGTGAAACAAGTTGAACAATATCACTTGAAAATGCTGGAAATTTAGGCAGTAGCGTTTTTATCCTAACGATACCCTAGATAAAAAAAAGCTTAGTTCTTGCAATAGCATCGGGTGTTAAACCCAGAGAATCGGAAAATTATAGAGTTATGTTATTTACAATAATAATATTGTTGATTGTCGCGTTAGTGCTAGTTTGCTTTATTGTAGAGGCGATCCGACAACACAAAAATAAAATAGAATCTGAACGCAGAGCCGAATTATCCAAACAAAAATCTATCATAAACAATACCGAAGATGCCTTACTCGCCGCAGAACAAATTCCTATATCCCAAAGGCTAATTTTTATATTACAACGAAGAGTGTTGTTAGCAATTAAAGCAGCCAAACGAATGGGTGACAACAAAACTGGTTCAAATGATAGGATAAAATCAGCTGAAGAGACTTTAAAAGGTATCAATGTGAGTAAAACGCCTCCCCCAGATGACAGTTATAAATCGCCGGAAGGTGAGAAACAAATTATTCAATTTATTCGCGTTATCAAAAATTTACGAGCTTTATTACACTCTGAGTTTAAAAAAAAACGTATTGTAAGTCGAATTTTTTTAACTGAAGACAACTTACTAGGACGATTGCAGTTACAGACTAAAATCGATTCGCTAATGAGTCGCACCGATGTAGCCATAAAAAATAATCAACTGGGTGATGCTAGACAGTTTTTAGAAAAAGCCATATATATGCTATCCGCTCAACCTAATCCAGATGAATTCATCATTGCCAGAAAAGCTCTATTAGAAAAACGACTTCTGGATATCCAAGACACGTTTAGAAAAGCCAACAGCCAAGTTCTAGCCAAAAAAGAAGAATTAGAAAAAAACGAACTCGACGATCTCTTCTCGCAGAAAAAGAACAAATGGTGGGTTAGCGATAATAATGCACCTGACTGCCCCTAGTCAGTATAAAAAACATTATTCACTGCCCATTTCCAAAATGATGCAGCCACTGTGGATAAGTTGCCATTTTTTTGCCGGATTATACCGACTCTTTTACTTAAGCCACTTTGATAGATCTTCAGGCAGACTAAGTTTTTACTGAGCATTTGCTCCTGACATAAAGCCGGAACTACAGATACACCTAATTCATGTTTTACAAACTGCCCTAAGGTGGCAAGTTGACTAGCCTCCACCACTATATTTAAAGATAAATGATGTATTTCCATAAATGAATCAATCCATTGACGCATAGCCGAGCCCTTATTCATTGCCACAAAAGGGTACATAGCAATTTGTGACCATGACAACATTTGATGTTTACTCAAAGGGTGATTAGCTGGCAAGACCGCAATAAAATTATCAGTAAGGATAGGATGAAACTCCAAACCATCCATTTTTTCGTGTTCAAAAGAAAAGCCAATTTCCGCTCTCCCAGCCTGTACATCTTTTATCACTGACTCCATTACCACATCCGCTACTGACAACTTTATGTTGGGAAACTCCGTTTTGAACTGTTGTAAAATGCCCGGTAATAACCCTGCAGCAAATGAAGGCATTGCGGCTATTGATAACTTGCCTCGACCTAATGAAAATAGATTATGTAAGTCCGAAAATGCCTCTTGCCAGTCGGCAATTAACCGCTCTGCAACAGGCAAAAATTGTCTCCCTTCTGGACTGAGTTCAACTTTGCGGGTGGTGCGCGAAAACAGCAATCCGCCCAACTGTGATTCCATTTTTTTTATTGCCGAGGACAAGGCGGGCTGAGACAGGCACATTTTCTCAGCAGCCTGAGCAAATGTAGGTGATTGCCCAATACTGACAAAAATCTGTAGTTGCCGATAAGAAACGTTATGCATAAAATTTCGCTCTGAACATAAACAATTAATAAATTAAATCTATCAATACAGACATTAATTTGATTTTACTATTTAAAAGTATGTTTTACACTGTAATAGTGATTCAACATGAGAGCACATCATGGCAGGTTTTAACAAGGTAGTAGACAGTTACGAAGCGGCAATGGCCGGCTTACAAGACAATATGACGGTCATAGCTGGCGGATTTGGCCTTTGCGGTATTCCAGAAGGGTTAATTGCGCAAATAAAAAAGATGAATACAAAAGGTTTAACGGTCGTCTCTAACAATTGTGGTATTGACGGTTTTGGTTTAGGCCTTTTGTTACAAGAAAAACAAATCAAAAAAATGGTGTCATCCTATGTAGGTGAGAACGCTTTATTTGAGCAGCAACTGTTAAATGGCGAACTAGAAGTCGAACTCACCCCACAAGGTACATTAGCCGAAAAAATGCGCGCAGGTGGCGCAGGGATCCCAGCTTTTTATACCGCTACTGGTTTCGGCACACCTGTGGCTGAAGGAAAAGAATCTAGAAAATTTAATGGTCGCGATTACATTCTTGAAGAATCTATTACTGGTGATTTTGCCATTGTAAAAGCCTACAAAGCCGACCGATATGGCAACTGTATTTATCGCCATACCGCCCAAAACTTTAATCCCATGGCGGCTACTGCGGGTAAAATCACCGTATTAGAAGTGGAAGAAATAGTAGAACCCGGTGAGTTGTCGCCAAGCGAAATACACACACCCGGCATATACGTTGACAGAATTATAGTTGGCAACTTTGAAAAACGTATAGAACGAAAAATCATCTCATCAGATAACAGCAATCAATAGGTTATTATTATGTCATTAAGCAGAGAACAAATTGCTATGCGAGTTGCACAAGAGTTTGGTGATGGTCATTATATTAATTTAGGGATTGGCATCCCTACCCTAGCTGCCAACTATGTAGCGGATGATATCGAAGTGATGCTGCAATCAGAAAATGGTTTGCTTGGTATGGGCCCCTACCCCACTGAAGAAAAAGTGGACGCAGACATGATCAATGCCGGAAAAGAAACGGTCACGGCAGCAATAGGCGCATCTATTTTTAATTCAGCAGAGAGTTTTGCCATGATCCGTGGCGGACATGTGGACTTAACCGTGCTCGGTGCATTTGAAGTGGATTGTCATGGCAATATTGCTTCATGGATGATCCCTGGCAAACTGATAAAAGGCATGGGCGGCGCGATGGATTTAGTCGCGGGCGCGCAGAATATTATTGTGACCATGACTCATGCCGATAAACACGGAAATTCTAAGTTACTGGAGCAATGTACCCTGCCGCTAACCGGGGTTAATTGTATCAATAAAGTCATTACTGACTTAGCCGTGTTCGAAGTAAAAGAGGGAGCCTTTCATTTAGTTGAACGAGCGCCGGGGGTGTCAGTTGCTGAAATTCAATCCAAAACAGCAGGCAAATTAGTCGTCAGTAACGATGTGCCAGAAATGATGTTTTGAAATAAACCGACACTATTGCCAACAGCCTTGTATAATTGATCTCATATCAGCTTTTAGAGCATGTCTTTTGCAATTTACCGACTTACCTTTACATCATAATTTATTAAAAGCCCTTGAAGTTAAAGGGCTCGACTCAGCTACAGAAATCCAAAGTAAGGCGATCCCATACGGCTTGATGGGCAAAGACTTGATTGCCTCATCCAAAACCGGCTCTGGCAAAACCCTGGCATTTCTATTACCCGCGGTACATAGAGTGTTAACCAAGCAACCTTTAAGCCGTCGCGACCCAAGAGTGCTTATTTTGGCGCCGACACGAGAGCTCGCCAAACAAGTATTTTTGCAGCTCAAAGGATTAATTGCGAAACAGCAGCTAAAAGCTGCTTTGATATTAGGGGGTGAAAACTTTAACGACCAAGTGAAGGCCCTTAAACATCATCCTCAGTTTATTGTGGGCACAGCAGGCCGTGTAGCGGATCACCTTGCAGGCAAATCGTTATTCTTAAACGGGCTTGAAATGCTGATATTAGATGAAGCAGACAGAATGTTAGACTTAGGTTTTGCCTCTCAGCTTAGACTTATCAATCAAGCGGCGGATCATCGTAAACGCCAATCCATGATGTTTTCTGCAACTTTAGACAGTGCCGCAATGCACGAACTAACTCAAACCCTATTAAAAAGCCCACAACGCATCAGTGTTGGCTCTGCGGGTGAGGAACATAAAGATATTCAACAACAGTTTTACTTAGCCGATCATGTGACGCACAAAGAGTTATTATTAAGTCATATGATCAATCAGCAAGAATACCGTCAAATAATAGTATTCACTGCCACCCGTACTGATACAGAAAGATTAACAGTCTTACTTAAAGAGCAAGGGTTACATGCCGTTGCTTTAAGTGGCGAGCTCACACAAGGACAGCGTAATAATATTATGAGTGAGTTTGGCCGAGGTCAGCACCACATATTAGTCACCACCGATATCGCCTCTCGCGGTTTAGACTTGCTCAATGTTGCTTTAGTAGTCAATTTTGATTTACCTAAATTAGCTGATGAATACGTGCATAGAGTCGGTAGAACTGGACGAGCAGGCAACAAAGGCCAAGCGGTATCCTTTGTTGGGCCAAAAGATTGGTTTAGCTTTTTAGCCATCAAAAGTTTTATGCAGCAAAACATAGAATTTAGTCAGATTGAAGGTTTAACGGCCAAGTTTAAAGGCTTAAAACCGGCTAAAACTAAAGTAGCGTTAAGCAAAAAATCGACCAATAAAAAGGTTACTAAACAGGCTAAACCTCAACAAACGCCTAACCGTGTGAGAACTATGCAAGGTAAAGACGCGGGTGATATGCCAATGAAGCGTAAGCCAAGAGTAGTATTGAAGCCTGAGGACGATGCTGAAGAATAGTTAAAGCAAATTCGATAACATATTCCAAGGTCGAACCTCAAAACAAAAAAGCGCTTGAACTATAAAGAAGGTCGAGCGCTTTTTTATCACCTAAACTAGATTTAATCCCAATTTTCAAAAAACGCTGCACTATTTTTTTTCGGCTTTGGAAGACGGGTTACAGCAGACGAGCCTAAATAAAGAAAACCGACTATTTCATCTTGCTCGGCTAATTCAAAGGCCTGCTTTACAATGGGGTCTTGGGCAAAACTGCCAGTGCGCCAAACACCGGCAAAACCTTGAGCCACTGCAGCCATTTGCATAGCGTGCACTGCACAAGATGCTGAGGCCACTTGTTCTACCCAAGGCACTTTTTCGTGATTGGTGTATTTGGCTATCGCCACCATCACCATAGGCGCTCGTAACGGCAATTGCGGTGCACGCTCTATTTCTTTTTCGCTTTTATCAGCAAAGATGGCCGCTTGTTCAAATATTTCACCTAGGCGTATTAACCCCTGGTTTTGACACACAATAAACTTCCATGGTGATAAGCAGGCATGGTCTGGGGCGCGTAATGCGGCTTGTTTGATATTTTCTAACGCTTGGCCTTCTGGAGCCGGAGCTTGTAAACGAGGTTGAGAACATCGATTGAGTAATAGGTCTAACGCCAGCATGTGGTTATCCGTACATTTTAATCTTGGCGTTATTCTAATAAAAAAGGCGCTGGCGCGCCGTTTTTTTTTATGTCTTAGCGATAAATTTTTTCGCTAAGAAGAAATCAACACTGGTGTACTTACCTCCACCGCTAAAAAACAATGAAAGCAGCATGATGAAATAAGTCATAGCAAATTCAATTCCATTGTTGAGCACAACCAATTTTCCACTTGATGTCAGCCATTCATAGTTGCCATGTGCTTGCAACACAACTTTAGCGGCGGCTAATTTATCTGGCACATTTAACACTGCTTCGTTAAGTATAATAGTACCGTCTGACATCCAGCTGTTGGCATCAGCAATCGCTGCCCAACCATTTGGCCAATGCACTGTAAACGCAGCCACTAACATAGTGAGCATCAACGGAATACTTACCCAGCGCGTTGCCAAACCAATAAGCAAAAACAGTCCCCCCACCAACTCAGCTGCAGTGGCAAGAAAAGCCAGAACGAACGGAAAAGGCAAACCTAAACCATAATCTGCATGACCAAACCAATCTACAATGCCATCAAACCCCTGATATTTAGTCCAACCACCTTGGATCATCACGGGTGCTAAATAGAGCCTAAGTAACAAAGGCGCAAGCCCTTCAAATACCAAACTCTTATCCAGTAACTTGTGTAAAGGGGTATACAGATTCAACAGGCGCATAAATTTTCCTGATAATGTAGTCACCTATAAGAGAGGTTAGGTAATCAAAATATTTCGTTAGACTTAGATCAAATTTGAAAGCTTAGTTCAGGTTCGTTGCAATAATTCTATATTCTGCTTTTTAAACCTATTTGAGTGAATAGAAATAATTTCACCTGCAACCTTATTGGCACTTATATTGCTACTTCAGTTATAAGCTTTCACTAAAGATATACACTCTATGCGCACTTTATGTTTAATGTTCCTAATTGGTACTTTGGCCTCTGGTTGTGCCCTGACGGATTTGATGGATGAAAGTAAAGATTTAATTGATGTGACGGCCACAAATGCTAGTCCATCAAACACACTACATAGACATGTAGAAAAACTCGCTAGACAATTATTAAGTACATCCCAATTGATTGACATATCTAACACGATGGCTGTCGGCACAATTTTACCGACTATGTATTCTAACGGCGAGTCTTTGCCTTCCCACTTGGCATTAGGTTTGCAAATTCAAGAAAGCTTAATGACCTTCGCCACACAAGCTGGTTTAAAAGTTATAGAATATAAAACCATGCCAAACATCAAAATCAGTGCACAGGCCGATAAAATGTTGAGCAGACAAGTGAATGAATTAAACCCTACGATTACTGCAGACTACTTTTTAACCGGCACCTACACGTTGCAAGAAAAGAACACTATGGTAAACATTAGGTTGATACAAATTCCAGAAAACATTGTATTGGCCGCAGCTACCGATTACGTGCCAAATGATGTTATGTGGAGTCAATCGAAAGTGACACTTAAAAACAACCAAATCTATCGAAATAGATATTAGGAGAGCACAATGAAACTATCAATATTAGGATTATTAGCAAGCTCTACCTTATGTGGGTGCGCAACATTTATCGACGAAAACTTGCAAGAACCCTACGCATCAATCATAACGCAGACTTCAGAACCCTCAACTCCATTTGAGTCGAGCCTTATGTTTCAGCATCAGTTCAAAGACAGATTTGCTAACAGTCATTCAGCTGGACTTTCAAAGGAAATGGGACAGTCCTACTCAACCGACTTACAACACCCAGACGAAATGCAAAATACCAAGCAAGGACATCAAAAAACTTCATCTATATCAGCAACAAAACTTAATATTAATCATTATGCTAAAGGCTTAATGCAAGATTTGGTGGCTAATTTACAGTATGTTAATTCAACCACGCCATTAGCCGTTGTAAGCTTTGTTATGCTTGATAGTGATTACAATCAATCAAGCTTATTAGGTAATCAGATAGCTGAAAGCTTAATTCACGAAACACATAAATTTGGTATTCCTGTTATCGACTACAAAACCACTGGGTTTGTAAGAATTACCGAGCAAGGCGATTTTGCCTTTACCAAAGATTATAAAGAATTGCCAGGAGATATGGCCGCCAAATATATTCTCGGCGGCACTATGTTGAAACATAAAGAGGGTTACTTAATCAACGCCAGAATAGTTGGCTTAAAATCAAAAGAAGTGGTGGCTTCTGCACAACATTTTATACCTAATGAAATAGTTAAAGACTTAATTGGAGGGTCTATCCAAAATATTGAAGACCAGCCTAAAATGACTCCCAAACGTATTTCTTTGATATCAAATTAAACAAGGGCAGAGAAGAGCACTGTAAATCACAAGTTACAATATCTCCAATGCACAAAGAATTACTATCGACCTTAGAATAAATTAGAAATATCGTTATTAGAAAGTAGGCTTCCATTAGATAAAAATTTCAGTACCACTTCGGACATCACTTTACTTTGTTCTATCAGGTCAACAGATAAAATAAACTTAGCAACCGGTTTTACTACTCAAAATAAGTTATCGTTGAAGATGAATATATTTTTCAATATTGTTTGGAAGCCTTAGCTTTTTTCCAAAACTCACTATTATTTTACGCTTTCTTAAAATTGTTTAATGTGAAATTTTCAGGTGAAAATGCTGCTACCTATAATCATAAATTATCTTCTTGAAAGCGAATACGCCTTAATTATAAGACACTATTTATGACAACATTGGGTAACACCTTATTACTAGAGGCGACTAACTTACCACTTTTCAATTCTACTATCTTAATACTCAACATCAGGCCGCTATGTATTTTTCGTATATAACCTGTTAAAACATATGAAACGTTGAACTCTGAGAATACTTCTTGTTGCTCAGCGGAAAACTCAATATGTTCCAGTTCTGTTACATATAAATATCCCCCTAAACTTCCTTCACTGGTGCTCACACCGAGGTCACTTGAATCATTGGTTAAATAATCAGCCAAATCGTGGCCTAAGATATCATCACCTCCCATTAATCCATTTTGTGCAACAAAAGGTAATACAATAACAGAACCATTTAACCCCAAGATGGGCATGTCACTTTTTAACTCCTACGCTATTTGCTGGGTGTATTCGTTTAGCGTTACAAAATGCAGCCCTGATTTAAACAAACTGGAGTCATGTTGCATATTCTGCTTTTCAAGACTGATATTTGCGCATTCATCAAAATCACCATTGTCGTCAACGCATAATCTAGATGTTTGCTCAAACTCAAAAACGGAGCATGCTGAAAGGGCCATAAAAACAGAAATCAAAAACCAGAATTTTGAAAGTAATCTCATTCTTAAATCCAATATCAAATATAAACTATTCAGTATTTAGCAACAGCAATTATTACTCCAATTACTTAGATGTCTGAATCAAGGGGTGAGACTTGTTTGCAGTACAAGTCCCATGGGATTTTTACTGACTAAGCGGTCATCAATTGCAGAACGATGTTGCCAGCGGAATCAGCTTACCAGCTCAAGAATAATTGACCTGATAATAATAAAGTTATTAAGTTATGGCATCTTTATTGACGGATAAAATCGTTGATTAAATATTTATTCGTTGTCGGTGGAATATTCGCTTTACTCAGTTGTTCAACCAGCCCAACAGATTCAAATAAAGACCATTCACGCATCAAGGTTGCTGACCCTACCCTGAGTACACTGTCTCATGTAAAAAGCTCACTAATAAATATACGCGGAATTATATTCTCACAGTGAAACGAGGCGAGAAAATGATGCGCAGACAGCAAAAAGTCGCGGCATTGAGACAAACCACTGACTCAACATTCGAGAACAAACAAACGGCCTCTTTTTCAGAGAAGTCCTTTCACATTATGAAAAAAGGTGAAACCTTGTATCAACTATCTATACGTTACGGCGTGACGACACCAGAGTTAATGTCTTGGAATCCCAACTTAGTCATCGATGATATTTCAATAGGGACAAAAATACGCATACTGCCCATTCCCTGATTATGCCCAGCCTCAGTTATGGCTGAGGCAAACCACTATGAAAGCGCAATTCAGTATCGGGCATTTGAATAAGCTTGGCTTCTTTTTCACCAAAAAATGTGACTCTTTCATCAATGCTAGTAGTGCTGACTTTCATTGCCAAAGCCAAATAATCTTGAAAATGTCTCGCTTCGCTACGCAGCAACGACACATAAAATTTGTTTAACTCATTATCTAAGCATGGGGCTAATTTGGCAAAACGTTCACAAGAGCGGGCTTCGATATAAGCACCACATATTAGTGTGTCACTGAGTTTAGCGGGTTCATGGGTGCGTACACCTTTCATCATGCCTCTGGCATAGCGAGACGCGGTAAGGTTGTCGTAGGTCACTCCCCTACTCTGCATAATTTCCCACACCTGCTGAAAATGATGTAACTCTTCTTTTATCAACAACACCATTTTACTAATTAGTTCATTGCCATGTTCAAAATCAGACTGACTGATCAGATTTTTTGACAGACTAACGTAACCACTAAAATCGCCATTGCCAATTTTACGGTACACAAAGTCCTCATAAGGTTTTAGCCATTCTAATAAGGCATCACCACTTTGCTGATCAACCGCATAACGGCGTAAAAGTAACATAGCGGTTTGCGCGGCTTTGAGTTCACAGTTTGCATGGTCCCGCAGCAAATTCGGCAAATTTTTGGGTTTGATGGCCTCATCAATCCAGCCTTGTGGAGTGGGGCAATGTAGGAATTGTTTGATAGGGCTTAATAATGTTTCCAAGGGTTAAATCTCTATACCACTGTTTGTATTCTAAAAAATTCGTCATCGAATCTATTATTGTTGTATCAGAAGCCCGCATTATTAATTGTAGACCTGGGTAAGTCTATTAAAAAAATTTTGGTATGCGGTCGTTCCAGCCTTATTTTGAGAAAAATGACCATTTTCTCAGCTGCAATAGTGTTATAACAAACACCATCACTACGATTGTCGCAAAGCCAGCCAATGAATAAATCACTAGACCAAGCTTGTGTGCATAGGTGGATCCCATTTTAATTTTCTCAATAAGTCGGCCGGTCATCCACATGGGTATGAATTGAAAATTAACCTAATCTACTTATTGGCCAGCTTTGGATAAATGTGCCACAACATACCATTTCATACTTGGAATATAACTTGCTCCCAACAAATGACCTTCGTTTTGCTTAACCTTGATAAACCCCGTCGAATTTGGCTGCAACAAACGCTCTACAGTGCTCTTAGCAAAGATATCTTGCAGTTCTGTGGTTCCTGCAATCTCAGCTTTTGCATGTACTTGAATTTTCCCTAAACTATCCACTAAATAAATATCACCATGTTGAGCAAATATTGAATCATTCAATATTTCTAAGACACCGTCAAATGAAGTGGCGATCCCGGATAAGCCATTGCCATTGGGTTGTTGATAGTTCACATAGACATCTACACGGTGTTTGTTCTTATCATGGTAAACACTGACCAAATCTGACTCGCCACTGGCCAAGTAAGTAAAATACCAAGTGTCAGTTTCAGGTGCTAAAACCCTTAAAAAACCTTCGTGGTTCCAATACTTATGGGTGTTTTTGTCGGCAAATGAAGCACTTGTCAACCCGTATTCACTGACTAAAAAATCAAGCTTATCAACCAATATCGATTCTTGATTGATGATAAAACCAGACTCTACCCAGCTTTGAATGTGTGCGTCATTTGCCACAGTTTTTGCGATCAACTTCATGCTAGCGATACGGCCATCAATATTTTGGCTTAAGTTCACCAATGAAAGATTGAGTTTTTGACGTAGCAAGCTTTCATCAGTCGCTTTTACTTGTAGCCATAAATAACTTATTAACATCAACAAGCAAGTGATAAGCAGTAAACTCGATACCATTAGTTTGTTTGCAGGTTTCACTAAAAAGGATGTAGACACGAATAAACTTTCCTCTATTTTGAGTGTTAATATGCTTGAGTAATGGTTAGTAACATTCTATTTAAATCGAACAATTACCTTAAAATCAGCATCGTCCTAATTACGCTTTGCGGGCCAAAAAAATAGTATGCCGACTACCTTTTCCTGGGCGTGCCCGCACAATACGTGAATCAGCTTTAAATCCAGCCTTTTTTAGTCGCACCGTGAACTTTTCATCAGGACCTGCGGACCATATGGCCAACACCCCCTTCGGTCGCAGGTTTTTGTATATATTGTCCAAGCCTTGCAGTGAATAAATACTGTTGTTGCCTTTTTGAGTTAAGCCCTCAGGACCATTGTCGACATCCAGTAAAATAGCATCGAAGGTGGGTTGTCTAATATTCAGTAACTCTCTTACATCGCCAATGTGTACCTTAGTGCGAGGGTCTTGTAGAGGATTATTTGCACAGTTACCCATAGGCCCTTGATTCCACACCACCACTTCAGGTATCAGTTCTGCCACTGTGACTTGCGAGTTTTCAGACACCGCTTTAAGTGCTGCAGACAGTGTATACCCCATACCTAAACCGCCAACTAATACCTGAGCATTGTTTGCTGATTGAATATGGGCGCACCCCAGTTGAGCCAACTCTTTCTCTGAATTATACAAACGACTGTTCATGAGCTCACCGCGAATACCTGATAAACGAATGGAAAATTCATCGCCACGCTGAGAAAACTTTAATTCGCCCCCATTGTTGGGAATTTGTGCGCTTCCAAGTAGGGTCCACGGTATCATAATACTGCCTAGTGAATTTCTGTATAAATAGAATTTAGTTATTGTAGATTAACATAATTGCTCTCACAAAATTTACACAATATCAGTGTCTTATCGACAAGGCTTTATTGAATAATACTATGCTAAAACTGGCAACGAGCTATGTTTAGCCCAAGGAATAAATAAGTAGTTCCCAATTAAGGCTTAGAAACTTTCAAGATTGACTTTCAAGGTTGTTTCTCAAAACGCCTACAACTTGGTAGATCATTACCAAGTGAAAACGTCATAGAGTGAAAAACTCTATTTGTACATTAACAGATATTTTATGGCGACGAATAGAACTGGAAATATCAAATATGTGGTAACTGATTATGTGCGTTAATAAGTTTTCTATTAGTACGCAAATCCACCTTTTGATAAACAACGAACGTCAACCTGTTGCATTGAAGTGCATATTTTACGCACTGTAATTGATTTTCTTCTAATAAAAAGAAAGAGTATTAAACACTAAAATTGCCCAATACTCTTTTTGTCCAACTTTATTCTTTAATATAAGCAATTTATAAGAGCATATTTAGTTAGAATAACAGCTATAGGCCATAGTAACTTGAGCCGAAACACAATTTCAATCATCAGTTCACCAACAATTAATATCTTAGCGGTGAACTGACTTAATGATTCAAAATACTGTTAAAATATACTCCAATTTAACAGGGTAACACTCCGTTTAATGCTTAGTTTCGCACCACAATGCGTGGATCATAGACCTGTGATTGACAAGTATCGACGATCACATCGTAGTCAAACTCACCTTCATCAGGGCCAATTTTGCATTTGATTTCTTTCTTATCTCCAGACTTAAGCTTACATTGTTGGTCAAAAGGTTTATCATCCCTAAACACTAATTGAAAACGGGAATTATTGCTTGTTTCCCAGGTGATAAATTTTTGACTGGTCATACAGACACAGTCTTTAACGCTCTTGCCACAGCTTTTTTCCCAATTACTTCCTGCACAATTGTCATCAGAAGAAGCGGCAAGTTCGACATGAGAAACACAGCCTGTAATATCATCTACTTGAATCAGTAACTTTTGACTATTTTTCTTAAATCCTTTGGCGCTAATGGCTTCAAAGCTTAATAAGCTGAAAAATAACGTAGCTACCAAAACGTAAAGATTAATGTTATTAAATATTTTCATGTACTTAGTTCCTTTTAAATCACAGTTCTAGCAACATTATTATTGCCTTCTTAGACTACTTTTTTGTCTACCCCCTGCGCTAATCCTTGAGGTCTGCTTTACCATTCTAAAATTTGCTGCTTAAACTTTGCAAACTGGTGGTCTTTACCCAATAATTTATTGGAATAGCCTAATGTTAAGGACTTCTTTAGATACAAGAGCACATCGTTGTCACTTGAACAGTTAATTGCCACTAAAGCTAAATCGTAATAGATATATGGATCATCAGGCTGTTCAAACACTAATTGTTCAGATTGATTATTAGCTTCCTGACAACTATTCAGTTCCGAGTTATAACGCGCGATACTTGATTTAATGGTTTGATCGCTTGGATTAATGGTTTCATTTTGCCGAGCCAGATTGAGTGCCGCTTTATATTGTTGTGCCGACATAACTTGCTGATTACCTGCGTACTTGAGAGCATCAGCTAAATTCCCCCTAAATACATATTTATTTGGGTTAAGATTAACGGCTTGTTGATACATCTCAACAGCTTGTGTGAACTTACTGGCAAAAAATAGTGAAGTACCTAGGTTGCTGAAGATATTGGCACTAGGGTTAATACTCAGGGCTTTACGCCAACTTTGTGTGGCTTTGTCAAATTCTGTGTTTAAGTAATATGCACCAGCAAGATTATTAAAAGCTTCTTCACTACTAGGTTGCAGTAAACTTTGCTTATTAAACTGCAAGCTTGCCTCAAAATATCGACCAGACTCAAAAAAGAAAAAACCATACTTTTCATAATTTTTCCAATAACCAGGTTCAGCTTGAATCGCTTTTAAAAAATAGTATTCGCCTTGTTCTGCCTGCCCTAAACGAGTAAATGATTCTGCCAATCCAATCAACCCTTCACTATTATCTGGTTTTAGTTGCAAGGCTGAAGTGAAGTGTTCTTGAGCTAATGAGTATTTACCTGATTCAAAATACAATCTACCCAACGCAATCTCTGATTCAGCTTTGAAACTACTGTCAGTATTAACCTTTTTGCATGCCTGGTCTGCTAGGTCAAACACCTGAGCCTCAATTTTTAAATTGTATTGTTCCAGATAAGTCTGGCACAGGCCTGCCTGGGCTAATTCAAAGTTGTTGTCCCGGTCCAGAGCACTTAAAAACAATTGTTCAGCTTCGAGCAACTGAGCTTCATTATAGGCATCCTTGAAAACCCCTTTAGCTCTGACGTAAAAATCGTAGGCATGAATATCGCTAGTAGGTTTAAACTGAAATTTAGATGATTCATCCTGTGGCATTAAAAAGGTCAATGCATTAAATATTTGATGGGAAATACCCTCATATAGGGTGAGTTGATCAGTGCTTGGTACAGTACTTTTATCCGCCCAGACTTGAAGACCGCTTTGACTATCAATTAACGTAGTCATTATGTGTACTTCAGCACCCTGTATATTAATAATCCCTTCGAGTACGTATTTTGCGCCAGTCCAATCGCGGATCTTACCAAGCGAGCTATCTGCAGGTAAAGAAGACAGTACTCGTTCAGAAATAACTCTTAACTGAGAAGATTGTGACAGAAAAGTCAACATTTCAGACTGCAACAATCCCACCACATAATCTGCAGCCTTATCACCAAGTTGCTTAAATGGCATCACAGCAACAGCATTAGGATAAAACTTGGCTTTTATATCTCGTTCGACAACTTGTTCATCAATTTGTGTAGCTGCTTCATAGACTTGATTACCCAGTAAAATAGTAAATACTAGGCTAAACGCACCTGAAATTATTATGTAAGTTAGGTCTCGATAGGCATGTTTAGTAAACTTTGGATGAGTGAAAAGGCGGTTGTGTTTTCGATTAAAATCTTGGCGAAGTTTACACTCCGCCCACCAGTTATATATTAATACCAAAGGGAATCCAATAATCAGGATAAGGAGCGCGAGTTTATCAAACCATTTGGAAGCATCAACAACAGGCAATGTTAAAGTAACCACTTGCATTAATACCCAAGCCATCACAATGTAGGTTCCGGCAACTTTAAATAAGCGAGTTTCACGCCAATAATTTATCCCACCAAGAAGTTTAGCAGTGGTTTTACCTTGGGATGTTTGATCAAAATGTGCAGCCGTTTTGAGCACCTCAGCAGATAAACGACTTTCATCTAGAGGCAGTGTCATCACAAGTACTCTATAGCCTTTGCGGGGTAATGTTTGTATAAACTTGGGAAAGTCCTTGTTGTCATCGAGCAAATGGCGCAATTCAGTCACTATTGGACTGAGTTTTGAGCTAGCGGTTTTCTTATCTCCCCACACATACTCAAGCAATGCCTTACGACTTACGACTTTGCCGCCACAACAACTTAAAACAAAAAGCACCTCCATTGCCTTGCTACTAACATGATGATGTTGATTTTGTTTTACAATCACACTTTTATTGGGAAACACTAGTATGTCGCCCAGCATGAAGCCTTCTCTTAAAGAGGACTCGATAATAATGTCATTGAAATTATCAATATTTACTAATTCGGGAATGTCCATTTCCTTTTATGTTCGAAATAAATCAGAGGGAAACAATACTTTTTATGCTTACCAAACAACTGATCAAAAATTTCACACCATATCTAGAATGGACTAATTCTTTTTTAAAAAAAAGATATTCTGTTGAAAAAATGCTTTTATTAAGCTGTTTAGGGTAATCAGGTAGATTTTCTTCTCAAATATTAATTAAAATACGCTCAGCAAAGAAAATATTGCACATTTAATAGCATCCAAGTAGTAGCATCCAAGGTGAACGAACTCACTAAGATATATATTTTTTGTAAAAAATGACCGATACGAATATTGGTTAATGGAAATAACTCAACGAACTAAGGTACACAGAACGTATACTTTACAAGATGTAATGATGTAATGATGTAATGATGTAATGATGTAATGATGTAATGATGTAATGATGTAATGATGTAATATGGTAATGCGCAATGGTGATCCTTTTACCATAATAGTCCTTACCAACATATATTCGTTTCTAGCCATTTTATCGATTTAAGAACCACAGGTTATAGGATTTGTTTGATGCCGACTGTTGTAAAAATTCTTGGTTATGCTGGTTTAATCCCCTTCATTAGCTTGGCTGTTTTATCTATTCTACTAACCGATAATGGCTTGTTTATAAACTTTTTGACCCTCTATTCTTTTGGTATCTTTACATTTTTATGCGGGGCTTGGTGGCCAACAATTGATATGCAAAATGCCAAATTTTGGAGGATTGTATTAAGCAATCTTTTATTTTTGACTGCGTTTTTTGTGTTTTTACTTGTGCCTAACCAATGGTTAGCCATTGGCGCATGTTTATACATACTTATTTGGGGGGTTGAACAATTTAGTTCATTAATCCCTACCCTTCCCCATACCTACCGAAGGTTGCGCACAGTCCTAACCATCACCGCCAGCCTAAGTATGACAATTAGCTATTTATTTGGAGCATCATAAAGTCGCAAACCTACAGTCAGTCAATATTGATCCCAATGAAGTTGCCTATTATGAAAAACTGGCTGATACATGGTGGGACTTAGATGGCCCCTTCTGGCCTTTACACAAGCTTAATGCATTAAGGATTGAGTGGATATTGGCGCAGCTTAAAACACAAAGCAATAAGAAAACTTCGTTAGCTAGTATGAAAGTGTTAGACATCGGTTGTGGCGGGGGCATATTAAGCGAATCCTTAGCGAGGCAAGGGGCTATTGTCACGGCAATAGACGTTGTTGAGAAAAATATTAAGGTGGCTAAAGCACATGCAAAGCAGAACGGGCTTAAAATTGACTATCAGTTAATTAGTGTTGAACAAATGGTTGAAACCAAACAACAATTTGACATTGTGTTCAATATGGAGGTGGTAGAACATGTAGTGGATGTAAATAGTTTTATTCGCGACTGCAACACCTTAGTGAAACCTAATGGCACCCAGTTTATTGCCTCTATCAATCGGAATTGGTTAGCCTTCGTTATTGCTATTATTGGTGCAGAATATGTGACTGGCTTATTGCCTAAGGGCACACATCATTATAATAAGTTGGTTAAGCCATCTGAGTTAATACCTATATTACATGCCGATGGTTTTGAATTAACAGCCACCACAGGAATTGTCGTTAACCCGATTAAACGCAGTATGAAATTAGTTAAACCCACTTGGGTAAATTATATGTTTATGGCACAAAAGAACCCGAGATAATTAATGATGTACATTTTATGACTGGCCAAGCAAAGTGAAGCTAAGTTTCAAGCATCAAAGGCCATCATTGAGGGTTCAATGATGAAGAAGTTTTTTTTATATAAAAAATATAGTCCACGAAAAGTCAGGATCGAGGATGTAACAGATTCTGTGGAACTGCCATTAGTTAAATATGTCCATCGAGCCTAGACTCGAATTCAATCATAAATCGACTTATCGCCTGACGCCAGTTTCTTATTGGCATGGTCCATTTTCTAGATACATCCATGATAGCGAGATACACCATTTTCTTGGCTGAATCATCGCTTGGAAATACCTTCCGTTTTTGATTGATAGACCTTATTCAAATCAGCAGAAACCGCTTTATAATCATTCTAGGGCACGAACTTCAGTGAATTACGCACCATGTGGACGATACAGAGCTGAATGTGGGATTATGTGAATGTGTGAATGTGTGAATGTGTGAATGTGGGAATGTGGGAATGTGGGAATGTGGGATTGTGGGATTGTGGGATTGTGGGATTGTGGGAAAACAGCATTAATAGCATCAGGAAAACCTTTTAGGCCATCTACACAAGCCATTAAGATATCTTGTACGCCACGATTTTGTAGCTCCGTCAGCACATTTAATCAGAACTTCGCGCCTTCTTTCTCGGCTATTCACATGCCCATAAGCTTATTGTGACCTTCGGTATTGATACCCAAAGCTAGAAAGATAGATTTGTTGATAACCTGCTTGTCTTGACGGACTTTAATCACAATACAATCCAGATAAACAATCAGATACACCGCACCCAGTGGCCGTGCTTACCACTCAGTTACCTGTTCAATGACTGCATTCGTTATTCGTGATACTAACGTAGGCGATATTTCAGCCCCGTACCATTCATCAAAAGCCTCGACGGTTTCACGGGTGGTCATGCCTTTGGCATAAAGCCACAAGATTTTATCGTTCATTGAAGTGAAACGGAATGGGTGTTTTTTGACAAGCTGAGGCTCAAAAGAGCCTTCTCTGTCACGGGGTGTACCAGCTCGAACTGACCATCTTCGAACTTTACACGCGTTCTGATCTTACCATTACGGTTATTATTGACCGCTGATTTTTCATGCTTTTCATAGCCTAGATGTCCATCCATTTCCGCTTTGAATCCTGCTTCGACGGTGATTTTTTGAGCATCTGGCTAAAGTCATTCAAATCTTGTGGGGTTTTAATGCCTTTAGCTGCTTCTTTGGCAAACACTTCTAATTCTTTCATCGTTATCATTGCCTATCCTTAAACTCTGTTTTGCGTAAATTACGATTGGCAATTACACAAAATGCCCCTTTATTTGCCTTTACATCATAATCAAAGTTTAACTTAGATTGTTAACCTTTGATTATGATCAATAAGCTTAGGTAGACAAGGATAAAAAGGTTGACGCTTGGTGCCTACTCACAGACAATTATTGTTAATGGCATGTTTTATTTTAATTAATGAAACATACTAAATTTTAACAATATAAGAGAGCTAGTGCATGATTTTAAATCACCTGTGGGGATTATATACTCATCCAAAAGAAGAGTGGCATGCAATTGACAAACGTAATGAGAGCTATTTTTACAGTTTGAGTCATATCGCTATCATTTCCTTAATACCTGTCTTGATGAGTTATTATTCTGCTGCGCATCTGGGTTGGAGTATAGGTGTCGGTGACATTATTAAATTAACGCCTGATAGCGCCAGGCTAATGAGCATTGGGATGTATTTTGGTTTAATGACGGGGGTAATTGCCTTAGCTATATTAATACATGAGCTAGCCAATGCGTTCGATGCGACCCCAACCTATACACAATCACTTGAGCTCGCAGCTTATACTGCAACGCCTTTATTTATGGTGGGCTTTGCCGCTTTCTTTCCAGTGTTATGGTTTGTGATGCTTATTGGTTTGGTTGGTTTAACCTATTCAGTTTATTTACTCTACGCAGGCACGCCAATTTTGATGCATATTCCAGAGGGTAAAGGTTTTATATACGCAAGCTCTGTGGTCACTTGTGGCTTGGTGTTGTTAGCGATATTAATGGCCACTTCGGTTATTTTGTGGAGTATGGGAATGGGACCTGTTTACGTGGGCTAAAACGATTTGTAGCTCTCATAAAAAAGCCACATATGCTAAGATGTGGCCTTTTTTAGATCTTAGTATGAGTAAGCATTACCTAATTTTGACTCATATTGTGCATTTCTAAATTACTCAGTTCTGTTTGCAAACCTTCGTTTTTTGACACTTCATTTCGCATATTATCTATGCGCTGTAAATACGCATTATCCACATCACCAGTAATGTAATTACCATCGAATACTGAAGTCTCAAAACGTTGAATTTCAGGGTTCAACTCACGAACTGCATCCACCAAATCGTTGAGGTCTTGAAAAATCAAACCATCAGCACGAATTAAATCATTGATCTGTTCTATCTCACGGCCATATGCGATTAACTCATTGGCTGATGGCATATCAATGCCATATACATTAGGAAATCGAATTTCAGGGGCTGCAGAGGCAAAATAAACTTTCTTAGCGCCTGACTCACGTGCCATCTCAATAATTTGCTCTGATGTAGTACCTCGCACGATAGAATCATCAACCAAAAGCACACTCTTATCTTTAAATTCTGAAGGGATAGCATTTAATTTACGACGCACTGACTTACGGCGCAGGGTTTGTCCTGGCATAATAAACGTGCGGCCAATATAACGATTTTTAACAAATCCTTGGCGATAAGGTTTATCTAACTCAAGTGCTATTTGAAGTGCGACATCGGTAGACGTTTCTGGAATAGGGATAACAACATCGATATCTAAATCAGCCCATTTTTTAGCAATTTTTTGCCCAAGTTTGCGGCCCATATTTACTCTAGACGCATAAACAGAAATACCGTCAATAAATGAATCCGGACGTGCGAAATATACAAATTCAAAAATACAGGGGGCACTAATGGGTTGATGAGCACATTGCTGAGTATGCAATTCACCTGATTCAGTCACATATATAGCTTCGCCAGGTGCCACATCACGAATAAAAGTAAAGCCAACCGCGTCAAGTGCCACACTTTCAGAGGCCACCATGTATTCATCACCAAACTCAGTTTTTCGTTTACCTAGGGACAATGGACGGATACCAAAAGGGTCCCTGAATGCCAACATTCCGTGACCAATAATAGCGGCAACAACCGCGTATGCACCTCGAATTTTCAGGTGTACTTTGGAAACAGCTTTGAATACCTCTTCTGGTGTGAGATGTAGACCTTCACAATTTTGTAGTTCATGGGCAATAATATTTAACAACAACTCTGAATCTGAGGTGGTGTTGATATGTCTTTTCGCCACTTTAGCCACTTCATCTTTCAGCTCATGTGCATTAGTTAAATTACCGTTGTGAGCGAAAGCAATACCAAATGGAGAGTTAACATAAAAAGGCTGTGCTTCTGCTGAACTCGAACTACCAGCAGTGGGATAACGAACGTGTCCAATGCCAAATTGGCCAGTTAATCTTTTCATATGACGAGTATGAAACACATCTCTAACCAAACCATTATCTTTCCTGAGGTGGATCACACCGTCATCTACAGTGACAATACCAGCGGCATCTTGGCCCCTATGCTGGAGGACTGTCAAGGCATCATACAAAGCTTGATTAACTGAGCTTTTACCCACGATTCCAACAATACCACACATGCTATTTACCTTTTTAAACTGGCTTTATAAAACTTGAGTTATTTTGTAAATATTCAAAAAACCACTCAATGATTAAGCTAAACTCTGGAATAAGGACTGAAGTTCCCCACCATGCTGATGAAGACACAGGAGTAAAAGTATCTAAGAAAAATAACAACGCACTGACAATTAATATACCTCGCAAAGCCCCAAAAACTAGCCCTAATGCGCGATCTGTACCTGTAAGTCCCGTAAAGTGAACCAATTGAGAAATCAAATAATTGACTAAGCCGCCGATCAATAAAGTAGCGACAAACAAAATAGCAATAGCCACTCCATTACGGATCATCAGATCATCAAATTTAGTGAGGTAAGTAGCTAAGTCCGCATAAAATTGGCTGGCAATAAAAAACGCACTAAACCAAATAGCCAAGGAAATAGCTTCTTTTACAAAGCCCCTAATTATGCTGATAACGGCGGACAGTAAAATCACACCTACTATGGCATAGTCAATCCAATTGATAAGATTCATTTTTACCGCTTAAATGATGGAATATTAAAATAAACTAGCCTTTTAACATCACAGAGTTAAATTCGCGCGCATTCTACCAAAAGGAATTGCGAAAATCCTGATAATTTTCTAACGTCAGAAAATACCTGAGAACGTTAAAACCAACAAACTATTGAACAGTAAATGGTGTCACCCTGCCCTGTAATTTAGTTAATTCTTTTAGATGGGAAAGTGCATCTTCTAAATTACTTTTTTGTAAGTCAGGACCAACAAATACTTTCATTAAAGTCCCTGAATTGGTTTTTACAGGCCGACTAAAAGCTCGATATCCAGCTTTCTCTAGGCGATTTAATAAGTCTTTTACATTCTTCTGATGGCGAAAACTACCTAGTTGCACCACCCAACCTGTGCTAGCCAATAGTCTCTCAACATCTTGTTCTACCACCGTTTGCTGCTGTAAACTGCTAATCTCTGGCTTAGCCTTTTCTGAGGTTTTTACCACCGGAAATGACTCATTTTTTATATATATATCAGGGATTTGCACATCTTCAGATCGACTTTCAGATTTATTTTCAGCTACTAAGTTAGGAGTTAAATTATTATCTACTGCCTGCTCAGAAATAATTTCGACTTTGCGTGTCGCCGCTTCTTTTACTCTATCAGTGTCAAAGGCAGAAGGAGGTTGAACCGTCTTCATGGGTGGTTTTTTAGGCAATTCAACAAATAAATGACGCTTTGATTCTTGTTTCCCATCTAATAAGTCAGGTAAAAAAATCACCACAATGGCAACCACTATAGCGGTTCCTACCAATCGATTTTGTAATGCGGATGACACTTTTCTACACCTTTTCTTGAGGGGTTAACGACGCCATTTTCAATACCTTTGTCACCGTAAAAAAAGATCCAAAAACGATCACAAGATCATTTTTTTCAGCTTTTTCTAAAGCACATTTATATGCGACATCGACTGAATCATATTCTAACACTTTTTGCTTTGAGCTGAATACAGCAGAAACGAGACTACTTGACTGCGCCCCTCTAGGAACATCTAAAGTAGCGCAATACCAAATTGACACAACAGACAACATTGGGGCAAGTGTTGCTTCAATATCTTTGTCAGCTAACATGCCTACAACTGCGATAACCCGTTTGTAATTCATATTATTAATATCAAAGGCTAATAAACTAGTAGCTTGCGGGTTGTGTGCAACATCTAAGATAACTAAAGGTTTATTTTGAATAACCTGACGCCTTCCAGGCAATCTGGTTTGATTAATAACATGCACCATCTGTCTATTATCTAACTGTAATCCTAATATTTCGATTACTTGCAGTGCTGTTGAGGCATTTTGGACTGGAATATTGGGTACAGGCAAATGATCATAACAACGATTAATACCTTGCCAATGAAACCCTTGGGCATCGATTTGATAGTGATAATCACTGCCTTGCCATAAAGCTTTGACCTGGTAACTTAAGGCCGCATCAACCAGTGTAGTTGGGGGATAAGGCTCACCTATAACTGCTGGAATATTAGCTCTAAAAATACCCGCCTTTTCAATAGCAATTAATTCTTTAGTATTACCAAGCCAATCCTGATGGTCTAGATCAATACTGGTTATCACGGCTATAGTGGCATCAACAATGTTCACCGCATCTAAACGCCCACCTAGACCCACTTCTAACAATAAATAATCTGCATTGGAGTCTGACATTAACTGCAGTGCCGCTAATGTACCAAATTCAAAGTAGGTTAGTGAAGTATCGCCTCGTGCTTTATCCACCTTCAAAAACGCATGACAGTGCGCTTTTTCAGTTAACATGGCTCCAGCGACTCTCAAACGTTCGCGGTAATCTAAGAGATGTGGTGAGCTAAATACAGCGACTGAATGTCTTGACGTCAATAGGGCTTGTTCGATAAAGGCACAGGTAGTGCCCTTACCATTAGTACCAGCAACAGTAATAATGGTTCGTTGGCTGATATCGAGCTGTAAATTGCGAAAAACTTCGGCAACACGCTCTAGTCCAAGCTCAATATTGTTTGGGTGAACCTGCTCCAGATAAGTCAACCACTGGTCTAATGACCAAGCCTCTTTTTCAGAGACTTGGGGGGGGGAGATATGAGACATTAATCAGTGATGTTGATGATGCAGTTTTGACAATAAACTATATAATTTATCACGCATATCACGACGGTCAACGATAATATCAATAGCGCCTTTTTCTAACAAAAATTCACTTCGTTGAAATCCTGCAGGCAATGTTTCACGAACAGTTTGTTCAATCACTCTTGGGCCTGCAAACCCGATCAAAGCTTTGGGCTCTGCTACATTCACATCACCCAACATGGCTAAACTCGCAGATACACCGCCCATAGTAGGATCAGTCAATACTGAAATATATGGCAGTCCTTTTTCGCTCATTTTTGCTAATGCAGCACTTGTTTTAGCCATCTGCATTAAAGACAAAAGTGCCTCTTGCATACGTGCGCCTCCACTTGTTGAAAAACAAATAAGTGGCATATTGTGTTCCAAACAAGCATTCACCGCTTTCACAAATCTAGCCCCGACGACTGATGCCATCGACCCGCCCATAAAGGCAAATTCAAACGCAGCCACAACAACGGGCATACCATTCAGTTTACCCTGTATGATAACTATCGCGTCTTTTTCATTTGTGTTTTTTTGTGCACTGCTTAATCTGTCTTTATATTTCTTTGAATCTTTAAACTTAAGCAAATCTTGCGGCTCTAGGTCGGCACCCAACTCTACCCTGTCACCTTGGTCTAAAAAGTTATTAATTCGCGAACGAGCGTTAATACGCATATGATGATCACATTTAGGGCATACACCTAACTGCTTTTCTAACTCTATTTTATATAGTACTGCGTCACATTCACCGCATTTAGTCCAAATTCCCTCTGGCACATTACTTTTTGTCAATGATTTAGTGCGTGGTAGTATTTTTTCAATCCAACTCATATCAAATCCTGTTATGTAATTTGTTTAACTTAACAAATTGACAATATTCAACGGTTAATTTTATCACCGTTTAAAACCCTATGGGCCAAAAGAAACCCTATTAAATCACATCAAGCATACATCAAGAATATAAAACTGGTCTAAGAAGTATCAATCAGGTAAAAATAATGGCCCCAAAGGTGTAATTGGTAAATCAAATACTTCAGGGTAAGTGACATGTACCAAATATAAACCATTGGGCTTTGCAGTTGATGCGGCTTTAGTTCTGTCTTTACCTTCTAACAACGTCTTCATCCAAGTTGTGGGTTTTTCCTTTTTGCCAATCGTCAACAGAGAGCCTGTAATATTACGTACCATATGATGAAGAAATGCGTTCGCTGTAACATCAATCATAATATAATCACCAAATCGGTTCACATCTATATTACTCATCTGTCGCACCGGGGTATTAGCCTGGCAGTCCACAGCTCTAAACGCACTAAAATCATGACGGCCTAACAAATGTTGAGCGGCTTGATGCATCAACTCATGATCCAACTCATTATGTATATGTGTGACACCTTTAGGTAATATGCTGTTGCGTAGACGATGATTATAAATAACATATCGGTAGCGCCGTGCAGTAGCAGAAAAACGAGCATGAAACTTGTTATCCGTATTTTTCACCCATTTTATTGCAATCGAGTCAGGTAGAAAGCGATTCAGCCCAATAGTCCAAGCACGATCGGGTCGAAGAATATTAGTGTCAAAATGTACCACTTGGCAAGTAGCATGCACCCCAGCATCAGTTCGTCCTGCGCAGACAGCTTTGATAGGTTCGTTGGCTATAGCAGCCAACGCTTCTTCAACGTGTTGTTGCACACTAGCCACAGTTTGTTGGCGCTGCCAACCATGGTAGGGTGCTCCGTTATATTCAATGCCTAGAGCTAATCGCATCAGTCCGCTTTTATTATTCAAAAAATTCGCAGTATTGTAAGGAACTTATAATTAAATAACAGTGGTTTTTAGTCAAACCTTATTAAAGTACATTCTTTGAATTGAACTGGACATTCAGACTTGCCTAAAATCAATCGAGTGAAGATCGTGTTTTTTAATCAACTTATGCATATCTGTACGATTTCTACCGGCCAATTCTGCCGCCCTTGTAACATTTCCATCGGTCATTTTAAGTAACTTCAGTAAATACTTCTGCTCAAAGGCATCTCTTGCTTCAGTCAAGGTTGGCCATTTTTGCTCTGAAGCAGATAAAGCTTGTTCAACTAAATGCGACGCTATAATAGGTGCGTGAGTTAAAGCAACACATTGTTCAACTACGTTAACAAGCTGCCGAACGTTACCTGGCCACAAACAAGTTGTGAGTAGTTGCATTGCATCATCAGAAAATCTATTGACCTTAACCTGATGCCTTTCTGCGCTTGTTTTTAACAAGTGTCGAGCCAACAAAGGTATGTCTTCGGAGCGTTCTCTTAAAGTAGGTAAAGTAATATTTACTACATTAAGACGATAGTACAAATCTTCTCTGAAATTACCCTTCTGCATTTCTTTATTGAGGTTCTTATGGGTCGCAGATATAACCCTCACATCAATTGGGATTTGTTTACTACTTCCCACTGGGCGAATTGTTTGTTCTTGAAGCGCTCTGAGTAACTTAACTTGAAGTGGAATTGGCATATCACCAATCTCGTCTAAAAATAAAGTGCCTCCATCTGCTTCTCTAAACAGTCCTTTATGTTCATTAACCGCGCCAGTAAAAGAACCTTTAGCATGACCAAACAGCTCAGATTCGAGTAAGTTTTCAGGTAAAGCACCACAGTTAATAGCCACGAAATTTTTATCGACTCTTTTACTGGCTTTATGAATAGCACTGGCCAACAGTTCTTTACCGGTGCCACTTGCTCCACTGATTAATACGCTAACATCGCGCTTGGCAACACGATAAGCTTGATCAAGTAATTGTGCCATTTGCATCGAACGGGTAATGATTTTTTCGCACCACTGTCCATTTTGCGCACCTTGGCTTTGACTCACTGCTTTTTTCATCAAACTGCGCAATTCATCATGATCTATCGGTTTAGTCAAAAAACCAAACACACCTCTTTGGGTCGCTTCAACAGCATCTTGAATAGTACCGTGGGCGGTCATTAAGATAACAGGCACATCTTTTCCAAGCCCAATTATCTCCTCAAAAAGGCTTAAGCCGTCTAATCCCGGCATGCGTAAATCACTCAATACCATGTCAAAATTTTGGGTGTTAATTAACCGTAAGGCTTCTTTACCACCACCAGCACTTTGTACATTATAACCTTCCCCTTTTAGCCTAATAGCCATTAAGCGTAATAAACTTTCATCATCATCAACCAACAAAACATTAGGTTCTGATATATTCGATTGACTCATTGTTTATCCTTTTCGATACCTTGGATGATAGATGTTTCTATATTGAGCAACTGGTCAATTTGACTTTGTTGTTTTTTTAATAATATTTGTTGATCTTTAATCTTAAACGATTGTTGAGTATTAATTTTACTCAACGTCACTAACGCAGACTCCCGTTCTAAGAGGTCCTGACTAGGATGATAGAGTGCTATTAAAATAAAACGGCGCATATGTTGACTTAATTTTGGTAAAATTGACTCAACCCAACCTTGTGCTCGCAAACGATCTTGATATGGTGTGCTTTTACCTTGGCTAAGCAATATTTTTTTCAATACATCATTATCTTGTTCAGATAATGTATCTATTTGCTTTTTACGTTCGAGCCATGCGATACCTTCTATCTTATACCAAAACCTTAACCAATATTCAATTTCACAAAAATTCTCTTGTGAAGCATTATTCCAAACACAAGCAGGTTCACTTTTTAGTACTTCATGGCTGGTTTTGGATGTTTTAAAAGACTGCAGTAACTCACAACTGGTAAACACAATTAAGCTGCTGAATACGACTAATAATTTTGATTTCATATACTCGCTTCTTTAATTGGGATCTGAACACGAATACACACATCTGCATAATCCACTTCTACTATTTCGGCTTTTCCAAACATCATTCTGGCACAATCGGCGACTATAGATAAACCAAGTCCTGAGCCTGTTACTCTATCATTTCGAAGGGCCTCACCACGGCTAAAAGGCTGAAAAAGGACATGACGTTGCTCAACAGCAATTTTTTTACCACTATTGGCGAAATCCAGAACCTGCATGTTATCTTGCTGATAGAGACTTATAATAATGGGGCTGCCTTTGCTACCATGGGCAATGGCGTTTGACACCAAATTATCCAAAATCCTTCTAAACAACTTCTGGTCAGCAAAAATTGTAGATAATTCTATTTTCATATCTATTTGGTTATCATGTTGTTTAATAGCCAAACTGTTTTCAGTCACAAATTCCTCAATAAATATTTCGGTGTTGATCCTCGAAAATACGGGTTTAGCTTGTTGAAGTAACAAATTGTAATCAAGCAGCTGTACGATAAGTAAATTTAACCTGTCTGTGCTGCTATTCAACAGTGATAACACCTCTTCTTGATCAGCATTCAAAGGTCCTACAACTTGCTCTGTCAATAATGAACAACCTTCTTTAATACTTGCTAGGGGGGTTTTTAACTCATGGGATGCGTGACGCAATAAAGCATGACGTAAATTTTCTAATTGAATTAAGCGGCCTGCTAATTGGTATAATTTCTGCTCTAATACTATTAGCTCTTTTGGACCAGAAGTGGCAATTGGCTGTAAGGTGACTTCCTGTCTAGACATGGCAGTAATAATGCGTTCAAGTCTAGTAACAGGTTTTAATATTGCCTTAGAACCAAGCATAATTAATAAAAATGACGCGCCTAACAAACAGGCGGTTAACCAAAATTGTGTTTGCTGGACCGAACTCACATAAACTTGTTGATCTTGGATCCTCTTGTCAAGACTGAGATCGACTTGTGCAGCTAAGTCATATAAGTTTTGCTTAAATTCAGCTAATTGCGCGTCCAACAACAATTGATCATTAGTACCCGAATATTGGTTTATCCAATTAATACGCTCAATTAAACTGTTACAGTTTCTTTTTTCGAAAAGCTGCTCACAAACTGGTATTTGGTGATCAATAAACCGCTGAGTTGATTTTTCAATCAAAGGTTTAAGCGCATCCTTCTTCACAATATGGTATTGGCGCACTAGTCGCTCAATATCAACCGACAAACCTTCCATTTTACTGACTCGTCTAACAGTGTTAACAGAATATTCGGCCTCATTCGTGGCAATTTTACCAATTTCACTTAACTTAATTTGACTATAGCCAACCAGCAACGCCAAAGGCACAAGCACAACGACAAAACTAATGAGTGTTAATTGCCGTAATGAGCCTAGTTGCATGGCAAATCCCATTTGTATTTTTGATTAATCGTGACTCAAGCGTAATAAAAAAGTTTAAACAAGCCGATTTTTTACTATTTTATTTTTAAATCTTTATTGAGACTGACTAATATTCTTTTCTTTCATCTTGGCAAGCTCAATTGAACTAATATATATTGGCATCTATATCTACTTTCCAGAATGAGGCAATAATAGCAAGGTTTCCAACAGCTCCTTTAATTGTTAATTGACCACTTTGATCCATATCAAGCTTTTCTATCAAATCAATATTGGCTCATGCTAATATTGATATTAAAAACTGCAAAAATGAGACAACGACACAAACGAAGCAATGTAATCGGACTTTTTCACATCACCATCATCCTTTGCTAAATAAAACCTGATACCACTATGAACAAATTACCAAATCTAATTAAAAAAGGCATCCATCACTCCAGTGAAGCAAATTTATATTCCCATCAAGGATAATAGTGCTACTAGATGCAAACGCCATCGCAACCAATAACAAGACCAGCCATTCACCACTACCCTTCACCACACCCACTGGCCATGGCTGATACCTGAGAAACCAGTCAGGTTGAATGTGATGACTGATTAGCCCAATACATGGTTCGTGCCAATAGTTTATTTGATATATATTTCAATGAGTTAAAAAAACCAATTGGATTTATGAAAAGGACCTACAATATCTCTTAAATAATATGTCTTAAATTTGAGACACTAGTAGCGAAATTTTAAGATATGTATTTTAAATCATACAGTTAAAGTGTCTTTTATTTAAGACACCAATAAAAACCATACACGTTTATTGAAAATAGGAGGTAGATAAACCAGCTTAATCAGGCTTGATTGACAACTTACTTTGAATAAATTGGCTATGTGGTATGTAAAGTAAATCGGCTATTTTTCTAATGGTGTAATCTTCATCAGGACTGAGTTCATGATCAGCATAGGCAATTGACCATAACGAATCAAGAACAGCTCTTTTCTCGTCTGCGCCATAATTAGCATTTATGACTCTTGTAAACTGTTGGTAGTCTGCTGCTCCGTCAGCTTTGGATTGACTCAAATGGCAAAGAGTTTCAAGCTCGGTCCCACTCAAAGAAAAATGTGTCTGAAGTTGCTTGCGATAACTATCTTGCTCTAGTTTTTCAAACTTATGGTCGGCTCGCATGACTTCATATAACAGCACTGCTGTCGCCAATTCGATTGTATGCTGACTATCATTTTCCTCGATTTCTAAATAACGTTTGAACCACTCTTGGATATTGGCAATCATACTACCTCACTTTCCCATTATTATTGATTGACTGAGGGCTAAAGCTGCTTCATAAGCTGACTCTATAGAGGTACCAAAACTCCAATCGCCCCCAGCATATACTCCATACTCGTGTTGATTCAATATGCCTAACGGCTTTTGCCCCTCGCGAGGTCTTGCATAACGCCAGTAATGCGCATACGTATTCAAAACTGACTTATCAGGTAAATTGAACAATTCGCAAAGTCCCTTAGTGGCAATAGAAATCGCTTTGTCTTTGCCCTCCTTGCCTAAGTCATCTGATAAGTTATTTGTGAGTTGAGCCACCCATATTTCGCTTTCCCCTCCCGTGTTGGCATCAAATACTTCAGGTCGTAATGGTTTGCCTGAATCCCGAACTAGAGTACGTATAGATTGGTTTTCTAAGTAAACTAAATCAACATCTGAGACGACCAATTGGTCTAATTTAAAGGCAATCGACCAACAACTTGTCCAGGATTGCGAAAAGTCAGGCAGTTTTAGGGATAAATCAGATTGTTCAATTAACACCTTACTTTGCGGCCAAGGAGCAGTTAAGACTACTTTATCAAATAATTCAGCCTGCCAAAGCCCATTTGACTGAAGTTGCCATCCTTTACCAAAAATGTAGCGAATTTGGCTAATTAAGTTATTGGTATGCAAGTTAGCATTTTTTATCCAGTGTCGACATGCAGCGTTCATTTTGCTGTTAAAAACGTAATGATTGTTGTTACTGACAAAGTTTTCTAATGACTGCTTAATGTCCGTATTTTGATTCGAGACAAATATGTTCCTAGGCCATTGGCTCACAATATCTTCATCACACAGTCTTTGCATAAAATCTATAAAGCCAACTTTTTGGGCAAGCATAACAGTGGCACCTAAATCACACTGTCCCCAATCGGTTTGTTTTGTACTAGCCCGTCCTCCACAGCCGCGTGACTTTTCAAAGATACTGACATCTACACTTTTTGACTCGATAAAATTTGCCAACAAACAACCCGTAATTCCAGCTCCTACAATTGCAACTTTCATATATCATCAACGTTATCTGCAAACACAATAAGATGTTCCAAGTCTAAACGTATGCCTATAAGCTCATTCAATTGGTGATCATGATGACTCAGTGCCAAACACAATACCCTAGGATGGCCAACGTGTTGCAATTCTAGTTGATACAGAATGTGAGATCCTTTAAACGATCTATCCACCACTTTTGCTAAAGTCTCACTTTCATCATCATGAATGATGTCGTCTGGACGAACTAAAAATACGACCTTATCACCTTGTTTAAATCCACTATCAGGGTTGATCGGGAAGACGCCTAAACTGCTATTTAACCTAATGTTGTTATCAATTGTTGCCGACAAGAATACCCCATCACCAACAAAGGACGCCACAAAACGATTAGCAGGACGATGATAAAGCGCGTAAGCATCTGTCCATTGTAATAAACGTCCTTCTTTGATCACACCTATTACATCGGCCATAGCAAACGCTTCGTGTTGATCATGGGTAACCATAAGAGCGGTGGTCTTTTCGTGTTTCAAAATTACTCGGAGTTCTTTGGCTAGTTCATCTCTTAATTCTGCATCTAAACTAGAAAAAGGTTCATCTAACAACAATAAATCAGGTTTTGCAGCTAGAGCTCTCGCTAAAGCAACACGCTGTTGCTGGCCTCCTGATAGAGCGTGAGGATATCTATTGTCATAATCGGGTAATCCCACTAACATCAGCAATTCAGTTACTCGTTGACGCTTTTTTTCATTGCTTTGCTGGTGCAAACCAAAAGCTATATTTTGCGCAACAGTTAAATGGGGAAACAACGCATAATCTTGAAATACCACCGCCACTCGGCGTTTTTCAGGTTCCAGGTGACTATGCAAAGCGCTAACCAACTTTTTACGTAAGAATATTTGTCCTTCTGATACCTTCTCAAATCCAGCCACTGCTCGCAAAATCGATGTTTTACCACATCCAGAAGGCCCTAACAAACAACCTATTTGCCCAACGCCTAATTCAAAAGTAACGTCTTTAACGGCTTCACTTTTTTGATAAGCAACGGATACATTATTGAGACTTAACATAAGTTCCTTAATTGTCATGTGAGCTATGCGGGCTAGATTTATCCATCAACATCGTCAACAAAATAACAGGTAATATACCAACACTGACGATAGCTAAAGCAGGTAATGCCGCGTCCATTAAACGTTCATCTGAGGCAAGTTCAAATGCTCTGACGGCTAATGTATTAAAATTAAATGGGCGTAAAATCAAAGTAGCGGGAAGCTCTTTCAACACATCCACAAATACTAACAATAAGGCGCTTAGTACGCTCGTTTTCATTAATGGCACATGAATGGTTCTGAGGATCTGCAAAGGTTTATACCCTAAGGAACGTGCAGCATCATCCATACTAGGTTTTACTCTAGACAAACCTGTATCGATGTTATGCATTGCAACAGCTAAAAAACGACTACTATAAACCAAAATCAGAGCAAATAATGATCCTGAAAAGACTAAACCAACACTTATGTCGAACCAATTCTCAGTTAACGTATTTATTTTTATATCCAGCCAACTTAGGGAAATCATTGCACCTATAGCGATCACAGTTCCTGGCACTGCATATCCAAGGTTAACCACGCCAACTAGAAATTGAATCGGCTTAATGGGATTAAGACGTTTACCATAAGCAAAAAGAAGTGCCAATATCACTGCTGTTATGGATGCGATAGCTGCCAAATAGAAACTATTCCATAACAATAACCAAAACTCACTGGTCAGTTGTTTGGAGTATGTCATTGACGCCCATTTTAACAATTGTAAAACAGGTAAAATAAAACCAAAAAATACTGGTGTCACACATACAAATGGCACCCAAAACGCTTGACTACCTGTTAATTTTTGCCTTGTGACTTGCTGCGCTTTTTGTCCTTGAAAATAATAGCGAATTTTGCGCCTAGACAGATATTCAAGAATAAGTAACAGCACCACAAAACTGGTTAACATAGCAGCTAATTGTGCGGCTGCAATACCATTACCCAAACCGAACCAGGTCCTAAAAATCCCCGTAGTAAAAGTACTCAAACCAAAATATTGCACCGTGCCATAATCCGCAAACGCTTCCATCATTGCTAAGGCCGCCCCCATTAAAATGGCAGGGCGAGCCAGAGGTAGCACCACTTTAAACAGGTGTTTACTGGGGGGAACGCCTAGGCTTCGTGATACTTCTTCAAAGCTAGATGGTTGCTCACTAAAAGCAGTTCTAGCTAGCAAGTAAACATAGGGGTAAAGCACCAAGGACAGCATAATAATAGCGCCTGCCAAAGAGCGAATATCAGGAAAAAAATAATCACCATATTGCCAATGGAATGTATCCCTTAATGACGTTTGGATTGGGCCCGAAAAGTCCAATAAACCTGTGTAGGTATAGGCAATAATGTATGCTGGCATCGCCATTGGCAACAATATCAACCATTGTAATTGTTTTCGGCCTGTAAATTCATACCTTGCAATACACCAAGCTAATACAGTGCCAATAACGATGACTAAGAGGCCAACACCAAGGGCCAAAATGAGAGAGTTAACAATATAATCAGGTAATACTGTTGAGGATAGATGTTGCCATATTTCAGTTTGAGGAAAAAAAACACTCACAAAAACTAGGCCTACTGGCGCCGCAAGTATTATGCAGCCTAAGGCGATGGTTACAAACCAAATGTTGAACCAGCTATAGAAACGGTTTATGTGTTTCATAAACTGGTTTATTTTATTAAGAAAAATTTAAAAATATTTATGCTCACTTCCACCCAGCACGGTCCATCATCTTTACGGCTGCTGCATTTAACTCACCTAGTTTACCTAGGGCAACTTGTTCAGCTTTGAATGTGCCAAATGACTGAAGTAGTTCACTCCAAGCAATATCAGGTAAAACAGGGTATTCATGGTTGGTGGTGGCATACCATAGCTGCGACTCTTTACTAAGTAAAAAATCGATTAACTTTATTGCAGCGTTTTTATTGGGGGCATATTGCGCTAAAGAAACGCCAGATATATTAATATGCGCGCCACGGCCTGCTTGATTTGGCCAAATAACTTTTACTTTTTTAGCTTGCTGTTGAGTTGTTTCATCCTTAGAACTCAACATACCGGCAAGATAATAAGTGTTAGCGATAGCAACATCGCAAAGGCCTGCTGCTAAGGCTTTAATTTGATCTCGGTCACCACCTTGTGGCTGACGGGCAAAATTATTAACGAGACCGTTAACCCACTCCTGGGCTGCGGATTCACCCAACTGAACAATCAGCGATGCCACCATAGATTGATTATAAATATTACTCGAACTGCGAATACACACTCGTCCTTTCCATTCAGCGCTAATTAAATCTTCTAAGTTGGCTATTGATTGAGCATCAACTTTATCGACAGAGACCATCATAGGCCGAGCGCGCAATGATAAACCTAACCAATGCCCCTGCTCGTCACGAAAATTATTTGGCACGGTTGCAATTGCAGCCGATACCGATATAGCCTGTGTGAGCCCTTGTTGTTTAGCGCGGTGTAAGCGACCTACATCTGTTGTTAACAGCAAATCTGCGGGGCTATATTTGCCCTCGCTCTTTAAACGAGTAATGAGGTTGTCCGCGTTACCTGTAATTAGATTCACTGAAATACCCGTTTGCTGGGTAAATTTATCCAATAAAGGTTTTATCAAGGCTTCTTTGCGCGCTGAATACAAATTCACCTGCTCGGCCATAACTAATGGCGATAACATTGTTGTTATAACAAGCATACAGGAAATGGTATTTTTCAAGAGTTATTACACCTTTCTACAGACAATTGCAAAGATTGAAACTAGATCTTAATCTAATTGAGAATTATTCTCAATACCAATTTATCATTCTTCATACATCAAATAATGAGTTGGTTGCATGCCCAAAGATTCGTAGGTTTTTTGGGCGATAAGGTTTTCTTTTTCTACGTATAACCTAAACCCACATACATTGTGTTGTTGCTCAGCTAAAGTTTTAACTTGGGCATACAATTGTGCATAAATACCTTGGCGCCTGAAGTCTGGCGTAATATAAACACTTTGTACCCACCAAAAAACCCCATTGCGCCAATCGCTCCATTCAGTGGTCACCATTAAACTACCAACCACTATGTCATTTTGTTCAGCTACCAAATAAAAACCTTTATTATCATCGACAATTAAAGCCGATACACCTTTAGTCAATATGCCTTCGTCTAATTTTTTTTGTTCAGTTTCCCATGCCATTAGTTGATTAAACTGAACTAATGATTTTACATCACAATTTTGGGCGACCCTTATATTAATTTTTTCCAACTCTATTCACACCTTAATTCACAGACTAATTAAATTTTAAATACAATATTTTCTATATTGCCTTTGTTCATGGATTCAACAGATTCGCACAGTTTATTTATTAAAAATAATTTCTGTTCCATAACCTTTATAACAGTTCAAAATTCAGCACCTCACTATTCAAGGCCTTTACCTGAGTCTTTTATCTCGTTGCCAAGATATGTTCATGGAGCCGAAAGGTTTCTTCACGCTTAGTCAAACATTCAAAAAAGGCCTTCGTCAGATTGCTTAACTCTGTATCAAGCTCTGACACATCATGCTCTAGCAAAATATGGTATAACGCTCTCATCACATTAAAATCAAAACCACATATACTCAACGGGTTGGTCGTAACATGGAATAAATCAGAAACAGGATCACCAGAATATGTATGCTTAGCGTTCAATTCAATTACAATATTGATAGGAACCTTAAAAGCATTCCCATTCTTCCCATTAAGTTTAAACGGCTAACTGGTGAAAATAACCAGGTTAATATCGTCATTATGCTGCATTGAACCAAGAAATTATGTCACGTCGTTGATAAGGCTATCAACACTGTGGTCTGGTTGGCTGTCCAACCTCTTTCAAGGCCTAAGATAATAAGCATTATATGTTGTTCCTTCTCAAGTTCGACTGCGCAATCTCTAAAAAAAATCAACTTAATACCAAATTGCATTTGATAACGTTCAACTGCAGATTTAAACCCATGGTTTTCCAATAGATCCAAAAACAAATGACTAATAGCAAAAAATTTGACTATTTTTCCAGTAGGCTCCTGCAATAGTATGCTGACAATACTACTTTGACATATATGTACTCATTTTTCGATGTTTTTGATTTCGACAATTACTGCAAAAAAATATCATCACAATGTAATATCAATAAAATCTACTTAATGGTTTAAGCCCTTTTTAGGACATTGTTTGAAAGGTTTGTGATACTGACAAATTGCCAATAGCCTTGGCTAAGCCATAGCCAGTAAAATATCCAATTAAAAAACACAGACCACCAGCAGAACTTTAACGGGATAAAATTAAGTCTCCGTTATAATTACTGCGGAGTTAAACCGTAATAGAGAGATAGAACAAAGAATTAATTGACGGAAAGCGTGTTGGCAAAAACATCCTCATATTCTATGGCATTGTGAAAAAAAAAGTGGTTTATTTTGCTCATAAGCATTCTTACTCGATAATCGAGTGCAAGTGCGAGAATGATCACGGTTTTTTTGCGGCCAAGATAACGTTATCAAAAGGTTTAGCCATAAAATAACCTTCACCTATCTCCACACACCCAAGGAGAGAATTTTCATCTTTAAGGGCAGTGATAAAATAATAGTTTTACAGCTTTACCTACAAAGGATCGTATTTTTTTATTAGTATGGTTTTCTCACCTGTTCAGCATCAATATGGTACAAGATAAAAATGATTGAAAATAAACTGGTCTACAGTACACAAACAGGACGCATTTTAAATAAAGTACAAAGTAAACCATCGATAAAAACAGATGGTATCGTACGTATTCGCCTTGAAACCAAGGGCCGCAAGGGGAAAGGGATGACCACAATAGCTGGTGTGGACCTACCTGAAAAAGAGTTAAAAGACTTATGCAGTCAACTAAAAAAAATGTGTGGAACAGGTGGCGCCATCAAAAATAGTATAATTGAAATTCAAGGTGACAACCGTGATAAAATCAAATTCAGACTCGAACAATTAGGCCATAATGTGAAGCTAGCGGGTGGTTAATAGCCAGCAGAAATAAAAATTAGGAGTCTCGATGTATCGTCTCGCTTTATTAGAAGTTAGTATTATCTTAGTCGAATCTTCTGATACATAATGTAAAATCAATCATTTAGCGGCAGCCGATATTCACCACGTCGAGGCTGTGGGTAGCGATACACAAGCTATTGAAGCGATTACCAAACCGGAGCAGACTTGGTCGTAAGTGCTATGTACTTTGAAGACTGAACAGGCTTGATATCATAAAATATTAAAAATGACGAGTCCTTTGCCTCGACTCCGTTTATGTTGGTTTCCAACAAAAACGGGTGGGGAAACCTGAAGAGTTTACATAATATGGTGTGACAGCTATTTTACCTAAACCTTTTGAAGTGAATGAAGTGCGCAGATTGTTAGACTCGTTACATGAATATTGAATCACTAATTTTGTTATTCAATATTTGTAAAAAACAGAAAAATTGTACTTAATCAAATCATTGACATATAAGTACTGACTTTATAAATTCTCAATTGTAGAAATACTTAACCTCCCTAAAGAGAGGATTTTTTAAACCATAAGCGGATAACATGTCATCATCAGAACTAGAAAAACTTAGAATCAAAATCACTGAACTTGACACACACCTACTGACTTTTTTAGCCAAAAGGCAGCAATATACTAATCAAGTCGCTGAGACGAAGATCAAAAATCAAATTCCTGTACGTGATCAAAAGCGTGAGGAGCAATTATTGATTAGATTGATAAAAGAAGGTAAAAAACACAGATTAGATGCCCACTATGTCACCCAATTATTTCATGTGATCATTGAAGACTCAGTTTTAAATCAACAAGCTTTGCTAGCTGCAAGAGCTAACCCAGGCAGTAGCCTACCACTGAATCGCGTCGCTTTTTTAGGTGACAAAGGTTCTTATAGTTATCTAGCCACACAAAAATATTTTTCTAGGCGTCCGGGTGAACTGCTTGAAATAGGCTGCCAAAGTTTTTTAGAAATTATTAAGAAGGTGGAGAACAAAGAAGCTGACTATGCAGTGTTACCTATTGAAAACACCTCTTCAGGTAGTATCAATGAGGTATATGACCAACTACAACATACTCACCTTTCAATTATAGGTGAACTCACCCACCCCATTAAACATGCCTTATTGGTCAACCAAGATACCGACGTTAGCAAGATAAAGACTTTATACGCACATCCGCAAGTATTTGCTCAGTGCAGTCATTTCCTTGCAGAACTAGGTAATGTAGAAGTTAAACCTTGCGATAGCACTTCTGCTGCCATGTTAAAAGTGGCCGAATTAAATCGCGATGATATTGCGGCAATGGGCAGTGAAGCCGGCGGCAGTTTATATGGTTTACATGCAATTAAATCAAACTTGGCCAACCAAAAAGAGAATCATAGTCGCTTTTTCGTGATTGCTCTTAAGCCTGTCAACGTGCCATTACAAGTGCCTGCAAAGACCACCTTAGTGATGTCAACCGTGCAAAAACCAGGCGCTTTAGTAGAAGCACTTATGGTATTGCGTGATAACAAGATTAATATGACCAAGCTTGAGTCCAGGCCTATTACTGGCAACCCTTGGGAAGAAATGTTTTATCTTGATGTAGAAGGTAATGTACAAGATGGACCCATGCAGCAAGCATTAGAAGAGTTACAGGCCATGACACGATACTTTAAAGTATTGGGTTGTTACCCAAGTGAAGAGATAAATCCAACAAAGGTGGCAGCGGTAAGTGCTTTAGCCGAATAGTCAATTTTGTTAAAAATCAAGTTCACAAAAATGGGGCAGTCAAACTGCACCCGTTTTTATACAATATAGTTTAGCTGCACTTAAAAGTAATCTGCCAATCTATGAGTATATAGTGGCTATTTTGGCGAGGTTTTCTGCAGCATAGGTTTGTTTAGAGGCTTATTCCACATAAACTGCTAGTTCACTATTATGTTTGACACAGATGACTACCGACTCGCTTGATTTTCTTCTTATGTTGTTGATGCCAGTGCTTCAATTAATTATAAGAATTATTTAAGATTTTTAAGCGATTCATCCAAAACAGCCAAGACCAAACCTGCCCAATGTATAATACCACCTGCTTTTGCAGTACCGTGTCCCACGGAATAAAATGGCCTGGTAAATTCGATTCATTTACCGCAGCATTTACAGACACACAACGCATAAAACTATTTAACACAATAAAAAAGATAATATTGTTGATAATAATTGTGATTCAACAATATTTGTTTCATAGAAAACTTTTAACAATATTAAATATGAACTATGCAGGATCATTAATGTTGCGTAAAACATTTATAAAAACTTTTTAAATTTAAACCTTAACTATCTTCGCTTAAAGAACGATCATCGTCAGCTTTAAGTAAAAGTTTTCTACTATCGACCAAACATTGCTTGGAGTAATCACCAAACCAAGAACCAATTTTTAAAAACTGCTTTATAAACTCACCTTTGTTATTTGTTTCAACCAAGGTTAAAGCCTGATTAAATTTCACACTAAATTCAGTTAATAAAGCGACGCTGTCCTTATTATCAAAAATAATATCTGCATACAGTGCAGGATCTTGAGCAAATAATCGTCCGACCATCGCCAATTCCAAACGGTAAATAGGCGAACTTAGTGATATTAATTGTTGTAGGTCAGGATTTTCACTGGCTAAGTGCGAGCCAAACACAAAACTACAAAAATGCCTCATCACCTGAATAAACACCATGGCATCGTCGTGCTCTTTAGCCGTGGTTTGTTGCAATATACCTCCCCATATGCGAATTTGCTGCAATAGCCATTCATATTGCTGCGCATCGCGACCATGGCATACCACCATGACCTGCTTAACCATGCTAGGGACATCAGGCCCAAACATTGGATGCAACCCCAATACAGGTCCTTTGTGCGCGGCCATCATGGCAGCTAGTGGTTTTTGTTTGGTACTAGTGATATCAACTAACACACAGTCAACAGGTAAATGTGTGAGTTTGGATATGATACTTTCGGTTAACTTGATGGGAACTGCGACTAACACTAAGCCAGCATCGCTTAGGATAGTATCGGCATTCGGCCAGTCGTTTTGTTCAAGTAATTCGACTGAATATCCACTGCGCTTAAACATATCAACAAAAATTCTGCCTAATGCTCCAGCCCCACCTATCACTACTATTTTTTGAATCAGTGGGTTAGTACATAAATACTTAACATTTTGAGTGTGATAAGACTCACGCATTATCCTGCGTAACAAATCTTCAATTAAAACTGGAGATACATTTAGTCGTTCTGCTTCTGCTCGCCTTTTGGCAATCAGTTCAGCTTCACGAACAGGCACATAGATAGGCAAACCAACCTGACTTTTATATTTCCCTACCTTTGCGGTTATTTCTGCCCGCTGAGCCAATAACATAACTAACTGGCTATCAATTCCATCGATTTGTTGTCTCAGCTCACTTAGTTCATTAGGTGATACGGGCATAATGTTTCCTAGTCTTCGGTGTCATTTAGCTTATTTAATCGCATAGGTAAGACTGTTATCAACTTATCTCGCATATGGTTAATCAAATCTTCTGTTGTTTGCCAGTTAATGCAACCGTCTGTTATGGATACACCGTATTCTAAATCTGCCGGCGTTTTACCCGAGCTGCTTTGATTGCCGTGATTCAAGTGACTTTCTAACATAATACCGATAACCGATTCATTCCCTTCAAGAATTTGGTTAACAACATTTTTAGCCACCAAAGGCTGTCTGCGAAAATCTTTGCTTGAATTCGCGTGACTGCAGTCAATCACTAAGCCTGCAGTCAATTTCACCTTATCTAATTCAGCTTCACAATCAGCCACACAAACAGAATCATAATTAGGTTGTTTGCCGCCGCGTAAAATAATATGCCCGTCGGGATTACCTTGGGTAGTAATCACACTCACTTGCCCTTCACCATTAATCCCCATAAAACTATGACCAGATGCAGCTGATTGCAATGCATTAATAGCGATACCTAAACTGCCATCGGTACCATTTTTGAAGCCCACAGGCATAGACAAACCACTGGCCATTTCTCTGTGGGTTTGTGATTCAGATGTACGCGCGCCAATTGCAGACCAACTAAACAATTCCGCCAAATATTGAGGACTGATTGGATCAAGAGCTTCAGTGGCGACAGGCAATTCAAGTTCTGCCAACCAAATCAATAATTCTCTGGCTTTTCGTAAACCCGTCTCAATATCAAAGGTATCATTAATGTGCGGATCGTTGATCAATCCTTTCCAACCCACAGTGGTGCGTGGTTTTTCAAAATAAACACGCATCACAATATATAGCGTGTCTTTACAGCTCTCGTGTAACTCTTTGAGTTTAAGCGCATATTCTTTTGCTGCTTCAATATCATGTATTGAACAAGGACCACATATCACTAAAAAGCGATGGTCTTTGCGATGCAAAATATCACTAATAACTTGCCTTGAAGATTGAATAACTTGTAAAGAAGAATCACTCACTGGTAACTCTGTTTTTAACTCTTGGGGTGTCACTAATACTTTCTCAGAGGAAATATTAATATTATTGATGCTGTCACGTAACATGATTTGACTCTTTTAAAATAAACTGAAATTGGCATTGGGTCAGCACATTATGAGACCCGTAGCACCTGACATTTCTATAACAATCAGACAGTGTAACGATTTTAGTACACAGTGAAATATATTATTTTCTAGAACATATTGACTTTTTAACATCTATTAAAATCAACAACAAGTTTTAATTGCCATTATTAGGTTGCCTGCTTGTTTTTCAAACATTTCTTCATAAAAACAACTAAACCAATAAATCTTAAAACGGGTATACAATATGGCAGAGAGTATCCAAATGATGGAAAAATGATATCTTTAGAATGGCATATCTTTAGAGAAAAATACTAATATTAGAAATAGTTTAAAGGTTTGAAACTCACACAATATTATTCATCGCTTTAGGCTGCTTTTACTTTTTGTAACTTTTTGAATTTTAAAATTCTGCATAACAAATCTCCAATTGGTGAAGTGTATCGTGTTCGATATCAGTGATGTATTCGTTGCAACGCAAGAAAGTGGCAATCATCAAAAATTATCCTTCATTATTTGTACGCAACGAGCACCTAACCTGAATAATCTAAGTGTGTTGCTATTTTTTTGATGTTGTCCTAACTAGATAAAAGTGATGATTACAGAACACTTAACTATAAACTAGCATAATATTTTGAATCAAAATATTTAGTTGGCTAGTTATCTTACCAAGAAATACCTGTATCATTTTACTTACTTCAATCAGAGTGTCACACCATTAGACATTAATAGGGTGGCTGAGTATCCTATACTGAAACCAACATTAAATTGATATTGTTATGACCGATTTTTCAGAGCACCCAGACCTTTATCTATTGTGGCCTACTCCATTTTTGCGAACAAAATTTGCCGATAACAACGAAGTGAATAAAGCTCTAGTAAAACTCTTTATTGAACATCGAAATAATAATGACATACTAAAATCGACTGTTTATTCTAGTAGTGACGACTTGCTAATGCGATACAGTCATCCAGAATTGAATGCATTATTTAAATTTATTTCTGATCAGCTATTTCAAATGTCGACTCAAGTGAACGCTAAACTTTGGCAGTTTAGCCGCTCAAAAACGTTACAAATGAATGTTGTTGGAGCTTGGTTTCAAATCCAAAATGGTCATGGCTTTCATGAAACGCACAATCATGGAAACTGTGCTTGGTCTGGCGTTTATTATGTGCAAGTTGATGATAAAGAGACTCGTATCGCTAATAAAGAGCTAGGTGAGATGAATGGTGTCACCCGATTTTATAGTCACCAAATGGATGTGATTGGCGGCGGCTATATGGACTCTGGCAATCTATACTTACAAGACAATAGTTTTGACTCGCCACCTGAAGAAGGTATTTTGTGTATTTTCCCCTCACACCTTAAACATATGGCAATGCCTTATATCGGTAAAAAAGACAGAATTATTGTATCGTTCAACATCCAGGTTCACGGAGATCAAGGCGATGGATTGTTTGACTATAGCTTTACTAACAAACTTTAAATCGAAATAAACGCGCTAAAATGTTTTTGGGTGTAAGCCTGTGCGATACAAGTCATAAAACATTTCGGCAGCATAGACACAACCGAGGCAGCACATAGACAGCTTATGGTCTTCAATGACGACTGTTTCAGCAGGCATACCATGACTGATCTTCTTACAGTGCGCACATTGATAACTTAGTAATTTACATGTTGGTGAGTTAGACATTGCTTTCCTCTAGGCCTTCAATCAAGGCATGCCAAGCGAGCATGACGCATTTTTTCCGGGCAGGATGATGACGAACTGCTTTAAGCGGTTTAAGTATCGATGGTATATTAACGTCTTCACCTTCGATCCATCGCTGCATTTGAATGGCAATTATTTTTGCATGCTCAACCGGCTTTCCTGTAATGAATTCAGTCATCATTGAGGCAGATGCGATACAAACGGAACAACCCCGACCTCTAAATTGAATCAGATCGATTAGATTGTCTTTGAGGCTTAATCCGACTTCGATTTCGTCACCACAGCGTGGGTTTGAACCTCTTCTAACGACCTGCATTACCGTTAACTCACCCAGCACTTTATTACGAGGTTTCTTGAAGTGGTCCAGTAATTGGGCTTTGTAAAGCTGGGTATCTGACATTATGAAAACACCTTCTCAGCATACTCTAATGCATTAATCGCAGCGTTAATATCATCAATAGTGTTATATACAGAAATACTGATACGTAATGTCGAGCTGACGCCGAGATGTTTTAATAATGGCTGCGCGCAGTGGTGGCCAGCACGAACAGCCACTCCTGAATCTCCCATAATTTGAGCTAGGTCATGAGCATGAATAATATCATGATAAAAACTGACAATACCCGAAGATAAATGTTGTGCAGATGAAACTAAGTGCAGGTTTGGATAATGAGATAGTGCTTGATACAAAGTCGTCGCCAAGTCTCCAATGTGGGCCTTTATATTTGCTTGACCTAAAGACTCGACAAAGTCGCAGGCAGATGCAAAGCCAATGGCTCCAACAAAATTAGGCGAGCCAGCTTCAAAACGATGCGGTGCTTCACTCCAAATAGTGTCATCTATATTGTCGGCAGTAAAGTCGACCATTCCACCTCCGAGCCTTATAGGTTGCACCTCATTTAATAGTTCTGGAGCAATGTATAGTAGGCCAATACCATTGGGTCCAAACATTTTATGTGCGGAGAACACCAAAAAGTCACAGCTAAGTTCACGAACATTTATAGTATTGCTTACCACTGCCTGCGCAGCATCAACCAGAACAGGTATGTTTTTTTGCTTAGCGCGCTCACAGATAGCTTTTACATTATTGGTAATACCCGATACATTTGATGTCTGGGTCAGTGCAATCATAGCGGTACTATAAGAAAATATCTCAGGGTATCGGTCGATATCCAATTCACCTGTGCCCGTGAGTTCAATTATGCACAGACTCGCTCCTGATTTTTTACAGGCATCTTGCCAAGGTAAATAGTTCGCATGATGTTCCATACGGGTCACCCAAACATTTTGTCCTGGTTTTAACCGTGGCAAAAGAAATCCTTGTGCAACTTGGTTAATACTGTCGGTTGCTGAGGCCGTGAAAATTACTGACTTCTGTGTTTCGGCGCCGATAAAACTCTGGAGGCGTTCTCGTGCTTTCTCATAGCGCTTCGTACTTTGTTCGGCCAAAGGATAAAAACCACGATTAACCGGGCTGTGAAATAATCGCATAGCATCATCCATTGCCTGCATGACGACCTCTGGCTTTTGCGAGGTAGCTGCGTTATCTAAATAACTCAAATTTTGTGTCAATGGGTTATTTCTGAATATGGGAAAAAGAGCCTTAACAAGTTCAGGGTTAATCGGACCGCAAGTGCTAGTCTTATTTTTAGGGACTGCCATAACACTCATTTCTTATTCACTGGCCGTCAGTCTATTTAATGTGTGTATTGTCGCTATCGGTCCACCAGATTCTTCCACCAGTAATTTATCGCGGTTTCTCATGCCTGTGCCACTGCGACGCAGAAGTGTAATTTCACTCAAAATACACAGTGCAATTTCTTCTGGAGTTTGAGGGCCTAAGTCTAAACCTGAAGGTGCAACAACACGACTAATCTCACTTTCACTCAAGTTTTCTTCGCGTAAATAATCCAACACTAGCCTTGCACGTTTACGGCTGGCGATTAATGCTATATAACCCGCATCACAGCTCAATGCTTGCTTAATCGACTCATGATCACCTTTATGTTGTGTCGCAATGATTACATAGTCGGTTTGCTTGGGTATTAACTGACTATAATCCAGATCATCGGTAATGATTTGTTTAGCGCCAGGAAATTTATCCCTAGTAGCCCCCAGATCATTTACGATTACTCGATAACTTAGCATATCACCCATAGCACAGATTACTTCAGCTACTTTGCCATGTCCCATAATCCATAGAGCAGGCTCTGGTAACACAGGCTCTACGTAAACTTTCATACCACCTCCACAAGGCATTCCAGCCCCCAACATTTCGTCATTTAAATCAATTTCCATCATAGCTGTTTGATTTATTTCAATACATTCCATGGCCTGTTCGCACGTACTTGATTCTGCGCAGCCACCTCCTATCCAGCCACTGACGACTCGACCTTTAGCGTCAATAATTGCTTTAGAGGATGTTTTTGCTGAAACCGAACCGTAAGTATCTACAACTGTTGCTACAGCAAATGGGACTTGTTTCTGTTGTAGATCATTCATGATATCGAAAATACTACGAGCCATAATTATCTCTGTTTAAGTACATGGTTGCTTTGCATCATAATTACTATGATGCATACGCTGCCTAAAAATTTTAAGTGCCTCTGGTGTATCTAAATCAAAGGTAACGTGGTCATTTTCTGCTTCAAATATGGTGACTTCTTCAGGTTTTTTTTGGATTAACTTACGACACCCAAGATTTTTCTCTCCATCAAGGATAGATTGGCATTGAGATTGAGCTAGAATAATCGGATTCCCTCTTTCGCCTTTATATTGAGGCACTAATATGGATGTTTTACATTCATCGAATGCTAAATACAAAGCGTATAAATCTGCCTTTTCAAGTAATACTAAATCAGACAGGCAGATAATAATGCCATCTGTTTGTTTCGTTAATGCTTTTATCCCAGTGTGCACAGACGTCATCTGGCCTTCATCATAACTACAGTTTTCAATTATGGTCACCGGCAGATCATTTAATTCATTTGAAACTAAGCTAGCCTCATGCCCGACGACCACAACAATCTCTTCAAGTCCGAAGTTAACCAACAACTTGGCCGTTCTGCGTACCAATGATTCCCCTTCAATATTGAGTAACAGCTTATTTTGCTCTCCCATTCTAGAAGAAAGCCCTGCCGCAAGTAGTACACAAGATAATCGTTTTTGAGGCTTCATGTTTGTCATTTGGATGAGCAGCAACCGCTTGATTCAACTGGTTTAGCAACCACTTCATCATCAATATTAGGCGGTGTATACATATCCTCACGGCCACTATTTTTAACTTGTATCAATTCAGCTAATAATGCCACCGCGATCTCTTCTGGTGTATTAGCTCCAATTTCAATGCCTCCCGGGTAACGAACTTTTTCAATTACTTCTGAAGACACATTTATCTTACTCACCGCCTCCATTAATTTTTTGGCTTTTTTTGAACTGGCAACTAGTGCAGTATAGGGTGACGCAATTTTTAACGCAGTTTTTAACCCCACTTCATCACGCTTTCCTTGAGTCGACACAACAACATATGGCATACGATTAAAATATCCATCCGCTAATTCAAGGCTGTTGATGACTGTCACCTCACTGACAAAAAGCGCTTTGGAAGTATCTTCAGCAGCCACAGTAACCTCAAACCCTGACATTGAGGCGATTGTTGATAATGCTTGAGCAACAGGAGAGGCCCCTATAATTAACAATAATGGTTTCACTGTAACTGGCTCAATAAATATATCTAAGGTGCCACCTGAATGGCATGCCATGTTAAATTTGACGATACTATCTTCCAATGCGGTTTGAACAGTTGGTGTGACCCTAATAAGCTGTGAGTGACCTTTTTTAATGCAGTCTTGTACGGTCTTAATTACCGCAGGTTGGGCACAACCGCCTCCTATCCATCCAAAAATTTCGCCTTCAAACGTCACGAGTGCCTTTGCACCGGGCTTGGCCGATGTGGGCGATTCACAGCGAACAACTGTTGCCAAAGCAAAATGCTTGTCTTGTCGAGTCAGTTCTTGTGCTTTTAATTCGAGTTTAGCTGAAATAATCATAAAGTGTTTCCTTAGCTGCCTACCACGTATTCGTTAATGCACCTTCCAGTGCAGCCAGTGATTCTAGATTGTTAGCCGGAGCAAATAAATCAATAAAAGGTAAAGCGGCAGCCATACCTGCAGCGACAGGTTCGTATCCCTCATTACCTAATAGCGGATTCAACCAGACAATTTTTTTGCAGCGGCGTTTTAGTGTTTGCATCTCGCTGGTAAGTTCATCGCTTGAACCCGCGTCTAGGCCATCACTAACAATCATCACTAAAGATCGCTTATTAACGCTCTGCCCATACTGTTGATTAAATTTATGCAGGCTTTCGCCAATTTTAGTGCCACCAGACCAACCTTCTGACATCATTGCGAGGCTATTTCTAACCCGCATTAAATCAGTTTGTTTCAACGCATCGGTGATGGGTAAAAGCTGAGTGTTGTAGGCGTAGGCTTGAACGTCTTTAAATACATTAGTAAGGCCTCTTGCAAAGCGCAAAAATAAAAAACTATACATAGCCATTGAGCGGCTCACATCCACAATAATAATGAGTTTCGGCGTTTGGGGCTTTAGGCGTTTTTTACACAATTCGAGAGGTGTACCGCCATAACGTAAACTCTTACGAAAGGTTTTGCGAAGATCGATTTTGCCTTTATTTGCCTGATATTCATAACGTCGGGAAATTCGCTTTTTCATTTGTTTGGCTAACCGCTCTATTAGACGCTCCATTTTACGCATTTCATCAGGATCTTTTATTGAATTAAAATCTTCCTTAACAAGGTTTGATCTTGAGCTTGCACCGTCTTTGCTGCCACTAGATTGTGGAATGTCGTCTATTTCTTGCTGAGCTTCAGAATCAGCTGATGAAGCTTTAGGCGCTTGGTTTTTATTCCCCTGCTCTTGTTGCTTTTGTTGCTCGGGGGATTTCTTCTTTACAGCAGGAGACTGTGAGGCTTGAACGAATTGCTTAATATTTGATGACATCCAGAAAGCATCGAAAACCTCATCAAATTTACTCCAACCCTCTTCATCTGAACAAATAAGCGCTTTTAAGCCTAGTTTGAATACATATTTGTCGCTTATGTAGCAATATTCAGCGATTTTGAGAGCGTCAATTTGTTCTGCTATACCCACACGGTAATTATTGTTACGCACATGGCGTATAAATTCGACTACCCGACGAGTCAAATATTCAGGAAGTTCATCATAAGAGACCGGGGCGGGTTGGCTCATCGGCAATGATCTAAATTAAACTGCACGAGCGATCAGTCGCTCAATTTCAAAGGTTTCTAATCGTGTCGAATCTTCTCGTGTTTTTAATAAGCAAACTAAAGTATCTCTAATAGCTTCAATATCCTGATCCAAGCTAGTAATGCCCAGATTCAAAAGTGCGGCGGCCCAATCGAGAGTTTCCGCAACACCGGGAACTTTCTGTAAATCCAATTTACGTAGATCTTGGATAAACGCGACGATCTGTCTAGCAAGTTGAGGCCCGACTTCAGGTACACGCTTATTAACAATTTGAAGTTCTTTATCGAAACTAGGGTAGTCAACATAATGATAGAAGCAGCGGCGCCGTAATGCATCGCTTAATTCTCTTGTGCCGTTGGATGTTAATACAACGAAAGGTATTGATTTGGCTTTTATGGTACCGATTTCAGGAATACTAACTTGAAATTCTGAGAGTAGTTCTAATAAATATGCTTCAAATTCTTCATCAGCTCTATCAATTTCATCAATCAATAAAACCGGTGATTTCTCTTGCATAATGGCTGCAAGCAAGGGTCGTTGTAGCAAATATTTTTCACTGAAAATTTCATTCTCCATAGACTTCATTTGGCTCATCTGATCCTGCTTTTCTAGCATTTTAATAGACAGGAGCTGGTGTTGATAATTCCACTCGTAAACAGCCGAGTTAACATCTAGACCTTCATAACATTGCAAGCGAATGAGAGGACAATCATTAAGTTGAGAAATCACGCGTGCGATTTCAGTTTTACCCACACCCGCATCGCCTTCCAGCAACAAAGGGCGTTTCATATCTGAGAATAATAAAAGACTAGCAGATAAATTACGCTCGGCTATGTAACCAAGTTCTGCTAACTTCCCCTGAAACTCAGCGATACGGTTAATCTTAGTCATCAGTATTTAGTCACTTAATTCTTTGAACCAAATAAACTTTTAAACCAGCCGACAAAAACAGACCAAGCGAATGAGATACCGTTTAACTCAGTAGGTTGTTCAGCCACTTTTTCCCGTGCTATTTCAGCTTCTTCCCCCTCCCCCATACTTGCAACATTATTGGCAAAGGTTTTTCCGAATTGATTCAGCATTTGGTCAGCAACTTGAGTCATCATTCGCCCCCCTAAGCTAGCAGCTTTGCCATTTACGGTTACCTCTGCAACCCCTTGTAGGATGCTTTGACCATTTTGACCATCTTCCACCCATGCTCGTAAATCCATGGTTGCAGATGATGTGCCTTTGGTGTCCTGTCCTTTTCCAATCATATGGAGTTCACGTTTTTCGGCATCGATATTTTTGATAATAATATCGCCGTTAAACGCCATAGTTGCCGGCCCAATCTTAGCTTTTACCTTACCTTTGTAATTGCCTTCACCTAAGTCTTCAGTAATCTCAGCGCCAGGCATGCAACTAGCAACACCTCTGATATCTTGCAAAAAAGTCCAAGCTTGAACGCCCGTACCAGGTAGTGAAAATTCTTTTTTTAAATCGACTTTCATAGTTAAACATTCCAATAAAAATAAAATCAAACCAAACCAAACCAACCATAATAGCCATCATGATTAACTTGGTTTGAATTGAACTACTTCGCTAGCTAGTCAAGCAACCCAAGTGCTTTAACTTGCTTCCACACGCGGAACGCGTTGTGAGGCATATCCATATGAGTAACGTCAAGGTGTGCAAAAGCGTCAACAACAGCGGAAGTAAAGGTTGGAATACTGCCAACATGGGGTGACTCGGCTACACCTTTAGCACCAATTGGATGGTGCGGTGACGGTGTAACGGTATAGTCAGTTTCCCATTTAGGTGTTTCAACAAAGGTAGGTAAAAAATAATCCATCAGGGTATTGCCTAACAGGTTACCTTGTTCATCAAATGGCATTTCTTGTCCCATTGCAACCGCATACCCTTCAGTAAGACCGCCATGAATTTGGCCCTCAATAATCATTGGGTTTATACGTGTTCCACAATCGTCTAATGCATAGAATCGACGTATATCAGTTACGCCTGTGTGTTTATCGATATCAACAACACACAGATAAGCACCAAAGGGGAAGGTGAAATTGGGTGGATCATAATAATCAACCGCTTCGAGTCCAGGTTCCATGCCGTCAGGTACATTGTTGTATGCTGCCCATGCGATATCTTTCATGGTCTTTTCTTGGCCAGGAACACCTTTCACTTTAAAACGGTCAACTTCCCATTCAAGGTCGTCTTCACTTACTTCTAACAGATGAGCCGCTATTTTCTTTGCTTTAGCTTTGATCTTTCGAGCAGCTACGGCCGTTGCAGCCCCACCCACAGGAGTTGAACGAGACCCGTAGGTCCCTAATCCGTAGGGTGCTGTGTCGGTATCGCCTTCTTCAATAGATATTTCATCAGAAGAAATACCTAGTTCAGAAGCGATAATTTGTGCATAAGTTGTTTGGTGGCCTTGCCCTTGAGTAATTGTTCCCATGCGAGCCATAGCTGAGCCTGTTGGGTGGATCCTAATCTCTGCACTATCGAACATTCCTACACCAAGAATATCGCAAGACTTAGAAGGCCCTGCACCAACAACTTCAGTAAAGGTTACCAAGCCAATACCCATTAATTCACCTTTAGCTCGTTTTTCTTCTTGTTCTCGTCGCAAGCCTTTATAGTCAACCGCATCAAGCACTTTTTCTAGGGCAGTATGATAGTCACCCGAGTCCAATTCAAAGCCTAAGCACGTTTTATAGGGGAATTGCTCTTTTTTAACAAAGTTACGTCGACGAATTTCTGCTTTGTCAATACCTAGCTTCTGAGCCAGAACATCTATGGTGCGCTCGATAACGTAAACCGCTTCAGTAACACGGAATGAGCAACGATACGAAACACCACCTGGAGCCTTGTTAGTATATACACCATCAACATTCAAATGCGCGACTGGAATATCGTAAGAGCCCGTACATATATGCATAAATCCCGCAGGAAATTTAGAGGGATCAGCACAGGAATCAAATGCGCCATGGTCTGCTAAAACATTGACCCGTAGCCCCTTAATGATACCATTGCTGTCTGCTGCCAATTCTCCGCGCATGTGGTAGTCACGGGCAAATGCCGTAGTCGAGATATTCTCCATTCGGTCTTCGACCCATTTAACAGGGACACCTAAAACAATAGAAGCAACAATAGAGGCCACATAACCTGGATAAATACCGACCTTGTTACCAAAACCGCCACCAATGTCTGGCGAGACAATACGTACGTTGCTTTCAGGAATACCTGAGAGCATAGACACCACAGTACGAACAACATGTGGCGCTTGTGATGTTAAATAAACCGTTAGCTTACCGTTTATTTTGTCCATTGATGCAACACATCCACAGGTCTCTAATGGACAGGGATGTACGCGATGATAAACCATATCCTGTGATACGGTTACGTCTGCAGAGTCAAAAACACGATCGGTGGATTCTTTCTCACCGGCTTGCCAGTTAAAAATGTGGTTGTTATGCTTGCGTGTACTGTGCGCGCCTTCCATCTTACCAACAAGATCTTCACGTAAAATGGGAGCCTCGTCGGTCATTGCTTTGTGCGGGTCAATTAACACTGGCAATTCTTCATACTCTATCTCTACCAAATCAATGGCATCAGCAGCAATGTATCGGTCATCGGCCACAACTAAAGCGACTTCTTGATATTGGAAGTGAACTTTTTCGTCGGCCAAAACAGCTTGCACATCACCCGCTAAGGTGGGCATCCAGTGAAGATTAAGGGGCTTTAAATCTGCTGCGGTTATCACCGCATGTACGCCAGGTAAAGCCAATGCTTTTTCTTTATTAATGCTTATGATGCGGGCATGAGCATAAGGACTTCTGACCATATCTGCGAACAACATACCAGGCATTTTGATATCGTCAGTATAATTGCCTTTACCTTGAATAAACCGAGCATCTTCTTTACGCTTGCGTGAACAACCCACTCCGTTTAATGAGTCCTCGCGTTTTTGTTTATCTGTAACTTTATCCATTACTCAGTACCTCACGCTTGTTGTAGGTTTTTAGCGGCAGTTTTTACCGCCTCAATGATGTTCTGATAGCCAGTGCAGCGGCATAAATTACCAGACATCCCCCAACGAATTTCTTCGTCGCTAGGGTCTGGGTTCTCTTGTAAGAACCGATAGGCACGCATCAACATACCAGGAGTACAAAAGCCACACTGTAGACCATGCTCATCTACAAATGCTTGCTGAATAACATGAAGACCATCGGCGCTTGCTAAACCCTCAACACTTTTCACATCGGAACCGGCGGCTTGCACTGTTAACAACGTGCAAGATTTAACTGACTGACCATCAACATCTACCGTGCATACTCCGCAGTGAGAGGTCTCACAACCAATGTGTGCGCCTGTGTGGTTTAAATTTTCTCGAAGCGTATGAATTAAAAGCTCACGTGGCTCAACGAGTACGTCAACGGCCTTGCCGTTAAGTGTAAATGAAACTGCTTGCTTAGCCATGATTACCCCTTTGCGTTTTCAATAGCTTGAATAATTGATCGACGAGCCATGATAGCTGCCATATGAGACTTATATTCTTCGTCACCACGTAAATCAACAGCAGGATCGCAAACTGCAATAACCGCTTTTTCGACAGCCTTTAATAAGGCTTGGTCAACTTGTTTGCCACGTATTAAATCCTCCGCTGCTTCAGCACGAATTGCCATGGGAGCCACATTTGTTAATCCAATTCGAATATCACGCACAATATCACCGTCCATTTCAACGACAACGGGCGAACCTGCTACCGCATAGTCACCGGTTTTGCGTTTTAACTTACTGTAGCCATGTCCAGTGCCGAGTTTTAATGCTGGTATTTTGATAGCAACTAAAATTTCATGTTCTTCTAAAGTTGTCCAGTACGTTCCCAAAAAGAAACCATTTGCTGGGATAGTTCGTTCACCATCTGGGCCATGAATAACCAATTGCGCGTCTAATGCGAGCATAACAGCTGGATGATCATTTCCTGGGTCACCATGAGCCACATCGCCTCCAATAGTTCCTTTGTTTCGAACTTGGGGGTCTGCCACCAGCTTGGCGGCATCAATAAGCAAAGGACAATGTTGTTGCAGGATGTCCGAATTAATAAGTTCACTTTCTGTCGTCATCGCTCCAATAGTAATGGTGTCACCATCAATACGGATGCCTTTAAGCTCTTCAATACCATTGATGTCGACTAAATAGGGTGTTTCAGCAAAGCGTAACTTCATCATAGGAAGTAGGCTGTGCCCACCGGCAAGTAACTTGGCATCTTCATTGTCCCGGAGTTTGGCGATAGCATCAGCAATGCTCGTCGCTTTGTGATATTCAAAACCCGATGGAATCATGTAAACCTCTCACTGTGGATTTGTTATTTTTAATTAAAAAATCAAACTAAAACGTTATTAATACTTTAATAGCTATAGGCTATTTCAGAGTTAAACATAGTTTATTAACAATAGATTCACATATATTTAAAATAAATAACATTTTATTAACTATTTATTCATATGATGATGAAAAAGGATAAAGTCTAGAAAAGCGAATTTCTTATTTGGCTGAGAACGACATATCTATAGCATTTAAGAGGATAGGGGCTTGTGATAATAAAATCGGCCGTAGGCGGCCGATTTTTAAAACAGATCCAACGGTTTGGCGTTCTTTTCTATCCAGCCCGATTAGTTGGTTTTGAACATATTTTCTGGTGGTCTCTTTATTTGCATTACCAATAGTTTCAACGAAATAACTCTGTGTCCAAAGCTTACCACCCCAAAAGTATCGTTTATTGAGCTCTGAATATAACTTAAAAACTCTCTCGCTCAGATGCTTTTATAACTTGTATTACATGACTAGGAGCTAATTTTGGTTCGCCTTTGAAACCATGTGAATGTGATCTTCTGGAATTGCTAACTCCTGAATATCAAAATCATATGCAATATTGTGAATAATAGCCCTCATCGCTTCACGATAAGGCTCAACAAATATTTTGTGACGATACTTTGGTATCCAAAAAAATTGATACATTAATCGATATATGTAATGTGTATTTCTCTGAAGTTCCATATGCTGGAGGGCATAAACTGGAAAAAGACCCAGTTTACACAATCCAGCATAGGGGCGAGCCCCCGAGATTTAGGCTCCGCTGGTTAAACTATTGATTAGGTTTTATTGCTAGTTGACTAATTTTGAATAGTTTATTCATCAGAGGTTTTAGCCTTGACCCAAATGTACTCTTAATATGTTATCTCCTTTTACATAAACGAACGCTGGTCTGCAGGTAACCCATGATAGATTCGCACCACCGCATTGCTCACAACTTTCTATATCTAACCCATTTAAGTCTTTGCGCCCATGTCAGCGACGGGTGCTTTTATATTCTTGTTTCCCCCAGCCAGCTCGGTAATCTTGGTTTGGCCTTACCTAGTTTATCTGGTATTACTGTCACGATGTGCGAAGTGTTTGGGGAAGGCCGTCCACACCTCAACAGCTTAATCAGTTATTAATTTATTCATTACATCCATGTCACTCCCCTTTCATGCCAGCAGAACTGTTGTTATTTATTCCAGATAAACAGGCTTAACGACCATAAGTTAACACAAGGATATTTCTCAACTAAACGGGCAATAAAGCCCACAACTGTTCTTCCCTTATCGATTTCGACCCGTTCAAGTTATGCACTTATTATTTAAATCCAAGACTTCATTTTTACATTATATGAAATATTATTTATCATATTTTTTGCCATAGCGACTAGCAACAGAAAATCTATGGACAAAGGTATTTACTATATATTTACCCTTCAACTCAAATTTTTAATCACTTTAGCGGGTACACCCGCCACTAAGGTATTAGCGGGAACATCTTTATTGACTACTGCACCTGCGGCAATGACTGCGTTATCACCAATATTTACACCTTCTAATATCTTGGCGCCCATACCAATCCAAACGCTATCACCAATATTGATCGGTTTGGCGGTTTCAATGCCTTTGTTGCGTTTGAGGTGTTCTAAGGGATGAGTTGAAGTAGAAATCATTACGCCAGGAGCAAGCATGACATCGGCGCCAAAAATTACAGGTGCGGCGTCTAAAATCACTAAGCCATGATTGGCATAAAAGTTTTTACCCGTAGTGATGTTGTAGCCGTAATCACAATAAAAGTTGGGCTCTATCCAAGCACCTGCAGACTGACCAAATAGTGATTTAATGATTTTTCGACTGCCCTTTCTATCATCGATATCAAACTGATTAAATTGCTGGCAAAGCCTTTTAGCATTAGCTCTGTCTTGTTGTAATATTTTGTTACTGGGAAAGTACTCAAGCCCTTGCAACATTTTTTGTTTTTCGGTTAAGTCGCTCACATTATTCCTCTCAAGCTTCTTTTAAAAACGCCACGCCACAAAACGGCTGACTTTTTGTCCCTGTGCCATCTCAACAGTTTTAACATCGCTAATACCCAGTTCACGCAAACTTTTATATATCTGAATGAGGTTGTCTTTCTTCGAAACCAAGCAACTAAACCAGCGTATTTGGCTTGCATAGTCACGGCTTTCAGTAATCATTCGCTGAATAAACTGTAATTCTCCTCCCTCGCACCACAGTTCATTTGATTGCCCAGCAAAATTAAGTGTAGCGCTTTGCTTTTCTGCACTTACGTGGCTGCCCCGTTTAGTCTTATTCTTGGTTAGATTCTGAATTTTTCGCTGGGAAACAGCTTTGGCTTGCTCAGCTGATTGATGAAAAGGTGGATTACACATGCAAAAAGCAAAGTGTTCATCTGGCTTAACCACAGCAGTGAAAATATGTTGCTGCTCAGCTTGTTGTCTAACATTTATGTGGCTGGTTAAAACAGAGTTTGAAGCAATAATAGTGTTAGCCGATTTAATCGAAACAGGATCAATGTCGGTCCCCACCATTTGCCAACCATAGGAACGAGTCGCAATAATCGGATAAATCACATTTGCACCTGTGCCAATATCTAAACCTTTAATGGTGTTGCCTTTAGGCACCACACCTTGATTATCTTTGGCTAACAGGTCGGCTAAATAATGAACATAATCGGCCCTGCCTGGAACGGGAGGACATAAATATCCCGCTGGCACATCCCAAAATTTCACCTGATAATAGTGTGATAATAATGCAGCGTTAAGAGCTTTCACACCATTTGGGTTGGCAAAGTCTATCGTTTTACCCCCATCAGGCTTAATGAGAACATGTGGTTGCAAAGCAGGATAACTCTGCACTAATTGCGTTAGCGGATAGCTATCTTTATGTAAATTTCTGGAATGTTTCAATGTGTGGCACTAATCAATTTTATTTGGGGATAACATATCTAACGCTAAAGCCTCTGCCACTTTAATACCATCGATGCCTGCCGACCAAATACCTCCAGCATAACCAGCACCCTCTCCAGCCGGATATAACCCCCCCGTATTAATACTTTGCAGGTCTTTGCCACGTTTAATACAAATAGGTGATGAAGTGCGGGTTTCAACGCCCGTCAACAACCCGTCAGCTTTGGCAAACCCTTTGATTTTTTTATCAAAGGCCGGAATGGCCTCTTGAATAGCTTCAATAACGAAACTTGGTACTACTTTAGATAAATCTGTCAACGTGATACCTGGCGTATAGGAAGACTTTACCACGCCTAGCCGCTCACTCGACTTTCCTTTTAAAAAATCGCCAATCAATTGTGCAGGTGCGTGATAATTTTCGCCACCCACTTTATAGGCAAGCTCTTCAAGCCCGCGCTGTAAGGCAATGCCCGCTAAAGGGTGTTCTGGATAGTCTTGTTCAGGTGTAATGCCCACAACTATAGCACTATTTGCATTACGCTCATGACGTGAGTATTGGCTCATGCCATTGGTCACTACTCTACCCGCTTCAGACGCAGCGGCCACCACGGTTCCACCAGGGCACATACAAAAACTATAAACCGAACGACCATTTTTACAGTGGTGAACCAACTTATAGTCCGCAGCACCTAAAATAGGATTGCCTGCATTATCTCCGAAACGACTTTGATCTATCATCGACTGTTCGTGTTCTATTCTAAAGCCAATTGAAAATGGCTTAGCTTCTACATAAACACCTTGCTCGTGTAACATTTCGAAAGTGTCCCGTGCGCTATGTCCCACAGCTAAAACAGCATGTTCACAAACCAAATGTTCACCGCTTGATAAATGTAAACCTTTAAGTTGGTTGTTTTGAATATCTACCTTATCAACTCTGGTACCAAATCGAATTTCACCGCCTAACTCGGTAATTTGTGCACGCATCTTTTCGACCATGTTAACCAACTTAAATGTACCGATATGCGGTTTGCTAACATATAAAATTTCTTCTGGTGCGCCAGCTGCCACGAACTCATGCAGCACCTTGCGGCCATAATGCTTACGGTCTTTGATTTGACTATATAACTTCCCATCTGAGAAAGTACCTGCGCCACCTTCTCCAAATTGTACATTTGATTCAGTATCAAGAGGTTTGTTACGCCAAAAACCAAATACATCTTTGGTACGTTCACGGACCGCCTTACCGCGCTCTAATACTATGGGTTTAAAACCCATTTGCGCCAATATCAAGGCAGCAAATAAACCGCAGGGACCAAGGCCAATAACCACTGGCCGAGAAGTCAGGTTTTGTGGTGCCTTAGCAACAAACTTATATGTCATGTCTGGGGTTTCACGTACATGGGGATCGTTGACAAACTGCGCGAGTAGATCAGCTTGATTAGCCACCTCAATATCCACAATATAAATCAGCAAAATATCAGCTTTGTTGCGCGCATCATAAGCACGTTTAAATACCTCAAAAGACAGCATATCTTCTGAGGCAATTCCCAACTTCTGCAAAATGGCAGCCGGCAGTGCCTCTTCATTATGATTTAAAGGTAATTTAACTTCGTTTAAACGCAACATAAGGTTTCCAATGATAGAACATAAATAACTCACCTCTATTAGGCGAAGCCCTGCATTTTTCGAGGCAGTGTATTTTATGACAGATAGGATACTTACGATAGGTAAATTCTATATTGAATTACTGACACAGTTGTTGTTTTTTGCTGTCGCTACTTTATGATCGATAAATGAAAAAAATAAAACAAAGATATCCACAGCCATGACCTTTGTCGTTACTGACAGTTGCATTAAATGCAAATATACCGACTGTGTACCTGTGTGCCCGGTCGATGCCTTTTATGAAGGTGAAAACTTCTTGGTTATCCATCCCGACATTTGCATAGACTGCGGTCTGTGTGTGCCTGAATGTCCGGTAGAAGCAATATTTCAGGACAGTCATTTACCTGAAAATCAACAACACTATTTGCAACTCAACGCCGAGTTAGCTGAAGTATGGCCGAATATTATTGAGCTTAAAGCACCGCCTGCAGATGCAGATGAATGGACAGACATAGATAACAAACTACCTTTACTCGTCAAATAAGCGTTTCTCTTTGACTAAAAAGAGGCAATCCGCACTTAAACACATCAAACTCAGGGTCACTAATACAAAATAACGGCTGCATACAAGCCAATATATTTGACTGGAATATCCGCTGGGCAGGTTCAACAAAAGACTATTCAATTAGTTTCAGATAATATTTACCTAGCCTTATATAGCCGCGAAAATAAACACTATACAAATACTTCTAACAAGACCATCGTCAATCTTAACCATATTGGAATTCAAGTAAATGATTTAAATGCAATAAAATTAAAGGTCAAAGCAAAAGGTTTAGTACTTTATAATCATGGCGACACAGCACAAGAAGACGTTTTCATTTTGATATTGATGATGGATAGGGAAATAAAAGTGCTGAGTTATCACGAGTGATTAATGAATAACAGATAGCAAAAACCCGCCAGAAGGCGGGTTTTCTTATTAAGTTAACGATAACGCAAAAATTAAATTAACCTAGCTTTTCTTTGATACGTGCAGAACGACCAGAGCGCTCTCGCAAGTAATAAAGTTTAGCGCGACGAACAGCACCACGACGTTTCACTTCAATAGAACTGATTGCCGGGCTGTGTGTTTGGAATATACGCTCAACACCTTCGCCGTTAGAAATCTTACGAACTGTAAAAGCAGAGTGTAGGCCACGGTTACGTTTAGCGATAACTACGCCTTCGTAAGCCTGGAGACGTTCTTTTTCGCCTTCTTTAACGCGTACTTGCACAACTACTGTGTCACCAGCACTGAATGCTGGAACGTCAGTTTTTAGCTGCGCTTCTTCAATTTTCTTGATGATGTCTTGATTTACTTTACTCATCATATCCTCTCATACTAGATTAACTGTCATTATGCTGCGGCAAACCTTGAAGATATAAATCTAACAATGCTTGCTGCTCCTCAGTCAGAGCTAGAGCGTTTAATAATTCAGGGCGTCGTTGCCAGGTTCTACCTAACGACTGTTGTAACCGCCACTGCCTGATTTTTTTGTGGTCACCACTTAACAACACCTTAGGAACAAGCTCACCGTCCAAGTTTTCTGGTCGGGTGTAGTGCGGGCAATCTAACAAGCCATGACTAAAAGAGTCTTGCTCAGCAGATTGTTCATGCCCTAACACACCGGGTACAAATCTTGAAACTGCATCCATTAAGACCATTGCAGGGAGTTCGCCGCCACTTAACACGTAATCACCAATTGACCATTCCTCGTCAACCTGTGTTTGTATTACCCGTTCATCGATACCTTCATACCGACCAGCTACTAGGATCAAACTTTCATTTTCAGAAAGCTGTTTCACCCCTGCCTGATCCAGCTTTTTCCCTTGGGGAGAAAGGTAAACCACTTTTGTTTTTCTTCCGCCAGCTGCTTTAGCTGCCAGAATAGCGTCTTTTAATGGCTGAACCATCATCAGCATGCCAGGTCCACCACCGTATGGCCGGTCATCAACAGTGCGATGTTTGTCGAAAGTAAAGTCTCTTGGATTAAAACACTCTACTTGTAACAACCCGTTTTTAACGGCACGCCCTACTACTCCCTGCTGGGTAAAAGTCTCAAACATTTCTGGAAAAAGACTAATAACACCATACCAACGACTCGGTTCCCGACTAAGTTCTTGCATTAAAATGCAGGATCCCAATCCACTGTGACCATCTTCGCCTGCCGGTCCACTTGTTTAATCACTTGATCTAACAAATAAGGAACCATGCGTTCTTTTTGACCAAAAGCATCATTCAAGTTGGCTTTCACTAACAACACATCGTTAGCACCGGTTTCGAATAACTCTTTAATCACACCCAAGTTGTAACCTTTATCGGTAACGACTTGCATGCCGACTAACTCACGCCAATAAACATCGCTGTCATCTAATTCAGGTAGCATTGCTGCTTTAATGGAAATCTCAAGATTTTTGATACCTTCGGCATCGTCTCGATTATCCACCCCAACCAACTTGGCAACTAAACCTTTATTGTGGGTTCGCCACTGGTCTACGACATACTCTTTGCATTCTTGCACTTGACCTAAAAGCCAAGGAGTGTAAGCAAACACGCCGTCTAAATCGTGGGTATAAGAGGTAATTTTGACCCAACCCTTCACACCGTAAGGTGCTCCGATAATGCCAATCACTAATGTGTCAGACGCAAGACTCATTTCTTAAACCTTTTTTTGCAACTGCAATTAAGCTGCTGCTTTTTGTGCATCTTTTACCAAGCGTGCAACACGGTCAGATAAGCCTGCGCCTACCCCAACCCAATGCTCAACACGGCCCAAATCCAAGCGTAAACGCTCTTCTTGACCCATTGCAGTTGGATTGAAAAAACCAATGTTTTCAATAAAACGGCCATCGCGTGAACGACGACTGTCTGCAACCACTACTTGATAAAATGGACGCTTTTTAGCGCCACCACGCTGTAAACGAATAGTAACCATATATGCCTCAGACTCGTTGTAGCGTTTTCGTTAACTTAATTTACCTTTAGTTCCGACAGTTTTTAGCCAGATAAAAGGACGCGGTATTTTACGGGTTTGGAGCAGTTATGCAAGTATAATTAGCAGAAGAGGTAATATTATCGAGTCTGAATGACAGATATTGTTTTACAGCTTAATCTTGATAGGCACATTTTATGTTTTATCAAGAAAACCAGTAGATTATTAATAAGAAAAACCAAAATATAAGTTAAGGCAATCCATCATACTTTGGTTAATGTATCCCCATAGATTTACGCAGCTAACAGCCTCCCACCCAAGGATTTAAAAGCTTGGCTAAAAACAGCTCCATAGATATAATATTCAGGTTTTCTAGGGATCGTCACTCCAATTTCCTGCTCAGTAAGTTCAACTCCATATTAAATATTAAGGCAATTTTGCCTATCTTCAATACCTAAACATACCTCACCAGAAAACAAAAACTGATCAACACTGTGTTGGGCTATAAACACATAATTTAATCAAGTTTATGCCCTGTAGTGGCATACTTCATTGTGTGAATGAATGACACCAACCTGCTAGGCTATAAATGTTGTATCCAGACAAAAATATAAACGCAGTATAAATTACAGCAGTTAGGTATCAGGTGTACTGCCCCTCAGAAATAGTGTTTTCAATAACTTGTCTCCTCATGCCCACCATTCGCTGCAAAAACCTATACCATAAATTAACAACCCTAAATAATTTAGAAATTGAGTAACATTAGCTGCTCAATATTTTAAGGGGTAATGACAAAGCACCGTTATCTGCCTGTCCCACAAACCAAATAATGGCACTTAAGCCACCCAAAGTGATTACATACCACAAAATAGAAATCACTTGTGCATAAAGATTAAGGGGCAATAACTCACTTAGGTGCCTGCGTTTATATTCAAAGAATATTTCCACACTACCTATGGCAAGTAAAAAACCTAACAAAGCTAAACCAAAGTGATAACTGATATACACACCTAACATGGCACCTAATGCGCAGGCGACGATACCCACTTTAGAGTTAATTGAAAAAGCGATACTTTTAAGCACATGGCCACCATCTAGAGGCAATACAGGTAACATATTAAATAGATTGAGCAGCGCATTAAATACCGCTAAACCCGCAAGTACTTCTATATCGGTAAGCCAATACCCCACTAAACAAACAATAGATAATATTAAGCCAAAAAAAGGCCCCATAATTGAAATGACAATATCTTGCCAGCGTGTATTAATTTTGTCGTCGCTGAGGGCCAAACCACCCACAAAGGGAATAAGGTAAATACCTTTTGTTTTCAAACCAAAGTACTTCATCGCCTTGATATGACCATATTCATGAAACACCAGACAAAATATTAGGGCTATGGCAAACTCAATAGAAAACAACCAGCTATAAGCGGCTAAACTGCCTGCAGCAAACAACACTTTAATCACCTTGGCACTTTTAAACAGTTTTAAACCCAGCCCCCCCATGCCAATAAAACTAAATTTCATCGGTTGCTTTTTACCTTGAATGACTTGTCTTTGCTCTATGTCTTTTTCGGTCAGTGTATTTTCATCTATAAATTCATCATTCACTAAAAGTTGGAATTGCAGTTCAAAAGGCTGCCATTGCAAAGCACCTTTTAGCAACACTTGAACCTCGCCCTGCTCACTTTGCAGCGAAAATTGATGTGAAAAATGTTCACTGTCTTCACTGGCACTCATTTGCGAAACGCATTGATCCCCCCAGAACAATTGTTGCCACCCAGCCATTGAACCTTCTAACTTAAGTGTTTTACCTAAACACTCTATTGCTAATAATTGCACTCTATGAACTCAAAAAATAAAACCTAGCCTGATTATTGCTATATTTTTTGATGGGACAAGGTTTATCGACGATAAAGGTTAAAAAGCAGATAAATGCAGTGGATAGTTAAAAGCAAAAAAATTGAACCCCAGAGAAAATCGAGAGCACGGAGTAAGAATCAAGAGCTGAAATGTCTGGTTAATTTATCTTAATTTGGACTAGGCTACCTTCAGTTAAAATAAATTACCGATAGATTGAACTAATGCAGTTATTACCTCTCTGACTATATAGTTTATGTGTGTGTTCTCTTTTTAAGCCTGATAATTTATCAGGCTTTTTTTTGCCTACTATTTAACTGCCCTTAATCAGTAGTGACCGTCACGCGTAATGTAGTGGCTAGATCAAAGCAGAAGATAGTAAACAGAGGATAGTAATTTGAACTACAAAAAAATATAAATAGTACGAAGAAAAGATTTAAAAACAGGTTGGCTTACCATGGAGCCTACAATATGCTTTCTGATAATTTATAGTGTACTTTCCCCCACAGACACAGATATTCGTTGCTTTCAAAGAACCTGAACCCGCAGGTTCATTTTTTGTTGAGCATTTGTTTACTCATAATTCTAACGGCAGATAGAGCAACTGTTTTTTTGTTGCAGACAACGCGGAGCGCACAACGGCTAAATCCTCGTCCGTAACCTCAGGACGATAAACATTGATCTGTTTATAGGTTGGAGCAGATGTATCTACGCCCACACCATCACGGCATTGATTGCTACTCTGGCCCCGCGCGCGGCTCATAACTCGCGGACAGTTGCTCAATACATCAGGAGAACCGTTTGCATCCACGGCAACCACCTCTTCAAAAATAATCCGCCCCCCATAATAGGCTTGCCCAGCATTAAGATATATAGGTGCAATCTTATCGCTAAGCAGATCATGTACTTTTGCATCATCTTTATTCATGCAGGTTACATCACCAAAAGTATAAGACCCTGAAGGCATCTCAACGGCGGCAAAAGCGCTTGAGCCATATCTGATGTGTTGGCGGGTATCATCTGCTTGTGAAATAAGCTCAATGTCTAGGGTTTCGCAACTTAAATTGCTGGAGACCTGTAAAATATAGGTCGCCGGAAAGGAATTTGCAGAAATAGCTACAATCGGAACGGTTCCAAGAAAAAAAATGATAGAAAACAAAACTAAACGGTCCATGTGAATACCTAATGTTTATACTAGGGTAATTTTTTAACATAGTGATGCAGCAAATACTAGCTACACCCCATTAAAATAGTCATCGATAGTAGAAAACGTTTGATACCAAAAATGGACTCTAGTTCATTAGATAAAGTTTTTTCCATACCCTTACACACAATTATTAAGTCGACAACACCATCATTTTTTCGCCTTTTAGACTATTTAATTCTAAAGCCCAAATACCTTCGGGTCAGGTTCGTTGAAAATCAGCGTAGCTGATGCTTTTAAGCTATTGAGTTACCCTTAACGTATCATTCTGGCTGTCCAGTTAACTTCACTTGAGGGCAATTAAATGGACATCCTTCTTAGGAAAGAAAGGTAATCGGTTTTTCGATATCCGCTCTGGTGGTTCCGCCACCACTTTACCGGACTTTAAAGTATCAACACAAAAAAGGTCTTGGTATAACCCAAGACCTTTTTTTATAATTGGTGCGGATGGAGAGACTCGAACTCTCACGGCCTAAGCCACAGCCCCCTCAAGGCTGCGTGTCTACCAATTCCACCACATCCGCAATTTAACGTTTAACTAATTTGGTACATCGTCTTCTTTAGGGACTTCTGCGACAGGTACATCGGCATCGGAAGAAACCGGGATTAACTGTTCAGTCGCTGGCACATCAGAATCAATAGTTTGTTCAGCGGCAGGTACTTCTAGATTCTGCCATTCATCCACAGATTTTTCTTTATCTGCTGTTTGATTTCCCAAAATCAGACTAATAACAAAAAAAAGCGTTGCAAGTATAGCCGTTGTTCTTGTTAGAAAGTTACCCGATCCTGTAGAGCCAAATACAGTATTCGAACCGCCACTGCCAAAAGATGCGCCCATACCTGCGCCTTTTCCTTGTTGTATCAGCACAAAACCAATCAACATAACCGCTACAATCAAATAAACAATAACTAATATTTCATAAAAAACCATGTGCTGCCTCTACTGATTTGCCGCCTGGCAAATACTTAAAAAATCTTCTGGATTTAAACTGGCACCGCCAATTAAACCACCATCTACATCTGCCTGAGAAAATAACTCTTGGGCATTGTTACCTTTAACACTGCCGCCATACAAAATAACGATATTGGCCGCAATGTTGTCATCTTGTTTTGCTAAATATCCACGAATAAAAGCGTGTACTTCTTGCGCTTGTGCTGGACTTGCAGTTTTGCCTGTGCCTATCGCCCAGATGGGTTCATAAGCTAGCACAACATGAGCAAATTGGCTTATGCCAATTTTCAGCAATACCGCATCTAACTGCTCGGCGATATAATCGAATAGTGTGCCGTCATCTCGCACACTTTCAGGTTCGCCTACACATAAAATAGGGATTAAATTGGCTTTTAGAACCTGTTCAACTTTTAACGCTACTAATGCGTCAGATTCATTGTTATCTGCACGGCGTTCAGAATGTCCAATAATAACATATTGGCAGTTAAACTCATTAAGCATAGCGACAGATACTTCACCAGTGTGCGCACCAGAGTCAAATTGGCTGATATTTTGCGAACCCAATTTCACTTTGCCATCAAAAAGTCCCAAATAAGGAAAAGGCGGACAAATCACCACATCCATATTTTTAAGACTGGCACTAGCAAATTGTTCCTGCATTTGCTTAACCAATGCTTTATCGCCATTCATCTTCCAATTACCAGCGACTAACTGTCTACGACTATTTAATTGCACGTTATGCTCCGTCATGTTCCACATCACACCAATAAAAAAGCGCGCGAGATATTAACTAACCCTATGACAATATACAAGTAGCTGAAACTAATATTGCCCTGTAAACCTTACTAATCGGTTACTTTACGCACAGCATCAGCGATATGTTCGGCCCAAGTACTGGAATCTTGTGCATCATTCGCTTCTACCATCACTCTAACCAGCGGTTCAGTACCACTTTTACGTAACAATACTCGCCCTCTGTCGCCTAAAGCTTTTTCTGCCTCTAACACTGCAAGAGTGACAACTTTGTCTTGAAGTGGCTTGGTACCTTCAGAAAATCTCACATTGATAAGTGTCTGCGGATATTTAGTCATACCTCGACTCAATTCATTCAAGGTAAGATCCGCGTGTAACATAGCAGCTAAAACTTGCAACCCAGCCACAATTCCATCACCTGTAGAAGCTGCGGTCAAGTTCAATACATGGCCTGATCCTTCTCCTCCAATTGTCCATCCTTTCTTTTTAAGAAGCTCCATTACGTAGCGGTCGCCTACATTACTACGTAAAAATGGCACACCTAAAGCGCCTAGAGCCACTTCCAAGCCCAAATTACTCATCACTGTGCCTACTACCCCACCTTGTAAACGCCCCCTTTTAAGAGCATCTCTGGCAATAATATAGACAATTTGGTCGCCATCAATCACGTTTCCTTTGTGATCAACTAACATGATGCGGTCACCATCGCCGTCAAGGGCAAAGCCTAAATCAGCCTTATTTTTGAGCACACTTTCAGTTACCGCCTTCATTGACGTCGCGCCTACTTTACGGTTGATATTCACACCGTCTGGCTCTGTGCCAATCTCTATGACCTCTGCACCTAGTTCACTAAGCACATTTGGCGCAATGTGGTAGGTTGCACCATTAGCGCAATCGACAACTATTTTTAACTCTTTAAGTGATAATGAAGAAGGAAAATTGCCTTTACAAAATTCAATATAACGACCCGCAGCGTCTCCAATACGTGTAGCTTTACCCAATTTATCTGACGCAACACACTCCATGGGTTTGTCCATTTGCTCCTCTATGGCAATCTCGATGGCGTCATCTAACTTCATACCATCGGCAGAAAAAAACTTGATGCCGTTATCGTAATAGGGGTTATGAGATGCACTGATCACTATACCCGCCTCAGAACGGAATGTTTTAGTTAAATATGCAATAGCCGGAGTGGGCATAGGTCCAAGCAAAACTATATTAATACCAGCTGCTGACAAACCAGCTTCTAATGCAGACTCCAACATATAACCAGAAATGCGAGTGTCTTTGCCAATCAATACTTTATTGGTGCCTTGGCCGGCTAAAACCTTACCTGCAGCCCAACCAAGTTTCATCACAAATTCAGGGTTAATGAGGTTTTCACCGACTTTTCCACGGATACCATCTGTACCAAAATATTTTTTATCGCTCATTATTATTCCTGCAAGCATTAATTGTATTAATTATTTTAACAGCATCTGTTGTTTCTTTAACATCATGAACTCTTATTATTTGCGCACCTTTTTGAGCAGCTATGGTCGCAACTGCAACATTACCAGCTAAGCGTTGACCCATTTCTCGCTGTAACAAATTTCCAATCATTGACTTACGAGACATACCTGCCAAAACAGGTACATTTAATGTTTGAAACTCTTCAAGGTTGGCTAACATATGGTAATTGTGTTCAAGTGATTTGCCAAAACCAAACCCTGGATCAACAAGTATTTGTTCGTCAGCAATTCCAGCTTTGCGACAAATAGAGATACGTTGCTGTAAAAATGCTATCACATCCTTAACAACATCGACATAATAAGGGTTTTGCTGCATCACTCTAGGTTGCCCTTGCATGTGCATTAAGCATACAGGTACTTTGGCTGCAACAGCAGCATCTAACGCACCTTTTTCCTGTAGCGCACGCACATCGTTGATGAAGCTTGCGCCTGCATTAACTGCTTCAGTCATCACCTGAGCTTTACTGGTATCTATAGAGATAATGGTATCAAAACGCTGACATATTAACTCAATCATTGGGATAACACGATCCAGCTCTTGTTGTATAGAAACGTTTTGAGCACCAGGTCTAGTGGACTCACCTCCTATATCAATAATATCAGCACCTTCACTTAACATTATGCCTGCTTGAACAAGCCCGTCTTCGAGTATATTAAACACACCACCATCAGAAAATGAATCTGGTGTGACGTTCAATATTCCCATCACTTTTGGTGTAGATAAATCTAAAAACTTATCTTTGCATTGCATAAACGCTCAACTTTTTATTCACCGGGGCAACAGCCCGCATAAAAAAACGCCCTGCTGAATAAACAACAAAGCGTTTCAATTACATCCATTAATCTTAGTTAGTTGCGTCGCCTGGGTTACCTACATTAGGCTGAACTGGCTTTTCATCTTTTGTGTCTGTATCTACTACAGGGGCTCCGCCCGAAGGTTTGCCACTGTCATCTTTATTGTCACGCACCCAATCTGCAGGAGGTCTTGGTTCTATTCTTGCCATTAAGTCATCAATTTGTTTGGCGTCGATAGTTTCGTATTTCATCAAACAATCTTTCATTGTTTCCAAAACGTCTCGGTTTTCAAACAGTATCTTTTCTGCACGCTCATAGTTACGGTCAATGATAGATTTGATTTCAGCATCGATAGCTCGGGCGGTATCATCAGACATATTCTGAGATTTTGACATACTGCGCCCCATGAAGACTTCACCTTCTTCTTCAGCATATAACATAGGCCCCATTTTTGAAGATAAGCCCCATTGGGTCACCATTTTTCGAGCGATATCGGTAGCACGTTCAATATCGTTTGATGCACCAGTAGTCACTCCGTCTTCACCTAAGGTCATTGTTTCAGCGATTCGCCCGCCAAACAAGCTAGAAATCATGCATTCTAAATGTTGTTTGCTATGACTGTACCTGTCTTGTTCTGGCAGATACATAGTCACCCCTAGCGCTCTGCCACGAGGTATTATCGATACTTTATATACTGGATCATGTTCAGGTACCATACGACCTACAATTGCATGGCCTGCTTCGTGATAAGCGGTGTTGGTTTTTTCAGCCTCAGACATCACCATACCTTTGCGTTCAGAGCCCATCATGATTTTATCTTTGGCTTTATCAAACTCATCCATAGCGACCACTTTTTTGCCGGTGCGAGCTGCAAATAAAGCGGCTTCGTTGACCAAATTGGCCAAATCAGCACCAGAGAATCCTGGAGTACCACGGGCAATCAAACTAGCTTCAACATTGTCACCTAATGGCACTTTACGCATATGTACTTTTAGGATTTGTTCACGGCCACGAATATCAGGCAAACCCACTGTTACTTGACGGTCAAAACGACCAGGTCTCAGTAAAGCGGGGTCAAGTACATCAGGACGGTTAGTTGCGGCGATGACAATGATACCTTCATTACCTTCAAAACCATCCATCTCAACTAACATTTGGTTAAGCGTTTGTTCTCTTTCATCGTGACCGCCGCCTACACCGGCTCCACGTTGACGGCCTACTGCATCAATTTCATCGATAAAGATAATACAAGGGGCTGATTTTTTGGCTTGTTCAAACATGTCACGTACACGAGATGCACCCACACCTACAAACATTTCCACGAAGTCAGAGCCTGAGATGGTAAAGAAAGGTACTTTTGCTTCACCAGCAATGGCTTTAGCCAGCAAAGTTTTACCGGTTCCAGGAGGACCAACTAATAGTATACCTGTTGGGATCCTACCACCAAGTTTTTGGAATTTACTTGGGTCACGAAGAAAATCAACTAACTCGACGACGTCTTCTTTAGCTTCGTCACAGCCTGCCACATCGGCAAACGTTGTTTTTACTTGATCTTCTCCTAACAGACGTGCTTTGCTTTTACCAAAAGACATAGCACCTTTACCACCACCACCGCCTTGCATTTGGCGCATAAAAAAGATCCACACACCAATAAGCAATAACATAGGGAACCAAGATATAAATATCGAAGTTAAAAGTGACGATTCTTCTGGCTCTTTACCAAAAACTGCCACATTATTTTCAATCAACTCGTCCATCAGCGCAAGATCTGTGTAAGGGATAATGGTATTAAATGCCTCACCATTTCGTTTTACACCATTAATTTGTCCTGTATTTCTGTCGATAGTAGCGCTGCTAACCACACCATTACTGACATCGCGTAAAAACAACGTGTAATCAGTATTGGATGATTTAGAATCAGTGCCAGAAAAATTTTGGAAAACCGACATCAATACGACAGCGATAACCAGCCATAAGATTAAATTTTTTGCCATGTCGCTCAAGTTGTTAAACCTCTGTTGTTGCTAGAGTCTATTCGACTCTATGAATTGCGTCTCGCGCCTTGTTAGTTATTAAAGCTGAGACTACTATAATTTATATCCTGTCGCCACCAGATAAACCTCTCTGGAACGCGCTCGGGATGATTCAGGTTTTCTAGTTTTGAGTGTTTTAAACGATTTTTGCAATTCTTTCATAAATGCTTCAAACCCTCCCCCCATAAATACCTTGATCACAAAGCTGCCATCTTTTTTCAAAACTTGGTGACACATATCTAAAGCTAATTCTCCTAAATACATTGACTTAGCTTGATCTATTGCATCGTTGCCACTCATGTTTGGTGCCATATCAGACATTACTACGTCTACGTTTTTGCCACCTATTTTGTTCAATAATTCATTTAAAACATTCTCTTCACGAAAGTCACCTTGAAGAAATGATACGCCTGCCAAGGGATCCATGGGTAAAATGTCACAAGCGATGACTAAGCCATCACAGCCCACCACTTTGGTCGCGTATTGCGACCAGCCACCTGGTGCGGCGCCTAAATCAACCACTGTCATGGAGGGTTTAATCAAACCATCTTTCTGTTGAATTTCTTCTATCTTAAATCCTGCTCTAGACCTAAGACCTTGTTTTTGTGCTTTTTGCACAAACTTGTCGTCAAAATGTTCTTTTAACCAACGCTGGCTACTAACAGATTGTTTATTTTTGCTCATCGCCCTGTCAAAAACACTGTATTCAAATTTGGATTAACAGTGAGATGGCGCTAGAATAGCTCTTTTCAACCATCCATCTTTAATAAATTTGTAAGAAAACTAATCAATGACTTTATCAAACAAGCAAAAGCAGTACCTAAAGGGCTTAGCCCATTCATTAAAACCAGTAGTTCAATTGGGCAACAATGGCCTTACTGAAGGAGTTTTGGCCGAAATAGAAGGCGCTATCAAGCACCACGAATTAATAAAAGTAAAAATACCCACCGATGATAAAGAAGAAAAAACTTTAATCATGGATGCCATAGTCAGAGAAACAGGCGCCACCAAAGTACATGCTATTGGACATGTATTAGTATTGTTTAAACCTAGTGACGACAAAAAAATTGAATTGCCAAGAAAATAATATTTATATTGTAAAGCTAAGTAAAGTTTCCTCATACGTTTAAACAATGTAAACAAAATTGGTACTCTAGTTTTTTTACCAAAAGTTATGAAGGTTGGTGCACATATGGCACCGATCGTCTGCAGCATAGGAAGTTGTAGACGTTGATTTTTCGCAGGACACCTCTGATGGAAATATGGATCACAGAAATGAATACCAAACGATATTCATTGCAAGTGTTCTTCGCAGAGGGCAAAGACAGGCATATTAATTACAAAAAATTGATCAATGCGCTGATGTCTGAGGTGCGAGCCGATAAAAATTAGTAGGTAAGTTCTATGGTCGTCCTGGAGTATTTGCATTGCCCCCATAAAAAATAGAACAGCAAAATTATAAGGCTATACCGCGCTCAGATTGCTTAATATATTAGCAGCAAATTGTTTATCTAATGATTTAGGATCCCCCCTAAAAAGTAGTAGTCAGTTTATGTTTACTCAAAGTCAGGTCCACCCCATCCCTTATTTAATATTCCAGCAACTTGGCATCGTAAGAGCGCCTTAGCGTTGCCATAATAAAAATCTAGCGTTGAATGGATAACTTTAGCGGATTTTATTAGGGCAATCGTTATCTCGCATCACCGCAATGTTGATTGCCACCCGGTCTAAATTAAAGAAAACCAATAATTACAGGTAAACCCACGTTAAGAGTCAGTTGCGTCGATTACCTAGCTTACCGAAGCACTTTTAATGAAATACAACAAAATTATCTTACCGCTTTTAGACTGCTTAAAGACAACATAATTGGTCTTTAAGATGGCAAGGAGTTTGGTATTCTGTTATCGGATAATCATTTAGCCACACACATTGCTGATAAATTCCGTAAAGCGATAGAAGAAGTCGATACTTTTGTCTTTTGGCATCAATTTTTATTGACCGCAAGCTTTGGAGTGTCTCATTTTTCGGTTTGTGGTTATGCATTTACCACGTTATTTACAGGGGTTGATAGAGCCCTAAATAAGTTTAAAGATTTAGGGCTCTATTAGGTATTCAACTATCAAAAGAATTCTATCGCTTTTGATAGTTAAAATCTGTCGATTCGGAAGAGATCAACAAATTAATTAATGATGATGCCCACCATCGCCATGGGCATGACCGTGTTCAATTTCTTCGTCGGTTGCTGCGCGCACATCTTCAACTTGAAATTCAAATTGTAAGGTTTTACCAGCTAATGGATGATTGGTATCTATGGTCACCATAAATTTCCCGACTTTAACAATCGTCACTTCGCGCTGACCTTGCTCTGAGTTAACAACAGCTGTCATCCCTGCCTTCCATTTTGGCTTTTTATCTGCAGTTTTATCTGTACTAAGCAAATGTTTAACCGATACACGTTGTTCGCTATCTGCTTGAATTTCACCGAAGGTTTCTTTGGCTTCCAATTCCGCTTCAAGCAAATCTCCCTTTGACAGAGACTCCAAAGACTTTTCGATACCCGGCATCATATTGTTGTAACCATGCAGATAAGCAACGGCTTGTTCGCTAAAATTAGACTCTAATTCTTTGCCGTCTAAATCTTTTATTCGATAGTGGAACTTTACAACTGTGCCTTTTGATATTTGCATAATATAAACTTATAAATTTGAAATTCAGTATTAAGATCCTACCAGAATAAACTTTAATTGTTGACCTTTGTTCTCAGTACTTCATCAATCATCATCTGCACCCGCCACTATATTTGCAATGTTAAGTAAACTTGAAACTGCCATATAATTCACCGAACCTTTAGGATATCGACCTTTACTATTATGCACACCTGCCTCTTTATCCATCAATAACTCCAACGCATCATCAACAGTCTCAACCACACAAATATGAAATTTTTGTGCTTTTACTGCTGCCAACACTTCTTTGTCAAGCATAAGATTGACTTGATTAGACTTGGGAATAATCACCCCTTGCTTGCCCGTTAATCCGCGATGTTGGCAGAGTTTAAAGAACCCTTCTATTTTTTCATTTACGCCGCCCACAGACTGAACTTGACCGTATTGATTAATTGAGCCTGTGATAGCTAAGTCTTGACGGACAGGCATTTTAGTTAAAGCAGAAATCAGCGCGACTAATTCTGCTAACGAAGCACTATCACCGTCAATGTGTCCGTAAGACTGTTCAATGGCAATATTAGCAGATAACGTTAATGGAAATAATTGTGCATATTTGTGACCCAAATACCCTGTTAGTAACATCACCCCTTTAGAGTGACTGGGTTGACCAAGTTCAACTTCACGTTCGATGTCTACCACGCCATTAGAGCCTGCGTAAACTGTCGAAGTAATGCGCGCAGGTGTTCCAAACATACTATCGCCAATTTCCAGTACCGTTAGACCGTTGACTTTTCCTACATCAACACCTTGTGTAGCAATAAGAATCTGGCCCTGTTTAATATCGTCCAATACAGCTTCACTAACCCGACCAGTCCGATGAGTCTTGGCTGCTAATGCATCTTCGATGTGGGTCACATCCAGATCTTGAGTATTTTGCTTTCTGCAAAAAAAGTCAGCTTCATGCAGAAGTTCAATCACATCCGAAAAGCGTGCAGATAAACGTTGTTGATGTTCTGCCAAGCGTAAACTGTATTCTACTAAACGATACATAGCTTTGGCCGAAATACTCTGTAAGCCCAGCTCTTTAACTTGAACTCTCACCCTGCCAACAAAATCAAATAAAGTCTTTTTACCCAAGGGGATTTCGTGATCAAAATCTACTAATACCCTAAACAATTCATAAAACTCATCGTCGTAATCTTGCAAGGTGTAATACAAGTCACGAGAACCTAACAATACCACTTTGACATCTATGGGAATTTGTTGCGGGTTGAGCGTGATAGAATTCACCATACCGACATCATGTTGCGGTAAGTCCATTTTAAGGGAACCAAACTTTAGGACTAATTTGAGCGTTTCCCAGACATAAGGTTGATCAATGAGTTTGTCCATATCTAGCAGCAAATAGCCACCATTTGCTCGATGCATAGCACCGGGGCGGATCATTCGATAGTTGGTAAAAACTGAACCTTGAATGTTGGTATATTCAACCTGGCCAAACAAATTTTGATGAGTGGGATTGGGTTCATATATAACGGGAGAGCCACTATTTAATTCATGTGAAACTATAACATTGGGTAAATATTGTTCTTCTAAAATGGCCCGTTTGTCATACTCGTCATGTTTCTCGTCTTTTTTATCGTCAGCTAAGACTTCAACTACTGTTTCTACCAAATGTGATTTTAGTTGTCTTAAAAATTTTAAGATAGCCAAGTCAGATGAATATTTGTGCTCTAAGTCTTTTAGTAGAGGCCTAATCCCCTGCTCTGCTGTTTCTTTTTTTAACGCTCTGAGTTTTTCAGCCGTGGCACGTTTCCATTTTGGCAACTCGATTAACGCTTCGCTTAACTTGTCTTCAAGCTCATCAATTAAGTGATAATAATGTTGTCGCTGTTCATCTGACGCTTTAGCAAAATCATCGTCGGTGACAGGTTTACCATCAACAATGGGTGAAAAAGTGATAGTACCGCCGTCTTCATACAAGGCCACATTTTGTCGTTGTGCTTGTTTTTCCACTTCATCAATGGCTTTGTCATATCCATGATCAAATTCGCGGGTGATGGCAGCCTTTTTGCGCTGATAACCAGGATTATCAAATGCCGCTGGAAAGGTATCTAATAATTCATCAATCAAATTCCCCATGTCTTTGAGCAGCTTTTTACTTTCTCCTGCCACCAATCTTAAGGAGAAGGGTTCACGCTCGTCTTCAAAATTATTGATATAACACCAATCATCAGGTGTGACTGTCTTATTCACGTATTTATCAATAAATTCATGTACTAAGGTAAAGCGCCCAGTGGCTTGTTCACCCATTACATAAAGATTATACCCTCGCGCTTCTATCCCTAAACCAAAAGATAAAGCGTCTCGCGCCCTATCCTGACCGATAAAAGTGGAGTGTAGAGCTTGTTGATCTTTCAGCGCTTGATTAATCAATCGCCTGCTAGGTTTTGCAGTCAACTGCTGCAGATCTAAGGCATATTTACTTTGCATGTTAAAAGACTTAATTACTACAATATGAATATACCAATTAGTGAAACCTGTAAACATCAGGCTGTCAAACGGATACGAAAAGAATATTCATAACTGACCATTTTTAATACAATTAAAGTGGAATATCTATGCATAACTTGAATTTTATATCAGTTAAAATTCAACCTTTACGAACTAAATCACTGAATACATATAAAAACTTTAGAATAAGCTCAATAAATCACGTATTTACTATTGTTAGCAAGGGATACGCTAAGGTATTCTAACCAGCTAACTTTTATATGATTGTTTAGGGTCTTTTTGACCTTATCCCACTAGTCACGGAAATCTTTTTTAATGGCCGAAAAACAGTATCAACCTCAAGAAATCGAAAAAGAGGTTCAAGCCTATTGGGAAATTCAGCAAACCTTTAAAGCAAATGAAGATGCTGACAAAGAAAAATTTTATTGCCTTTCTATGTTTCCTTATCCAAGTGGTCGTTTGCATATGGGTCATGTGCGGAATTACACCATTGGTGATGTGATTAGTCGTTATCAAAGAATGTTAGGTAAGAATGTACTTCAGCCAATGGGTTGGGATGCTTTTGGATTGCCTGCTGAAAACGCAGCCCTTAACAATAATACTGCACCAGCCAAATGGACCTACTCGAATATTGAGTATATGAAAACCCAATTAAAAACTTTGGGGTTTGGATACGATTGGGATCGGGAAATAGCCACTTGTAAAAAAGATTATTACCGCTGGGAGCAATGGTTTTTTACACGTTTGTTCGAGAAAGGTTTAGTGTATAAAAAGAACGCAACGGTAAACTGGGATCCAGTTGATCATACGGTTCTTGCTAATGAACAAGTGATTGATGGTCGCGGTTGGCGTTCTGGCGCCTTAGTTGAACAAAAAGAAATTCCTCAATGGTTTCTTAAAATCACCGACTACGCAGAAGAACTGATCAACGATTTAGAACAGTTAGAAGAATGGCCAGAACAAGTTCGCGCCATGCAAAAAAACTGGATTGGCCGTTCAGAAGGCGTAGAAATTTCCTTTAATCTGGCAAAAACCGTCGCAGAATTCAGCAGTTTTGATGTGTACACCACACGGCCAGACACTTTATTTGGAGTAACCTACGTTGCTGTCGCAGCGCAACACCCCATTGCATTAGAAGCGGCCAAAACGAAAAGTGATTTAGCTGTATTTATTGAAGAATGCAAAAATACTAAAGTAGCTGAAGCAGATATGGCCACCATGGAAAAGAAAGGCTGCGCTACCGGTTATTTCGCTATTCACCCATTAACCGGCGACAAGGTACCTGTTTGGGTAGCTAACTTTGTATTAATGGGTTACGGATCAGGTGCAGTTATGGCTGTGCCAGGGCACGATCAACGGGACTGGGAGTTTGCCACTAAATATGGTCTTGAAATAAAACAGGTTATTCAAGGCGATACTCAAAATACTGTTGAGTGTGATGTAACCCAAGGGGCGTTTACCGAAAAAGGCCTATTGGTTAACTCTGGTCAATACGATGGTCTCACATCAATTGAAGCCTTTGATAAAATTGCACAAACTCTTAGTGATCAGAATAAGGGAAAAAAGAAAGTTAATTATCGTTTGAGAGATTGGGGTGTATCGCGACAGCGTTACTGGGGCACACCGATCCCCATGTTAAATTTAGAAAATGGTGAATCGGTACCTGTACCCAGTGACCAATTGCCCGTCGAATTACCTGAAGATGTAATTATGAATGGGGTTACGTCTCCAATCAAAGCAGACCCTGAGTGGGCAAAAACCCAATACAACGGTCAACCGGCGTTAAGAGAAACCGATACCTTTGATACCTTTATGGAATCATCATGGTATTACGCCCGTTATTGCAGTGCGCAAAACGACCAAGCTATGTTAGACCCAGAACAAGCCAACTATTGGCTACCTGTCGATCAATATGTGGGTGGAATAGAACACGCTATTTTACATTTATTATACTCACGTTTTTTTCACAAGCTGTTACGTGACGAAGGTTTGGTTGAATCTGATGAGCCTTACAAACGTTTATTATGTCAAGGTATGGTGTTAGCAGATTCGTTTTATCGTGAAGATGAAACAGGTAAAAAAGAGTGGTTTTCCCCTGCGGATGTGCTCAGTGAAAAAGATGAGAAAGGCAGGATCATCAAATCAGTACTTGAATCTGACGGCAAGGAAGTCATTCACCACGGCATGATCAAAATGTCCAAGTCGAAAAATAATGGCATCGATCCCCAAAAAGTTATTGATGTGTATGGTGCTGACACTATTCGAGTCTTTACTATGTTTGCTGCGCCACCTGAACAAACATTGGAATGGATTGACTCTGGTGTTGAAGGTGCACATAGATTTGTAAAACGCCTGTGGAACTTAGTGCAAGAACACATCGAAGCAGGTGAAGTTGCTAATTTAGATAGAGTTAACTTGTCTAACATGCAGAAAAACCTTAGACGTTTAATACATAAAACAATTGAAAAAGTCAGTGATGATATTGGTCGACGCCAAACATTCAACACGGCCGTTGCCGCCACAATGGAATTGCTGAATCATTTACAAAAAGCGCCTAAAACATCTGCTCAAGATTTAGCGGTGATGCGTGAAGGTATTAACGCAATAGTCTTATTGCTTGCTCCTATTGCACCCCATATTTGTCATGTTATGTACAGAGACTTGGGTAATGAAAATGAAGTAGAAACCGCGCCATGGCCGATGGCCGAAGCTGACGCAATGGTTGAAGATGAAAAACTTATAGTGCTGCAAGTCAATGGTAAAGTCAGAGCTAAAATTACCGTTGCAGCAGATGCCACCAAAGAACAAGTCGAAACTATAGGTTTAGCCGAACATAATATCCAGCAACATACAGATGGCAAAACCATTCGAAAAGTCATCTATATACCAGGTAAACTTCTCAATATAGTGGTGAATTAAGGTGCTAAGGCGAATATACTCATATGTTTGTTTCCTCATTATTATTTTAACAATAGTAGGATGCGGTTTCAAGTTACGTGGTGATTTCGGGCTGCCCACAAGTATTCAGCAACTGCAATTATTAGCGGCACAGAAAAACACACCACTGCATAGGATATTAGGGAAACAGCTAAAAGGATTTAACATAGAAGTCTGGGATAATACGGTCAGTGCTAGTCAAGTCGCTGAACAAGCGGATGCCGTTGTTTATTTAAGGTCTGACCAGCTAGAAAGACGATTATTGTCTCTTTTTTCAACCGGACAAGTAGCAGAATACGAACTGGTATATACCATTAAGTATCAGATGAAATTTCCTACACAAGAACCCCAAGAAATAGAATTCGATGTCACTAGGGAATACCAAGACGATCCTGATGCAGTGTTAGCAAAATCTCGTGAGCTGGATTTGATCCAAAATGAAATGCGTCAGGAGGCAGCTAATCGCATCATCCGCCAAATTGCCAGTTCATATACTAATTGGCAACAGACTACGGGTAGCTAATGCAGGTTTATCCAAACCGTTTTAATATTAATGCCGCCTCAGAGCTAAAACCTTTTTATATGATTTTTGGTGATGAGCCGCAACAAAAACTCGAATGTATTGAGTTAATTCGCAGTGCAGCTTTAGCTCAAGGGTTTGACGAGCGCCAATCTTTAGTGGCAGACGGTCAATTTAGCTGGGATACACTGATGGAGGCAACACAAACGTTATCATTGTTTTCTTCCAGACAAATCATTGAACTCGAATTACCTACAGGGAAACCTGGAGCAGAAGGTAGCAAAGTATTAACTAACTTAGCGCAACAAGTTAATCCTGATGTACTGATTGTTATACATGGTAGTAAAATTGGTAAGGACGTACAAAATACCAAATGGTTTAAGGCAGTGGATAAACACGCTATTTTTATACCTTGTTATCCTCTTGAAGGCAATGCTTTATATCAATGGTTAAATAACCAAATGCGTATAGCAGGAATACAGCCATCCCAGCAAATTTCCCAGTTGTTGGTAGATTACTGTGAAGGGAATTTACTGGCTGCCAAACAAGAAATTCAAAAGTTAATGCTGCTTTATCCCCATGGCAACCCAAGTTTTGAACAGGTAGAACAAGCGGTAGTCGATCAATCCAGATTTACAGTGTTTCATTTAGTTGATGTTTTACTTAGCGGAGATGCACAAAAAGCTGTAAAAATGCTCTACCGTTTAGAAAGCGAAGGTGTAGAACCCAATATTATTGTTTGGGCACTAACTCGCGAGTGGCAAACCTTGCAGGCATTATTGTTTGAGAGACAACGAGGGAAAACGATTAACTGGAATCAGCACCGAATATGGAAAAGTCGTCAATCTTTATATCAATCAGCGTTGCAACGTTTATCCTTAGAGCATATGCGAGCGCTACAACACAAGCTGACTGAGTTTGACAACGCCATCAAACAATCGCAAGTGGTTCGTCCTTATGTAGAGTTATGCCATTTATGTTTGCTATTTGTTCCTTATTCGCTGAATAATGTGCCTTTAGACTATGGCATTTTAGACTAAGGGTGATGTAGTTATATGAAACTTTCTCCTCCTTTAGGTGTTTTTGGTGGCACCTTTGACCCTATCCATAATGGACATATTTACCCGGTGATAGAAGGTGCAGAAAAGGCTGATATCAGAAAAGTGGCCTTGATGCCTTGTTATATTCCCAGCCATAAGAATCCAGCCGCTGCGTCAAGCGAAGACAGACTTAAAATGGTAGAACTGGTTTGTGCTGATCATGTTTTATTTTACCCTGACCCCAGAGATATTGATCGGGGAAAACCCACGTTTAGTGTCGACTCATTAACAGAAATACGTACAGCAAAACCCAATACACCCCTGTGTTTTTTCATCGGCACCGACTCCTTGAAGAATTTAATGACATGGCACCAATGGCCTACCCTCTTCGAACTTTGTCATTTTGTGGTGTGCGAAAGAAAAGCAGAGTCAGAAAAAACACTAAAGAACCATGCTGATAATTCGTTAAAACAGCATGCGCCACAACTGCAAACACTGCTAAAAACAAGGCAGACTTTTAATCCAATGGATCTACATAATAGTCTCGCTGGACGTATATATGTGGCCAATACCCAAACGTTAACAGTGTCATCCAGCAAAATTAGACAACTACTGACTAACAATCAATCAGTTGCTAATTTTTTACCGCCAAAGATATTAGATTATATTCAACAGCATAATCTCTATCAGACAAGTGCTGATTTCTGTTAAACTAAGTCAAATTCAATTGTATGAAATTCAACCGTAAGGAAAGTCTTTGGACCACCAACAGTTAAAAGCCTTTATAATAGAAAAAGTCGAAGACTTAAAAGGTCGTGACATTATTGATTTAGATGTTGCAGAAAAATCTTCCATTACCGAAACCATGTTAATTTGCTCAGGTAATTCTAAACGTCATGTGATTTCAATTGCCGAAAACGTGGTGGTTGAAGCTAAACAAGCTGGCACAGCCCCTTTAAGTATTGAAGGGCGCGAAACCGGTGATTGGGTGTTAGTAGACCTAGGTGACGTGGTCTTACATGTGATGCAAGACGAAGCCCGAGATTTCTATCAATTAGAAAAACTCTGGGGCTAAATTAACCAGTGCAGATTCAAATGATTGCAGTGGGCATGAAAATGCCCGCCTGGGTTGAGCAGGGCTTTTCGGAATATAGTAGACGATTCCCCGGAGATATGTCTTTGCTGCTCACCGAAATAGTTGCCGGTAAACGTGGAAAAAATGCTGATATCAAACGTATATTGCAAAAAGAAGGGGAATTGACCTTAGCAGCTGTTCCCAAAGGTAATAGAGTCGTCACATTAGAAGTAACAGGTGCACCTTGGGACACTCACAAATTGGCTAAAACTATGAAAGGTTGGCAAATGGATGGCCGAGATGTCAGTTTATTGATTGGTGGTCCAGAAGGTTTAGCTCCAGAATGTATAAAAGTTTCTGAACAAAAGTGGTCATTGTCGAGTCTAACCCTACCGCACCCTTTGGTGCGTATAATTGTTGCTGAGAGTTTGTACCGAGCTTGGTCAATTAATAATAACCATCCTTATCATAGAGAATAAATTTGCCTTCACCGCGTAACCTTATTAAAGACCACTCAGCAGAAAGCAATCTTTTTGCTAGGCGCACTTTTATTGGGTTACTTGTGGTATTTGTAATGATAGGCATGGTGTTATCAAATTTATATTATTTGCAGATAAGTCGATTCGAAAATTACCAAACACGTGCAGATGGCAACCGGATAAAATTACTACCCGTAGCGCCCAACCGTGGATTAATTTATGACCGCAATGGGATATTACTAGCAGAAAACCGTCCCGTATTTAGTCTTCAAGTGATACCAGAGGAAATTGAAAATCTAGAATTAACTATCAATACACTCAGCATCTTATTAGATATTGACAAAGAAGATGTCAGTGACTTTTATCGAGACTTAAAAGGTACTAGGCGTTTCAAGCCAGTTAATCTAATCAACCGTTTAAAAACCAAAGAAGTAGCACTATTTTCTGTACATCAACATAAGTATCCTGGTGTATCTGTTGAAGCTAGGCTCGCCCGTCATTATCCTTATGGAAGTGCTCTCACCCATGTAATAGGTTATGTTGCTAAGATTAATAAGAAGGATCTACAAAAACTCAACGAAGCTGGGTTTGAAGCAAACTATGCAGCAAGCTATGATATTGGTAAAAGAGGTATCGAGAAATACCACGAGAAAATGCTCCATGGGAAAGTGGGATTTCAAGAAGTCGAAGTGAATAATCAGGGCCGAATTATCCGTATATTGGACTTCAACCCACCTGTTCCCGGTAAAGATGTCGTGTTAAATATCGATGTGAATCTTCAACTTGAAGCGGAAAAGGCCTTTGCAGGTCGCAAAGGTTCGCTAGTTGCCATCGATCCTCAAGATGGTGGGGTACTGGCATTATATAGTAGTCCAAGTTACGACCCCAACCTGTTTGTTCATGGTATTAGCAGTAAAAATTACAAAAAGTTACTCACCTCAGACCGGCCTTTGTTTAATCGCGCTACGCAGGGTCAATATCCGCCGGCATCAACAATAAAACCTCTTCTGGCATTGGCAGGGCTCGAAGAGAAAGTGATAACGCCTGAAAGCCGGGTTTATGATGAGGGCAAATATAAATTAAAAAATGTTGAACGTGAATGGCGAGACCATACTCCATGGGGCCATGGGTGGGTCGATGTGACTAAAGCAATAGAAGTGTCCTGTGATATTTTCTTTTATGATCTAGCCTATAAACTAGGTATAGACCGTATCAGTGAAAGCATGTACGAATTTGGGTTTGGTGATTATACAGGCATCGACTTGCATGAAGAAGCCGATGGTATTATGCCAAGTAGGGGTATTATAAAAGCATTATTTAACCGCCCTTGGTATATAGGTGACACTATCAACATAGGTATAGGGCAAAGCTACTGGACAGTAACACCGGTTCAACTTACCCAGTCAATAACGACCTTAGTCAACAAAGGAAGGCGTATTATTCCGCAAATTATTCGTGGTAATATACAAAAAAATACAGTTTTAATACAGGACATTAAAGAAAGACGCCCCATCGCTATAAAATACGAACGCAACTGGGATATAGTATTGGATGCCATGTATGGTACGGTGAATCGAAAAGGATCGGCACGAAAGGCATTTAAAGGAGCCCATTACATATCCGCAGGTAAAACAGGCACCGCGCAATTAGTATCTATTGCTCAAGACGAAGATTATGATGCAACAAAGTTATCCAAGAAAAATCACGATAACGCTATGTATGTCGGTTATGCCCCCTATGACAAACCACAAATAGTGCTTTCTGTTGTGTTAGAAAATGCAGGCCATGGCGGTGCTCAAGCAGCACCTATCGCCCGTAAAATTATGGATAACCACTTTAAAGATCAAATATTTCCTGAACACAAAGTGATTGAGTATTTAGCACAAGCAGCACAGGGAATTACACTGACACAAACCGAACTTAAACCAGTCAAGGCACAACCCTGATGCTTAGAACTAAACTAGATTCTAGTAATCGTTCTTTTTGGAACAGAATGCATTGTGATGGCACACTATTGTTGGGGTTAATTGTGTTAATGTTTGTAGGCTTAGTCACTATCTATTCAGCCGGAGGACAAGACATAGGTCTGATCCAAAGACAATTAACACGTCTTGCACTGGCTTTAGGTGTGATGTTAGTTGTAGCTCAAATACCCCCCATGGCTTATCAGAAATTATCCGTTTATTTTTACGTAATTGGTATTGCCTTGTTAATCGCCGTTTGGGTCGTAGGTGTCTCCAGTAAAGGGGCTCAGCGCTGGTTAGATTTAGGGTTCTTTCGCTTTCAACCTTCTGAAATCATGAAACTAGCTGTGCCTATGATGGTTGCTTGGTATATCAGTCGATTTAATTTACCACCTAGAACCTGGCATATACTGGTTGGCTTCGCTTTAGTTGCCCTACCCACTTTGCTAATTGCTCGTCAGCCGGATTTAGGCACTTCGCTTCTGATTGCATGTTCAGGCGTTTTTGCATTATTTTTAGCTGGCATGAGCTGGCGTTTTATATCACTTGTTGCTATTGCAACTTCTGCTTTTACGCCTATTATGTGGATATTTTTGATGCAAGATTATCAAAAACAACGGGTGCTTACATTTCTCAATCCTGAATCTGATCCACTAGGAGCAGGCTATCATATCATTCAATCACAAATCGCTATTGGCTCAGGTGGTGCGCAGGGTAAAGGCTGGCTGCAAGGCACCCAATCTCAGTTGGAGTTTTTACCCGAACGCCACACTGATTTTATTTTTGCTGTGTTCAGTGAAGAATTTGGTTTTTGGGGGGTCGTTGGGCTACTGGCTATCTACGCATTTATTGTTATTAGAGGTATGTTGATAGCAGTGAAGGCGCAAGATGCATTTAGTAGAATTTTAGCGGGTAGCATTACTCTGACCTTTTTTGTGTACGTGTTTGTAAATATGGGCATGGTTTCAGGGATTTTACCCGTAGTGGGAGTACCTTTACCCTTAGTTAGCTATGGTGGTACTTCTATGGTGACTCTGTTAGCAGGTTTTGGTATCTTAATGGCCATTAGTACTCAAAAAAGAATCATGTCTCGAGAATAATGGGAACTATTGACCCCGAGAATTTTGGTTAAGTAAATTGCTTAACTTTCAAGGAAAAACCATGATGTTGTTTAAATCGTTTTTAGTATTAGGCTTGTGTATCTCAAGCTTGTATATTCAAGCCTCCCCCCTAGAACTGCAAAAGCAGTTTGTTGACTTGATGGTAGATAAGCATCAGTTTGACCGAAAAGTGGTTGAATCAACATTACAGAAAGCCACTAAAAATGAGGCTGTCTTGCAATCGATTGCCAAACCATGGGAAGCTAAACCTTGGCATCAGTATTACCCCATTTTTCTCACTAAAAAGCGCTTAATAAAAGGTTTGGCTTTCTGGAAAGTTCATCAAAATGCCTTAGTCCGTGCAGAACAAGAAACCGGTGTGCCCGCTGAAATCATTGTAGCAATCATTGGTGTAGAATCTTTTTACGGCACTTACCAAGGTAAATATTCAGTTCTCGATGCGCTGGTCACCTTAGGTTTTCACTATCCACCAAGGGGTAAGTTTTTTCGAAGCGAATTAGCACAATTATTCTTATTAGCCAAAGAAGAAAATTTTGATATAACAGAGCTAAAAGGCTCTTATGCTGGTGCTATGGGTTGGGGCCAGTTTATCTCTTCTAGTTACCGCTTTTACGCTGTAGATTTTGACGGTGACGGTGTGAGGGACTTATTAAACAATCCTGAAGACGCCATAGGTAGTGTTGCAAACTATTTTAAAAAACATCACTGGAAAGCCAATACTGATATTGCGTTTAAGGCGCAAGTGAGTGGTACTCAATACTCAACATTGTTATCGAAATCCCTTAAATATTCCCATAAATGGTCGCAGTTAGAAGACGCAGGTGTGCGTATTGATGCGCCCAACCTAAGCAAAGACATGAGCGTCAAATTATTCAAATTTGAGCAAATGGATAACAAGGAATATTGGGTGGGCTTACCTAATTTTTACGTGATCACTCGCTATAACCATAGTCCACTTTATGCCATGGCAATATTTCAATTCAGCCAGCAACTTAAACAAAGCTTTAATGCAACAGCCATTGATGAAGTAGGTCAATTAACCCGGCCATGAAAAATTACTTTCGTTGTCTTGTTTTAACTTTTGTAACTATCTATTTAGCTGGTTGCGCTCCTAAAGGACGTTATTACCAGCACCAAGACTCAGCCCCTAAAATCATACCGAAAAATGTGACGACCCAAGATGCGGTGGCTAAATATGAAGCTTACGCGCCAGCTAACATGCGTCCTTACACCATAAGAGGGATTAAATATCAGCCCCTCAAAACAGGTAAAGGCTTCAGCGATAAAGGCCACGCAAGTTGGTACGGACAAAAGTTTCACGGTCACTTAACGGCTAATGGTGAAGTATACGATATGTACGAAATGACGGCTGCACACAAAACCTTGCCATTGCCCTCTTTTGTGCGCGTAACTAATTTAAAAAATGACAAACAAATAGTCGTTAGGGTGAATGATAGAGGGCCGTTTCATAGTGGTCGAGTGATAGACCTATCCTATGCTGCAGCATTAAAACTAGGTGTACTTAAAACGGGAGTTACCGATGTACAGTTGGACGTTATCCATGTGGATAAAGCGGGTAAAGTCACAGTAGGACGTTTCCCTACTATCCCTAATAAAGACACCAACATATCCCGCCAACAGGTCTATATTCAGGTGGCAGCAATGCAAGACAAAACTCAAATAGACAAATTAGCCAGTGGCTTAGAAATATTATATCAACGCCCCTTCAAAACAAGATTCGAGCGGGGCATTTACAAATTACATCTTGGTCCAATAAATAACGAACATGAGGTTGATTATTTGCTGAACGAACTTAAAAGTAATGACTATCCTAGCGCTTATAAAGTGTACTTTGATTAGGCTCACCTTTGACTTAGACTCAATAACAATCTTATAAACATTATTAAACTTTTCTAAGAATAAGAGTCCAATATTGTTGGAGCTAACAAAATTCTGATATTATTTGGGATTAGTCATTAGTTAAGCAGCAATATAAACCTCAAAGTGCTATATTACGCCACATAAATTGCAGTCATTATTTATATCTTTAAAGACATAAATAAGACTTCTATTCTTATAACATTTTCAAAAAAACGGTAGTTTAATGCTTAAACCAAAAACCTATTTTAGCTCTCTTGTAAACAGCCTAGTCCTGTGTTCATGCATTTTCTCAGCCTCTGCTGCTATGGTTATCCCTCCTGCGCCTAGTGTTGCTGCTAAAGGTTTCATATTGTTGGATTTCCAAACGGGTCACGTTATTGCAGAGCAAAATGCAGATATTCAAATACCCCCTGCTAGCCTAACAAAAATGATGACAAGTTATGTGATTGGCATAGAACTCTTAAACGGTAATATCAAAGACACCGATTTGGTAACTATTTCTAAAAATGCCTGGGCTAAAAACTTTCCAGATTCGTCGAAAATGTTTATCGAAGTAGGCAAACAAGTATCCGTGGCCGATCTGAATCGTGGGATTATCGTACAATCCGGTAATGATGCTTGTGTCGCTATGGCAGAGCATATTGCCGGTAGTGAAGATGCCTTTGCTAGCATGATGAATATGTATGCAGAAAAACTAGGCATGACTTCCACTTATTTTGTAAACAGTCATGGTTTACATGATGCCCAGCACTTCACCACGCCAAGAGATATGGCAATTTTATCAGCGGCATTAATACGTGACGTACCAGAAGAATATGCTATCTATGCTGAAAAAGAATTTACTTTTAACGATATTAAACAATACAACCGCAATGGCTTATTATGGGATAAAAGTTTAAATGTTGATGGCATAAAAACGGGCCATACTTCAGATGCTGGATATAGCTTGATTACTTCAGCTTACCAAGATGACATGCGTTTAATTTCAGTTGTGATGGGCACAAGCAGTGAGAGGGCTCGTAAAGTTGAAAACAAAAAATTACTCAAATATGGCTTCCGTTTTTATGAAACCATCACCCCATATAAAGCGGGCGATAGCTTTGTTTCCCAGCGGATTTTTATGGGTAACAAAGAAACTGTCGATCTGGGTATATTACAAGATACCCCCATTAATATTCCTCGTGGTCAAAGCAAGAATCTGAAAGCTAACTTTAAATTAGACAAAAAATTACAAGCGCCCATTGCCAAAGGCGAAGTAGTAGGCAAACTATACCTTCAAATTGAAGGCGAAGACATTGCTGAATATCCCTTAGTGACGTTACAGGAAGTCAAAGAAGGAGGGCTTATTGACCGCATGGTTGATTTTGTCAAATTACGCCTTGGCTTTGATAGTTAACACCTACACTTTTATTACATATTCGAGAGAAAGATGGACACTAATTTTGATCAACTACTGGAATTCCCATGCCAGCAAACGTTTAAAATTATGGGTGTTGCCCATGAGCGTTTGCCCCAAGATGTTATATCTTGCTTGCAGGTTCTTGCGCCGGGTGATTATGCCCCCAAGGTAAAGCCCAGTTCAAAAGGGACTTACCACTCCATATCACTTAGCATAACGGTTACCAGCAAAGCTCATATGGAAACCCTTTATATTGAACTTGCTAAATTAGAACTAGTGAAAGTAGTTCTGTAGCGAGTGGTATTGTAAAGAGAGCTTGTGTGAATAATGTCCACTAAATTAATTGTCAGGCAGTTAGGTCTGCAAAACTACTTGCCTATTTGGCAAGCCATGCAAGATTTCACCGATGATAGAGATGCTGAAACAGCGGATGAAATATGGCTGGTAGAACATCAAGCCGTATTCACCCAGGGCCAAGCAGGTAAAGAAGAACATATTCTGATGCCAGGTAGTATTCCTGTGGTTAAAGTCGATAGAGGTGGTCAAGTCACGTACCATGGACCCGGACAACAAATGATGTATGTACTACTTAATTTAAAACGCAATAAGTTAGGTGTAAGAAGCTTAGTGACGGCATTGGAACAATGTGTGGTTAACACACTTCAAGAATATGCAATTAATGCCTACCCCAAAGTAGATGCCCCTGGTGTATATGTTGATGCTAAAAAAGTGTGTTCAATAGGCCTAAGAATACGTAAAGGTTGCTCTTTTCATGGGTTGGCCTTGAACGTCAATATGGACTTAAGCCCATTTCAACGAATAAATCCATGTGGTTATGCCGGACTGGAAATGATAGATTGCTCTCAACTTGATGGTCCTCATACGCTTGTTGAAGCAGGCACAAAATTGACTGATCATTTATCTGCCTTATTAGGTATTAAAAACAAAGAATATAGAGAAGGCTTTAATGACTAACGCACGCCCGCAAGCCGGAGTTAAACTTCGGGATGACGAAAAAGTTAAACATATCCCTATCACTATCATGCCCACAGAAAAGGCAGAGATGTTGCGTAAGCCAGCGTGGATAAAAATCAAGCTGCCCCGCAATACTGAAAAAATTGATCATATCAAAAAAACCTTACGTAAAAATAATTTACATTCAGTATGTGAAGAAGCCAGCTGCCCTAATTTAGCCGAATGTTTTAATCATGGCACCGCTACCTTTATGATTTTAGGTGATATCTGTACTCGCAGGTGCCCATTTTGTGATGTAGCTCACGGTAAACCTTTGCCTCCTAGCGCAGAGGAGCCCATCAAGTTAGCCAAAACCATTGCCGAAATGAAATTAAAGTATGTGGTGATCACCTCTGTAGACCGCGATGATTTACGCGATGGTGGTGCTCAGCACTTTGTCGATTGTATATCAGCCATCCGTGAGCACAGTCCATCAACGAAAATAGAAGTATTAGTGCCCGACTTTAGAGGCCGTATGGACAGAGCCCTTGAAATACTCAAGCAAAGTCCGCCTGACGTGTTTAATCACAACCTTGAAACTATTCCTCGTTTATACCGAGAATGTCGACCCGGTGCTAACTATCAATGGTCGTTAGACTTATTAAAAAAGTTTAAACAACAGCATCCCGATATTCCCACTAAATCAGGGCTTATGATGGGCATGGGCGAAGACAAACATGAAATCGCCGAAGTATTACAAGACTTACGCACCCACGATGTGGAAATGCTGACCTTGGGCCAATATTTACAACCCAGTAAACATCACTTCCCATTAAAACGTTATGTACATCCTGACGAATTTGACGAACTCGGTGCAATAGCCAAAGACTTAGGTTTTAGTCATGCCGCTAGTGGCCCTATGGTGCGTTCGAGTTACCATGCGGATAAACAAGCTGCTGGTGAAGAAGTGAAATAAGCTTCGGTTTGATATACCTAAAAAACTAAAACCAAAAATCCCAGTCAATAGCTGGAGTTTTTGGTTTTTTAATATGACTATTTACTTTAGCTAAGTTAACAACTCGGCAGTTTTTTTTGCATCAATGCAATATCAGTCCTTGATTCAACGTTTAATCTAACTACTTGTTCGGTATTAGATTAACGCAAATTAAAGCGTCAATTTTCAAACTCCAAGCCAATACCATCGCTGTAATCTTCAACTGTTGCACTGGCTTCATATTTTTCCAGTGCAGCTTTAATAGAGGCATCAGGATCGGCCAGTGAACTGTTAATTTGGCCTGAGGATGGGAAGGCAGCAATACGCTCTTTAACTAACTACGATATAGGTTTTTGTGCGGTATACAACAATCCTGTGACCAATAGGCATGGGTTCATGCCTGAATCACAATAATCAAAATCTCGAAAATAATGGTGGTCACTAACCAGCATGTTGATTTTTCTAAAAACTCATCGAAAAAATAGACATTTTTTAGTATTGTTATGCTAGTGGGAAAATTATTTACTATAACTAAATCAGTGGATGTTATTCATTACAATGCAAAACAAAAATCAGCCAACCTCAATTTTAATTATTTCAATACTGATGTTTTTTTGTAGTCATGCTTTTTCTCAGTCAGCACTAGATTACGAAAAAGCCCTTAAGAGTTTTAATCAAGAAAACTTCGACGACGCCTATATTTACTTAAAAAATGCGCTGCAAGATAACCCGTCTCATTTGCAGTCTAAATTAATGATGGCTGATATATTGTTACGCAGAAACCAAACTCGCGCGGCCATTATAGAATATCAGGAGTCACTACTTTTAGGCGCTGATTTAGATATTGCTTACCTCCCTCTTGCGCAAGCATACTCCCGTATTATGGAATATGAGAAGGTTATCAGATTGTTGACCAATAAACTTAGCGCAAACAATAATTTTGAAATATCCATTTTACAAGCCATTGCCTATGAAAACCTTGAGCGGTTCAATAAAGCCCTTGAAAAATATGAAAATGCCCTCGAATTACAGCCTAAAAACATAACGGCACTCAATAATTTAGCTAGCTTTTATTTGAGACAAGACAACATAGTTCAATCAAAAATATTTATTATCAAAGCTTTAAATGTAAATCCCGGTAACCCATTTACTTTGCACATAAAAGGTCAAATTAATGAAAAAGAAGGGCATATTCAAAAGGCGTTAGCGTTATTTAAGGAGGCGTACATTATATTGCCTACTGCGCCATTTATAAGCCGTTCATTGGCTAACACTTATGTAAGCCTTAAACAACTCGACAAAGCGAGGGATGTGGTAGACAAAATTTTAATTATCACGCCAGACGAACCTTTTATCATGTTACTCAGCGCAAGGCTTTATGGCATGAATGATAATAATGAACTTGCAGTAAAAGCCTACGAAGAAATCACAAAAAAAATGGCTTTAATACCCAATGAACAATTATTAAAACAATCTGAATTATTATTGGTATCTGGGTTAGCGTTATATATGACCGGCAACTATGAAACCGCCAGAAGTAAGTTGATCAACTATGTTTCCCAGAATCCCGAAAGCCTCTATGCAATTGGGATACTTGTTGATACTCACATTAGGTTAGATGAGTCCAAAGTGGCATTAAAAGTAATGGAAACCCACTACGACATTATAAAAAATAACTTATCGTTATCATTAGTATTGTGTGATTTATATATCCAAACTAATAAGATTCATCAATGCCAACGTTTTATCACAGAGTTAAGAAAAAACCATAATGCCAAACGTGTATTTGACCTGATGCAAGTAAAAATATTACAAGCAAGAAATAAACATCAAAAGGCACTGAGTTATTTCGAACAACACTTCACAAACGCAACTGGCCAAGAAGTAAAGAAAGTTGCGGTCATGCTTTATCTTCAAAACGGTCAAAAAAAACGCGCGTTAGGTTTAGTGAATGAATTAATTGAACTTGTGCCAGGCAATTTGGCTTACCAACTATTAAAAGTCGAAGTGCTCATAAGGTTACAACAATTTCAAGATGCGCAAAAAATTAACAGCATAGTATTAGCGGCTAACTTAGATATATTTTCTGCCAAATATAACCAAGCAAATCTGTATTATTTAAAAAAAGAATACCAACAAGCACATACCTATGCTGAAAACCTTCTTAAAGAAAATGCTTATAGTTTTAGGCTATATGTATTGCAGGGAAATATTTTACTAAGCTTGGGAAAACTTGAAAAAGCAAAAGACAAATTTACTTCGGCTAAGTTATTCAACAGAGAAAATGTTATTCCTTATGAAAAAATAATCAGCATTTATCAGACATTGAAAGATTTCCCTTCTGCTCTAAAAGAATTAGACCGCTTGCAAAAAAGTCATTTTTTAGATCCTAAATATATTCTATTAAGAGCCAACATATACATTCAACAACATGCCCTAGAGCAAGCCGCAGAACAGTATGTAAAGCTATATATTATTTGGAGTAAGGCTAAGGATCATCAACAGTTACTTTATCTAGGGCAACAACAACGCATTGCTAAAATTTATGATGATGCTGAAACAACCCTTTTACGGGCATTAGAATTGTTACCCAATTATCTCTATGCAAAAATCGAGTTAATGCGTTTGTATATCAATATAGGGGAAATAACCAAGGCTGAAGCGATAATATCAAGCCTTCCTCAAAAAATTCAGAAAAACTCTAACATACAAGTTATTTTAGGGGATGTTGCGCAAACAAAAAACCAATTAGAATCAGCCCAGATTCACTACCTTACAGCTCTAAACTCAAACAATAACTATCGAGTAGCAGTTATTAAGCTTTATAACTTAGCAAAAGACAAAAACATGGGTACTGATAAATTTGTTAGCACCCTAGAAGGCATCATCGACAAATATCCCACAGCATATTTTCAGCGGCATATTTTAGCGGACTTTTTTTATTACCAAGGAGACACTTTACTCGCTAAACAACACTACTTAGTCCTAGAAAAAGTAGCACAACTGCCTCGAATTGAATATATCTACAATAATTTGGCCAGTATGTTGACTCTCAGTGACCCAAACACAGCGATGAGTTTTATAAACAACGCCCTAGAAATTGATCAATCTAATCCAATATTTATTGATACAAAAGGATGGATATTGACGCAGCAAGGTCAATACATAGAAGGCTTAGATTTATTGAGGGAGGCGTTTTCCATGAACTCTAACCACCCTAGTATTCAATATCATATTGCTTACAACCTAGTTAAATCAGGACAACTTGAAGCCGCAAGACAGGAGCTTAAAAAAGTACTGAGTACAGAGTTACCTTTTGCTGAAAAAGACTTAGCACAAGCATTAATGAATTCAATATAAGCAACGGATATTGAAACTATCATTTGGCATTAATTTATTAAAACAACACAAATGATAACTTTACAACATCAGGTAAAAAAACACTCAGACCGTCGGTTTTTTTTACACTTAATGTAGATTGCAATAAAAAAAATGATTAAATACAAGTAGTTAAATAATGGTATTTTTTTTGCATACACAATGTAAGTTAGATTTTATTTAGTAATTTAATATTTAGTGAGTAGTATAATGTTAAAGAGAAAATTATTGGTTAACGCAGCAGCGGGGTTATGTAGCTTATCAACACAGGCGGCGACCGAGTTCAGCTATGATGGTCACTATGTGGAGAGCGAATATGACATAGCCTTTGCTATTGATTATGATCTAGGCAACGGAAAAAAAGCTGAAGGGGGCACATTAGCGTTTTCAACTCACAATGGTAAACAATATCTGTATATTGCGCATCCGTTAGGTTTTAAAGATTTGTCTTATGCAGAGAGCGCTAAGTCAGGTGACTGTAGTAAAACATGTGAACAGGAAGCCAAAACGGCTAAAAAGGAGGCAGAGAGTCAATATAAAGCTGCTAACAGCGTTGACGGCAAATGCAAAAATTCATGTGAAGATGGAAAGAAAGCGGCAGGTAAAGCAGCCGAGCAAGCAATCAAAGATAGTTATACAGCAGGTTCTGGTGATGATGCTAATGATTATTTAGTCGGCTGGGAAGGCTCAAAACAAGAAAACGCAGAAAAAGCGATGAAAAGTGAATACTTCACCCTGTCATTTGCTAGTGACAGTGGTGTCCAAAAGCTAACGTTTGACCCAAAAATACCAGGTCTTACCGACTCAGATAAAATTGAAAGAGAGAGAAAGGGAGTTGAAGAGAATAAAGTCAACGATGTTAAGCTTTCCTTAAACACTGATACCTCCCCCCCCAATCAAATCGCAGTTACAGACAACGGCCTATCAATTTCTTTCTTATCTACTTTGAATTATAACGCCAGTTTATTAAACGATGGAGACTTTTTTGGTTCGCTAGGAGACTTTTATGACCGGTCACCTAAAACAGTCAAATGTGGTAATGGGTCTTCCAGCGATGAGACTAATAGTGCAGAGGCATGCTATGAACTTGCTGTTGAATCAAGAAACGATATTTTTACCGACGAAAAGACTTGGGATTTCAACTTCGGAATTGAAGTAGAGATTTCCGGTAACTTATTTGGTGATGGATTTGATATTACGAGTCTATTACCCAAAAATTTTGGGGTTAACAATGATGTAGATACCCCTGAAGCTGGTAATGGTTTCGTGCTGGTATCATTAGATGACTTACACGCTTCAAATCCTAAGGTCCCGTGTAATGATGATGGGGACGGTATAGGAGGCAATGAAAAGACGCCTTGTAACGTGACTATCACCAAAAAACCACCTGGAAGTGTTACTACCCCCGTCCCTGAACCTTCAGCATTAGCCTTAATAGGCCTAGGAATAATGGGTATTTGGTATAGACGTAGAAAAACAGCTTAATGGCAATTAACACCTAAATAATAAACTCGCCAATTGACGAGTTTATTAGCTTTGTACACTAATCAAAAGAAACATATAAAAGGTTATTTCAGCAGTGCCAATAATTCCTTGGTTTTCTGTTCCATTAAAACAATATCGGCTCTGGACTCAACGTTAAGTCTAACCACTGGTTCGGTGTTCGATTTGCGTAAGTTAAAGCGCCAATTTTCAAACTCCAAGCCAATACCATCGGTGTAATCCACCAAAGTTGCACTGGATTCATATTTATCCAGTACAGCTTTAATGGACGCGTCAGGGTCCACCAGAGTACTGTTGATTTCACCTGAAGAGGGAAAAGCAGCAATACGCTCTTTAACTAACTGGGATAAAGGTTTTTGTGTGGTACACAACAATTCTGTAACCAATAACCATGGGATCATGCCAGAATCACAATAAGCAAAATCACGGAAATAATGGTGCGCACTCATTTCCCCCCCATAAATCGCATCATCTGCGCGCATCCGTTCTTTAATAAAAGCATGGCCGGTTTTACTTTTAATGGGGTTACCGCCCGCTTTTAGAACAATATCTTCGGTATTCCAATACACTCGTGGGTCATAAATGATTTTTGAGCCGGGTTTTTTATCTAAAAAGGCTTTCGCTAATAAACCCACAATATAATAACCTTCGACAAAATCCCCTTTTTCGTCGAACAAGAAACAACGATCGAAATCCCCATCCCACGCAATACCCATATTCGCTGAATGTGCAACCACCGCATTCGCGGTATCTGCCCTACTCTCTAATAGTAAAGGGTTAGGAATACCGTTTGGAAACGTGCCATCGGGTTGATGATGCACTTTAATAAACTCAATGGGCACATTGGCCGCTTCTAGCGCACTTTGAATAGCATCTAATGCATCACCCGCGGCACCGTTACCTGCATTAACCACCAACTTTATGGGAGTAATGTTAGCAGTATCAATATAGGACAACATATGGGCGACATAAGGTTGCATATTGTCTAAGACACTATATTGCCCTGTGGCAGCAAGTTTGGTTACATCAACCGACGCCTGCCCTTGAATAAACCTTTGTTCACTGACCAAACCATTGGAGTAAAATTCGAGCCTTATTTTTACTTCGTCAACAGCATAAGTTTCGGCCAGATCACGGATAGCAAACAAGCCCGTATCGCCACTGACGGGTCTAGAGTCAGTTTTAACTAATTTCATACCATTATAATCAATGGGATTATGACTGGCGGTGACTTCGATACCACCATCAACGTTTAGGTGCTTAGTGGCAAAATAAATTTCCTCAGTGCCTGTCATACCTAAATCGGTTACGGTCGCACCACCGTCGATTAGCCCTGCTGCTAGCGCCAATTTAAGCGGCTGTGAGGTTAATCGAATATCACCGCCCACTACCACAGTTTTTGCTTGCATATACTGGGCGAAGGCTTTACCAATCCGATAGGCAACGGGTTCGTCAAGTTGTTCGATTAATTTACCGCGTATATCATACGCTTTAAAACATGTGATTTTCATACATTCTCTTATTTTGAATTCAATATCAACTGCACCTATTTGGCTTCTAAACGTCCGTAACGGTCGGAGAAACGTACAATATCATCTTCACCTAAGTAGGTACCTGATTGCACCTCAATCAACTCCAAAGGAATTTTCCCAGGATTTTCAAGCGCATGTATTACACCTATTGGAATATACGTTGATTGATTCTCTGATAACAATAAAGTCTGTTCACCATTGGTGACTTTTGCCGTGCCTGAGACCACTATCCAATGCTCAGCTCTATGATGATGCATTTGCACTGAGAGCTTTTCTCCAGGTTTTACCGTGATGCGTTTGACTTGAAAACGCTCTCCGTTATCAATAGAGTCATAACTGCCCCAAGGTCTAAACACTTCGCGATGGAATTCCCACTCAGGGCGATGTTCTGCTTTGAGTTGATTCACCACATTCTTAATGTCTTGCACTTTATCTTTGTGTGCCACCAACACTGCATCTTTGGTTTCGACCACCACCACATCATCTAACCCCACTACAGATATTAGACGTTGTTCAGAGTTGATGTAGCTGTTAGTCACGCCATCCAAAATAGCATCCCCAATGACCACGTTATTATGAGCATCTTTTTGCTTGGCCGTTTCCCATAATGATGACCAACTGCCCACATCACTCCAACCTGCATCAAGGGGTACGACACAAGCAGAATCGGTTTTTTCCATGACAGCATAATCGATAGAATCATCAGGGCAAGTTACGAATACATCGGCATCCACTCGCACAAATTCTAAATCAGTGGATTCAGAAGCAATGGCCTGCTTACATATTGCCAACATGTCAGGTGCATACTTTTCTAGCTCTTGTAAGTAACGACTGGCTTTAAACATAAACATGCCACTGTTCCAATAAAACTCACTTGAGTCGACGTATTGTTGTGCCGTAGCTAAATCAGGCTTTTCAACAAAGTTAGCCACATCAAAACCCACATCGACACCCTTGACCTGGTCACCACGTTTGATATAACCATAACCTGTATGCGCTAAGTCTGGGACTATACCAAAGGTTACTAGTTTGCCTTGATTGGCTAAAGCCTCTGCTTGCGTAATTATTTTATGAAATTCAGGTGCATCATTAATAAGATGGTCAGCAGCTAAAATAAGTAAAATAGGATCTTCACCATTTAGAGAAGCATGCAAAGCAGCCAAAGCAATAGCAGGTGCGGTATTGCGCCCCATAGGCTCTAGTAATATGCCGCCGTGTTGGATATCTTGTTGACGAAGCTGCTCTGCCACCAAGAAGCGATGAGCATCATTACAAATGACTATTGGTTGGTCAGCATTTGTGCCTTCTAATCTTGTAATGGTGTCTTGCAGCATAGTCAAGTCACTGGTCAGACTTAAAAACTGCTTAGGTAAAGCCGCTCTCGATTTAGGCCATAAGCGGCTACCACTACCGCCAGCTAAAACAACAGGTTTCATCACACATTCCTTTTTAATTATTCTAAAATTGTTACCGCAACTAAATTGCTGATAATATATATTCATTAATAGTATTAAAGCTTGGCTAGTTATTCAATCAAGAATACCAAAGAACTTCCATATCCTAAAAATTCAATTGAATTAAAGTATGATTGAAAAAGACAAGCGTCAGTATTGGGTTATAAGCCATGCCACTGATATAATCCTTTTAAAAAGATTTATTGATGTGAGTTTATGGAACAACAGCAAGTAACAGATCAACGTTTTGGTGGCACCCAACGTTTGTATGGAATATCAGGGACAGATGTTTTACGCCAATCACATGTATGTGTGGTTGGTATTGGGGGCGTAGGTTCTTGGGTGGCCGAAGGGTTAGCCAGAACGGCACTTGGCCAAATAACTCTGATTGACTTGGATGACATCTGTGTCACTAATACCAACAGACAAATCCATGCCCTTCGGGATACGGTAGGTGTAGCAAAAGTCGAAGCCATGGCTCAGAGAATTATGCAAATAAACCCAGCCTGTCAGGTCCGTCAGATTGAGGACTTTGTCACGCCAGATAACGTTTCAGAATTACTAAATTCCACATATGATTACGTTGTGGACGCCACAGATAGTATAAAAGCTAAAGCGGCCATGGTAGCCCATTGTAAACGTAATAAGATCCCCATCATTACTATTGGTGGGGCTGGAGGGCAGGTTGATCCCACCCAAATTGCAGTGACTGATCTCAGTAAAACCATCCAAGACCCTTTGGCGGCAAAATTACGTTCCGAACTTCGAAGATTTTATAATTTTAGTACTAACGCCAGACGACGTTTTGGCATTGATTGTGTTTACTCCACCGAACAACTTCGTTACCCACAAGCTGACGGTAGTGTTTGCTCGAAAAAAAGCCTCACAGATGGTAGTGTCAAGTTAGACTGTAATAATGGTTTGGGAGCAGCAGTAGCGGTGACCGCTACCTTTGGCCTTGTGGCTTGTTCAAGAGTGATAGAAAAGTTAATCAGTAAATATAATAATCAATTTGAAAACTCTAGCTCGTCGCTTTAAACTTTTTATAATCGATAAACAAGGCTACACCCAACCAAATACTGACCGCTATGGCTAAAAACCAGGTGTTTTCTGCCATCTGCATAACTTGCTCACTTAATACTGACGTCCCCCAGATAAGCAACAGGTAATAAGGTAAGTTAAGCAGCCCAGCCCACAATACCACCTTTGCTGATTTGTGATTTGCACCTTGGCTAAACATATAAAATGCTAAAGAATTGATGTGTATCATAGCCACTAACAATTTTTTTACTGATAAATTGGCTTGATGTTTCTTTACATCACCAAGCTTTCTGCCTAAGAAATAGTTAATGCATGAACCTAATGTTGCCGCTACCACCATAGCTAAAGTTAAAAAAAATATATCCTGAGGCTGGGGTTTAGATAAAACAACCAACACCACAGCAAAAAACTGTCCAGGGAAGTAGAAACCAACATAGACAATAGACTCCAACAAAATGATGAACAAAATAAGTAAATAGAAGTAGTCATTAAAACGTGTTTGCAAGCTCTTCAATAGGTCTAAACCTGAAGGGATCACCTCGTACGTTACTAAAAAAGATAACAGACACAACGCGATGAGTGCTGATAATGGTAAAACAAAAGAATACTTCAAAAATATAACACCTATGTTTTAATGCATGATTTTTACGAAAAAAACAGCCGACAGATCAACTAAAATAATCAAGGTTACTTCAAAAAAATTATTTCTAATCGACAAATCATCTTATTAGCAACACAATAGAGCTATTAAAGACCAATAGAGACAGAATATGCAAATGACATCGGCAGAACTGACAGATTTAATGATAGACAGCTCGCAGAACGCGGTAACCACCACCGAAGAAGAGTTCAATCTTACCTTGGATGGCTCTGAGCAAAGCATTGATCTGGTGGATGATGTAATTTTAAGCTGGTTAGGCCGATATAAAGATCAAGTACTAGAAGAAAACGCTGTATTTACCATTTGTAATATATATGGAGCTTACATAGGCGAGATTTTTCGCAATAAAGTGGGTGGCAACTGGGCTTATGATGAATCCGATCCTAGCGCACCTTATGTAGTGTTGAATTATGCAGGCAACACTTATGCATTTGCTGGTATTTGTTACCAACGTTTAGTCAATGATAGCAAAATAAGTGTCAAAAGTTATTTCGACCAAGCACTAGCCAACAATCTGCATTAAGCGCTAAGCCCTAAAGTTTTAAGTCAATGGTTTGGCTTCTGGCGCTATCTGAATAGATTTTTTCCAATCCATTAACATCATTTGAGTGTGTTTATCTTTCACCAAAAAGTAGAAAGTCAGGGAATCAAGAAGCAATGTAAAAGCAATTAACCATGAGAATTGCCAATGTCCTATGTTCGCCAACATAATATGTAAGCCTAAATCAGCTAATACAGAAAAAATTAATAATGGTTTGATACAAGAAAATATCCAACACCTATCTACTTTCCAAATTTTTTCTCTAAATCCCAAAAGAAGTAACGCCAGAAAAGCGGGAAAGGCAATGGCGAGGTTAATATAGAGATATTGTTTTTCAGGATACAATAGCGCCAACAACTGGTCGCCATTTTCTCTCACTGAAACCGAGCCAATTAATATCATCAAACTTCTGGATAAAAACGCGATACACACATATAAAGCTACAGCAGGCTTTACTCTTCCAGCATCATCGTAATATTTTAGAGGGAGTAACAGTTTCATTGTGATAGGTTTATAAACTCATTGATGGCAGAAATAAAATTTATCATGCTTTACGCAAAACACTCCGAATTTCAGCTAAAACATCATCGACATCAGATAGACTGTTAACTGAACGGTATACATGCATACTAGAGTGAATTTCAACCGTTTTTTCACTGTCTACCCTTACCCTTAAATCGGCTAGAGCTCTTTGAAATCTTGATAATAATTCATTGGCTACCAACTCTTCAATATTCACCAAACAAACTATAAATTGATCGGCACCAACACGCCCAACGATATCTTTTTCTCTGGTTACCTGCTTTAGACAATCAGCGACTTGTTTCAGAGCCAGTTCACCCGCCTTATGACCATACTTAACATTAACGGAAGTAAAGTTATTAACATCGAATAATGCCAGTAAGTTAACCTTGGCTTCTTTGGGTACTTTTACCTTTTTAATTATTGCTAATACCGAGGGTTCATTAGACAGCCCTGTAATAGGGTCAGAGGCTAATTTGCGAAGATAACCTCTGACCCAAAATAGATATCCCAGAACTATCAAACCTAAAATGATGATACATGCTAATAAAATGACTTGTAAACGCTGCTCTTTAGCGTTGGCTGAACTGGTTTCTAAGCCCATAATCTCATTGTTAAAATTGGCCACCCCCAGAACACGGGCTGATGCCTGTTGTTTTTTTATCTTCTCTAGCGAGATGGAAGAGTAGTTGTCAAAACTAAGTTGCGCCGCTTCAACATTTCCCAAAAACAAGTTAGCTTTCACTAAAAAAGCAATATAATAAAGATGTTTAGACAACCTAGCAGGCATAGCTAAAGTTGAAGAGTTTTGTTTTTGTAAAAAGTCATTAACGCATGCTTTGTCTTCATCATATAAACACAGCGAAGCAACATACAATTCATATAAAATCTGCATAGTCTGGTTAGACGTTTGCTTTAGGAATACATCCCAACTCCGCAAACTCTTACGTAAAGACTCATAATCGTTTGTACGATATGCTTGGCGACTTTGGGCAAAGTGAAACAAGCTGTTACTCAAGGGTGTGTTAACTGTCAAGTTGCGCTTACCTAACTCATCAATCATCAATTTTGCTTTCTTATAGTCACCACTGCCAGAATGAGCGGTAATAATACTGATTAAAGTATTAAGTTGATGCTTCTCTTCATATACTTTTAAACCAATCTGGTAAGATTTTTGATACTCATCTGCAGCAAGTGACCGTTGACCAATAGAACTATATAATAAGCCAATATTATTATGAATATGCGCCAGCGCCTTCTGATCACCCTTCAATAAGTTGGATTTGAGTAATAAAAATAAACGCCCAAGTTTGACGCCAACATTATCAATATTCTCACAAACAGTGATAAGGCCTAACTGAGAGCTTAAATAAATGTCATTAAATTTATTCTTAGCCAGTTGCTCAGACTTGCGATAAAAGTCACATTTTTCTGGCTTTTCTTGCACATCAAAAATAAAGCCTAATTGGTAATGCAGATTGGCATAACTCTGAGAGTTTTTGTCCATCAGAGGATCTGACAGCAGGTTTTCAAGTATAATTTGCGCTTCATCATTCTTACCAACACAGATCAACCAATGCGATTTGTGCACTGTAAACTTGATAAGCTGTTCCGGTAAAACACTTCGCAACCTTAAGTATTCATTGACTTGTCGCATAAATTTATCATCGGGACAGTCATAAGTCGCCACTTGGATACTTTGAATAAAATCGTCGATATTGTCCGCTAAAACACGTTGTGAATAACTAATAAATAAAAAGACAAAAAACAAAGTTTTCAAAATAAGGGGCATAGGAAATTTTGTATATACTCTATATACCTACACAATAATTGTTTCCGATGTTTCTTTCTAGTTAAATTTGTCTAGACATGAACAAAAACAGAATAATAATTACCCTCACCCCACCCAAAAAAAAGTTCAGGAGCATTCCCTGAGCAATAATTAACGTGTTGATGTTTCATTAAACACAAGACCACTTTCTAACGCTTTATCTTCATGACAATGTAAAATCAAGCTGGAATTTTGGATGCATCAACATTTGTTAACGTGTTTTGCAAAAGCAAATCACCTGACATGAAAAAAATGACAAAATCAATCCAAAATATCTTTTTGTTAGACATATCCTGCCCCCTTAAATAAATAGAACATAAAGCCAAAATTAATTGTCAACATTATCAATAGCTGATGTATAAAATCACTTTTTTATAGGAATACAAATGCCAATCATTGATTAATCTAACCAACTCTATCGGTGGTAGCCATATCTGCATGACAAAAATAATAGTTCATTTAAGGTGCTAGAACACAATTGATTTTCCACGACCATTTGCCTCTGAAGCGGCATCAATTTTACCGTCTCTATTCACAATAACCTGCATATCACCAAAACGGCTGCTACTCATGGTGTAGCCCATTTTTTCTAATTCAGAAATCACAGCAAGATCAATTCCGTCATGGTAACGAATTACATTTTTTGGCAAGAGTTGATGATGGAACCTAGGTGTGTTGACTACGTCTTGTGCACTCATGGAAAACTCCAAGGCATTTAGAATAGACAGATACACCGAGCTTATAATAGTGGTTCCGCCAGGCGAACCTGTAATAAAGGTTACCTCACCGTTTTTTAAGACCATACTTGGCGTCATAGAAGATAACATACGTTTTTTCGGTTGAATTTCGTTGGCTTGACCACCTACGGCACCAAATACGTTGGCAACCCCCGGTTTAGAACTAAAGTCATCCATTTCATCGTTTAATAAAAATCCTGCACCCTGCACTACCACACTGCTGCCATATCCAAGGTTAATAGTGGTGGTGTTCGATACTGCATTGCCCCATTTATCCATAATAGAAAAATGCGTGGTTTCTTCGCTTTCTTTTAGCCCTGGTTTAACCCATTCTGTCACTGAAATCTTATCTCTGGATACCGTTTGACTGCGCATCGCGATATATTCATCACCAATTAAACTATCAACGGGAACGTCGACAAAGTCGGGATCACCAAGGTATTCGGCACGATCAGCAAATACTCGCTTACCAATTTCTGCTAATAAATGCAGGTACGGGGCAGAGTTGTGGGTAAGTTTTTCTTGATCTCGAGTTAATAGATCATACATTTTTAACCATTGTATAATAGCAATGCCTCCAGAACTGGGTGGCGGTGAAGTGAGTAATTGATATTCTCGCCATTTAGCACTCAGAGGTTCTCGTGACTTCGCTTCATAAGATAATAAATCTTGTTCAGTCACCAAGCCGTTTTTCTGACGCATAAAATCGCTGATTATTTTTGCTGTTTGACCTTTATAAAAACCGTCTCGCCCTTGATCACGAATACGTTTTAGGGTGTCGGCCAATTCTAATTGTTGAAATACCTCATTTGCTTTTGCTGCGGCGAAATAATCTTTGAAATTCACGTCAAAACCACGTTTTTCTAATTTAGCTATATGCCTTTCAATGGATTGTGCAAGTTTGGGGTGAACCTTAAATCCTTTCTCTGCTAGATTAAAAGCTGGCTGGACCAGTTCTTTCCATGGCAAAGTGCCATATTTTTCATGGGCTAACCACATACCTGCTACAGTGCCAGGCACGCCAGATGACAAAACACCTATTAACGACTGATAAGGGATAACGTCACCGTTTTTGTCCAAATACATATCCCTATGAGCTGATAAGGGCGCTTGTTCGCGGTAATCAATAAAGTCACTTTTTTTGTCTTTATATACCAGCATAAAACCACCCCCACCAATATTACCTGCTTCAGGTAAGGTCACAGCTAAGACAAATTGCGCAGCAATAGCAGCATCTACCGCGTTACCCCCTCTTTGTAAAATATCTTTGGCTATGTCTGCGCTGAAACTATCAGGCATCGCCACCGCTGCTTGTTTGAACACGGGTGTGGATGAAAGGGGTGCAAGGGGTGCAAGGGAGGTAAATTGTGCTTCATCAACCTGCTCAGAGCATGCAAAAAGAGTTACACTCATTAGTGTAAGAAGAACGTGGCCCATAATTCTTCTTGATGTTGTTTCAATAGGCATCATTGTTTCCTTAAAGTTTAAATCATTATTAAACTAGCGATAAAATATCCAACAAAAGCTAAAACGCCACCAAACAGCGCATAAGGCATTTGGGTGCGTACATGGGTCAATAAGTCACAACCTGAAGCGATTGAAGATACCGCAGTGGTGTCAGAAATAGGAGAACAATGGTCACCAAAGACTCCCCCTCCTAAAATAGCAGCTATTACCAGTGAGGGCGGCAATCCAAGTGTTTGGATCAATGGCACCCCTATTGGAATAAGTATCGCAAAAGTGCCCCAAGAAGTCCCTGTACTAAAAGACATCATGGCTCCTGCTAAAAAAAGCACCGGCACTATTAAACTGATAGGTAAATAATCTCCCACCATCCCGGCCACAAAAACCCCCGTACCGAGTTCTTTTAAACTCGCCCCTAGTGTTAACGAAAACAAGACTATCGTCACCAATGGTAATATTTCACCCATACCTTTGAAACCCGTATCGACTAATTCTTTATGAGTGTATTGTTTTGAACTTAACAATAAAATATAAGCAACAAAACACGCCAACAAGGTTGCGTAAAGTACAGATTTACTACCATTTCCATTTGCCAGATCACCGTTTCCTGTCCATAACATAAAACCAATCATGGATAAAATCATACTTGCCAGAGGCAATATCATAAAACGCGCCTTGCTAGCTGGGATAACAATCTGCTCCCCCTCCAACTTGACTAAGTTTTTTTCCGCCTCTTTCATAGGCCCATGAACTTTGTCGGCCAATATCGTATATAACACTAGAGACAAGGCAATAATCGCATAAAAATTTAGGGGGACTGTGCCCCATAAAACGGACACTGCACTTTGCTCAAATTCATAGTTGCTCAGCAGAGCAAGGATAAATGCCCCCCAGCCATTAAGCAAAATCAGGATACAAATAGGGGCACTAGTACTGTCGATAATATAAGCCAACCTTGCGCGGCTCATGTTAAACTTATCGAATAATCCTCGGGCTAAAATACCTGAGGCCAGCACACTGAGGTTCGATTCAATAAACACCACAATACCGGTAAACATGGTGAGTAAGCCTACCTGCTTTTTACTTTTAGCCACGCCTTTGTTGATCAACATTTCGACTGTGGCAGCTACTCCACCTGAATAACGCATATAAGCTAGCATCGCCCCAATCAAGACGCTAAATAACAAAATACGACTATTCCCCGCAGAGGTAACAATTTCAATCACCCGCTCTATCGAGCCAATGGTACCGGTAAAGAATATTTCGGTTTTATTTTGATAAGCGAGCAAATACTCAGCTGACAGGATAGCCGCCAATAAAGCCAAAATGACTTCTTTACGCCAAAAGGCAATAATAATGGCAATAATAGGAGGTAAAATAGAATACCAATGCATACACGAACCTTATTTTGATGACACGTTTTTTATTAGGTTTTAAATAGGCTTTAAACAGGTTTAAGCCTATACGAGAAACACTATACAGGTAAAGCAGTCGTGTACTTAATTTGTTCCAAAGCTAATCGTGATGCAATATTAGATAAATCTACACCAGTAACTAATTTTATAGATATATCAAAGGCTTGCATGTCTGCCGCTACTACTTTGAAAAGATAGTCATATTCACCGCTGATTCGATAAAATTCAACAATTGGTTTAATGTTTGAGCCCTCCTCATAAATTTTATAGTCATACAGATTTATTTTTATCCGCTTTAATAAGCAAAAAAATATCATACCTAAGCCACTTTTTTCAGGATTAAGCAAATCCAGGTAGACAATTTAATAGTTATGTACAAAAAGTATGGCTAGAGTTGGTTGGCAAGGCCAATCAAGACGATTTCTTAAAAGTGAGATGCAAACACATGGTGAATTTTTCGCTGAGCGTTGGAGCTTAAAAACGTTTGCATGCGGCGAAATAAATCCACGAGCTCAGCACCATGTTGGGCAACAAAGTTTGAGTTATTTATGGCAATCTCAGTTTCGTTGGCGGCGATAAGTTCACATAAATTTTGCAACATCTCAAAGGATACAGCTGATTTTTCAGATGTTATGTGGTTATAAAATACAGGTATGTCGACCAGCCCAAACTGAGCAAAAAAAGCATCTCTGTCACAAGCACAGTAATGGTAAACGATATTTTCGGCATCATTACCAATTACCACTGCCACTTCTTCTCTTTTTGATAACTCAAATACGTTTTGTGCAAAAGCAGATGTGCCATAAGCAGCATGATATAACCCAGCATCTTGTAACACTTTGGATGCGTTCCAAGCCTTCAAAAGACACCTTGTACCTTCAAGATGAGCAATAAGCAGACCATTTACGTGTTCAAATTCTCCAGCACTGAGTTCGATCAATTGCCGAAATTTTGCATCCATTTTTAATCCTTTTCCAACTTATCTAACCCAAACAAAATTTATACTCACTCATATAAGTCACGAGTGCAACAATGACAGTCACGTTACGTCGCGTTTCGTTACGTCGCGTCAGCCAGTCTCTATTGTGAATTGGCATTTGCCAAATTGAATATGTTAGGCTTCTTATTTTTGGGTGACTTATTATAAATAAACGTCTCAGTACTAATATTGAACATTAGTACAAAGTGTCAATAGCCAATAAGGCTTAAAATTCATAAGTTTTTAATGGTAAAAAATAGTCAACATCAACACAATATTTGGAGTGAAAAATGCTCGGTAATTTGTATTTAAACGGTAACCTAACTCTTAGACTTGAGTTTGAAAGCAGATCGAAAAAGTTAGCCGCAATATTACAAACACAAGGCATTAGTCAAGGTGATACTGTTGCTATATTAATGCGTAACGATGTTAAATACCTTGAAGTCATTCAAGCCTGTCGATACATAGGCAGCTACTTTGTGCCTCTGAACTGGCATTCTGTTGCCACTGAAATTGAACACATTCTTGAAGACTCTGGTGCAAAAGTATTGATTGCACATAAAGATCTGGTTCATCAGCTTAATGAAAAAAATTTGCCAAAGGTATTGCTTACCACTTTTCCCACACCACCAGAAGTTGCAGAAAGTTATCAAATTGATGTTAACGCACGCAGCAGTGCATCTGACATAGCCTTGGATCTTGAGTTAGCATTGCAAGCAGCCGTGCAAATTGATACTCAACCTAAACCCTTTAAAGGTATGTTCGCCTATACATCTGGCAGTACTGGTAGACCCAAAGGCATTAAACGCAGGGCACAAGACGGCGATACTGATAAATATATTGTGTACCAAGGCCTATCACGTTCCTTAATGCAATTAACCAAAAATGACCGATTTTATCTTGCTGCGCCTATTTACCATAGTGCTCCAAATACATTAACCCTCTGCAGCCTAGCAGCATCAGACGTGGATATTTATATTTCGACTAAATTTGATCCTGAACACTTTCTGGCCGCAATAGACAAATACAACATCACACATATTTATATCGTACCTACTATGATGATTAGATTGTTAAAATTACCGCAAACTATTCGTGAACAATATAGCTTGGGCTCACTAAAATATGCACTTTCCACTGGTTCACCTTGTCCGGCAGATATAAAAAAAGCCATGATAGAGTGGTTTGGTCCAATATTTTATGAGTCATACGGGGCGAGCGAAATTGGATTCATGACCTTAATATCATCCTCTGAGGCATTAGAGAAACCTGGGTCAGTAGGTAAGGTAGTTGCAGGTGGCGCAATCAAAATATTGAATGAAAATAAACAAGAATTAGGCACACAACAATCAGGATTAATATATGTCGACTTACCTATGTTTGGTAAATTTGATTACACCAATTTTGACGGTGATAGCAGCGAATATACTTATCAAAACTATATTTCGGTAGGTGATATTGGTTTTTTAGATGAGGAGGGATATTTATTTATTAATGACCGTCAAAAAGACATGATTATCTCAGGTGGCGCGAATATCTTTCCACTCGAAATAGAGTCCGTATTAATCCAAATGAATGACATAGTCGACTGTGCTATCTATGGGTCACCCCATCCTGAGTTCGGAGAGATGGTTGTGGCTGCTGTACAATGTCAACCAGGAAAAATAATCACACTTGAGCAAATGCATGAATATTTAGATAGCAAACTGGCTCGTTTTAAATTTCCTAGAAAGCTCGATATACATCAGAAACTCCCAAGGGAAGACAGTGGCAAAATTTTTAAACAGAAGTTACGAGAGTCTTAATCTAGGATCAACAGCCTTTTTAAACAGCCTCACTGAATCACTATTTTTTGTAGCTCACTTTCTCAACATCCATGACTTCAACAGATAGTGAAAGAGGTCGTGCTATAATTTCACTGATTTTATCCAATACTAACTTGGTCAGGTCTTTTTTCTGTTGATGATTTCTACCCTGCAATATTTTCAATGTGATGTGAATAAAGGACGTGTCGGATAAATCTGTTTGATAATAAGCAAATTCAATTGCACGCGAATTAATAGAAGCTTCTTCGAATAATCCCGATGCAAATACGCTACTGTGCACCACACGCACTCACTCACTCAGTCAGTCATTAATAGGCAAAACATTTTCTATTTTTTTAGAATATTCAATAATACAATGAGGCATTTTACTGTCCTGACTTTAGGTAAAATTATCAATAAAAATAACTGAGCATCATCTTGGTGAATAACATGAAATATGGCAACTTTTCAATCAAACCGTGCATCATGTTAATGCTCACTATCACTCTCATAAGCAATTAGACACTTGGGCACCTGCATTATTTGACAAATTCTTGTGGATTAACAAGCTAGCTATACTCAGCTCTTACGTGTACGTTAAAGAAAAAATTGTGGGTTACAGTGATTTACAACCAAGTGGTAATATCGACCATTTCTTATGCCATTACTGCTATCAGGAACAAGGTATAGGCTCAACGTTAATAGCACATAGTCTTACATAAACTGAAAAACAAAATATCACTCAATTTTCAGCTGACGTCAGTATCACTGCAAAGTCATTTTTCAAAGTGAATGGCATTAAAGTATCAAATCACCAAACAGTGCTTATCCAAAGGTAATTATTAACCCACTTAAAAATAATTAAAACGGTGGGTGGTTAAGGTGCATTGAATTCGAAATATAAAATGATTAGACTCTCTCAAGACTCTCTCAAGACTCTCTCCAGCAGAACACTTCAGCACATAACCATTAATACCAAAATGGTCTTTTTCCCGCCGATTGCGCCTGCGTTTCATTATCAATACCGCCACACTTATGATCACACACTGCGATAACAACCAGACTAAACATATTGTGAGTGTTTTAGACCATTTTTAACGCCCTTCTATCCCCAAAAATCCTTGCACCCCATAAACAAATTCGGGGCGGGAATCATGAAACACTAACAGCGCAGCAATAAACACAAAACAACCCAAAACAACCCAAAACAGTGATAAATACCATGCATTGAAAAAACCTATCATTTTCTCTTGATGACTTTCTTCTGTTTGGAACCGGTTTTGATGTTTAAACTATGATTTTCATATACTTAATTATACTAGCTTTATTGTCGATTTTTCTTGAGTCTAGGCGCTACCTGAGTAAGATTACCATCTTGTGAAATTAGCCAAGTAAACTGCATGCAGAATTGCAGTCAATTTGTGACTTTTTTCGGCTGTATCCAAAGTTTCAAGAGTAATTTTTTGTCTTCTTATGTCGCTTTTAGCAAAATTCAGTAGATTTGATTTTACAGATTGTACTTTTGCTTATGCTTTGGAAACGGTTTATTTATTAAATGATCACGGGATCGATATCCCAATAATTGGAGAGAAGTAAATGGCGCACGCCCCGGTGGCAGACATTTTTGCCGGTAAATATTCAGTTGGTGACCAAGTTACAGTTAAAGGGTGGGTGCGTACTCGCCGTGATTCAAAAGCAGGTTTGTCTTTTATTGCGCTTCACGATGGTAGCTGTTTTGACCCTATTCAGGTGATTGCACTTAGTTCCATCGAAAACTATACTGATATCCAAAAGCTTACTACGAGTTGCTCGCTGGTGGTGTCAGGTTCTTTGAAGGAATCACAGGGTCAAGGTCAATCCTTAGAAATTGAAGCAGCAACAGTTGAAATAATTGGTTGGGTAGAAAATCCAGACACTTATCCTATGGCACCTAAACGCCACAGTCTTGAATACTTACGTGAACATGCGCATCTACGTGCCAGAACCAATGTAGGCGGCGCGGTTACACGTGTGCGTAACTGTTTATCTCAAGCCATTCACCGTTTTTTCTATGAACAAGGTTATTGCTGGGTAAGCACGCCAATCTTAACAGCAAGCGATACCGAAGGCGCTGGTGAAATGTTTAGAGTTTCGACTTTAGATATGCAAAATATTCCTAAGACTGAAAAAGGCAAAGTAGATTACAGCCAAGACTTTTTTGGTAAAGAAACCTTTCTAACAGTATCAGGTCAGTTAAATGGCGAGACCTACGCCACGGCCATGTCAAAAATTTATACCTTTGGCCCTACTTTTAGAGCTGAAAACTCCAACACAAGTCGCCATTTGGCCGAATTTTGGATGATCGAACCTGAAGTAGCCTTTGCTGATTTAGCCGACATTGCCCAACTTTCTGAAGACTTACTGAAATATGTATTTAAAGCAGTATTAGCAGAACGTCCCGACGATATGGCTTTTTTTGCCCAGCGTATTAATAAAGAAGCCATATCTCGTTTAGAAAAAGTCATTGACCAAGATTTTGTACGTATGGATTACACACAAGCCATAGAGATTTTGCAAAACTGCGGTAAAAAGTTTGAATTTCCTGTGAGTTGGGGAGTAGATTTATCCTCAGAGCACGAGCGTTACTTAGCCGAAGAACACATTGGCGCACCCATTATCATGCAAAACTATCCAAAAGACATTAAAGCGTTCTATATGCGCATTAATGACGATGGCAAAACGGTAGCCGCTATGGACGTATTAGCACCAGGCATTGGTGAAATCATTGGTGGCTCGCAACGTGAAGAACGTCTTGACGTGTTCGACCGTCGTTTAGCAGAAATGGATCTAAATCCAGATGACTACAGTTGGTACCGTGACTTACGAAAATACGGCACTGTTCCCCACTCTGGCTTTGGATTGGGTTTTGAACGCTTAGTGGCTTACGTGACAGGCATGCAGAATGTCCGTGATGTGATTGCCTTCCCAAGAACACCGGGTAACGCTAGTTATTAAACATAGCGAATTGTTAAATTTTGATTAAGCCACTTTCTAAGTGGCTTTTTTATGAATCCAAAAAATCACAATCTAGTCATCTGTGCATCTCCTGTATTCATTGAACTTAGCTTGCAAACCAAACATTGAATAATCTGAAGCTTAAAATCAATCCTGCGACTGTCAACAACAAAAAAAGGACTGTCAATATGCTGTATCCCAACCTCACAAACCAATATTTTATCTTGCTGAGAAACCCAACCTTGTGATCTGACTTAATAGGGATATTGACAAAGGTATTGAGCATAATAAAAAGTAACAAACTCCAAATGAAACCAGCCAAACTAGGGATCAGGTACACCTCATCATTGTAGTACCCAATATTAAATAAAGAAGAGCAGAATATAGCGAAGCATGTCAAACCTATCATCACAACTATAGGCTTTAACCAAGGGACTTTGGAAGTCATTGACGAAAGTGTTTCAAGCATGGTGACTTAATTCCCTGAAATTTTAATCAGCTTAGATTGGCCATTAAATATACATTAAATGGCCAATAGAGGCACAAAAATCAAAAATGTGGTTTGAGAAGTGCTATACGTTTATTTCACCCGACATGTACTCCACTGCATTACCAGTTAAAATAACTCTGTCTTCAACTAGTTTACAGTGAACTAGCCCACGCCTTTGGGATAGTTGTCGTCCACATAGAACAGATAAACCAAGGCGCTGCCCCCAATAAGGCGCTAATTCACAGTGTGCTGAACCAGTAACGGGATCTTCATTGACGCTTAATTTTGGGAAGAAACACCGACTGACAAAATCAACATCCGTGCCTTTTGCCGTGACAACCACTCCCCTTAAATCAAGATTTAACCATTGAGAAAAATCAGGATTAAGATCTATGACCTCTTCTACACTATCCAACACCACCACATAATCAAATCCCGCCAATATTGTTTGGGCTTTTATTTTGCCTAACCCTAATGATAATGCTGCAGGCGGTTCGACTAATTGAGGCATAGACGCGGGGAAGTCCATACTGAAACCAGCATCAATTTTAGTCACAACCAATTGCCCACTTTTGGTATCAAAAATGGCCCTCGGTGCAGAAAAATGGCCATATTCATACAATACATAAGCAGCGGCCAAAGTGGCATGGCCACATAAATTCACTTCCTCTGAAGGTGTAAACCATCGAAGCTGAATATTTTTGTCTGTCTGAACAAAAAATGCTGTCTCTGATAAATTATTTTCCTCTGCAATTTTTTGCAAAAGAGAGTCATGCAACCAGTTTTCTAAAGGGCATACCGCAGCGGGATTACCTTCAAACACCTTATTAGCAAAAGCATCCACTTGGTATAGTTTTATCTTCATCTTGCTCCGGTAAATACTTAAGTAACGTTGTTATCACTAAATGGCGAATTTTCACTTATGGTCACATAATGTTTATGGACTTCTATAAATATATAATCCACTAAAACAATCTCATTTTACAGCCCAAAATAAGTAACGGGTGGCATCACACATTATTGAATTTGAACAAAAATATTAATTTTCCCTTTTTAACACCTCGATTATTGCCTGAGGGGCGATACAGGAACCATGATCATGTCGGTCGATTGGTTAGACTGCTTAAAATATTTTGCATAACGAGTGATACCAACATTCATATTTTTTAATATCGATAAAACACTGTCACTTATCTTTATTCGTTTTAATGACAAAAAACGTATGTCTTAATGTTTCATGACTCAGCTTGAGGTAAACCATTTCATCTTGTTTGTCATCCTCACGCTGCAACCCAACCAACAATTCTATTTTGCCTTGACCTAACTCTCTTAGCCTTCTCGAAAAGCCATGGGAGTGTTTCAATTTACATATTCATATGTTTTGCAATATTTTAAGGTATTTAGCGTGCGGACCATTAGCAATGTCTTGGGGTAAAGATGATTTAGCTAAAAAGAAAAAGCGGAATAAATCTAACCTATAATGAGAAGCAGGACGGGTAATCCCATGCCTAAAACTTCAGAAAAAATAATTGATATTACTTACGCCAGCGCTTAAGCCAATAATCAAATGCCATTTCTAACGTCTTAACCAACTCTGACCATACATATCAATTATCTAGATATGTTCACTAATAAAATGTTGCAACATCTTGGTATACGTTAGTGTTGAACCCATACTGTATTTTGCACAATAAGACCTAAAAAAAATAGATCTAAACACACCACCTCAACAACTGCGCAATCTTCAAAGAAATGTGTGGGGTTGCTGGGCATTTTTACCTCAACAGGAGAATTAACAACAGTGAAAAAATCAAAACAACTCTTTACCGAAATAACGTCAGATGGACAACTTAACATATCCCTAACTGAACGGGATGTACCTACACCTAAACCTCATGAAGTGATAGTTCGCATCGAAGCAGCCCCAATCAATCCATCAGATATGTGGCCAATGTTTGGCCCAGCCAATTTAGCGGAAGCCAGTTATGACGCAGACAATAAAGTCATGTCTGCACCTGTTCACAAAGGTATTTTACCGCGTATTAAGTCACGTTTAGATTCAGTGTTACCTATAGGTAATGAAGGTGCCGGCGTTGTCGTTGCCACTGGCGATCATCCTGCTGCACAGGCGATAATGGGTAAAACAGTGGGGGTATTATCTGGGGCTGTTTATAGCGAATACTGTTGTGTGCCTATGCAGGCATGTATTGTACATAACGAAGGCACCACAGCTAAAGATGCCGCATCATCATTTGTTAATCCACTCACGGCGTTAGGTATGGTTGAGACCATGCGCATGGAAGGACATTCTGGATTAGTGCATACCGCTGCAGCGTCCGCTTTGGGACAAATGCTGAATAAAATTTGCTTGGCTGAAGACGTACCTTTAGTCAATGTTGTGCGTAATCAACAACAGACCGATATTTTAAAAGCAATTGGTGCTAAACATATTTGCGATTCTTCAAGCCCAACCTTTAAAGCGGATTTGTATAATGCGATTGAAGCAACCGGTGCCACCCTTGCCTTTGATGCGATTGGCGGCGGCGATTTAGTTAGTGATATTTTAACCGCGATGGAAGCAGTAGGCAGTAAAGATGCAGTAGGCTTTAATACTTACGGTTCAGAAGCCAATAAACAAGTGTATATCTATGGTGGTTTAGATTTTTTCCCTACCGTACTTAATCGTGCTTATGGCATGACATGGGGCATAGGCGGATGGTTGTTAATGCGCTTCTTAGGTAAATTGCAGCCACAACAAGTGGGGCAACTCCATAAAAGAGTAGCAGATGAAATTAACACCACTTTTTCTTCTACTTTTACTGAAGAGCTTAGCCTAGAAGAGGTTATGCAACCGCAAAATATTCTCAAGTACAACGCTAAAAAGACTGGTGAAAAATACTTAGTTAACCCGTCAAAAGCTTAACAAAAAGTTAAAAAAACGGGCGCTGAATGCGCCCGTTTTCAATTTATCTCAAACTAAATTACCATATACGCACGCGCTCTTCAGGCGCTAAATAAAGGGCATCTTCAGGTTTCACATTAAAAGCTTCATACCAAGCATCGTGATTACGTGGTGCCAATGCTCGGTAACGGCCCGGAGCATGAGTCCCCCCTTTTAATTGTGACAACATACTTTGCTCGGTGCGTTTTTCACGCCAAACCTGTGCCCAAGCTAAAAAGAAACGTTGGTCACCTGTCACACCATCAATAACTGGTGCTTCTTTACCATTCAAACTAAGCTGGTAAGCGTGATAAGCCATAGACAGTCCACCCACATCACCAATGTTTTCACCGAGGCTATTACGGCCATTGACAAAATTACCTTCGATTGGCTCGTAAGCGCTGTACTGTGAAGCGAGGTCGTCTGCTTTGGTTTCAAATGCAGCTCTGTCTTGTTCAGTCCACCAGTTTTGTTGAATACCATTAGCATCAGACTTAGAGCCTTGGTCATCAAAGCCATGGCCCATTTCATGGCCAATTACTGCCCCTATACCACCATAATTAACTGCCGCGTCAGCGTTAGGATCAAAGAATGGGGGCTGTAAAATGGCAGCTGGGAAAACAATTTCATTAAACGAACTATTGTAATAGGCGTTCACTCGTTGTGGTGCCATACCCCAGCGGTTACGATCAGTTTTTTCTAACTCTTTGGCTACACTATCGTCTCGAAAAAACGCACGCAAACGCACAACATTTCCCAATAAGTCGTCTGCTTTTATCTTTAAGCCATCAAAACTTTGCCATGTATCTGGATAACCAATTTTGGGCACAAAAGCAGCAAGTTTGGCTTGAGCATTAACCTTAGTGTCGGCCCCCATCCAATCTAAGCCTTCTATACGTTCGCCAAAAGCTTTACGTAAATTTTTGACTAAATCAGCCATTTGTAATTTTGAACTGGCAGTGAAATGTTTATCTACGTAAGTTTTACCTATAGCAAAACCAAGTGACTGAGTACCAGACATAGCAGCGACAGCACGCTTCCAACGTGGGCGCGGCTCTTGCTGGCCATTTAAGATTTTGCCGAAAAACTCAAAGTTAGCGGTAAAAATTTCATCAGACAACAATGACGCATGATTAGAAACAGTATGGTAAATCATATAGTCTTTCCATATGCCAAGGGGCTGCTCACTGATGACTTTAATCACATCTTTGATAGGCTGTGGTTGGGATATATTTAGGTGAGGTATTTGATAACCTGTCTCGGTAAAGTAAGTGTCCCAATCAAACCCCGGATAGGTGTCAGTTAAGTTTTCACGTTCTATTTGATTAAGTGAAAGATCACGATCGCGACGTTTTTCACGAGGCCATTGCACTTCAGCTATTTTGGTTTCTAACGCGAGTATTTGTTGAGCCTTTTGTGCAGCGCCTTCAACCTTGGCGAGGTTTAACATTTGTTCAATATGCGCCACGTATGCGTTACGAATGTCCACAAAACGCTCAGAGTCTTCGAGGTAATAGGAACGGTCTGGTAAACCTAATCCCGCGACTCCAACAGACATTTCATACTGATCAGGGTTTAAGCGATTAAACCACATACCACCACTAATAGGGCTAGTTGAACCGTCTAACCAAGCACTACCGAACGCAGCTGTTAGAGCTTGTTTGTTATCTATATTATTAATTTTTTCTAGTATGTCACTGATAGGTCCAAGGCCTTTGGCGTTAGCAGCGTCAGTGTCCATGTAAGCTGCATAAAAATCAGCCACCATTTGTTGTTCTTGATTGAGCTCTTTTGCTTGACTGATTTCTTCTACTAACTCTTTTATTTGTGTTTCACTGCGTTCGGCCAATTTATCAAATGCACCGTAACGAGTTTTATCGCTAGGAATGTCAAAGTTGTCGTACCAAGTGCCACCTGCATATTTAAAAAAGTCATCTCCTGGCTTAATTGATTCATCCCTCGCATCAAGCTCAACCCCAAAACTACCGAGCTCTGCACCCCCTTTTACCATGTCTACACTGGCCGTTTTCTCAGATACATTATTGAGTTTTTGTTCAGCCTGTTTACTACATGCACCCAGAAAAAATACTGAAGCAATAGCGGCACTGATTATTGTTTTTTTCATTAATGTTCCAAATGTCGTTAAGTTATGTATTATAAATTTATATAATCAAGAACCTTGATAACCTAAATTTAGCTCATTGAAAAGACAAAAGAGCTTTATCGTCACTCTATCCATGTAAAGGAACTTGTCCACTTTGGTCTTATTACCTTTTTGAATGGTATGCCTCAAACAAAACGATCTGTGTTTACCACAGCAAAGTAATAAACCTAATAATACGAATAATATGAGAGGAGCCAAAGTGAAAAAATTGCAAGACGCATTGTTTGAGCAACAAAATAGTAAAGATTTATTAAAACAAGCTCAGCAAGCTGCGTTTAAATATATAGATAATCAGTCAAACCAGCGCGTCTTTCCTAATGAAGAAAACATTGAGAAACTTACTATCTTTGATGAGTCCTTACCCGAGGCAACCAGCGACCCGGTATTATTATTAGAGCTACTTAACACTGTAGGCTCAGTGAATACGGTTGCTCAAACTGGAGGCCGGTATTTTGGGTTTGTGAACGGTAATGCCCTGCCTGTTACTCTGGCCACTAAATGGTTGTCAGACGTATGGGATCAAAATGCAGCATTATATGTCATGTCACCTATTGCATCAAAGTTGGAAAGCATTTGTCAAAATTGGCTTAATCAACTATTTGGCCTACCCCAACATACTGTCGCAGGATTTGTCAGCGGCACATCAATTGCCACCTTATCTGGGCTCGCGGCGGCCAGATTTCGTCAACTGCAAAAGTTAGGTTGGGATGTCAATCAGCAAGGATTATTTGGTGCTCCCAAAATACGTTTAATATTAGGTAGACAGACACACGGCACAGTGGCTAAAGCCATCAGTCTATTAGGCTTTGGACAATCATCTATTGAGTGGGTGGATTGTGATAAGCAAGGTCGATTAATTGTCGAAAACCTGCCTCAATTAGATCAGAGTTGTATTTTGGTATTGCAGGCCGGCAACGTGAATTCAGGTGCGTTCGATGACTTTTCTACCTTATGTCAGCTTGCCAATAAAGCTCAAGCTTGGGTGCATATAGATGGCGCATTTGGATTATGGGCCAAAGCATCCAGTATGTTTGAGCAACAAACTAAAGGCATGGAGCTAGCAGACTCATGGTCAGTAGATCCCCACAAAACACTTAACACGCCTTATGATTGTGGCATTGTATTATGCAAAGATGCCGAGGCCTTAACGAGCGCACTCCATCAACAAGGCAGTTATATTCAACTCAGCGAACAGCGGGATGGATTGTTGTATACCCCTGAGATGTCAAAACGCGCCAGAGCCATCGAACTTTGGGCGGCCATGAAATACTTAGGACGTGCTGGCATAGCTGAGCTGGTAGAACAACTTCATAGTCACGCAGAATTTTTCGCAGATTTATTATCTGATAACGGCTTCACCATATTAAATGACGTCGTCTTTAATCAAGTGATCTTAAGTTGTGAAACAGAGCTATTGACTCAACAAACGTTATCTTTAGTGCAGCAATCAGGCGAATGTTGGTGTGGTGGCTCAGTCTGGCATGAAAAAAGTGTCATTCGCATTAGTCTGTGCTCTTGGGCGACAACCAAACAAGATATTTTACGCTCAGTAAACGTATTTGTAGAAGCTCGAAAACAAGCCTTACATACATAATTATGTGAGTTTATTAATAATAATGTTAAAGAATATTCTGATAAATTGATGTTTTATCAAAATAATGAATGGCTTATCACGTCTTACACCTTTGAATTTAAGTCTAGATTAATCTATTCGTTTTAACCGTTTCATTCTTATTTTTTTATGAGAATGTTAGGCAAAACTCATATATTCGGAACCAAGAAATGAGTAAAAGTTCGAAAGGCAGGCCATGCGCGATATCCTATCAGAACAATGAAATCGCCGCGAAATGCAAGAAAAATTACAGAATGAATTTGAACGCAGTCAACGCTATAATAGCGATTTAAGTGTGATTTAAGTGTGATTTAAGTGTGATAATGTTGCCGAATATTTCAAAACAATCAACGATCAATATGGTCATGATAAAGGCCATGAAATAATCAAAAGCATAGGGACTATTTTTAAATCTGGAATGCGCTATCAAGACTCACTGGCTAGATGGGGAGGCGAAGAATATTTGTTTTTGTTACCTCAACCAATGGCAACCAATAGCAACCAAGTGATGCAATTGGCAGAAAAACTAAAAAGACAAATTTTAGAAGAAGCATACACACAAAACGATAAAATCTTCAGCATTACGATTAATATTGGATTACATCAAATTACTGCAACTGATACGATTGACCAAGCAATTATAATAGCAGATACCAACTTATATACAGCCAAGGAACAAGGGCGAAATCGGTGCGTTTTTAACTTAAGCCTCAAAAAACTAAATTAATACCTAAGGTAAAACACCCTACTCATGCGATCCAATCGACATCCAATGAATGACAACACTCCCATCAACTGGCGTATATTTTCACAGCTTTGGCCTTACTTAACTGAGTTTAAACTCAGGGTAGGCCTTGCTCTACTCTGTTTAATTGCAGCCAAAACCGCCAGTATTTACCTGCCTTTCATCCTCAAATATACCGTTGATGAACTGAATGCAGAACGTGCGGCCGAGGCTATTGTATTGGTGCCTTTTGGCTTAGTTGCCGCCTATGGGTTACTTCGCTTAGCTAATGTATTATTTGGTGAGATAAGAGACACCCTTTTCGGAAGAGTAACTGAGCGAGCCATGCGCCGTTTAGGTTTACAGGTGTTTCGTCACTTACATAATCTAGATCTAGATTTTCACCTTAACAGGCAAACTGGTGGATTATCTAGGGACATAGAGCGTGGTACCAGCGGTATCAGTTTTTTAATGCGCTTTTTAGTTTTCAATATTGTGCCAACGTTATTTGAAATAGCGGTTGTAGTTGGCGTGTTGTTCTATAACTACGGGATAAGTTTTGCACTGATAATTTTGGTTTCGGTAGTCGTTTATATAAGTTTTTCTGTCAAGGCGACCGACTGGCGCACTAAGTATGTACGCGAAGTGAATCAAGCAGACTCTAGCACTAGCTCAAGAGCCATTGACAGCTTACTGAACTTCGAAACAGTTAAATATTTCAATAACGAAAATTATGAAGCAAACAGGTATGATGTTGACTTAGCCAACTGGGAAAACGCTCGGCGTAAAAACCGCTTGTCGTTGTTTGCATTAAACGGTGGTCAAGCGTCAATTATCGCCATTGCTATGACCAGTATGATGGCATTGGCTGCCTATAACGTTGCTCAGGGCACCATAACCATAGGTGACTTTGTACTGATCAATGCCTTCACTATGCAGATATTTATGCCCTTAAATTTCTTGGGTTTTGTATACCGAGAAATACGTGGTTCGTTAGCGAACATAGAAAATCTTTTTAACCTGCTAGATAAACAGCCAAATGTGCCAATAGATAAAAGCGCCAAAGACTTAAAAATCAGCCAGGGGAAAATAAGCTTTAACAAAGTGCAATTTAGTTATCGCCCCGACCGCACTATTTTGCATGATATTAGTTTTGATATCCTGCCTGGTCAAAAAGTCGCAGTGGTAGGAGAAAGTGGTTCGGGCAAGTCAACCTTAGTAAAGTTGTTATTTAGATTTTACGATTCTGCAAACGGCAGCATCAGTATTGACGGGCAAGATATCAGTAAAGTTAATCAACACTCATTGCGCAAGGCCATAGGTATTGTTCCCCAAGATACGGTGTTATTCAACGATACTATTTTTGAAAACATTCGTTATGGAAGGCCTAATGCGACTGATGCCGAAGTACAACAAGCCATTGACTTAGCCCATCTTCGCGCTTTTATAGAATCACTTCCAGATGGTGAGAAAACATCTGTCGGCGAGCGAGGCCTTAAACTCTCTGGTGGCGAAAAGCAACGGGTAGCCATTGCTAGGACTATATTAAAACGTCCACCTATTATGGTATTTGATGAGGCAACATCCTCTCTAGACAGCCAATCAGAACAAGCCATTTTGACTGCCCTAAAAGAGATATCTCAAGGCCATACTAGCCTCGTGATTGCACACCGTTTATCGACTATTGTCGATGCAGATAAAATTGTGGTGATGGGCAATGGGCGCATACTAGAGCAAGGCAGTCATCGTCAGCTACTAGACTTAAACGGCGCTTATAAAAAACTTTGGCAAACACAACAAAATCAACATCACGAGTCAGACATTGGATAAACAAGCACTCGTGGACGCCATCAATCAAACCATGCCTTTTGGTAAATACGCGGGTAGAAAATTATTGCATTTACCTGAGCCTTATTTGGTTTGGTTTAGTAAAAAAGGTTTTCCTGAAGGGAAATTAGGCCAGCAACTCGCATTGATGCATGAAGTTAAGGTCAATGGCTTAGAGTCCATGTTGGCACCACTTTTACGAGACAATTAATGCGACATCAGCATACACGAAACCGGGTGAGAGACAGGCCTAAAACCGCCCAGCAAGATAGTATTGATAATCAAATTTTGTGTTTGCATAAAGCGATGTCAGAAAAACTCATTGCTAACCAGCACTATATACCGCAAGTGCTGCAAACCATAGAAGCCCGTTACAAGTCAGGTAAAATGCGTTATGGAGCATATTTATTTTGGTCAAGTCTAATGGAGCATGTTCATCTACCGGAATTGTTTATGACAACTGTATTAGACAACTCGCCTCAAACTCAAAAATATCGACGTCAAACCCCTTTTGTAGGCATATTGACTGAACAAGAAAGACAAGCCGCGTTAGACCAAATGACGTTCACCTAACTTCATTTGAATAGTTCACACTATGACAATCCGATTAACGTGTGTCTTTTTGCTATTATTAATAACCTTCAATGCATACGCTCAACAAGAGTGGCGAACACCCGCAACTGTAGGTCGCATTTATCTTAAGCTGGAAACAGGTACTGGGATAATCGAACTTGCCTCATTTATGGCACCAAAACACGCTACTCAGTTTAAGAAATGAGTAGCGGCCGGGTTCTACGACGGTGCAGACCTCTATCGTGTTGGGAGAAGAGAATATTGATGATTTTACTGCTCAGCGTCTGCTTAATACCAAGCAAGAGTGACAGGCCCTAGTTCACAGCTAACCTGCGTTCCCAATCTCCATTATGTTCTAACAGACACGCCTGTTCAGTATCAAAAAACACATGATGCCGTGCATCTTTAAGCAAAATCCCAGCTTTTAAAAGTTGTTTTTGAATTTGCTTACGCAGCTCCTTATCTTGTTCGCTAACTAGCATTAAATTTAGTGAGTCAGACTGATTTAATACACAAGTGATCACTAGACTCCCCGGAAAATTGGCATAATTGGCTGAGTGGGTTAACCACTCAAAACCAACTATGTCTTGTTTCGCATGCTCGCAAACAATCGTCAGTGCCTTTATTACATTCTTATCTAATTTTTTGACGGTTTTGTTCATGGTCTACCTAAACGATTAGCCGTAGGTGCATAAATAAGCGGTGTTGCTTTTAACCTGTACGTTAAAACGTTGATCTGCTTCTACCGTAAACTGCTCATTCGGTCCAAAGGTCTGCCATTGTTGGCTGCCAGGCAATTTCACACTCATCATCCCACTGACTACCGTCATAGTTTCAAATTGACTGGTACCAAACTCATAATCACCAATAGCCATAACACCCATAGTTGCGGGTAAGGTGGCAGTATCAAAAGCAATAGACTTCACTTTGCCATCAAAATATTCGTTTACTTCAAACATGCATTTTCTCATTTAAAATATATATCAAGTTGGTGAGTAATTTAGCAGCTTTTCAGACAGTAAAAAGCCACCAAGAAAAGCTAATTTAGAAGTAAAAGAACTAATGTATCCATTATATCTCCCAGTAAACCGCTTAGTTGAAACCCAGATAACCAAACATTTAATATTAGTCAAAGTCGTCAAAGTGGTCAAAGTGGTCAAAGTGGTCAAAGTGTATTATCGGCTAATAATTTTTAACTAAGAGAAATTCGCAAGTCAAATTCATCGCTGTGAATCTGCTTAACATTGAGGATTATAATAGGTTTAAATACAAAAAGAATTCAAATTGCTGAAGATAGTTGAATGCTGTTAACGGTCTTAGTAACGTGTCTTGATGAGACTCTCAAGCAAAAAAACAGCAAAAATTAATACTCCGAATTTGTTTCGCGAATAACTCATACTTTACTAACATTTTTGACTGCCATAATAGTGTAATCTAGAGGCATAAAGAAAATACACAATACAATTTATGTGAATCATGGCATTTTAACACCTAACCTGTATTTGCCAGACTTATTAAGGGAAAACATGATTATTCAGCATCACGTCAATGATATTCAAACTCCTACAGGTCTAATGCGCACATCCATATTTAGACCCGTTGCCGACGGCCAATACCCAAGCATTATTTTTTACTCTGAAATATTTCAACAAACGAGTCCTATCACCCGTAGTGCGCAAATATTGTCAGGCCATGGATTTGTGGTGTTAGTACCAGAAATATTCCATGAGTTAAATCCACTGGGCACTGTGCTGGCATATGACGATGCAGGTAAAGATAAAGGCAACGCTGACAAATTCAGCAAACCGCTTGAGCATCATGATTCGGATACGCAGGCAATGTGTGACTTTATTCAGCAACAATCATACTGCAAGGGCAAAGTCGGGGTAATGGGTGTCTGCATAGGTGGTCATCTTGCATTTAGAGCCGCTTTAAACAAACAAGTGGCCGGAGCATTTTGTTTATATCCTACTGATGTCCACTCAAACACTTTACCATGCGAAGAAGGTAATGACTCCTTAACCAGAAGTGGCGATATTCATTGCCCTTTGGTGTTAGTTTTTGGTAAACAAGACCCTCATGTGCCAGCAGAGGGTCGTTTACTGATCCATCAAACCTTGAGTCAAAATGAATGCGACTTCAGTTGGCATGAAGTCAACGCCCAACATGCATTTATGCGTGATGAGGGCGACAGGTTCGATGCAGCCATCGCATTACAGATATACAAAATGGCGATTGATTTTTTTCACCATACTTTGCGCAATTAACCTAACAATGCCCCGTTCTTTCGCACTAACATGGCTTAAACTAAACATCTGTTTATTGTTAGTGCTTTATCCCTTGCACAGCAGCGCGGTCACAGAAGATCAATTTAGTGTGCATGGTTTATCTGCCTTTAAAGAAGGTCACGCCACAATACTGGAGAGTTGGTTAACCCAAGGTGTGAATGCCACACGCGCTACTCTAGGTATTTACCCCACTCCTCTTTCATTACATCTGTACCCTAGAAAATCCAATCAACCTGTGCCTTGGGCCTACACAAGGCGAGACAGGACAGGTAGCGTACATTTTTATGTTGATGCACGTTTTGGTCTGACAAAATTTGTTGATGACTGGACTATTTACCATGAATTAGCCCATATGGCCCTGCCTTACTTAGGCCCAGAATACCGTTGGTTATCAGAAGGTTTTGCCAGCTATATGCAATACCAAATTATGGCGCAAGCAGGGGTGTTAAAAGGTGATTTAGCTGAAAACTATCATAAAAAAATCAAGCCTCACTTACATTGGTTTAACAGTGACTTAACTGCTGCGTCTATTGCCACAAGGCTGATGGACAATAAGCAATACCCTGCTGCTTATTGGGGAGGCGCATACTTTTTTGTTTACGTAGATAAATTATTGGCGCAAAAGCACAATACAACCTTGACTGAACTCATTACTCACTATCAAGACTGCTGTCGCACCAACGATAACAACCTAACTGATGTAGTGTCTTCCCTCGATGGCATCCTAAATGACAAACTATTTAGTCATTTAATAAAACAATATGAAAATAGCCCCGCTCGCACATTTTATCCTGAAAGTTTTGAATAAAATTAATAGTCGCTTTCACTAACCGCAATTCAGCCATGCCATAAAATAAGCTCTGTTAGGTAAAATCACTGAGAGCACCTTGCTTTGTGGGATCATTAGACACATATAGAGAAATAACACAGCGACCACATGAGCTATGTAAAAATGAAATATTGAAGTTCAGCCTTTTTATCATCTGGCTCCCCGGCGCTTTTCTTTCTGGTCAATATTTTTCTGACAGACATGCATGTAAAAATAAAATGCTCGATTTGAACATGGAAATAGTCATCACAGAATGATTGCTTATCGAACACGTTAAACACTGCAACAAACCCGGTTACAAAAGATTTGCAACCTTACACGAACATACTATTGATAAGGTCTATCGTATGACTAACTATGCTCTTGGCTACCCCTGTCTTTTAGGGGAAGACTTTTCAGCTGAGGTGTCAGATAGATTTGACTCTAATAAAGTCAACTTTGAAAAGATAAAAGCAGATTTTCTTAACATATGTGGAACAATGTAAATCGGTCAAACCAGCCAATAATCATCTCTATTTTAAAAAGAGCCAAACTTACTCGTTTGGCTCATTATACTGTTATTTAACCTTTCTCTTGCTCAATCCAGCGATCAATTTTCGCCTCTAAAATCGGCATAGGTAAGGCACCGTCTATCAATATTTGAGTATGAAATTTTTTCACATTAAATTGTTCACCTAACGCTTCTTGAGCCTTATTTCTGAGCATACGAATATGTCGTTGACCGACTTTGTAACTTACCGCTTGTCCGCCAATGGCGATATAACGTTCTACCTCAGCTTCAATATCAGTCAAAGCAAGAGACGAGTTATTTGTCATAAAGTCGATGGCTTGTTGTCGTGTCCATCCAAATGCATGTAACCCCGTATCCACCACTAAGCGCATGGCGCGGAGTTGTTCGTCTGATAATCGTCCGTACCACATGTAGGGATCAGTAAATAAGCCCATTTCTTTGCCTAAGCTTTCAGCGTATAACGCCCAGCCTTCGGAAAATACTGTGTAGCCTCCAAATTGACGAAAATCAGGTAAACTCTCCACTTCTTGTTGGATGGCAATTTGAAAATGGTGACCGGGAGCCGCTTCGTGAATACTCAGGGTTTCCATCAAGTATTTGGGCTGAGCTTTTAAGTTATACGCATTGATATAAAATATACCTGGCCTAGAGCCATCTGGTGCTGGGCTCTGATAGCTGGCTCCAGCGGATGATGCGGCTCGAAATGCTTCAACTGCCCTGACTTCGTAGTCAGCCTTGGGAAATACTTCAAACAACAGAGGGACACGACTGTCTATTTTTTCTTTTACTTGGGTATAACCATCAATTAAAGCCTGCTCTGAATCAAAGAAAAATTGTGCATCGGTACGTAAAAATTCAAAAAAGGCGGGTAAGTCACCTCCAAATCCTACTGTTATTTTAACCTTAGTCATTTCAGCTAGAATACGTGCCACTTCTTGTTGGCCAAAAGTATGAATTGCATCAGCAGTTAAGGGCAAGGTCGTATTGGTTTCGATTCTGAACTCATACCATGCTTTGCCATCAGGTAAGTCATGTAAACCAACAGTATCACGGCCCTTTGGTAAATAGCTTTGTTGCATAAATTGATGCATACGGCCATAGGCCGGAATGATGATATTCTTTATGGTATCAATGTAGTCTTTTGTAATGTGATTTTTAACCACATCTGTTATGTTTTCATTTTCTTTCAAGGTTTCTAAAGGCGCATAAAAGACACTAGTCGTTACATCTTCTACCATATGAACCTGTAACTGCGGCAGCACTTTTTGAATCAAAGGTTTAGGTAGCACAATAGACTTTTGGATCCCCTCTTCCATGGCCACAATCGCACTATCCATATAAGTCGCAAAACCTTGTGCTCGGCTCATAAAGTGACGGTAATCATCTGCTGTATTAAATGGCTGAGCACTTTTACCTGAGCCTAGGGAGGCGAAATAAGTATGTGCGCCGCCCATTTGATGGATGGGCATGAGATGTCCGGGGAATGGCTCACCTTTGATGGCAATTTCTCTGTCCCTTAAAAATATTTCATAACTTAATAAATCCTGTCCGCTCAGAGCCGATGCATCTATGGCTGTTATTTTAGCTAAATAGGTTTCTTCAAAAGCCAAAAAGAGATCACGGTTTTGTTGATTAATAGGAGGGCTAAATCGGTCATTGTAGTCGTTTATCCCCACGAAGGTAGCCGATATAGGGTTCATCTGCATAGTTTCATCAAAGTAGGCTTGAAACAGCACATTGACCTTTTCAGACTCAGATAAGCTTGTTATCACACTTGCTTCGTCTACTTTTTGCGTTTGTACTGTATGTGACTGATTACAAGCGACTAACCCCAGCGAAAAAGCAACGGCAAGGGCAAGGTGTTTTCGATTCATTATGAGTCTCTTTATTTTGATTTTATTAAATGAAATTGGGTCTGACGACCATCTAGATAGCTCACACCAGATTGATCAAAGTAAGCGTCTTCTTCAAGCATAATGCGGATTTCTTTATTCCACTGGGGGATAAAAGTGGCAGCATTGAGCTCTATAGAATATGCGGTGTTGAAATGTAGGGGGTAATCCCCTTGCACTGGCACACCACCTTGGGAATCCCACATACCCAAAGTAGTGCCTGCAGCATGTCCATGGTATCCAATGGGATGGGTGTAAATTGAAGGTTTAATCCCTTCCTTGATAGCTTGTTGACGTGATAGCTTTAACACTTCATTGCCTGTGCGACCTAACTTGAAGTGTGCAGTAAATATATCCTGCAAACGATTGGCACTGGCTAAGGCTTTTTTCAAATAAAGTGGAACGTCCGTTTCATTGGGTTTAAGCACATAAGCATGTTGCTGTTGATCTGAATGAAGGCGTAAATAGCTCAAACCGAAATCCATATGTAACAAATCACCGGGCATAATGATTTGCGCTTTAGGCCGCTCGCTGAATGCTTGTAAGTGGTCAAACTTTTCATTGCTTGAACGCTGTAATGATACAGTGGGATGAAACCACGTTTGTAACCTTAAATCTAATACCTTCTCTCTTAACCACCACACTATATCGTCTGTCGTAGTCACCCCCGGTTTTACCACTTGATTCGAAAAGGCTTCAGCTATCACTTGATGACCTAATTCAATCAAATTTGGATAAACCTGCATTTCCATCTCACTACGAGTTTCAAGCCAGGCGATGGCCAATTTTTCCGACGATATCAGTTGAGTCTCACTTTGTTTAGCTAAGGCTTGGCTGAACGCCTCATATTCTGTGGCAGTGATCCCATCTGCTAATGCAAAATGTTTCGATTGATTAACCGCCACTTTTTTGGGTTGTTTCTGCTTAATTAACTTAACAAGACTATCCCATTGATTAGGTTGTTTTTCTTTATCCCACGATTTCCTAAATAAGCTGTCCACTGCATATCTTGCAACGGCTAAACGTTCGATGGGTTTCCCTTCACCGGGGTCAAAAAGTACAAGAATTGTGCGCCTGCGCGCAGATAACCAGTTGGCAGGGAGCATGGTTTTAAGTATTGGGTCTTCATTATATTCCCGTGATATCAACACCCACATATCAATACCTTCGCGGCGCATCAGGCCTGGTAATAAGTGTTGTAATCTGTCATCTAAAATCTGGTTGATGAGTTGCGCGCGCTCGCGCATGGGCAATACATTGGGAGCAGCCAAACTGCTGGCACAAAATACCAATAACAAACATCCCATTAGCCTATTTTTCATCATACTTTTCTTAGTTTTCATTATGAGCACGTCACTTATATTAATCATATTTGTAGACCAATCTTTCCACCTCTAATTTAATGGAATTATTGGTTAATTTCGAGAACAAGCGTTACAGTAGTTAAAAATAATAATAAAACATCATTATGAAAAAACACATCTATGTAGCTTATACCGGCGGCACTATTGGTATGCGCCCCTCCTCTCAAGGTTTTATTCCTGCAGCAGGTTTTTTATCTAAAACCTTAGCTAATATGCCTGAATTTCATCGCAGCGAAATGCCCGATTTTACCATACACGAATACGATAACTTAATTGACTCTTCTGATATGAGTCCATCTGATTGGCAAAAAATTGCCAATGATATCCAGCAAAACTACCTTCAATACGATGCTTTTATTATTCTACATGGCACAGACACTATGGCTTACACAGCCTCAGCGTTGTCTTTTATGTTAGAAGATTTGGGGAAACCCGTCATTGTCACGGGCTCGCAAATCCCCCTTGCCCAGCTGCGTTCTGACGGGCAGGTCAACTTGCTTAATGCGTTGTACATAGCAGCTAACTATCCTATTGCTGAAGTCACCTTGTTTTTTAATAATCAGCTTTTTAGAGGCAATCGTAGCCGCAAACTAGATGCCGATGGATTTAATGCGTTTGATTCACCTAACTTTCCGCCATTACTCAAAGCAGGTATTAACATTGAGGTTAACAACAAACTATTGGGCATAGACACCACAAAAAATCTCCATGTTAGTCAAATTGAATCCCAGCCTATTGGTGTAGTAACCTTGTACCCAGGTATCAGTACTGATGTGATTAAAAACATCTTACAACAACCGGTTAAAGCCCTTATTTTGCTTAGCTTTGGAGTGGGTAACGCCCCACAAAACGCAAGATTGTTGAAACAATTATCCATTGCAGATCAACAAGGTGTGATTGTCTTGAATTGCACTCAATGTATGCGTGGCAAAGTCAATATGAACGGTTATGCTAACGGCCATGTATTACGAGAAGTAGGCGTAGTGTCAGGCCAAGACATGACCCCTGAAGCCGCTTTGGCCAAGTTACATTATTTACTCAGCAAAGACATGCCAGCAAATCACATCAAAAGACAATTAATTGCCAATTTACGCGATGAGTTAACGGAATAGGTCAATGGCTCAGTAAAAGCAGGGACTAGTAGAAAGCAAGAAAGAAACAGTAAAAAGCAAAAGAGAAAGAGAAAGAGAAAGAGAAAGAGAAAGAGAAAGAAAAAGAAAAAAAATTTAGACTGCTTAGGTGAAGTAGCACATATCCTAAAAGACAGTTTGGATTAATAGGTTTTGACTTAATCTGATAAACGGCTGTGAGCGCTCAGGAGACATTCAGAACATTCAGAACATTCAAATTACAGCGCACGGTCAAATTTTTTTACACTATTTTGACTCGTGAATTTTTCGTCGAAAATCGGTGATTTATCACAGATACATTTATTCGGCATCACCTGCCAGCCATTATTTATCTGCTATCCGGCTCCTCACAGCGATTTCCAGACAACCTGCCCTTTCAAGTCATAGTGCATCCATAGCTTTCCCCTTTTTTGAATAGTTTTAATGAGTCAATGACTGACTCTCCTTTGCTCATTTTCAAATAAGTGGCTTTGTTGCAAAATACAATACCTGCCCCGGTCTGCCCAGTCTGCTATGAACAATTTAAAAAAATCAACTACTGAGCGTTGTCCCGCAAAGGCAAGGTGATAACAATCCTAAACGTGTTATCACTGTCAATTTGAACATGGCCCCCTAAACTTATCACTTTACCTTCAATACCATGTAGGCCGAACTCGCCGCCTGATGACGCTTTATGGGATTGCATGCCTTGGCCATCATCTTCAATGGATAAGATAACATTGTTGCTGTTAACGGTTAGCTCAACGCAGAAATTC